>WNFR01008370.1_pt1 | contig 13349 bp, 15 predicted proteins | sample 5400221 | NCBI WGS metagenome assembly WNFR01 (sample SAMN13153357, study PRJNA577476) | soil metagenome | isolation source: 40 cm soil under Madrone tree | place: USA:California | collected 2016-06-14
GCTGCGGTGAGCAGTGTGCGTATTCATACACTTCGGAGTAGCGCTTTGTCGCTGCCCGGCATAGCATCAAGTAGCACAGACCTGCTTTCGACGCTCGTGCTGACGTTTCATATTCCTCTTTAGGAGAGGTCAAATGGCGTTCCGCATCAAGCGGCGGGAGTTCGTCGGTTTGCTTGGCGGCGCAACGGTCGCATGGCCGTTCGTTGCACTCGCGCAGAAGTCTGACCGGCTGCGGCGGATCGGCGTGCTCATGTCGTTGGGCGAAAACGATCCCGAGGGAGCGGCTCAGCTTTCCGGATTCACGCAGGGGCTTGCGGATTTGGGTTGGTCCGACGGCCCAAACCTGCGGATGGATGTGCGCTGGGGCGGTGGCGACGTCAACAAGATTCGGACTTTCGCGGAAGAGTTGGTCGCCATGCAACCCGACGTGATCCTCGCGCAAGGGACGCCGGTGACCGCGGCACTCCAGCGGGAGACGCGCACGATCCCGATCGTATTTGTCGTCGTCACCGACCCGGTCGGCGAGGGGTTCGTTGCGGGACTGCCCCTTCCGGGCGGGAATATCACCGGTTTCATCACATCAGAAGCCGCAATGGGGAGTAAATTGCTGGATCTGCTCCTGGATATCGCCCCCGGCATCAAGCGGGTCGCCATGATGTTTAATCCTGACACGGCTCCCGGCGGCGGGAAGTATTATCTTGGAGATTTCGAGGCTGCTGCCCGATCATCCAGAATTACGCCAATCGCAGCGCGTGCTCAAAGCGATGCCGAAATCGAAACCGTTGTGACGTCGCTTGGACGAGAACCCGATGGCGGTCTCGTTGTCATGCCGGACTTTTTCATGCTGAACCATGTTCAGCCAATCTTGTTGCAAGCAGCGCGAAGCAACGTACCCACAATCTACCCGTGGAGGTATGTCGTGACCAAGGAAGCCGGTCTGATTTCGTATGGACCCGACTTCAGAGATATCGTTCGTCGCGCCGCTCCCTATGTCGATCGCATTCTTCGGGGTGCCAAGCCCGCCGATTTACCGGTTCAAGTGCCGGTCAAATTCGAGATGGCTGTGAACGTCAAGACAGCCAAGGCGCTCGGCCTTACTGTGCCAGCGTCGCTTCTATTGCGGGCCGACGAAGTGATCGAATGAAGATGAGCAGCGCCGCCGATGGCGGAGCGGGGCGAAAGCCGGTTCTCGGGAATTTCGGCGAACGGGGCCTCGCCTAAAAAGCGACCCCCAAACGTCGTCCGGCGCTCCAAACCACCCGGCAACGCTTCTTGGTGCCACCGAAGAGCAATTCAAATCGATTGGGCAGCCGGGGCTGCCCAAAGACTTCGAGGCAGGCGCCACCGGGGGAATAGTCGATCACGGTGCAGTCAATAAGGGGGTCTCTCGGCCCAACGATCAGTTTGGCCGAGGTGGAACCCTTGCCTGCCGGTCGAACGCGAGCGAACCGTCGCGGATACATTCCCCGCCCCTGGCTTTGACCCAGAAAATCTGACCGCCAGAATCACAGGACATTTTGAATACTTCGTTTAGTTTTATAGTTATCGAAACGCACACGATGGGTCGTCGTGAAGATTCTCATCAAAAGCTCGACAATGCCGAAATCCAGCCCGCATCCCGGGATCGCATCTGATCCTGCTCCAGCCTGTCACCCGACCGCGAAATGCATCATCGTGACGCCACTAGAAGCGTAGTTGGGCACATCGCCGGCAACCGCCTTGCCTTCCTTCGACCCCAGCGCAGCCATCAGCGCTGCCTCGTTCTCGAACTCGGCCTCGAAGATGCAAAAATAAGGCGCCTTGCCTGGCCCCAGGGGCTTCACATCGAACGAATAACGGCTCGCCTTGAGGTTCGGTAATTTGCTCACCAGCGGTAAATGCGTCTCGACGTAGTATTTCCGGAAATGTGCGGGATCCTTGGGATCATTGTAAAGAACGAGCATCTTGTGCATTAATTGCCTCCGATTTCATCTGATCTGGCTTCTTGCCAAGGCCAAGTTTTGGAACGAAATGGACCCTAGCAGACGGCTTGGGTTTGCGGGAAGGCAAATGTCGGTGACGGCTGCGCCCAAGGACTGCTGGCTGAACGCCAACAGCGGACTCTTTATCAGGCTCCAATAAAGGGAAATGTCTTCAGGTCTTGGGGTTGTCTGTTCTATCACGCGACACCGCATCGGCCAACAGTGGCTGAATGATTGGATTGCTGATAAGGTCGCAAACGTTTCTGGGGACGGCTGGATGCGCATTCTAGTGGTCGGAGCCGGCGCGCTGGGCGGGTATTTCGGCGGATGCCTCATTCGCGCCGGACGCGACGTCACGTCCTCCAGATCGTCAGTCCTCATGGCGACTTCACCATTCCTGCGGCCACTGTTCTGGCTGGTGGTATACGCCAGCCATTCGATCTCATTCTGGTTGGTGTGAAGTCCTATTCACTCGACGAAGCCATGGATGACTTCGCCGCGGCCGTTGGTCCAACCACCATGATCCTGCCGATACTCAACGGCATGGGCCATCTCGACCGGCTCAGCGCGCGACTAGGCGCCGATCACGTATTGGGCGGTATGGCGAATATCAGCGCCAGCATTGATGCCGAGGGTCGCATCGTCCAGTTTTTTCCCATCCATGATCTGTTATTCGGCGAAATCTTGGGCGGCTTCAGCGACAGGACGCGCGCGCTGGAGGCTTGTTTCGACAGTGTGGGCTTCAATGGACGTGCCAGCGATGGAATCATGCAGGACATGTGGGAGAAGTTTGTGCAACTGGGTCTCGGCGCCGGAATTACTTGTTTGATGCGCGCCAGTATCGGCGACATCCTCGCCGCACCAGGCGGACGAGAGGCGATGTTTCAAATTTTTGATGAATGCTGCGCCATCGCTACCGCCTCGGGGTTCAAACCGAGGCCGGCCTTTATCGAGTTCGACACGGCCCTGATCACCACAGTTGGATCGCCGCTGAAGTGGTCGATGCTGCGAGACATCGAGCGGGGCTCGACCACCGAGGGAGAGCACATCCTGGGCGACATGGTAGCCCGAGCCCATGCCCTTGGTATCCCCGCGCCGGTCATCAATCTGGCGCGCACGCATGTCGCTGCTTATGAAATGAAATAGGCCGCTTGCGCACCGTCGCCACATCGTGACGTGTGGACGAGCGGAGCCCATGTCCGCTTCGTTCCCATCATTCGGCCGCGGCGGACATGACTTCCATCTGTTCGTGAAGAATAACGCCCGAGAGCGGATCGAACTCGCCGCTCCAGGGCGAACGATCGAGAACCGCCCTGGTGTGGACATATCCGGCGTCCCATCGCTGCCTGATGCCGGACGGACTGAAGTCGATGTCCTTGGTGTGGCTCTCGCGATCGAGTTGCGGCGCCAAAAGCCGCACCACATGCATCCGCGTCGGACAACCGTAGCCGGCCAGCTCCTTCACCGCATCGCTGTTACGCTCGGACGCAGGCAGCCGCGCGGCGAGTTGGCTGATGACATGACGCAGGCGATGCGCCTGCTGCTGTCGGGCAATGTGACTCGCGATCCGGCTTGAATACTGCACGTCCTTGTGGCGGTTAAGCACTTCCGCCATCGTGGTCGGCTCGGCGCCCGCTGGATTCCACATGTGAACGGCGAAGATCAGCGAATTTTGGCGCGGGTTGTCATCGAACACCGCTTCGGTCGGCGTGTTCGAAAGAATGCCGCCGTCCCAATACAACTCGCCGTCGATTCGGATAGCGGGAAACGCCGGCGGCAGCGCGCCCGACGCCATGACGTGTTTTACGCCGAGCTCGCAGTCGCGGCTGTCGAAATATCGCATCTGGCTGGTTCGGACATGCGCGGCGCCGACCGTCAGCCGCGGGCTGCATTTGTTCACCAGATCGAAATCGACCAGTTCGGTAAGGGTCTGTTCGAGCGGCTCGGTGGAGTAGTATCCGGCCCTGTCGGCGCCAAGCGGATAGTCGTTGCCGGCATGGGCAAGTGGATTGGGCCTGAAGAAGCCGGGAATTCCGTTTGTTACCGTCGACCAATAGGACAGTTTTTCGTTGAAGCCGGGGAATACGTCGCGAAAACTCCAGATCGGCTTTTGCTCCATCCGCTTCCAGAATTCCTGCAAGCGCGACACGCGGTTTTTAGGCGCATTGCCCGCGATCAGGCTCGCATTGATGGCGCCGATCGACGTGCCGATAATCCAGTCCGGCTCGATCCCAGCCTCGTGCAGCGCCTGATAGACGCCCGCCTGATAGGATCCCAGCGCGCCGCCGCCCTGCAGTACCAGCACGACCTGACCGGGGGGCGCCCGGCTTAGCTGCCCGATACTCTGTGAGGATTGGTTATCTTGAACAGTGTTCATCTCACGCTCTCCTAGCCTGCCTGTCGCCTTCTCTGATGTTCGCCAGCCGTTTGGTTTTGTTACTGTCACGTTTCAGTGCGCGGTCCAGCCGCCATCGACCGGCAAGGCGATCCCGGTGATCGAAGCCGCCGCGTCGCCGGCGAGAAATACCGTGAGCGCACCTAATTCTTCGACGGTCGCAAAGCGCTTGTTGGGTTGCTGCGCCAGCAGCACATCGTGGATGACCTGCTCGCGGGAAATTCCATGCGCCTTTGCCTGGCCGTCGATCTGGGCCTCGACCAGCGGGGTATAAACATAACCCGGGCAGATCGCGTTGCAGGTAATACCTTGCTCGGCGGTCTCCAGCGCCGCGACCTTGGTCAGGCCGATGATGCCGTGCTTCGCGGCGACATAGGCCGCCTTGAATGGCGACGCGACCAGCCCATGCGCGGACGCGATATTGATGATGCGGCCGAACTTGTTCTTGCGCATCGCCGGTAGTGCCGACCGCATCGCATGAAACGCCGACGACAGGTTGATTGACAGGATCGCGTCCCATTTCTCGGCCGGAAACTGATCGAGCGGGGCGACATACTGAATCCCCGCATTGTTGACGAGCACGTCGAGACGGCCATGCTCGGCCAGCGTCGTTTCGATCATCTCGCTGATTGCCGCCGGCCTGGTCATGTCAGCCGGCGAGTAACTTACCTTTACATCGTAATCAGCCGATATCTGGTCCCTGGTCTTGGCGATCTCGGAGCCAACGCCGAGGCCGTTCAGCACCACGGCTGACCCGGCCTCGGCCAGCGCGCGGGCGATTCCGAGCCCGATGCCGCTGGTGGATCCCGTGACCAGCGAAACCTTGCCGGCGAGAGAGCGCAAGGCCGACGGCGCGCCTTGCGTTTTCAACTGAATGTTCATCTCGAATCCTTCCTTTGCCCTTTGCTGAGTTCGGCGTCTTGCACAGCCGTGATCCAAGCCGAAATCTGCATGGTGGCCGGGATTTATGGAAATGCCCATTGGCTTCCGAAACGATAGGCTGGCGCTATTGCGTTACCGATGTCATTGCAGGGCTTTGTCGGGTAGTATCTGGCGAGATCAGGCCAGGGCACGATCATGGAGATGCATCAGGTTCGCTACTTCCTCGCCGTCGCGCGTGTGCTCAACTTCACCCGAGCCGCCGACGAGTGCAACGTCACCCAGCCGTCGCTGACGCGGGCGATCAAGCAGCTTGAGGCAGAACTGGGCGGCGATCTGTTCCGCCGCGAGCGCCCGGCCGCGCAATTGACCGAGCTCGGCCTACGTATGCATCCGCTGCTCAAGCAGTGCTGCGATGCCGCGACCGGAGCGCGACAGCTCGCTTCGGCCTTCAAGAGCGGTGAAGTCGGGACGCTCAGAATCGCGCTTGCCCATTCCATTGACCTGGCGCTCTTGATTCCGCATCTCGACCACATCAAGCGGCTGTTCAACCGTTTGGAATTCCGCTTCCTGCGCGGCAACAGCCGGGAAGTCGGGGAATATCTCAAGAAAGGCGAAGCCGAGCTCGGCATTGCCGCTGAAATCAGCGAAGAGTGGGACCGGCTCGATGCCTGGCCGCTGTTCACCGAGGACTTTCAACTCGTCGTCAACAATCGCCATCCGTTCGCGGACCGCGAAGCTGTCACCTTCGAGGATCTGCAGACCCAGGAATTACTGTCGCGGACCTTTTGCGAGCATGCGGATCGGTTGGGCGCGTCGTTTCGCGGCCACGGCATCGATGTAGAACACAGCCATGGCATCTCGTCGGAGCGGGATCTAATCGAACTGCTGGAAGCCGATATCGGCGTCGCCGTAATTCCCCGCAGCGTGTCGACGCCCGAAACCCTGACGCGGGCAAACCTTGACGGGCTCGACATCCGCCGCACCGTCCACCTCTATGGCGTCGCAGGGCGCGAGCGCACCGCCGTCGCATCAGCCGTGATGAGAATGCTGCGTGGCGCCGACTGGTCGCACATTGGCTGAGGGCGTCAAAAGCAGCCGAGCGGCGTATTAACCTTCCCAACCCTGGTCTGCTTTCTTCAACGCAGCAATCAGATCGTCGATTTCCATGCGCTTGCGGAAGTCGGGATCGACGAACCGCGCCTTCACCAACCCGTCGCGGCCGACCACGAAGGTCGCGGGAATGGGCAGCACCCAGCCGTCATTGCCATGAAAATTCGACAAATCCTCATAGGACAGCAGTTGCTGTATTTCGGTTCCCAGCCAAATCGCGAGATTCAGCGATAACGCGTAGCCGTTATCGAGGTCGGTCAGAACCGGGAATGGGGCGTGAGAGTCGGATTTGAATTTCTCGGTAAATTCCTGAATCTCGGGCAGGATCGCGACAACCTGACCGCCCGAGGCCTTGATCCGGTCATAGGCCTGGATCACGGCTCTGACGTTCAACCTGCAATATGGGCACCAGTGACCGCGATAAAACATCACGGCAACCGGCGCTTTTTCCAGAAGCGAATTTAGACTGATCAGCCGGCCGGACTCGTCAGGCAATATGAAGGGCGGCATCGGATCGCCCGGCCGCGGCGCGTTTTCGCCGCCGCCGTTTTCGCGGAGCCGCGCCACCAGGCGATCGACCGCTTCGCCATAGGCCGGAAAGAACTGTCGTCCTGCCGCCGCGTAAGCTTCCAGTTGCTCTCTCAATGTGCCTTCCATGTCGCGACATTCCTGGAACGCAAGTTTGAGACGCTGGGCATTGGCGGGCGATAACGACGTCATGTCTTGCTCCGGCGGCTTGGGTTTTCCGAACTCATTGACAGAACCGTGGCCGGCGTCAGCCGGCGCCGAAGTCCGATTTCCCGGACAATGTTATTTTCCTGTATAGGCCGCCCGCAAGGGCGGCCTCGTCGCTCGCGCATAAAAAAACGATACCGTCGTTCTCAGGGCCGATAGAAATTGCCGGTTGGATCGAGTGTTCCGGACACCATATACATCTGGCCGCCATCCATGAAGAACACGGTATTGTTTGGCACCTTTCTGGCCTCCTTTATCATCGCGTCGTGATTTTTGGCTCCCGACGCCATCGCCATCGCCGTCATTTTTCCGGGACCGACATACATATAGGCCATGCCCGGGTTGAATTCCCAAGGTACCTGCGAGAACGCCGACGTCGCCATCGCCGCGAGCGTGGCGGCCGCAACCAAGGTTTTGGATAAAGTGGTCATTGCAAGCTCCTCCGAATTGACGTGGACGCCCGCCAATCGGGCGTTGCCCCAATCAGAGGCTGAATTTCCGAGACTTAGAAATGCCGTTGCACAATCGATTTGATAGCCGTGAAGCATCGCTTGGGCGGCAATAGCGCGCGGCTATCGACTTGAGAGCGACTGTGTATTTCATATTGCCAGATGGCGCGTTCATTCTGTTCCCGAAGCCATGCTGCCGGTAACAGGAGACGTCACATGAAGAGTCGTATTGTAAATCTCTACACATCGCTATTATTGATACTGATTCTGGTGTCGGCCGTTTCCGTCGCAAGGGCGGATAGCGATGATGGGATCGTCCGGGTAAAAAGCGCAGTCCCGATGGGCGAGGCGATCGCCCGCATCAAGACCGACATCGCCGGCAAGGGCATCAAGTTCTTCATCGAGATCGATCAAGCGAAGCTGGCGGCCGACGCCGGAATCAAACTTCGCCCTTCAACCCTCCTGGTATTCGGAAATCCGCCGCTTGGGACCCAGTTCATCACGTCGAACCCAAACGCCGGGTTGGACTGGCCGGTCCGCTTGCTGCTGACGCAGGACGACAACGGCGAGGTATGGGCGGTCTGGACCGATTTCGAGTGGATCGCCAAGCGTCACAACATCAGCGACCGCGCCGCGCAGTTCAAGATGGCGACCATGGTCGTTGAGTCGATCACGTCGACCATCAGGAACAAGTGACAGCCTCGACAGGCCACGCGTAAAGCCAGGCCGCGTCAGCGACCGCGGCCTCCATACGAACTTCAAAAATTGACTGGAATCACCATTGGGCGGGACAATGCAATGAGATCTGAAAAATTCGACGTGGTGATTCTTGGCGGCGGCAATGCCGGCATTGGCGTTACCGGCCCGGTCAGACGCGCCGGAATGTCGGTCGCCATGATCGAATCGCACGACCTCGGCGGGACCTGCCCGAACCGCGGTTGTACGCCGAAGAAGGTTCTGGTCGCCGCCGGCCACGCGCTGCACGAAATCGAGCGTGCCGCCATTCATCGTATCTCCGTCGGCAAGCCGAAGCTGGACTGGTCCGCATTGATCGGCCGCGAAAAGGACCTGATCAAGGATATCCCTGCGAACCTTGAGCGCTCGATGGGACGTCGCAATGTCGAGGTGATCAAGGGCCACGCCGCTTTCGCCGGACCGAATGCGATCCGTGTCGGCGACCGCCGCCTTGAGGCAAGCCACATCGTGATCGCGACAGGATCGAAGCCGCGCCCGCTGCCGATTCCGGGCGCAGAACTCATGATCACTTCGAACGAAATGCTGAGCGAACGCGAGCTCCCAGGTTCGGTGATTTTCGTCGGTGGCGGCGCCATATCGCTGGAATTCGGCCACGTTTATGCGCGCGCCGGCGCGGATGTCACGATCCTCGAGGCGCTACCGCAACTGTTGCCCGCCATGGATGCCGACGCCGTCGCGCTCATCCAGACCGAGAGCGAACGCATCGGAATTCGGGTCAAGACAGCCGTCAGCGTGAAACGGATCGAGCCTGCGAATAACCGGCTGCGGGTCGTCTTCACCCATCACGGCACCGAACATGCGGCCGAGGCCGATCGCGTCGTCAACGGTGCCGGACGCGTGGCCAACGTCGACACGCTCGATCTGGCGGCGGGAAATGTCGAGCACAGCAACGGCCGCGTGGCGGTGGATTGTCATTTGCGCTCGACCTCCAATTCTCAGGTCCATGTCTGCGGCGACGCGGTGCCGATTTCTCCGCAGCTCTCGCCGATCGCGACGTACGAGGGCGATATCGTCGGCCGCAACATCGTGGAGGGGCCGAAATACAGCCCGAACTACGAAAGTATTGCGACATCGGTCTACACCGTGCCGGCGCTGGCCGCTGTCGGCTTGACCGAGGCCGCCGCAAACCAAAAGGGATTCGCGATCAAGGTTCATAGCAACGACATGCAGGGCTGGTTTTCCGCCAGAACCTACGCGGAGACTGTCGCCTGGTCGAAGATCATCGTCGACGAACCCACCGACCGTATTCTAGGCGCGCATTTCGTCGGGCACGCCGGTGAGGAACTTGTCAATATCTTCGGGTTGGCGATGCGCTTTGGCATCACCGCGACCCAGATCAAGGACACCGTCTACGCCTACCCGACGTTTTCCTCCGACATCAAGCACATGCTGTGACGCTGTTGGCTCGCGCGCATAGCGCCGCGCTATCGATTCAAGAGCCAACCGGCATTTCCTCAAGCTGGAAATCTCGACGATGGTAAGCCGTATAGCCGGCCAGATCACCTCGAGGCCAGGGCAAAACAGAGGAGACCACGACATGTTCAAACACACGATAAATTCACGCGCGCTCTGGCAGGGACTTGCACTTGCCTGCGTCATCGCCGGATCGACCGCCGCGACGTCGGTCGCCTTTGCCGGTGAATGTCCCGCCGACAAGATCAAAGCCTACGCCCGCGAGAAGGTCGACCTTAAGCCGGTCGGCGTCACCGACGTGACCCTGGGTTCGATCAATCTCGAGAAGCAACCCGCAAACATCAAGGACCGCGAGTTGCGCTTCCGCAAGCTGACGATCGAGCCCGGCGGCATTGTGCCGTGGCACAGCCACGACGACCGGCCGGCCCTGATCTATGTGCAGCAGGGTGAAATCGTGGAATATGCCAGCAACTGCGCCGAGCCTATTCTGCACAAGGCTGGCGATATCAGGCCCGAGGTTTTCGGCACCTCGCATTGGTGGAAGAATCTCGGCACCCAAACCGTCATTCTGTATGTCGGCGATGTCCGCAAGGATCCGCACGACCACAATATGTAACGAGCGCGCCCACGCCTCGTTGCCGGATGTGACGCCCTGGGCCGTGTTTGCCCCGCACGCCCAGGCGTCACGTCCCCTTTGTCCGAACCTTGCGAGGAGCAATGAGCCATGACGGACATATCCGCGGAAATGAAATCCGAAGATATCGAAATGCGCGGTCATTCGCCGGGCGCGGCGCTGCGATCGTTCGTCATCGGCCTGACGGCGTTTTTGACTGTGGTCGATCTGTTTGCAACGCAGGCCATCCTGCCGTCGCTGACCAGGCATTACAACGTGACCCCCGCGGCGATGGGCTTTGCGGTCAACGCCAGCACCATGGGGATGGCCGTGGCCGGGCTTGTCGTCGGCTTTTTCAGCCAGCACATCGATCGGCGGCTCGGCATTCTCTTGAGTCTGGCCTTGCTCGCTATTCCCACGACCCTGCTAGCGGTCGCGCCTAACCTCACGGTATTCACGATTCTCCGCATCGCGCAGGGCTTGTGCATGGCATCGGCGTTCGCGCTGACGCTCGCCTATCTCGGCGAACAATGCAGTTCGATGGATGCCGCCGGCGCATTCGCGGCCTATATCACCGGCAACGTTGCGAGCAACCTGATAGGTCGCCTGGTTTCCGCGGCGGTCGTAGACACGTTCGGGCTGGCATCGAATTTCTATTTTTTTGCTCTGTTGAATCTCGCCGGCGCGATTCTGGTGTATTTCACCATCCATCGCGTGCGTCCGATGCATTCGATGCCAATGTCGCAATCGCCGTTCGCGGCGATGATCGCTCACTGGCGCAATCCGGCGTTGCGCGCCGCGTTCGGCATCGGCTTCTGCATCCTGTTCGCCTTTATCGGGACATTCACCTTCGTGAACTTTGTACTGGTGCATCCGCCGCTTTCGCTGGGACGAATGGAGTTGGGTTTTGTCTATTTTGTCTTCCTGCCCTCCATCGTGACGACGCTCCTTGCCGGAAGCGCGGTGGCACGCTTTGGAACGCGCCCAGCGATCTGGAGTGCGCTTGCGGTTGCGGCAATCGGGCTACCGCTGATGCTGTCCTCGCATCTTGCGGAAGTCTTGGCCGGCATGGTTCTGGTCGGGATCGGAACGTTCTTCGCGCAGGCCGCCGCAACCGGCTTTGTCGGTCGGGCAGCCGTTGAAAACCGCGGCGTCGCAAGCGGGACCTATCTCGCCTGCTATTTCCTTGGTGGCCTTGTGGGCAGCGCGGTTCTCGGGCAGCTTTTCGACCGCCTGGGATGGACCGCTTGCCTCGCCGGTGTCGGCGTATCGCTTGCCGTGGCCGCACAGCTTACGGCGCGTCTTAGGGCGTGAGTCCGGTTCGGGCGCAAAGCGGACATGGGTACGGCGGATTACCGAGCTGGCGACGGCGCCCCTTGAGCGTTTCTTGTCGCGCGCGGGAAATAAGTGTCAGCAAGCCCCCGGCAGATGGTCTTCAGGAAATTAACCTGATCCGATCCGTCGTGCCTTCCGGGGAACTCATGATCTGCACTTGCTGGTCGCTGAATCAAGCTTAACCAAGTTCGAAAAACCGGCTACTAAGCCTGGCACAAAGCCGGAAATTTCAGGTAACCTATGATCCAATTGATGCTACAGGGCGCGTATTCGATGTTATGTGTTATCGACCAAGGATGACGATGCGCCTTTGCCAGCAAATCTTTGCCATTGCCTTTATTTTCCTTGCAACCCCCTCAATCGCCGAGCCGTCCCTTGGCAGCCGATTTTTGCAGCATGCTCAGAATTCCAGACAGCACACGGCAACAGTTTTTGTCTCCAACGAGGCCAAACAAGAAGAACCCGACACCGACATACTGGCGTTGATGTCGGGGAAGTGCAGCATTCTCAGAGTCGCGGGACGCGATTTCGCGTGCAGGGCCGTTGCCTTCTTCCATGGCGAACAGGGCCGGGCAAATTTTACGATCGCGCTCGACGATCCGACCGACGACAGTCACATCATCACCTTCTCGGGTCAGAATAGCCGGAGGGAGCAGGATAATCTCTACGAACTCCAAATCGACCGGATGCTGCTGAACTCCAAGCACAGGCCCAGGGTCGATGGCCTGCCGGTGCCGATCGTTGAGTTATCGGCCGGGATATGCAAGCAGCTCGGAAGCTTCGCGACCAGACAGGTTTCCAGCATCTCCTGCAGCGCGATCGACGGAAATGGCAAAAAGTACGAGCTGCAGTTCGAATCCGACGGCTCGCCGATGAACGTGCGAAAGATCAGGCGGTCCTCCCAGGTGACGGAACGGCGCCGTGCCAAGCAAAAAGAGCAACTCGACCTGGAAGCGGATAGCAAAGAACCTACGCCGACCGCGGATCAGTAAGGCGGCACTGCAACCAGCCCGCGCCGAAAAACAAGGGCCGCCGGTGGCACGGCGGCCCTTTGCCCTTCATGGATGTCTAACACCTGAACCGGACACCCAGATCAATCGACTTCCTGCACCACAGTGCGAGTACCCGGATCCACCAGCATCACACGCTCACCGGAATAGACGTAGCGATACTTGGTGAGGGACGGACCCCAATCCGACGGCACGGCCACGAGTTCGACATCGCTCGGCACCTTGGCGCCAACGACGATCTTTTCCTTCGTCGCAACAGGGCGAACCTTGTGCTCGGTGATGTAGCTCTTGATCTTGGTTCGATACTGCGGCTCGATCTGAACCGCCGCGGGCGCCGCGCCCGTCGTGGTTACGGTGGTTTGAGCGTTGGCCATCGTCGCGGCAAGCGACGCCACCGTAGCAAGCAATAGTAGCCTCTTCATGATTGTCCTCCTGAAACCGCACCAGATGCGCGGCAGAACAAGAACAGATGTCGCAGCTTCCTGTTCCATGAATTGGAGTTCCGTCCCGCTGCAAGTGAAAGTTCCATACGGTTGCGGGTGAAGAGGCCGGGGCTGCGGCCGACCTTGTTTGCCGCCGGAACCCGCCGGGTTCCGCCGCCCATGGATGATGGAACCAATGGTGGCGTTGCAGGTGCGGCCGCGTTCTGCGCCGGCAACGGACCTAGCGCTCAGTACGGCTGTATGAGCG
>WNFR01005183.1_pt1 | contig 13348 bp, 12 predicted proteins | sample 5400221 | NCBI WGS metagenome assembly WNFR01 (sample SAMN13153357, study PRJNA577476) | soil metagenome | isolation source: 40 cm soil under Madrone tree | place: USA:California | collected 2016-06-14
AGTGCGGTCACATCGCCTTGCGCGCTGCGGCAGCGCGCGTTAATGAGCCGGCCGTTGGGCCCTGGAAGAGCGGGCGGGAGCCGTTGATGACGTATGTCGTGATCGAGGCTTGCATCAAGTGCAAGTACATGGACTGCATCGAAGTCTGCCCGGTGGATTGCTTCTACGAGGGCGAGAATATGCTCGTCATCAACCCGGACGAATGCATCGATTGCGGTGTGTGTGAACCGGAATGCCCGGTCAATGCCATCGTGCCCGACACCGAGAAGGGCCTGGAGAAGTGGCTCGGTCTCAATCGCGACCTTTCCGCTACCTGGCCCAATATCACCCGCAAGGGTGAAGCACCGGCCGACGCCGACGCCTTCAAGGACGAAAAAGACAAGTACGCCAAGTACTTCAGCGACAAGCCCGGCAAGGGTTAGCGCCTTTCCCCGACGTCCTTGCAGGTAGCCATGCACAGTACGCATGGGAAACCGTTGCCGAAATGCAACATTGGCACGCGACTTTGACCGAAATATCTGATATACGGAACAAGTTGGGAGCGGTCCTCGTTTGGCCCGCCGCCGGCTCGGTCGCCATGTCGGTATCCGAATGAAACCGACTTTAGGCGCGCTAAGCCTGCACGCAGGGGAGCGTGAGCGGCGAGTCGTGAGGTCGTAACCAGCGGGGTGCTCAAGTGGAGGATCTAGACATGCCGAAGAAGCTCGCCGTCAGGGCGAAGGAATTCGCTTTCGAAAAAGGCGACTTCGTCGTTTATCCGACCCATGGCGTGGGCCAGGTCGTGGATATCGAAGCCAAGGAGATCGCCGGCCACAAGCTGGAACTGTTCGTCATCTCGTTCGAGCAGGAGCGCATGATGCTGCGCGTCCCGGTGACCAAAGCCAAGATTTCGGGCCTGCGCAAGCTCAGCTCGCGCAAGATCATGGAAAACGCCCTGGTGACCCTGAAGGGCCGCAGCCGCGTCAGCCGCGCCATGTGGAACCGCCGCGCCCAGGAATACGAAGCCAAGATCAATTCGGGCGACCCGGTGTCGATCGCCGAGGTGGTGCGCGACCTGCATCGCAACGCCGGCCAGCCGGACCAGTCCTACAGCGAGCGCCAGATCTACGAGGCGGCGCTCGATCGCCTGGCCCGTGAGCTCGCCGCCGTCGAGCGCATCGACAAGGATCTGGCGACGCAGAAGCTCAACAGCGTCCTGACCAAGGTCGCGTAAGCACCGCGGACCCTGAGAATCGCTGAAAAGGCGGCCGATGGACGACATCGGGCCGCCTTTTTCTTTGCCTCGCCGCAGGAGGCGGACGGCTGCGCCGACTCCATGTCTGTCAGCCCAAAACTCATCACACATCGCCTCAGAGTCCCTCTCCGCCGCGCAAACGGTGTGCGGGTAGATAGATTCCGACCCACCTCACCCAACCTCTCCCCCCGCAAGAGCGGGCGGAGAGGGGCTTGAGCATGATGTGGTCCATGGAGCCACCATAGGCCCGGGCGGTCCCAATCGACGATTCTGGTCCCTACTCGTGGCAGAGTCCCTCTCCGCCGCGCTTTTGCGGGGGAGAGGGTGGGGCCCGTTGCGAAGCAATGGGAGGGTGAGGTGGTCGGCGTTACAGAAGCGGTGTGCGGTAGGAAGATTCTGACCCACCTCACCCAACCTCTCCCCCCACGAAGACGCGGGCGGAGAGGGGCCTGAGCTGAGTCTTGACGCTCGCTTTAGGTCGGACCGATAGTCCGATACGCACCGAAAACATCCCGGGGAGGGAAGAGGCGTGTTCAAGCTGGTGTTGGCCTTGGGCCTTTTGTTCGGCTCCGTCGCATCCGCCAACGCCCAGACCTACCCCGAGCGGGTGGTGAAGATCGTGATCGGGGTGGCGCCGGGTGGCGGGATCGACGTGCTCGTGCGCGGCATCGCCCAGGAGCTGACGGGACGCTGGGGCAAATCGGTCGTCGTGGAGAACCGCCCCGGCGCCAGCGCCCTGATCGCGGCGGAGGGCGTGGCGAACGCCGCCCCCGACGGCTACACATGGCCGGCGGTGACCGACCAGATCTATCTCTCCAACCGCTTCGCCTTCAAGCACCTGCCCTACAATCCGGAGACCAGCTTCACCAGCATCAGCCTGCTGGCGCGCGCCGAGCAGTTCGTGCTGGCCAACGCCGAGGTGCCGGCGAACACGCTGGCTGAGCTGGTGGCGGCCGAAAAGCGCAAGCCCGGCTCGTTCGCCTATGGACACTGGGGCGACGGCAGCCCGCCGCAGCTCGTCTACGAGACGCTGAACAAGCGGACCGGCACGGCGTTCCTCGGCGTGCCCTACAAGGGCGTCGCCCCGGTGCTGGGCGCCCTGGTCGGCAACGAGGTGCAGCTCTCGGTCGGCAGCAGCGGCGTCGCCGGCCAGCTCCTGCAGGCAAAGAAAGTGAAGGCCCTCGCCCTGGCGGCCAAGGCCCGCTCGCCGGCCTGGCCCGATGTGCCGACGACGGCCGAAGCGGGGTTCCCCGAGATCCAGGCCTTCATCTGGTTTGGCCTCGCAGCACCGGCGGGCACGCCGCCCGCTTTGGTCGAGCGGATCAGCGGGGAGGTGCGCGACATCCTCAGGCAGCCGGCCTTCACCGAACGGTTCGTCACGTCCCTGGGCTGGAAACTGGTCGCCAGCACGCCAGCGGAGATGGACGAGACCATCCGCAGCGAATTGCCGATCATCAGCGAGATGATCGCCAATGCCGGCGTGAAGCCGCAATAGGGGGAGCGGCGGACTCCAACCGGGAGACGACCCGGCCAGCGTCCCGCAGCGCCGTCCGTCTATCGCATTCACACATCTCGCTTCATCCCGGTCGTTCAAAGCATGAGCCAGGATGTGTGACTCCAATAGCTCCTTGGAGGAGAGGCGGCTCCTCACCATCCGCATCAATAAGTTGCGGTAGTTACCGGAGGGTAACGCTTTTAATAAGCGGAAAATAAGCGGAGATACATTTGCATCTAGCGCGAGTCGGCGCGCCCGCGATCGCGCGCACGGCATTTTCCAGGGCTCGATGGACGATGAATAGAGCGGGAATATCTGTGAATCCGATAAGCGCCGCCCGTTCGGAGGGGGTCGCATCAGATTCTGCCTTGGGGGCACACCCCGGCCGGGCAGCGATTCCCGTTAAACAGCGGGAAAAATAACGGGAATAGGCCAACTTCCGGAACTAGTTTCCCGTCACTTCCAGCAGGCCGGGAAGCCTCGGATGTCGAGGTCATGGGCTTTGGATCGCCCTTTCCTCTGTTCCCGCCATGCCGCCCGACGTGACGCACAAAAAAGACAGATTTTCCCGAACATTCCAAAAAGACTGCTCCTGTTTGGCTTTTGGGTCCATCCGCGCGAGCACTCCCGAATTCGTGAATTCGGGAATGGGCTCCGCAGTGGGGGGCGAGGATCGGCAAGTCGCTCATGATCGACCCACCATAAGCCCAGTCGGCCCGAACCGACGATTCTGGTCCCTACTGCGGCCGGCACTACGTCCCCCACGATGGGAATCGAGGGTGACCGTGCCGTGAAACCGCTTGGGCAGGCGCCCTGGCGGCAAAGGCCCGCTCGCCGGCCTGGCCCGACGTGCCGACGCCGGACGCGGGGTTCCCCGAGATCCAGGCCTTCATCTGGTTCCGCTGAGCGCTTCGTCACGGCGCTGGGCTGGAAACTGGTCGCCAGAACACCCGCGGAGAGGGAAGAGACCATCCGCAGTGAATTGCCGATCATCAGGGAGATGATCGCGAATGCGGGCGTGAAACCGCAGTAAGGGAGCGGCGGATCGAATTAGGGCGGGCCGCGACAGTTTGGGAGGTGCGAGCAATCGACTCAGCGCACGACGCCCTCTCGCTACGAGCTGGGCAAAGCTGAGAAACTCTCGTGGACCAGCACGTCCGTGACGATTACCGGCGAGGTGCGCTGGGCGAAACCCGACTGGACTCCAGCGCGAAAGACGCAAGCCAATTTCAAATCGAGTTGAGAGTTGCGGAATTAGGACGTAGGGTTCGTAGAATAAACATCTTGCACGCTAAGCTGGTAGCAATGGCGCTGTGAGTTGGGGGATACTGCGAAGTGTCAGGTACTTGTGTTCTTGAGAAGCTGTTGCGTCCATTCACCCCTGTCAACGTCATGAATGTTCCGGACGCCGCAGTCGGCGTATATAGTTTTTGGTACCGGCAAATTTGCATCTATGTGGGGCAAGCTGCTGAACAACCCCTGCGCGCACGATTGATGCAGCATTGGAAAAACAGCCACAACGATGGACTTGGTCGTTGGCTTGCGGCATATCCGGCCCGGATACAATTCTGCTATAAGGTGTTCAATCGAGGTCAAATCGGAGCGGCTGATCGTCGTTGGCGAGACACGTTTCCAGCCGAGATCACGACAAAGCTGGGAAATCTCTCCGACAAACTTGTCTTGATCGAAAATCAACCCCGAGTAGCAGCCAAATCCCCAATACCATGTAGTAGTACGGCGCGCATTACTCGCTACATTCCAATGAATCAGCCACAGCGAACTAGGTGACTCAAGGTAGGGGTCTAGGCCCCCCTCGCCCATGAGCAAAACACCAAGAGGCGTGATGCAATATCCGCTTTCATGTTCTTCGATGATCCCGGAAGCGAGCGCCCAATATTTCATCGAGGAGACCATGTTCTTACCCACACCAAAGTCGGCAATAGCTTGGTCTTTCGAAAACAGGTCACTGTTGCGTGCTTTTCCGGTCGAAACCGCATCGAAAACTTTGTTCAACCAACCATAACGGAGGGTGAACGTTTCATGCCCTGAGAATTGACCTCGAAATCCGGGCGTCGCTAGTGGGCCTCTAAGCACTGATAGGCTCCCTGGAGAACGTCTCCAGGAGAAGTACTATTGTTCAGCATTGTGAGCAATGCGATTGGCTACAACAGTTAGACATTCCGCCAATTAATCAACACAATATCCGCGAAGTGCCTGTGGATAAATCACAAATAGAACATATCAGGAACTAAGGGGCAATGTCACCGACCTATCGCCATTTATTGACAGGTCAGCCGTCGCGTAGACGCCGGTCGGAATTCGAATGGCGTCTCCGCAATTGCGTGTTTGCAAGCAGCAGACTTTTCGTGGATTCATAATGGTTGGACCATTCCAATTTGGGCGCTGAAAGGACCGTCAGCGCCAGGAGCAGGGACATGAGGGAGCAGACGTCTTCGCCGCAAGAGCTTGCCGGCCTGATCATCGACGATCGCCGCGAGGCCCGGTTCAAGGTCAACCGCCAGGTCTTCGTCGACGACGAGATCCTTGCCCTGGAGAAGAAGCGCGTGTTTTCCAAATGCTGGCTCTATCTCGGCCATGTGTCCGAAGTGCCGGCGGCGGGCCGCTTCGTCTCGCGGCGCGTCGGCGGGCGGCCCCTGCTCTTCACGCGCGACCGCGACGGCCAGCTGAACGCGCTCTACAACACCTGCGCGCACCGCGGTGAAGGACGCAGCGTCGAGAGTTCAAGCACCGTCACTTAGAAGGTCGACATAGGCATCATACCGGTACACGCGGTCGCGTGCCCGGCCAGTTACTTCCGTCACAATGCCGAGGCGTTGAAGCTGGGCGAAGGCCGTATTTACGGTCGGCGCCGAGAGCCCGGTCTGTGCGCGCGCTTTCGACGCGTTCAGGAACGGGCTCTTCTGCATCTGCTGGTGAAGCCGCAGCGCCGAGCCTGGTCGTTCGGCCTGTGAGATCGTGGCGCGATCCTTGGCAAACAGATCAACGATCCGTGTCGCCGTATCGAAAGCCTGATCGGCTGTCTGCTCGACGCCGTCGAGGAAGAATTCGAGCCAGGCTTCCCATGTCCCGCGCTCGCGCACTTCCTGGAGGAGGCGATAATAGGTTTCGCGATGGCGTTTGAAGTAAAGGCTAAGATAAAGCAGCGGTTCGCGAAGGGCCTGCTCGGCGCAAAGATAGAGCGTTATGAGCAGCCGCCCCAATCGTCCGTTGCCGTCGAGGAACGGATGGATGCTTTCGAACTGAAGGTGCAGCAAGCCGGCTTTCATCAGGACGGGTATTCCGGGGGTCGGACGGTGGATGAATTTCTCGAACGCATCCAGGCACGCCTTCAGCTCGTCCGGGGGCGGCGGCACATACATCGCGTTGCCGGGCCGGCTACCGCCGATCCAGTTTTGCGTGCGCCGGAACTCGCCCGGATTCTTGGCGTGGCCGCGAACGCCGTGCATCAGCCGCTCATGCATCTCGCGCAGCAGACGCAGCGAGATCGGCAGCGTCCGCAGGCGCTCCAACCCGAACATCATCGCATCGACGTAATTCGACACTTCGCGAATGTCGTCGATCGGCTCGCCCGCCGCTGCGTCGGTTTCAAAGCGCAGAAGGTCCGACATGGATGACTGGGTGCCCTCGATCTGCGAGGAAAGCACCGCTTCCTTGCGCACGTACATGTAGAGAAAGAGGGCTTTGTCCGGCAGCAGCACGGTGATGCCGTCCAGCCTGCCCACCGCTCGATCGGCCGCGCTCAGCCTTTCAACCAGGCTCGTAACGTCGATCGCCGGATCGGGCGGCAGCGGCGGCGGGATGAAGGCGCGGACACGTTCCTCCTGAACGGTCGTTTCCTTGAACCGGCCCAGACGGTGATTGCGTGGTTCGCTCATGAAGAGAGCTTAACTAAGGAAGCGCGTTAGTAAAGAAAATAGCGATTTCTTTATTAGAGGGAGACATTCCGAGGCGAAGCGGCATTTGCAAGCGGCCGGCTTTCGTGGATTCATAATGGTTGGACCATTCCAATTTGGGCGCTGAAAGGACCGTCAGCGCCAGGAGCAGGGACATGTGGGAGCAGACGTCTTCGCCGCAGGAGCTTTCCGGCCTGATCATCGACGATCGCCGCGATGCCCGGTTCAAGGTCAACCGCCAGGTCTTCGTCGACGACGAGATCCTTGCCCTGGAGAAGAAGCGCGTGTTCTCCAAATGCTGGCTCTATCTCGGCCACGTGTCCGAAGTGCCGGCGGCGGGCAGCTTCGTCTCGCGGCGCGTCGGCGGGCGGCCCCTGCTCTTCACGCGCGACCGCGACGGCCAGCTGAACGCGCTGTACAACACCTGCGCGCACCGCGGCGCGATGGTGTGCCGCGAGCGGTCGGGCACCCGGCGCGCCTTCACCTGCGGCTATCATGCCTGGACGTACGACGAGCGCGGACGCTTCATCGGCATGCCCGGCCGCGAGGCGCTGCCGCCGGACGCCACCGACGACTGCAAGCTCGACCTCGTGCCTGTCGAGCGAATGGAGGCGTTCCGCGGCTTCGTCTTCATCTGCTTCGATCGCAACGCGGTGCCGCTGGTCGATTACCTGGCGGGGGCCGGGGACTATCTCGGCTATGTCGCCGACCAGGGCGCCCAGGGCATGGAGATCGTCACCGGCAGCCAGGATTACTGCGTCGCCGCCAACTGGAAGCTGCTGCAGGAGAACAGCGTCGACGGCTATCACGGCGTGCCGACGCACGCGACCTACTTCGATTACCTGCGGTCGCGCGACAAGGCCACCTTCTCCGGCGCCAACATGAACGCCAAGGGCTGGGTCAAGAACCTCGGCAACGGGCACGCCGTCTCGGAATCGATCGGGCTGCTGCCGTGGGGCCGCCCCTATGCGCGGTGGGCGCCGGGCTGGGGCGAGGAGGCCAGGGCCGAGGTCGAGGAGATCCAGCGCGGGATCATGGAGCGGCTCGGCCCGGAACGCGGCAATGTGGTGGCGAACGGCGACCGCAACCTGATCATCTTCCCAAACCTGGTGGTCAACGACGTGATGGCAACGACGGTGCGGACCTTCTATCCGGTGCGGCCGGATTACATGGAGGTGAACGCCTGGTGCATCGCGCCCAAGGGGGAGAGCACGACGTCGCGCGACCGCCGGCTGCGCAATTTCGTCGAGTTCCTCGGGCCGGCGGGCTTCGCCTCGCCGGACGATGTCGAGATGCTGGAGCTCTGCCAGCGCGGCTACGCCAATGCCGAGTCGGCGCCCTACAACGACATCTCGCGCGGCATGCTGAGCAACGCGCCGACCAAGACCGACGAATTGCAGATGCGGACCTTCTGGCGGCGATGGCGGCAGCTCGTGTCGGGCGATTCCTCTTTGGAGCTCGCCGGGCCATGAGCGGGATTCTCAGCCGCCCCCTCACCCGGGCCGATGCCGAGGACTTCCTGATCAAGGAGGCGGGTCTTCTGGACGCGTGGAAGCTCGAGGAGTGGGCGGCGCTGTTCACCGACGACGGCGAGTATCTGATTCCGGCGACCGACGATCCCGAGGGCAAGCCGGGCACGTCGCTGTTCCTGGTCTATGACGACCGGCATCGGCTGGAGGAGCGCGCCAAGCGGCTGCTCAAGAAGAACGCGCATGCCGAGGTGCCGCGCTCGCAGACCCGCCACATGACCACCAACGTCGTGGTGGGCGAGAGCCGGGACGGCGTGGTGCCGGTGTCATGCAACTTCGTGGTGTTTCGCAGCCGCATGGAGGTGACGAACATCTATCCCGGGCATGCGGAATATCTGCTGGTGAACAATGGCGCGGGCCTGCGCATCCGGAGCAAGAAGGCGGTGCTCGACGTCGACGCCCTGCGGCCGCAGGGCAAGATCAGCATCATTCTGTAAGTCGAAGGGAGAGCGCCATGGAAGGCTATGAGAAGCTCGGCTACATCGCGTTGAACGTCAGCGATGTTGCGAAGTCGCGGGCGTTCTACGAGAAGCAGGTCGGCCTGCAGTATAGCGGCGAGGGCGAAGGCGGCGTGGCCTTCCTGCGCTGCAGCGAGGACCACCATACGCTGGCGCTGTATCGCTCCGACACGCCCGGCCTCAAGCGCGCCGGCTTCGAGATGAAGAGCCAGGCCGCGCTCGATGCGCTGGCGCGGCGGCTTTCAGACAACGGCATTGCGGTGGCGGAAGTCCCGGCGGCCGAGCGCAAGGTGCTGCGGCTGGGACAAGGCGCGTTCCGCATCACCGAGCCGTTCACCGGCAGCACCTACGAGTTCTACGCCACTATGAGCCAGTTCGGCGGGCAGCCCTTCGTGCCGACCCTGGCGAAGATCCAGCGGCTCGGGCATTTCGTGCTCAAGGTGCCGGACTTCGACGCGGCCTGCCGGTTCCATACCGACGTGCTGGGCTTCCGGGTGTCGGACATGATCGACGGCGCGATCTGCTTCATGCGCTGCCATCCCAACCCCTATCACCATGGCGTCGGCCTCGGCAAAGGCAGCGAGGCGATGCTGCATCATGTGAATTTCATGGTGACGGAAGTCGACGATATCGGCCGCGCCATCTCGCGCTTCAACAAGGCGCAGGTGCCGATCGTCAACGGCCCGGGGCGCCATCCGCCGTCCGGCAGCATGTTTTTGTATTACCTCGATCCCGACGGCCTCACGGTCGAGTACAGCTTCGGCATGGAGGAGTTCCCCGCCGAAGGCGCCCGCAAGCCGCGCATCATGGAGCCGGTCAAGGCCTCGATCGACTACTGGGACAGTTTTTTGGATCCGCGCAAGGCGGCGGTGGGCGCCATCGAACGGCGCATCGCGGCGGAGTAGATTCTTCCGGACCGCGCGATCAAGGCACGACGGTCTTCACCAGCGGCCGGCGCGCGAGTTCGACCGAGTCGTCGACGCCGTTCAAAGTGAGCAGCCGGTTGAGCTTGAAATCCGGATAGGGCAGGCGCGCGGCGAGCTGGCCGGGCGTGGCGCCGGCCGGCAACACGACATGCAGCAGGTAGGGCCGCAGGGCGGCGGCCTCGGCGTCGGACAAGATGTGGAAGCTGCGGGTGGCGGCGACCATGGTCTCGATGCGGCGATCGCGATCGGGACCGTCGCTCACCAGGTTGAAATAGCAGACGCCGGGCTCGCGCCGGATGACGACGTAGCGCACCTGGCTGAGGCCGGTGTCGGAGCCGCGCGGACGCGCGCCGATGGCGGCCTCCGCGCCGCCGATCCGGGTCGGCTGGACGTCGGTCGGCGTGGGCTTCACGTTATCGCGCATCCAGTCGATGAGGGTGCCCGGGATCTGCGCCGGCTCGCAGGAGAAATACATCACGTCGCCGCCGCGCGAGAGGGCGAGCACGCCGTCATGGTCGTTGAACAGGCGAAAGCCCGGCGGCGCCCGGAAGGCGAGCTTGAGGGCGGGATGCAGGAAGGCCCGGCCGCGCACGAAGCCTTCGTCGGGCGCGTCGTCGACCGACATGCCGTCGATCTCGGCGAAATAGGCGGCGCGGGTCGCGTCGTCGTCAGGGAGCCCGGCGGCGCCCGGCGCGACGACAAGAGCGTGCAAGGCGACCAGCCGCTCGTCCGGCGCCGGATGGGTCGAGAACGCGCTGCGCCGCCCGGCCGTCTCCGGCGCCCGATCGAAGAACAAAGCCTCGAGCCGCGCCTGGCGCTGCAGCTTTTCGATCAGGCTGGCCATGGCGCCGGCGCGATAGCCGGCCTGCACGACATAACCCACCCCGGCGCTGTCGGCCGCGAGTTCCTGGTCGCGCGAATAGCGGCGCAGCGCCACGAGCTGGTCGAGCGCCACCGAGCGGGCGACGGCGAGCGAGCCGGTCACGCGCGCAGCCTCGATCGCGGCATTGATCGCGGTCTGCCGCTGGCGCTCGCGCTGGGTGGCATGGCCCTGGGCGAGATGGCCAAGCTCATGCGCCAGCGCCGCGGCGAGTTCGGCTTCGTCGTCGAGCAAGGCGAGCAGGCCGCGCGTCACGAAGATATAGCCCGAGGGCAGCGCGTGGGCGTTGGCCAGCGGCTGATCGAGCACATAGAAGCGATAGCTGCCGGGCAGCTTGGCGGCGACCACCAGCTTTTGGCCGACGCGATCGACATAGGCGCGCAGCGCCGGCGCCGCATAGGCCGGCCCGACCGCCTTTTCGATATCGGGCGGCAATGCGGGCGCGCCGCCGCCCTGCACGCCAGCGGACGCCGTTTGCGGCGGCGCGCCGCCCTGGGTGCAGGCCACGGCCAGCAGCAGCGACAGCAACGCCAGAAGATGTCGGAGGATCACATTCCAACCTTAGACGGAGGGCGCGGTGATCGGCAATCGCAGCGCGCCGCGGCAATCGCCGCAGGGCTGGCAAGAAGGTCGCCAGTGTGGCACTGATGTGGACGGAAACCATCATGCCGCGTTCCGAGACCCCACTTCGTTCCGATCTGTTTCCCGAGGCGTCGCCGTTCGCCAGCGGCATGCTGTCCGTGGACGGACGCCACACCCTCTATTGGGAGCAGAGCGGCAATCCCGAAGGCGTGCCCGCGGTGTTCCTGCATGGCGGGCCGGGCGCGGGCTCCGCGCCGGTCCATCGCCGCTTCTTCGATCCGCAATTCTACCGCATCATCGTGTTCGACCAGCGCGGCTGCGGCCGCTCGGTGCCCCTGGGCGAGTTGCGCGACAACACCACCGACCATCTCGTGGCCGACATGGAGCGGCTGCGCGTCCATCTCGGCATCAATCGCTGGCTCCTGTTCGGCGGCTCGTGGGGCAGCACGCTGGCACTTGCCTATGGCATGCGCCATCCGGGCCGGGTGATGGGCTTCATCCTGCGCGGCATCTTTCTCGGCTCGCGTTCGGAGATCGACTGGTTCCTGCATGGCATGCGCACGATATTTCCCGAGGCGTGGCGCGATTTCGCCGAGCATGTCCCGGCCGACGAGCGGCACGACCTGCTCGCCGCCTATTATCGCCGGCTGATCGACCGCAGCCCCGACCTGCACCGGCCGGCGGCGCGCGCCTGGAGCCGCTACGAGGCCGCCTATTCGACGCTCTATCCGACGGCACGCGCGCCCTTCGACTCGGACCATGGCGGCTTCGCGCTCGCGCTGTCGCGCATCGAGGCGCACTATTTCGCCAACCGCACTTTCGTGCCCGAGGGCTGGCCGTGGGCCGACCTCGATCGCGTGCGCGGCTTGCCCTGCACCATCGTGCAGGGCCGCTACGACATCGTCTGCCCGCCGGTGACCGCCGACGCGCTGGTTCGCGCCTGGCCCGAGGCGCGCTACGTCGTCGTGCCGGATGCCGGCCATAGCGCGCTCGAACCCGGCATTCGCGCAGCCCTCGTCAACGCCACGGAGAGTTTCCGCCTGTCGATGAGCGAGGACCTGTTCGCGCCGCGCTTTCCCTGGGAGACCCCGTGACACCAGCATTCGACCCACCATTCGACAAGGGTGGCGAACTGCCGCCCGAGCAGACCGGCCGCGCCGCCTGGTACGGCCCGCAAATGACGCGTTCGTCCGAGTGGCTGATGCCGCTCGAGCCCTCGGAGATCGCCGAGATCGAAGCAGCGACCCTGCCGCTGGCCGCGTGCGAGGCCGATATCGCGGCCCTGACCGCCGCGGATTTTCCGCTGCCGGCGCTCGGGCCCAAGCTCAAGGCGCGCGTGAACGACGACGTTTTGAACGGCATCGGCTTCGTGCTGCTGCGCGGCCTGCCGGTTGAGCGCTGGACGGTGCGCCAGGCGGCCACGGCCTTTTTCGGCCTCGGCACGCACCTGGGCAGCGCGCGCTCGCAGAACGGCAAGGGCCATGTGCTGGGCCATGTGCAGGATTTGGGTCTCGATGCCGACGATCCTAATGTCCGCATCTACCAGACCAGCGCACGCCAGACCTTCCATACCGATTCGTGCGATATCGTGGGCCTGATGTGCCTCAAGACCGCGCAATCGGGCGGCCTGTCGGCGCTGGTCAGCTCGACCACGATCTTCAACGAGATGCGCCGCCGCCGGCCGGATCTCCTGAAGCTGCTCTTCGCCCCGGTCGCCAAGGACCGGCGCGGCGAGGTGCCGGAGGGTCAGAAGCCCTATTTCGAAATCCCGATCTTCAACTGGCATCGCGGATTCCTGACGGCGATCTATCAGCGCCAGTATATCGATTCGGCGCAACGCTTCCCGGACGCGCCACGGCTCACGCCGGCGCATATCGAGGCGCTCGACCTGTTCGATGCGCTGGCCGACGATCCGGCGCTCCATATGTTCATGGAGTTCAAGCCGGGTGACGTCCAGCTCGTGCACAACCACACCATTCTGCACGACCGCACCGGCTTCGTGGACTGGCCCGAGCCGGAGCGCCGCCGGCATCTGCTGCGGCTGTGGATCTCGGCGCCCAATGCGCGGCCGCTGCCCGAGGTCTTCGCCCAGCGCTACGGCTCGGTCGTCCCCGGCGACCGCGGCGGCATCATCGTGCGCGGCACCAAGCTGCATGCGCCGCTCGAGGCGGCCTAGGGGGGGGTGACGCAGGCGGTTGACCGCAGGCGCGACGCTCCCTAAGTGAAGGCCGCTTACAATTAACAGTAGAAGTCAGGGACACATGGCCAGCGATCCTAACGCGGGCGGCGACTCGCCGGAGATGCCGGCTGAAGACTCCGATGCCCTCGAC
>WNFR01008553.1_pt1 | contig 13348 bp, 9 predicted proteins | sample 5400221 | NCBI WGS metagenome assembly WNFR01 (sample SAMN13153357, study PRJNA577476) | soil metagenome | isolation source: 40 cm soil under Madrone tree | place: USA:California | collected 2016-06-14
GTTAGAGCGGCACGTTCGCGGACTTCTGGGGAGCGCACGCTTACAGCGTGCTGGTCGCCGCATTCTGCGGCGACGAACTTTTGTCTGATTCGAAACTCAACGCGGATTACCGAACCATTGCAAAGTTCGCGATCGCAGAATGCGATCGCCCAACACGCCAGAGGCGTGCGCTCCCCAGATGGCTGCTTGCGCCTCTGGCAGTTCAACGGAAGCTGTGCCGTTCATGAAGAGTTTTCTCGCCGCGTTCCTTTTGGTTGCCGCCTCGGTGTTCGCACAAACTCCATCGCAAAAGCGTCCTTTCACTTTCGAAGACATGATGAAACTGAAACGCGTCGGCGCGCCGGTGCCCTCGCCCGATGGCAAATGGGTCGTGTTGGATTGTGTAGATGTCGATCTCGAAGCAAACACGCGAATTTCGCATTTGTGGATCGTGCCGGCTAATGGCGGCGAATCGCGCCGATTGAACCCAACGCTGAATCACGAGGAGCGGCCGCGATTTTCGCCGGATGGCAAACGACTCATCTGGACTTCGAAAGCGACTGATCCGACCCAAATCTGGATGTGCGATTTCGACTCTGGAAGCGGAGTGCTGGTTGGGAAACCGCATGAAGTCACGAATATTTCGACCGGCGCCGACGGCGGCATCTGGTCACCGGATGGAAAGAACATTGTGTTCGTGTCGGCCGTTTATCCGGACTGCAAGGACGACGCGTGTAACAAACAGCGCGATGAAGAAGTGAAGAAGAGCAAAGTGAAAGCGAAAGTCTTTTCGCGGTTGTTCTATCGGCATTGGAACGCGTTCACCGAATTCAAGCGTAGCCATTTGTTTGTGATTCCCTCTGACGCGATCGCGGAAACGACAACTGTAGAGGCAGGCGTGTCGCCTGCACCCTCTCCAGAATCGCAGCCGACACGGCTGCCGCTACAGAAGAACGCGAACACGCCGCGCGATCTCACCCCGGGCGACCACGATGTGCCACCGTTCTCGCTGGGAGGGCAGGATATGTACGCGATTTCACCCGACGGCCAGGAGGTCGCTTACACGAGCAACATCGACGAAGTGGAAGCGACCAGCACGAACAACGAAATTTTCGTGGTGCCTCTTGCTGTAGAGTCCGCTGTCCCCAGCGGAAAATCACCCGATGCGCTGAGGACAGCGCACGCTACAGCGCCAAAGAAAATTTCCAACAGTCCCGGTGCCGACACGACGCCGCTCTATTCGCCGGACGGAAAATATCTTGCCTGGCGTTCGCAAGCCCGCGCCGGCTTCGAAGCCGATAAATGGCGGCTCTCCGTGCAAAATCGACAATCCGGGAAAACCGAGGATGTCACGGCGAATATTGATTCTTCCGTGGGAAGCTTCGATTGGTCATCGGATTCGAGTCAGATTGTCTTCACCGCTGAAGAGCAGGGCAGCCACCGGCTTTTCTGGGTTACCTCAACAGCGCAGCCCGGGCTTAGAAGCATCAAGGGTAGCAACACATGGAGTGCGGACGATTTGGTTTGTAGGAACGGTCGAGTTTGGTTTTCCAAAGCGTCGATTCGTGCGCCAACGGAGATAGGACAATTGAAATCTGATAAGGTTGATGTCGTAACTGGCCAGGCGAGAGAACTCGGCTTCGTCGATGTCACGCACATGAACGACGCGCTGTTGTCGCAGATCGACATGCAGCCTTTGGAATCGTTCACGTTTAAAGGCGCGAACAACGACGATGTCCAGGGATTCATGGTCAAGCCGCCGGGATTCGATCACAACAAGAAATATCCACTGAAATTTTTGATTCACGGCGGGCCGCAAGGGGCATGGGGAAACGAGTGGACGTATCGGTGGAACGCCGAATTGTTCGCGGCAACCGGAAATTACGTGGTGGTGATGATCAATTTCCATGGCTCGACCGGTTACGGGCAGAACTTTACCGACTCGATCAGTGGCGACTGGGGCGGCAAACCGTATGTCGATCTGATGAAGGGGCTCGATTACGTGGAGAAGACGTATCCATTCATCGACAAGAACCGCGAGGCGGCACTGGGCGCGAGCTATGGCGGTTATATGGCGAATTGGTTGTTAGGCCACACAAATCGTTTCAAGTGCATCGTGTCGCACGACGGCATGTTCAACGCCGAATCCGCCTACGGTACGACTGAAGAACTGTGGTTCCCGAACTGGGAGTTCGGCGGTCCACCGTGGAAAAAACGGGACGTTTATCGCAAGTGGTCGCCGCACGAATACGCGGCGAATTTCAAAACGCCGACGCTGGTCGTGCACGGACAGAACGATTACCGGCTCGACGTTTCGCAGGGGTTCGATCTATTCACGACTCTCCAAATACTCAAAGTGCCGTCAAAGATGTTGTATTTTCCCGACGAGGGCCACTGGGTGCTCAAGCCACAAAATTCACGCTTGTGGTACAAAACCGTGAACGATTGGGTGGATCAATGGTGCAAGCGGTGAACGCGCGTTGTAGCGGCGTTTGTGTCAAACGCCGAATCGGAGATAGGCGCTTGGCACAAGTGCCTCTATAACATCTGCGATGTTACGCTTCGTCGGCTGCCGCAAGAAATTAGCGAGCACCACCGCGCTCAACTTGACTTTTTGCGCCGCTTGCGCATTAAGAACGCCGTCGAAGTCCTATGCATCATTCTTTGTTGGGGGTTTTGCGGGTAGCTGGTCCGCCGCGTGACACTGTCTCCTATTGGGATGGAGACACCGCGAGGGGAAATCCTTCTGTCAAGATCAGCCTAGGAGAACAGCGCGCTTATTTTTACAAATCCGGCGTGCTCGTCGGGGTTTCGCAGTTGTCCACTGGCCGCGAGGGACTAAACACTTCCACCGGTAATTTTAAAATTATTCAAAAGGACAAGGACCATGTCTCCAGCTTATTCGGCGATTATGTCGACTCGTCCGGCAACGTGGTCGTTCCCAATGTTGATGTGAAGAAAGATCCAAAACCGCCGGGCGCTCACTTTAGAGGTACCCCAATGCCGTACTTCATGCGCATTGTGTCGGGGACAGGCATGCACGCCGGTTATTTACCCGGCTATCCGGCGTCGCACGGTTGCATTCGGATGCCTGAATTCATGGCTGAAAATTTCTTTAGATCCGTCTCGGTTGGCACACCGGTAACGATTACGCATTAGCTCAATTCGCGACGAAAGGCATCGCGATTGCAAGGAGACCATTTTCGTTCCGCCTTTGTGCGCCTCTCCCCTTGCCAAGGGGAGAGGATTTAGGTGAGGGGTTGAGGTTCGTCGGCGCGGTCATTCTGATGATCCCGCTGGAAAAATATGATCGTCATCACGCAACCCAACGCCACTGAGGAACAGATCCAGCGGATCGTCACGCGGGTGCGCGAATTTGGTTTGGAAGCGCAAATCAGTCGAGGCGCATCGCGCGTAATCATCGGCGTAATCGGACCTGAGGCGCTGCTCCGCGAAAAGCCGATTGCGGCAATGGCTGGCGTGGAAGCGATCGTGCCGGTGCTAAAAGCGTACAAGCTTGCCGGGCGCGATTCTCGCGGCGCTTCCTCAGTGGCAATTGGAAATGTGCGCCTGGGCGAGCACGAGGATGTTGTTCTCATTTGCGGCCCCTGCTCAGTTGAAAGCCGAGAGCAGATTCAGTCGATCGCGACGATCGTAAAAGAATCGGGCGCAAAAATTTTGCGCGGCGGCGCGTTTAAGCCGCGCACTTCGCCGTATAGTTTCCAGGGATTGCGGGAAGAAGGACTTCGCTTTCTCGCGGAAGCGCGCGCGAAAAGCGGACTGCCAGTGGTGACCGAAGTCATGGATCCGCGCGATCTCGCCATGATCGAAAAGTACGCAGACTGCCTGCAGGTTGGCACTCGAAACATGCACAACTTTTCTCTTTTGAAGGAAGTCGGCCGCAGCAGACTTCCCGTGCTGCTTAAGCGCGGATTCAGCGCGACAATCTACGATTTGATGATGAGCGCCGAATACATTTTGAACGAGGGCAACTCAAACGTCGTCCTCTGCGAGCGCGGCATTCGCACGTTCGAGACTGCCGCTCGCTACACGCTCGACCTTAGCGCTGTTCCGATTCTAAAATCCAAAACGCATTTGCCAGTTGTTGTCGATCCGACGCACGCGCTCGGTGTGCGCGAATTTGTTCCGCAGATGGCTCTCGCAGCAGTCGCTGCCGGCGCGGACGCACTCATGATCGAAGTGCACGATTCACCGGAACTGGCCAAGAGCGACGGCAACCAGGCGCTCACGCCGGAAATTTTCGCCGAATTGGTCCCGCGCCTGCGCGCCGTTGCCGCAGCGATCGGCCGCGCGCTCTGATCGGCGATCGCACTCGACTGCTGTAGAGTCCGCTGTCCTCAGCGGATTTATTCACCGGCGCGCGCCAAACCTTGTGCGCTGAGGACAGCGTACGCTACAGCCCAGTTCTGACAGCCTACAACTCACCAGAATTTGGAGTACACTCTTTAGTGGAAAAACCGATAGGCGCGGAGCTTCTGGAACGTGTCGCTACATGCGAACCGATTGCGCACAAACTTGATGCGATCGCAAAAGCTGCGTGGCCGGTAAAATTTTCACACGTTATCGAACCAGCCCAACCGTTTCTCGCGGCGGTGATCGCGCACAGTTTTGGTCGCACGCGTGACCTCCAACACAGTACCAAATCGACGATCTGGATTCTTTGTCCGAGCGTTCATTCTCAAGAATTATTTTACGAAAGTTTGCTTAACTGGCAGCCAGAGGCGCTTTTCCTCCCGGAGGCCGAGCTTGCGGCGGTCGAAAACGTTTTGCCGGATCCGGAAATCGCAGCGGAACGGCTGGCGCTGCTCACAGAAATCGAGCGTGACAGCCGGCCCCGCATTGTCGTCGCGACGCGCGCCAGCCTCGATCAAAGTGCGCCAAAGCGCGGCACGCTGCAATCTGCTGTTACCCAGCTCACACGCGGCGCAGCAGCAAAGATGGAACAGCTTGTTGAACAACTGGTGGGCAATGGTTATGAGCGCGGCGCCCAGGTAACCACTCGGGGACAGTTCGCTGTGCGTGGCGGCATTGTCGATATCTATTCGTGGCAAGCGCCATTGCCGTTTCGGTTGGAATTTTTCGGCGATCAAATCGAATCGCTGCGCGAGTTCGACATCGACAGTCAAACATCGGTGCGCGACCTCCGCTTAGCCGATCTTCTGCTTGGAACAGCGGATGACCAAAGCGGTCTCGTCCGCGATTACGTAGCGCCAGATCATCTCATCCTCGATATCGAACCCGAGGAAATTTCCGACGCACAAATTCAAATCAGCGAAAACTGGATTGACACCGGTCCGGAAGATTTCAGCGGTGCGTTCCAAGATTGCGACATCGGCGAATTTGCGGCCGGCGATCTCGTCCTCGCTGAGGCAAAACGCGCCCAGTTTGTCGAGCGTTTAAAAGAATGGCGCACGAACAACGCGAGCATCGTCATTTATTTTCAGACCGAGGGCGAGATTGAACGCTTCCGCGAAATCATGGCGGGCGCCCTTGATGGACTCGATTTCGTCGAGGGCACGCTCGCACGCGGGTTTTGTTTCCCTGCAGCCAATCTCGTTGTTCTGTCGGCCGCTGAATTATTTGGGCGATTCGCGGTGCATGCGCGCAGACGTTTGCGTCGTGCGGAGCGTCATCGCGCGCAGATCGACTTTGGTGAACTGAACGAGGGCGATTTGGTCGTGCATCTCGAGCACGGCATCGGAAAATTTCTCGGACTCCAGAAAATTCCTGTAGGACAGACGCCTCGCCTGCCTGATGGACCAAGCCTGGCAAGCGGAGCGCTCACCCTACAACAGCAAACTCAACCACAGGAAGTGTTAGTGCTCGAGTTTGCAGATGAAGCCAGGCTCTATGTTCCGCTCGAACAAGCATACCTTGTTTCCCGCTATGTTGGTGCGGGAAAAAGGTCGCCGCCGCTAAGCTCCCTCGGCGACGGAAAATGGGCCCGCGCCAAAATTAAAGCCGCTGCGTCCATTTTTGATTACGCGGGCAAAATGCTTGCGATTCAGGCAGAGCGGCAAATGCACGCCGGTAACGCATTCGCCCCGGACACAAAATGGCAGGCAGAATTTGAGCGTTCTTTCCCATTTCGCGAAACACCGGACCAGATGAAAGCGATCATCGACACCAAGATCGACATGGAACGTCCGCGCCCGATGGATCGCTTGATCTGCGGCGATGTTGGTTTCGGCAAAACTGAAGTGGCCGTGCGCGCTGCATTCAAGGCAGTCATGGACGGCAGACAAGTAGCCGTGCTCGCGCCGACCACCGTACTGGCTCAACAACATTTCGAAGTGTTCCGCCAGCGCATGCTTGATTACCCGGTCCGCATCGAAATGCTCAGCCGTTTTCGTTCACAGTCCGAACAAAAAAAAGTGTTGCAGATGCTGCGAGAAGGCGGTGTGGACATCATCATTGGTACTCATCGGCTTATCTCCGGCGACGTTGTATTCAAAGACCTCGGCCTCGTAGTGATCGACGAGGAACAGCGTTTCGGAGTTTTACACAAGGAGAAATTCAAGGACCTATTCAAGCTGGTCGATGTGCTAACACTGTCGGCCACGCCGATTCCGCGCACGCTCTACCTTTCGCTGGTCGGCGCAAAAGACATGTCCACGATTGAGACTCCGCCACTCAACCGCTTGCCGGTAGAAACAGTCGTATCTGCCTACGATGAGCGGATCATTCGCGCTGCAATTGATCGTGAACTCGAGCGTCAGGGCCAGGTATTTTTTCTGCACAATCGCGTCGCGACCATCGAGCGAGCGCGAGATCGGATCGTCCATCTTTGTCCGCAGGCCAGAGTTGAAATTGGCCATGGCCAGATGGACGCGGACGAACTCGAAGCTGTGATGTCACGATTCATTGCCGGGAAAACCGACGTTCTCGTTTGCACTACGATTATCGAAAGCGGTCTCGATATTCCAAATGCAAACACGATCATCATCGACCGCGCAGACCAGTTTGGTCTTGCGGATTTGTATCAGTTGCGCGGACGCGTTGGGCGAGCCGAGCACAAGGCTTACGCCTACCTGCTTCTTCCGCGCGAAATGATGACAATCGGCGCCGCGCGTAAACGGATTAGCGCCATCAAACAGTACAGCTCGCTCGGCGCCGGGTTTCGCGTCGCCATGCGCGACCTGGAGATTCGCGGCGCGGGCAGCATTCTGGGCACCGCTCAAAGCGGCCACATCGTAGCTGTTGGTTTCGATTTGTATTGCCAGTTGCTCAAGCAGGCGGTGACTCAACTCAAAGGCGAAAAGCCGCGGCTCCGGTTGGATGTTGATTTGCGCCTGGATTTTGTCGCCACAAATGAAGCGGAGTTCGTTGCGCCGCCGAAGGTAGCGCCAGCTGTAGGGGAAGCTGACAGCTTGCCCTGCAAAATTCCGGCTTTCATTCCAATTACCTACATCAGCGAACCGGCGCTGCGTATCCGAGCATACCGCGGCATCGCCGAAATCACTTCACCGGAGCAATTGGATCGTCTGCGGCGCGATTGGCGCGACCGGTTTGGCCCGTTCCCTCTCGGAGTTGACAATCTGTTTGCGCTCATCGAAATCAAACTCGCTGCAGCAGGATCAGGAGTGAGTCGCGTAGAAGTACGCGATCGCAAACTGATGTTGACGCGGCATGGGGATTTCATACTTGTCGCGGGCAAATTCCCCCGTTTAGTTGCATCGAAGATCGAACAGCACCTCGGGGAAGTTCTGCAATTGATTGAGAAATTATGAGAAGTCTTATGCGTCCATTTGCGATTGCGCTGCTGGCGATGGCCGGCCTTGCCGGGCTGCCAATTTTCTCCGCTGCATTCGCCGAGGAGCCTCAGGTGGTGGATGGCATCGCTGCGATCGTGAATGGCGAAGTGATTACTTATTCTCAGGTACGCTCTTTATCGGCACCGCGCGAAAAGCTTCTCAGATCGCAGCTCACAGGCAAGGACTTGGAAAGTAAATTGCTGGAACTGCGCCAGCTCGCTCTAAGGGATTTGGTTGATCGACGCCTTGTGATCCAGGCGTTCAAAAAGGAAAGCTACCAGATCCCAGACCACTTCGTGGATCAGCGCATGCAGGAGATCATCCGAGAATCCTTTGGCGGTGATCGGAACACGTTTGTCAAGACGCTGGAGGCGCAGAATTACACATTGGGCGAGTTTAAAGAAAAAGAGATGGAACGCATGATCGTAGCAGCAATGCGCAGCCATAACGTCAAGACGAACTCGATCGTTTCGCCCATAAAAATAGAGGATTACTACAGGAAGCATCACGAGGAATTTACGACCAAGGAGCAGATCAAATTGCGAATGATCATGATTTCTGGCCAAAAAGATACGGCGAGCGCGCCGGCGCAAAAGGCGCTGGCTGAAGAAGTGCTCGGTAGACTTGCCAGCGGCGCAGAGTTCGATCGCACCGCGCAGGTTTATTCGGAGGACAGCACCCGCGACAATGGCGGAGATTGGGGCTGGATAGAGCGCAACACCCTGGCTGCCCCACTTGAAAAGTTCGCCTTCAATATGCCGGTCGGGAGAATCAGCAACATCATCGAGTATGCCGGCAATTATTACATTCTCAAAGTCGAAGATAAGCACGGCGGCACCACGCGCTCACTTGCCGAAGCGAGATCGGACATCGAGAAGAAATTACTCCAAGTGGAAGCACAGGGGATACAGGAACGCTGGATCGCCACCCTTCGCGCAAAGGCTTACATCAAGACTTTCTAAGCGAATTCCGCTCATCGCTTTCCGCTTACTCTGAGTCTCTTGCTGCTCGCTTCCAAGCCGGAGCAGTGCGCGAGATGGTGCGCGATTGAGCAGAGTCGATTACGATCACGAGCAGGAACATGAGCACGACTAAGCCGCGCATCGGAATTACACTCGGAGATTGCGCCGGCATCGGGCCAGAGATCGTCGATCTCGCTTTGAAATCGGGACGCGTCCCTGATTCGGCCGAATACGTCGTCATTGGCCGGCAGCCAAATTGCCATCCGGGCGAACCGACGATTGAAACTGCGCGCGCTGCCGCCGCTGCTTTGGAAGAAGCGGTCACACTCGCCCGGCGCGGTAAGCTCGATGCGATCGTGACCGGTCCGGTTCACAAAGCGCGGATGTACGACATCGGTTTCAAGTTCCCAGGACAAACCGAATTTTTTGCTCAGCGCTGCGGCATCAAAAATTTCGCCATGTGCTTGACCGCCGAAAAAATCACGGTCGCGCTGGTTACCACGCACATTCCGTTGCGCAAAGTCCCGGACGCATTGAAGCAATCGGAGATAGTTCGTGTCGGCCTGTTGCTCACTGATTTCCTTCGTTCCAGAAGCAAGAGCGCAGCGCGTATTGCCGTCGCAGGATTAAATCCGCACGCCGGCGAGTCGGGCAGACTCGGCAGGGAAGAAATTGACATTATCGCACCGGCTATTTCTGAGCTATCCGCAATCCGCAGCCGAGCCGATGGGATCGGCAAGACAGAAGGCAAAGCCGCGATGGGCAGCGGCGAGCGAGTTGGGCAACGAGCGAGTTTCAATCCGCAATCCAAAATCTTTACCGGCCCCCACTCTCCGGACACCGTTTTCCATCGCACGATTGAAGGTGAATTCGACGCGGTGCTTTGCATGTATCACGATCAGGGATTGATCCCGCTGAAGCTGTACGCATTTCATAGCGGAGTGAACGTGACGCTGGGTCTCCCCTTCCCTCGCACCAGCCCCGATCACGGCACTGCATTTGAAATCGCTGGTAAAGGAATCGCCCGACCTGACAGCATGATTGCTGCGATCAATCTCGCCGTGGAGTTAGCTGAAAAACAGAAGGCAACGAAGAGTGCGAGGAGGGGTCACGTTATCTCGTAAGCAAGACTTTTGTTGCCTTTGTTTCCTTCTGTTTTCCGTTTCCTGCTTTCCTGATTAAATTTTCGGTTGCGTGAACATCGCCAAGTACGCCTCGGTTTTTAACATCGGACTGCAAAACACGTTCGTATATCGCTGGAATTATTTCCTGCGCGCGCTTTTCGGTCTGATCCCGCTGGCTGGGACGGTGTTTCTTTGGAGCGCGGTCTTCAAAGAACGCGGCGGCGGTCTCCACGGCTACGACTACAGCTCAATGATTTATTATTATTTGCTCACAATCCTGGTCAGCAACCTGGTCGTGCCAACCGAGGATGAGTGGCAAATCGCAGCTGATATTCGCGAAGGCCAGATCAATGCGCTGCTCACCAAGCCAATGAGCTATCTCTCTTACCGGCTCAGCATTTTTTTGAGCGGCCGTCTCGTTTACACGTTCGTGACGCTGCCGCCGATCGCCCTTCTCTTTGTTTATTTTCGTGACTACGTCGTGCTGCCGCGCGATCCGCTGATTTACGTCCTTACGACGGTTTCGATATTAATGGCAGCGTTCATTCAATTCTTCATCACATATAGCCTGGCGATGTTTGCGTTTTGGATTTTGGAAATCTCCACCATCGTATTCATCGTATATTCGTTCGAATATTTCCTGGGCGGCCAGATGTTCCCCATCGATATCATGCCCTCCGCTGTCCAAGCCGTGATGAAGTGGTTGCCGTTTTATTACGAACTGTTTTGTCCGGTCGCGATCTTTCTCGGCCGGCTCAAGGGGGCTGAGCTTATGCAGGCGCTGGCGATCCAAGCCGGCTGGCTGTTTGTCGCGTGGATGTGGGCCCGCTTCATGTGGAGACGCGGTCTCGGCCATTACCAGGCGGTCGGCGGGTAGAGTAGCGCACGCGTCTCGCGTGCTGGTTTTGGCGTCGCGCCGAAACGATCTTTGCTTGGAATTCGATCGCGCGCGAAGGTAGGATTCCACAGACGAAAGTTCTCGATCGCGAGAACGCGCTCGCCAACGCGCGAGACGCGTGCGCTACCCAGAAAATTCGCTACGCTCAACGCCATGGCGCGACTACACGAGTATCAGGGCAAGTCCATTCTCGCTGTTAACGGCTTCAAGATTCCGCGCGGCCGCGTGGTTTTCACCGCCGATGAAGCGTTCGCAGCAGCGAAACAATTGGCCGGTGAAGTTGTGGTCAAGATTCAAGCCTGGACCACGGGGCGCTCCGGCTTTAGCGGAGTCGCCTTCGCCAAAAAGCCGGGTGAAGTTCGCGCTCAATATTGGCCCAAATTGAAACGCGAGTGGACGCAGCTCTAAGCACGCTCGACAAAATACATCTCTATTTCCCCTTTGTTCTTTGCCGGGATTTTTCCCCTGAAGACGTACCGAAAAGGCAAATGACGATTCATCGCGACCAAATATTGATGCGTCTCTCCAGAAACGTTCACCTTTCCTTCTTCGCCGCTCGACTCCATCCGAGACGCAGTGTTCACAGTGTTGCCCCAGATGTCATATGCGAATTTTTTATCTCCAACGACTCCAGCAATAACTGGCCCTGTGTGGATTCCAATCCGAACTTCAAAGTACGGCTTGTGCTCGTCGATTCGCTGTTCTTTATATTTACGTGCAAAATCATTGATCTCGAGCGCCGCATTGACGACATCCATTGGATTCGTGCGGTTTGGTACGGGAAGGCCACCTGCGCACAGATAACTATCACCGATAGTCTTGATCTTCTCTATTGGATATTTGCTAACGATTTCATCAAACGTTTTAAAAACATAGTCCAGTTCAGCGACGACTGCTTCTGGAGCCATTTTTTCTGCAACCAAGGTGAAAGCTTTGAAATCTGTAAACATCACTGTGACCATCTCGTAATGCTTAGGCGTAACTGTATTTTTGCGCTTGAGTTCTGATGCAGTTTCCTTCGGTAGGATGTTTAGCAACAGCCGTTCGGATTTGCGTCGTTCCTTGGCAATAAAGAACAAGAAAACTACGGTAAGGCCGAACCCGATGCTCACGAGCGTGCTGACGAGTAAAGCTCTTTGCCGTTTAGCGGCTGCAAGCGCCAACTGTTTGTCGTTTTCCGCTTTGAGTAGCGCTTCTCTCTTGTCGAACTCGAAGTTCATTTCTGCGCGGACCGTTTTCTTCGTGTTCTCTTCATTAACGATGCTGTCTCTGGTCGTGATATACGATTTGTAATATTCCAAGGCTTTGACGGGCTGGTGGATCTCCTCATAAATCTCACTCAGCGCGCGCGACGCTTCCTTAACATCATCCGTCGCCCCAATTTCTTTCGCCAGCGCCAGACTTCTGTTGCAGTAGTCTAACGCTTCAGCATATTTTTTCTGTTTGGTATAAGTGTTGCCAATGTTGTTGAGCGTTTCGGCTATGCCAGCTTTGTCGTTGATTTCATTTTTGATTTTTAGCGATGCAAAATATTGCTCCAATGCCGCAGGATAATTGCCCTGATTCCAAAAGGTGAAGCCAATGTTGTTTAGCGAATTGGCCACATCTTCCTTGTTCCCCATTTGTTCATGCAGCTTCAAGCCTCTGGAGTAATACTCCAAGGCGTTGGCATATTGCTTCTGATCATCGTAAATAATTCCGATGTTCGTCAGATTCTTTGCTTGCCAGGCTTTGTTTCCCGTCTCCTCGTTAATTTTTAAAGCCTTAAAATAGTAATCTAGCGCTTTCGCATTCTCTCCGCGGAACATGTAGCAATTGCCGATATTGTTGTAAGAACCGGCAACAGCTTGTCTGTCGCCGATCTGTTCTCTCATTTGTAATCCTTGAAAATGATTCTCCAGCGCTTTTGGATAATTGCCTTGCTTCTCGTAAATTCGGCCAGTCAAATTGAAAGAATCGGCACTGCCTTTTAGAAAACCGATTTTCACAGCGATAGTGTTCGCTTGTTTTGCAAAGTTCATCGCCTTCTCGTAATCGCCAACGTTGAAGGATTCGAGACTTAACCCGTTTAACCGATTCACATTATCTGCAGTCACGGTATTGTTCGCTTGTTCTTGAGGTTTCTTTTTGTCGGACTGAGCAACCGGTTCACTCGGCTGAGCGTGAGCAGTGAGTATCGTCTGCACGCAGAAAAGAAGTATTGGTAGATGAATAGCGTTCATAACAAGTTTCTTTCGCGTGATCTTCGCCACTCTGGTCTAAAGTGGAAAGTGGAAAACATTTGACTTTTCATCCAACAACGTCTTTTGCCGTCCGGTCCCGCTCCTGTTATCAGTTTGAGATGATAATGCTTAGGCGCTGCGGCCGCAGCTATCTGGTGGCACGCCTATACGTTTTTAAGGTTTTGTTCCGCAAACGGCTTTGAAATTTGGTTGGGATCATAGAAATAGCACGCAGCCATGGCGCGACTGCACGAATATCAGGGCAAAGCCATTCTTGCCGGAAATGGATTCAAAACCCCGCGCGGCCAGTCCGCATCGAGCGCCGACGAAGCAGTCGCGGCCGCGAAAGAATTGGGCGGCGAAGTTGTGGTCAAGATCCAGGCTTGGA
>WNFR01005184.1_pt1 | contig 13347 bp, 9 predicted proteins | sample 5400221 | NCBI WGS metagenome assembly WNFR01 (sample SAMN13153357, study PRJNA577476) | soil metagenome | isolation source: 40 cm soil under Madrone tree | place: USA:California | collected 2016-06-14
AAGACAATCCCGCTTCGGTGCTGGTGCCGGTGGGCGTCGTCCACGCATACCAAAACATCGGCCAAGCTGCGGGAATTGTGACCAACTGCCCCAATCGACTCTACATGGGCCAGGGCAAACGAGAGCTGGTCGACGAAATCAGGCACGAAGATGATCCTGATACGCCATATCGAATTGACGACTAGCGGTTCAGAAGACTAAAACCACAAAAACCCATGAAGATAGTTCGCATTATCGCCCGGCTGAATGTGGGTGGGCCGGCGAAACACGTAGTTTGGCTCACCGAAGGACTGCGAAATGCCGGCCATGAATCAGTTCTAGTTGCGGGCACCGTCCCTGTGGGCGAAGACGATATGGGCTACTTCGCTGAGAATTCTGGTGTCAAACCGGTATTCATTCCCGAAATGAGCCGGGAGATCTCGGTTAACGACCTGTTGACAGTGTGGAAGCTCTATCGGCTACTTTGCCGGGAACGGCCTGACATTGTTCATACACACACAGCCAAGGCGGGGACGGTAGGCAGAATTGCCGGGTTACTATATCGTTGGTCTACACCCGGAGCGTTGATCGGCAGAAGAAGACAGTGCCGGCTGGTGCACACTTATCATGGTCATATCTTTCACAGCTACTATGGAAAGATTAAGACGGGCTTCTTTCTTTTCGTCGAGCGAGTTCTCGCCCGCCTGGCAACGGATCGAATAGTAGTTATTAGCGAGCAGCAGCGGGAAGAGATACACAATAGATTCCGCGTTGGAAGAAGAGAACAGTTTGCCGTAATTCGCCTGGGGCTGGACATTAGTCAGTTTGCCGAAGGCAACAGCAGGCGCTCCCTATTACGCGATCAGTTGGGCGTGGACGCGGATGAGATACTAGTAGGTATTGTCGGTCGTCTGACCGCAGTTAAGAATCACGAATTGTTCTTGAAGGCGATCTCAGAATTCAAACAGGGCCATTTGAATAGTCAGGCGAGGCGGGTACGGTTCATTATCATTGGCGGCGGGAGTCTGCGGGATGAACTCGAGCGGTCGGCGGAGAATCTTGACCTGGTTGGAGACGTGATCTTCGCAGGAAACCGAAGCGATCCGGAGAATTTTTATCCTGCCCTTGATGTCGTCGCGCTAACCTCCAAGAATGAGGGCACGCCACTGACTTTGATTGAAGCAATGGCAAACGGCCGCCCGGTTATTGCCACCGCGGTCGGCGGGGTAGTTGATCTCCTAGGCAATCCTCAGCCCGGCGACCGGACCACATCCTATCTGGTTTGCCAACGAGGCATCAGCGCTTCTGTGGACGACGCCAAAGCCTTTGCTATGGGATTGGACCGGTTGATTAATGATGATGCGTTGCGCCGGGCGTTAGGGGAAAGCGGCCGGCGGTTCGTTCAGCAAAACTATTCCAAGCAACGGTTGTTGGACGATGTGAATAGTCTCTACCAGGAACTAACGCAGCCGGATCAGCCGGTTTCTGTGGCGAGTCCGTCAACCAAAAAAAGCGTTGAGTCGGGGATCTAACAACTGTTGTCGACCCGGCACTGTTACGGCAGTTAAAAAAATTGACTGTAATTTGGAGGGCTCGAGATTTGCGAATACTCATCACGGGAGGGGCAGGTTTTATCGGTTCACATTTATCCGATGCGTACCTGCGGCGGGGCGACGAGGTATATGTTATTGATGATCTGTCCACGGGTACCATCGAAAACATTCAACATCTCAAAGGCCAGCCACGCTTTCACTACACAATAGATAGTGTTCACAATCAGCCTGTGACTGCCGAGTTGGTGGACCAGTGCGATGTCGTTTTTCATCTCGCTGCAGCAGTCGGTGTAAAGCTCATAGTTGAAAGTCCCGTGCGGACCATAGAAACCAATGTGCGCGGAACAGAGGTTGTGCTGTCGATTGCCAACAAGAAGAAGAAGAAGGTTCTGGTTGCTTCCACTTCTGAAGTCTATGGCCTCAGCACGGATGTACCGTTTCGCGAAGATGGAAATCTGGTTATGGGAGCCACAACGAAGGGACGCTGGAGTTATGCCTGCTCAAAAGCCATAGACGAATTTCTGGCGCTCGCCTACTGGAGAGAAAAGAAGCTGCCCACGATCGTTGTGAGATTATTCAACACTGTCGGTCCGCGACAGACCGGCCAATACGGAATGGTTATCCCGACCTTTGTTAAGCAAGCTCTTGCGGGACGTCCAATCACGGTTTATGGCGATGGAAAACAGAGCCGCTGTTTTGGTTATGTTGGGGATGTTGTCGGTGCGCTGATCAAGTTGATGGACAAATCGGAGGCTGTCGGTCAGGTGTTCAATATCGGCTCAAACCAGGAGATCACAATTCTCGATCTGGCCAAGCGCGTGAAAGAGCTGACTCAGTCCAGTTCTGAAATTGTGTTTGTTCCTTACGACGAGGCTTATGAGGAAGGTTTCGAAGACATGCCTCGACGCGTTCCCGATATTTCCAAGGTGGGTAAACTAGTTGGTTTTCGTCCCGAGATGGGCCTCGATGGAATCCTGGAAACTGTTATTGACTATCAAAGCGGCCGACGTCCGGCCCTGGTCGACTGAGTCGGTCCACTTGCGTTGCCGGTTTATTTCGAATAGTTTTCTTGACGAAAAGAGCTTTTTACATCAACACTTTAAGAGTTCCACCATCGGGAAGATATGCCCTTTAGCCCGCTTAATCTGCTGGCAGTCGCCGCATCCTTAATCCTCGCTTTGGTCTTAACCCCAGTTGTACGGACCTTCGCCCGCCGCTTAGGTGTTGTCGCCAAGCCGAAAACTGATCGCTGGCACAAAAAACCCACGGCGATGCTGGGCGGCATAGCAATCTGGTTATCTGTGGTCACAACGTATCTTGTCTTTGTGCCCCATACACCTTATGGCTGGGTGATTATCAAAGCGAGTAGTTTTCTGTTCCTGGTGGGCTTGATTGATGACCTCGTTCACACAAAGCCTTATCAAAAGCTGATTGGCCAGGTATTGGGATCAGCTTTCGTTGTCTACTATGGATTGAGCCTGCCATGGACTCAGTCGCTGCCCATAAACATGGCCTTAACGATCTTTTGGTTGATCGGCATCACTAACGCCGTCAACCTTCTCGACAACATGGACGGGCTCGCATCGGGAATAGCGGTCGTTGCGGCAGGCTTTTTGGCTTGGAGCTTCATAAATACAGGACAGCTAACCGACGCTCTTATGCTCGCAGCTTTTGCGGGAGGACTGTTAGGCTTTTTGGTTTACAACTCGAACCCGGCATCGATCTTCATGGGCGACTGCGGCTCGATGTTTGTAGGATTCTTCCTGGCCAGTTCGGCTCTGGTAAATGTGAGCGGAGGAAGATCCAGAAGTTTCCTGCCTGTTCTTGCCGTGCCGATTCTTGTTCTCTTCATTCCAATTTTCGATACCACATTCGTAACAATTCTCCGCAAGCTCTCGGGCCGTGCAGCCTCGCAGGGAGGCCGCGATCACACCTCACATCGATTGGTTGCGTTAGGCATGTCTGAGCAGCACGCCGTCTGGATGCTTTATGGATTTGCCGCGCTATCAGGAGTGCTTGCGGTCATGGTTCAGCGCGTGAAGCTCGATGTGAGCCTGGCGGCAATCACGGGGTTTACGATTCTGTTGACTCTCATGGGTGTTTACCTTGCCGGAGTAAAAGTATACGACCTAACCGAAGAGGAGAAGGCACTCAAGGAGAAGCCCCTTTATGCATTCCTGGTTGATGTCTCCTACAAGCGAAGAGTCTTCGAGGTGTTGCTGGATTTGGTTCTAATCATTCTGTCTTACTGGTGCGCTTACGCGATAAAATTTGGTTCGTTCGCTGCAAGCCCAGCCTGGAAGCTATTCCTTCGCACCTTGCCGGTGCTCGTTTTCGTCAAGATGTGCGCCTTCCTGGTAATGGGGGTCTATCGAGGCATCTGGCGGTATACAAGCATTGATGATTTGATAGTTTTTGGAAAAGCAGTCCTCTTGAGCTCTGTCGCAAGTCTGCTTGCGGTTCTCTTTGCCTTCCGTTTTGAAGGCTTCTCCCGCACAGTTTTCGCGCTCGATGGCATATTAATGTTTCTGTTTCTTGCGGGCAGCCGGATGGCCTTCAGGCTGTTTCGGCAAATTCTCCCATCGGGCAATGGCCGCACGGGACGACGCGTATTGATTTACGGAGCCGGTGACGGGGGAGAACTACTGTTAAGAGAACTACTCAACAACCGCGCGCTTGAGCTGGCGCCCATCGGTTTTCTCGACGACGATCCCGCCAAGAACGGCAAAGTCATTCATGGACTACGTGTGTTCGGCGGCAACGGAGACCTCGGACAGGTTTGCGAACAACAGCAGGTTGATGAAGTAGTCATCTCAAGTTCAAAAATGGCCGAAGGGCGAATTGAGGAAGTTGTGCGATGTTGTGCCGAACGTCAGATCACGGTAAGGCGAATGAAGATCATGATGGAAGAACTGAGCTCGAATTGAGAAATGACGGTAGATCTCGTTTTCCGTACCTTTAAGAGTTTCTAATGCCTCAAGAATTAATTGAGCTAAATGCTCGCAAGCCAACGATAAGAGTTACTGCGATCCTGGCGCTAATCGCTGTAGCTATTTGGTCCAGCTTTGTTGTGCGCTGGTATCTTGGAAACACGATCGCCGAGTATTTTGTTATGGACGAGAACAGCATAGAGGTCGCAAAGCGTGCTGAGTCTCTCGCGCCTCGCGATCCCTTAACGCATTGGAGACTGGCTGATGTCTTACTCAAGAAATTGCCCCCAGATCAGTTGGCTCAGGTGACCTCAGAATACGAAGAGGCGGTACGGCTTTCACCGAATGACTATCGCTTGTGGATGGCATTGGGGTTGGGCCTTGAACAACTAGGTGACACTAAAAGAGGAGAGGAAGCTTTACGCCAGGCCACAGTCCTCGCGCCCTCGTATGTCTATCCGCATTGGTATCTTGGCAATCTATTGTTGAGGACCGGCCGCTACGATGAAGGATTCGCGGAACTCCGCCGCGCCAGCGATGCGGATCCTGAATTTCGTCCGCAACTTTTCAATCTCGCATGGCAAGTTTACAACCCGGATTTTGATGCCCTGAAGATCGCGGTAGGCTCGACGGCCGAAGCACGAGCACAGTTTACACTCTATCTTATTGGGCAGCAGCGTTTCGAGGATGGGCTGCGTTTGTGGAATGGCTTGAATGAAAGCGAAAAAAGAGCAAATCGTTTCTCCGGGTTCTCGATTGTAAGCAGTCTCACTGACGCCCAGCGATTTCACGACGCAATGCGTGTTTGGAATGAGTTAGCGCCTGGAGAGTCGTCCCGTGCTTCAACTGAGCGGATTATGGACGGAGGTTTTGAAGACGACATCACGCATGGGCCTGAAGAGGTATTCGGTTGGCACGTGAAGCAGGTACCACAGATGCAAGTTGGTATCGATCCCTCACGCGCTCATACTGGTGCTCGCAGTTTGCGCTTGTTGTTTCAGGTTAGCTCGCATTTGGATTCAATAAACGTTTCGCAGTTGGTACCCGTTTTCCCTAACATACAATATGACTTCGAATACTATGTGAAGACGGAAAAACTTCAGAGTGGAAGTATGCCAGTGATTCAACTCACAGATGCAGGGGATAAGTCAGTATTAGCCTATTCTGAAGCGGCTGGCACTGGCGACAACGACTGGAAACGAGTGGCAACGTCCTTTAAAACCGGACCCAATACCCAGGCTGTGATGGTGAAAATCATGCGAGGTGTCTGTGACGATACACCGGTATGTCCAATCTTCGGGATGATGTGGTATGACGACTTCCGTTTCCAACGGCGAAATTAGCGCGATGGTTTCCGCGCGTCCTTCAGGATCGGTCGCGGTTAGCTCAGCGAAGCGTGCTGTTTTTCGCAGCCGGCACACCCTCGCGAGCCGTTTTCTTTTCCTGATTATTTGCGTTGCTATTGTTCTCTCGGCGCTGGCCTACGGTACCGTTCATTACTGGGCCCTCGGACTCTTTAATCTGGGGGCCTTAACGATTCTTGTTCTGTGGGTTATCGACGGCTGGACTTCAGGCACGCTCCGCCTTAGCCGAAATCTGCTTCAGCTCCCACTACTCGGCGCGCTGGTGCTCGGCCTGGTCCAACTTCTGCCATTCCGCGACGCCGGCAATACACTCGCAGCAAGTAGTCTAACCAGAACTTTGTCCCTCGATCCTTATTCCACCAGGCTAGTGCTGGTGCAGTTGGCGACTTTGCTCATCTATTTCGCCGCCACGCTGGTTTATACCGACACACCACATCGACTGCGCCTCTTGGCGCGGACAATAATCATCTTTGGTTGTTGCCTCGCGATCTTTGGTCTGACGCAATCTTTAACGAGTCCTACCAAGGTTTACTGGCTTCGTGAGCTTAGTCAGAGCACGGCATTTGGGCCTTTTATCAATCGACATCATTTTGCGGGCTACATGGAGTTGACGATGTCGTTGCCGCTTGGTCTGCTTTTCGCAAACGCGATCGAGAAGGAAAAACGACTGCTCTACTTTTTCGCCGCGGGTCTCATGGGAGTGGCGTTGATAATGACGGGCTCGCGTGGCGGCATAATCGCATTGGTTGCGGAAATTCTCTTTTTCGCCGTAGTCACCAGTTTCAGGCATGGTGAGCAACACAAGAAAGAACACGCAAAAAGTAGTTGGATGAGAGGATATATCGTTAGGGCGGGCTTGGCCGTAGCGCTGATAGTCGGCTTGTTCGTCGGAGTGGCCATACTTGGCACTGAGTCACTGACGCGAATAGTTGATAGCGTGAATACCGACGATCCAACTACCGGGCGCGCCCACTTCTGGTCAGTAACAGTGGAGATAATCAAGAATCATCCGATTGTGGGTACAGGGTTGGGTGCTTTTGGCGTCGATTACACACGCTATGATTCGCGCAACGGGTTCTACCGGCTAGAGCAGGCCCATAACGACTATCTCCAGGTATTGTCCGATGGCGGCGTCATAGGTGGCTTGCTGGCACTTGTTTTTGTGGCCGTACTTTTCCGTAAGGCATTTTCACGCAGCAGCTCGCGCGACAATTTCAGACGCGGTATTGCCATCGCCGCTTTGGGAGGATGTTGTGGCGTGCTCGTTCATAGTTTTTTTGACTTTACGTTACACACAACTTCGAACTCCCTCCTGTTTTTAGTGTTGGCAGCAATTGCCACTGTTAATGGACGAGTCGAGGAAGCGCCGCGCAGGCGCAGACGCAGAAGCCGACAACCACACACGGTGTCTATGGCGGATCGTCTTAGTATCGAGAGCCCTTCCCAGGTGAATGAGCCGAGCGCTGATGTAGTATGATTCGCAAAGTAAATCTATCTGTCGCTTTACAATTCAAGCTCTTCACTGGGACCGCAGGCGGCTCGCCTGCCACGAGCACCGCAAGGTGCGAGGATCTCGCCAAATGCTCAACTTAAAGGAGACGCCAATTCGTGGCTTCCGTGGCTTCGGCCAAAGATAGCAATCCCGCCTTTGCGGGGGCGACTTCAATTTCAGGCTTATGCCTTGTCGCTGCGCTCAAGCATAGCAAACCTGATGCGCTAAACCAGAAGGTTGACGACGAGTGGATCCACATATCCGCGGTCACTTTCGTCGAGCGGGTGCAGAGTGTGGCACTCGGTTTAGCGGCTTTAGGCATTCGTCCTGGAGACCGCATTGCCTTGCTCTCCGAGAATCGTCCCGAGTGGTCAATTGTCGATCTTGCTATCTTGAGTTTGGGTGCCATCAATGTGCCCATCTACACCACCCAGGCCGTGGATCAGATTGATTTCATCCTTAAAGACTCAGGTGCACGTGCGATCTTCATCTCCAATCGCAAGCTTTACCGACACGCTCGTATGGTGCTTGCCGAGCGCAAACTCGAGCATCTGATCTTCTTCGATCCCGAAATTGCGGAGGATATCGATCGAGGAAGCTCATTGGAATCGCTGGAGAACACAGGCCAAACCCAGGCGCGAGAGAGACCCGAAGCGTTTGACGCGTATCTTAGTGCGGTGCGACCCGATGATCTCGCCACTATCATCTACACGTCCGGTACTACCGGTGAGCCTAAGGGTGTGATGTTGACCCACAACAACTTCATGTCAAACGTCCTTGCGATCACGAAGGGACTCCCGATAGGGCCAACTGATGTGGCGTTGTCGGTATTGCCGTTGTCTCACATTTTTGAGAGGGCCGGCTTTTATGTTTTCTGTTACAACGGAGTGTCCGTTTATTACGCGGCCTCATTCGATCAGGTTGGGGAAAACTTGCGCGAGGTAGGTCCGACGGTAATGACCGCAGTGCCGCGCCTGTTCGAGAAGGTCTATCATCGCATCATTAAAAAAGGAATGGCAGAGAAGGGTTGGAAAAGACGCATCTTTACAAGTTCACTCGCAGTTGGTCAGCGCTATGGCGAACTTAAGGATACACGCAGACGAGTTCCGGCGAGATTACGACTCAAGCAGGGGCTTGCCAGTAGAATGGTGTTTTCCAAATGGAGAGAAGGCGTCGGTGGCAGACTGAGATACTTTGTTTCAGGCGGGGCTCCGCTTTCCCCGGCGCTTTCCTATTCTTATTTGGCGGCGGGAATCCCGATTCTCCAGGGATATGGCGCCACTGAAACGTGTATCGTGACGGCAAATCGCCAGGATAACAACCACGTTGGATCTGTGGGACTACCCTTCGACGGAATTGAGCTACGGATCGCCGAAGACGGCGAGATTCTCGTGCGTGGCCCAAATGTGATGCGAGGGTACTACGGCCAGCCTGAAGCTACGGCGGCCGTACTGAAAGACGGCTGGTTTGCAACGGGAGACGTCGGACACATAGAAAAGGACGGCCGCCTATACATTACCGACAGGAAAAAAGATCTCTTTAAACTCTCGAACGGAAAGTATATTGCGCCCCAGATGATTGAAAGCCTGCTGAAGCAGAGCGAGTTTATTAACCAGGTGACCGTTGTCGGCGCCGGTCGAAAGCAACCTGCGGCTTTGATCGTTCCTGACTGGGAAAACCTGAAACAGGCGCTTTCGGAAACTGAAAAAGGATTTCCGCAAGACAGAGTTGAACTGAGCCGCTACTCCGCGGCGATTAAAATTGTTCAGCGTGATGTAGCTGCGCTCACTTCAGAGTTGTCGGATTACGAGCGCATTCGCCGCGTCGCGCTTTTGCCTAATGAGTTCAGTATCGATGGAGGTGAGTTAACACCCACCCTCAAGATCAAACGAAGGGTCATCGATGAGAGGTTTGGTGATCTGATCGAAGAGCTGTATTCATAACGTCAGTTTCCAGTCGTCCGGTAAATTTCAGTTTCTCGTGATGTTTCGCTTAGAAGTTTCCTGAGATATTCAGTGCCGCGACTTCTTCTAATCGGATTGGCTGGCTTGCTTGGAACGCTTGCCCGCTATGCTTTATCGGGTTTCATTGCCCGCCGCTTCGGCGAAACGTTTCCCACCGGAACATTGGTTGTCAATATAGTTGGTTGTTTCCTGGCCGGTTTTCTCTTCTACCTCATGCAGGAGCGGTTTCTGGTCAACGATATTGTTCGCACCGCGATCATGATCGGCTTTCTGGGCGGCTTCACCACTTTCTCCTCTTTCGGTTTACAAACATTCACCCTATTGAGAGACGGTGAAATGGGATTAGCAACAATGAATGTAGTCGTCTCGAACGTTGCGGGGTTACTGACAGTCTGGGCCGGTTACTCGCTGGCCAGATTCATCTAGGTGTATTCATGAAGATACCAGAAGATGGCTACCTGCTAAGAGTGTTTGTAGGAGAAAGCGATCGTGATGGTCATCACCCGCTTTATGAATCAATTGTAATGAAGGCGCGAGAGCATGGACTCGCAGGTGCTACTGTCCTGCGAGGGCAGATGGGTTTCGGCAAACACAGCATTCTGCATACGGCAAAAATACTGCGGCTTTCCGAAGACCTGCCGATGGTGATAGAGATTGTCGACAGTTTGGAAAAGATCGAGAAGTTCCTGCCTTTATTGGACGAAATGATCAAGGACGGTTTGGTTACCCTCGAGACAGTAAAAGTAATCCACTATAAAGCGTGATATCTCGTCTTCTACGTCTGTGTAATCTGCGTAATCTGTGGATGGCTTCCTCCAGAGTCAGATCTTCAGGGAATGATTCGTGTTTTGCTGCTTTGACAGAGGATTGATTCCGCGAGAATTCTCAGGTTCATGGGAATGTCCGGTGCCTTACGCTCGCGTTTTTCGGGCGCGCTGTGATGTGCGAGAAGCGGCAGTTCGGCACTACAAAACTCGCAGGCAGTCAGGTGATACCTGACCAAAGTTAAAATCTCGGGGGGCAATTTTTTTAGACGGAAAGAGAGGAGGATATTGGAGGACGGGCAAGCCTCGGTTTTTCTAAATGAGACGGAAATTGTGTTTGAGCCTTTCATCTTTACCCCCGCAGGCGCACTTAGCAGCCTCTATTCGACTATTCGACCAGTTCCAGTCGAGGCGTCTGAGCATTAGGAGGATCCAGGGGGCAAGAAGGTTTCTGCCAACTATTAGAGTTCCGCACAAACGCTCTGTCTGTTCAACAAACAAAAATGGCTAATCATCCCCCGATTCCAGCTTTTTGAGCGGCCCAACTCTTTTTTCTTCTATGAAATCAAAGGGTTTACATCTGTGTAAAAAGATGTTGCCCATTATTAAAAATGCTGCTACCATCCGTTACGTCAGTCAAAGGGCAGTCTGCTCTCTGACGCTTCTCCAGGAAAGCCCACCTGCTTCGTGCGGTTACATCGGGCACATTGACAGTTTTTCCAGCGCTCGGCTTTAGGCCAGCACCAGAAGTCTCCATACCGAAACATCATTAGAAACAGCCCCCGGGTCCCAACCCAGGCAGAACTTTCTGCCGCAACCTGGTGACCAGAATTCGCAGGCCGACGCGAACTCCTCTTTCGATAGCTGAACCCAGCGCGCGGCAACAATGAGCATCATCCCGATCATTACCATCGCCTGAAAACGTGCCCACCAACCTCAGATTCAAGTATCGAGAAGCACCATACAGACCAATAGGGCCAATACGGACAATCCTGTGAAATCCATAAGCGAAGATTACGAAAAAGCAGTAGAACCCGGCACTTCTGAAAAACAGCCGCAATCGAAAGCGCGCCGACCCTACGATCGCAAGAATGCAAAGTGGGTTGAGAGCCTTCGGTCTTCGGATGTTAGTCGCCTATGGTCCGAACTGCATCGCATCGTGTCTCATCATCCCCTCGTGAGAGCTTCGCGTAGCGCGGGGCTTTTGGTTGAGGAAGGGGCATCTTCTTATACCGATCTAACACAAGAGCTATTTGTCCAGCTTCTCAGCAAAAACCGCTTCGAACATTACCTCGAAACGGAAATGACTGACTACGAAATCGAGTGTGAGATCAGTCAGATCGAGCTGACAAATATGCTGACCGCCGAGCTGCGGAAGCGACACCCGGAAAGTTATCGTCTTGCTCGACGTATTTCCACGTTGATTCAATCCAGCACAAATTTCCGTCGTTTCGATTCAAGCGGCATTGACGATGAACCGCATCGACGGTTGGCCGATCGCCTCTACGGTTTGAGTGAATGGAAAGACAGCAAACCGCGCCGTGGTTCACATGAAGTTGAGCAGCGTATCCACATGATTCCCGTGAGAGCGAGGGATACGAGAATGGTTGGCTGCACCGGAGATTCGCAAGTAGTAATCAGCAATCCGGATTTGGAAGACCTGATAGTTTCCGTTCTGGATGCTGTAGATTCGCCGATAGACGTGCGCACGTTGCGCAGTCTCGTAATGTCGCGCCTGCCTGTCATGGATATTTATCTAGTGCCGCTTGATGGAGATGATAGCGAAAACGACGGGAACCAGTTTCAGCCGGTTGATAAGCTCGAGAATCCTGAGGAAGGACTCCTGCGCCGCGAATCCGAACGAGAAGCTGCGGGCTTTGTGGATCAGTTTCTAAAGAACCTCCACGAAGCGGTTCGCGGAAAGATCAAGCAATATAATCGCATCCTGGGTGTCTTGTGGTATTGCTATTTGAGTCCTGATAATTCGACACAACTGGAAGTTGCCGCCTCATTAGGAGTTTCTGACTCCTTAGTTTCTGACTATCGTCGTCGTATTGAGCAGGAGTTGAGGGCCCTATCGTTCGTTGAGGTGGAGGAGGCGAGGCAGTTTGAGCTCGCCCTGCGGGAAAGAGTCAAGACGCTTGTTTTCACGATGGACGAAAAAGAGGTCGCGGTTTAGGACAGAGCGTTTTTCAATTAGCGGGATTGGATCCACTAGTAAATCCAGAAGATCCGCATTTATAGGAGCTGCCGCTCTGAGAAGAGCCTGCAGCTTCTTTTGCTTTTTCAGGGAAGGCCTCTAAGATGGAGGTCTGAATGCCGACCACGCTTTGACAGATTTAGTTCGGCTGATTGCTTCTTGGCATGACACACAGCAAACCATTTTCAGACTACGATCCGTTGAGACCGTCGGGCGCTCGGAGATCTTCCACGCCGTCTTTGGAAGACGACACTAGGTTTGATTTGAAAAGATCGGCATCCGAAGAGGTCCCACGGGAGTTAAACGAAGGACTTTCTCCATCGTTCTCCAAAACCCAAACTGTTTTCAAGGAACCGGATAAGCAGCTGGAAGAGGGCGTAGCGAAGAGTGATACCGAATCATTGGCGAAAACTTCGGGGGATAACTGGATTCTCAAAAACGGTCACTCCCTCAGCTTTGCCGGAATATTCCTGTTTACCGCGCTCGTGTACTTCCGACCTTATGAGTATTTTCCGTCTTTGTTCTGGCTCTCATCGAGCACTTTTTGGGTTGCGATAGCGACGCTACTTATTTTCCTGCTCACCCAACTTGGATTGGAAGGCAGGATTACAGTGCGTCCAAGAGAGGTCAATCTGGTCCTTTTGCTATTGGCGGCGGGAGCGCTTTCAATTCCTTTGGCGTTAGACCCGGGGAGAGCAGGCTTTAGTTTCATCGACTTTCTCAAAGTGGTGCTCATGTTCATCGTGATGGTGAACGTTATAAGATCCGAGAAGCGATTGAAGATGTTGTGGATTCTGGTGCTGCTCGCTACCTGCGCGCTGAGCATCGGCGCTATAAACGATTATCGCCTGGGCCGGCTTGGCTTATTCGGCGTACGAATAGAGGGCGTGATCGGCGGCTTGTTTGACAATCCCAATGACTTAGCTCTTCACCTGGTCACAATGATTCCTATCACCCTGGCCCTGATGTTCAGCTCGCGCAATCCATTCTCGAAAATCCTGTATTTCGCCTGCGCCATCTTAATAACAGGTGGCGTTGTTGCGACCTTTTCAAGAGGCGGATTTTTCGCTCTGTCACTTAGCGTGGGCGTGTTTATGTGGA
>WNFR01012178.1_pt1 | contig 13346 bp, 8 predicted proteins | sample 5400221 | NCBI WGS metagenome assembly WNFR01 (sample SAMN13153357, study PRJNA577476) | soil metagenome | isolation source: 40 cm soil under Madrone tree | place: USA:California | collected 2016-06-14
CGAACGTCCAATTCGACGGTAGATTTGGTCGAGCGGCTCAAACTTGAAACTCGGAAATCGGAGCCATGCCGCACGTACGCTTGCCTCCTGGCCCACGTCCAAGTCCAGGCGCCGAATCGGGAGCAGGTTAGTCGACGGGCTGAAGTTAAGGTCAAGGTCGATGCAACCTGACACTTCACTGCATTCCTCGCCGTCCAGCCACCAGCGGCCGCCAGAATCTGTTGCAATCTCAACGCCGATAACCTTATCTCCTACCCAGCCCGCGATCTTTCCCGATAACGTTTGCCATTGGGAATCGCACACAAGCTGATAATCGAGGCGGCATGGCTGCTGGTCGTATAAGAACACCGCAGTTCCATCGAGATGGAAGTGAGAGTTACTTTGAAACAGTCGAGCAGATTCATGCCCCGGCTTATCCAGTCTGCGCCAAATAATAGTTTGTCCTGTGTCCATGATGAAACATTATTATAGCGAGTGAGGTGAGAACCAAGAAGAGAAAAAAGAAGCGGCGGCATTGTTGGCCGCTAAGGGGCTAAAGAAATCGAGAATGGGATCACGCGTTAGTTTCAATGGTGAATTTTTGATGCTTGAGTTGTATTTTTGAAAGTTGAAAGGCTGACGGTCTAAGAATGATTAGGTCAGTGACTGTGCCGGTTCTTGTTGCTCACTCAACTTGAGGCGGAGGTAAACCAACCTTCCAGACCTGTGAATTTTTGATGGTTGAATTGTATTTGTGAATGTTGAAAGGCTCTCAATCTCGGACTCAATCATTCAAGTTGCCCAGTCTCAAAGTCAGGAAGAGTGGTTCACCCCCGCTCTTTCTTTTCAGCTCTTACACAACAGCTCCTATCCGCGGCTAATGCCTCTTCCCTGTCACTTGTCATCCGTCACCTGTCACTGTTCTTAATGCATTTCCCATTCACCATCGTTCTACCTTCATCCCTGCTTCTTTGTCCTCGGTGATTAATGGCTCGCGGTTCTTCGTCGAAAAGATGAAGTGGTATAGCAGGTTTGTGTAGGAACTCGGCATGAAGGTTTACGTCACTCATCTATCGCCCCGCTGGGGCTACGGAATTTTTATTTGACTTTTCCGGGGGTTCCGAGGCGTCACCACCCGGCTTTATGCTATCGCCCGCTCCGGGGCTAAAGAATAAGCACGGCATCGCCGTCTTTGTGTAAATCCTGCGCAGTTGCTAACGAATGAGCTTCATACCGGATTTTTCAAGGTAAGTTTTTAGTTCGGTAAGGGCATGCTCTTCGTCTGGAGAACCGGGGCTGTCGGACCTAAAGGTAAAGGCGGTCCCCTCTGGAAATTGGGTAACTTTTTCTTTTACTTGGTCCCAGGAAATAAAATGGTATTGGGCGAGCGACGCGTGCCTAACACTGCCGTCGAGAGCGTTGAAATACACGAAGATGGTTGTGCCTGTTTGTTTTAGCGCCGTATCGACCTCGGACAAGCAAATTTCTGTAACACACAGCTGGTGCAGGCGACCAAGCATCTCCTGATCCGTTAGCCATGCGGGCGAGGATATGAGCGCACGAACGAGAGCCGTATCCAAGCTCGATGAAGAGGCCATAGGATTAGCGTCGTTCGAGTTGCCGGGCTTGCTAGCGCGTTGTGACCCGTCGTCGCGTAAACGTTCGAACCGGCGCATTAATGCATCACGGGCGCCGGCCGAACCATAACCACCTAACATCTCGATCGCACTTGCCGCCAGTTGGGGATCGGGGTCGTCGAGGCTGGTTATAGCGATTCTTTCCAACTCGGGGCTCATGTGCAGCCTTGCCATATCGGTTAAGAGGTTTGCATAGCACCTGGTTGTTTTTCGGCTGGCCAACGCTTTCTCGATCATCTCTGCGCCGTGTGCCGGGTTGACCCGGAGAAAGTATGCGAGCAGCGTGGTTTGCGGCGCGCAGTCCAGTTTGCCGATTCTGTCTTCGTAGGCAGACTTAAGGTTTGTGGAAATCGATACGGTGGCGTATCGCTCTGCGAGACTTAGGAGCAAACCTTCGTCATAGCCCTCCATGTTCTGCAGTTTCTCGATGACAAGCGTGTCAACTTCGGGAAGGGTTTCATCTTTGAGAATAGTAAAAGTCTTAATATCAAAAGATGGATTGGGTTTCAGCATCTCTGCCAGGATCAGCTGTCGTCCTTCATCAGGTGACAGTTCGTAAAGACGTGCCAATGCCGTTGACGGCAACAGGGTGTGCTTGTTCGCGGGATCCTGATACATACGACGTAAGTGGGGGATCATCGCAGGGGATTTTATAACTGGCCAATAGGATCCGATTATATTCTGTTGCGTCTGTTGCGGAAGATCGGCGAACTCTGAAACTATGGCATCCACCAATGCAGCCTGCGCCCGGACCTGTTCTTCCGTCTTTTTTGAGGGCGGAGCAAATTTGTCAGACGAAAGTAAGGTCTCAAGGCTGAGGGCGCGCGCCACACCTTCCTTTAAAAATACACCAGCTGCCAGTTGCTGTTCATACCCGTTCATTATCTCGTTGTAGAGGTTATCGCGTCTCTCGCGGTCCCGTTGCCATTCGGCGATCAGCGCTTGATTTGTCTCGTCATACCTTGGCCGTGGTCCCAGGTTCCGCCCCATGAACGATTGAAAAGTAAGCACGTGAAGAAACCTGGACGTAACGGGCTGTTGCGGTGCGGCCAGTCCGCTTTCCATCTCGGCCAGGGCAAATGCATGGTGAGTTGTACTTAGCAAAGCAAACTCTAATTCGGATTGGCAATTGTTATTCGGGTTACTTCGGCCGAATCGCTTAATCATCTCGCGAACCGCGTCCTCGGTATTTAGAAACCGCAGCACGCGGCACGCGGCACGCTGATCGGCATTGCTGGAATTCGAATCAAGAGCGCTGATGGCCTGCGTTAAAGTTTGTTTCGCCCATGCGGGTTCGGCCGGCACGATCTGAAGGTCGATCATGTTCGAGGTTAAGGTGAACGGCTTTGATTGAGTGTACGGCCGACCCCGACCTACCCTGCCGGTTGTTACATAAAGTCTGTACCTGCCGGGGCGATCGAACCTTTGCCATTCGTTGAGATCGGCGGGATAGATGTAAGGCGTTTTCCCCAGCATGAAGTTTGAGCTGAGGCCACCGCCAAAGGAAAATCTCGTGAACTGAAAATAGTCGTTTAGCGGGTCGCTAACGCCAATCTGCGGATCAACATGATATGCGTCCATTTCCAGCCGGCCACCCCGATCATAGCTTGCAGTGCTGGCGTGGAAGACATCCGCCAGGCTGCTGGTAAAGACGAGTTCGAGTGGTATCACCTCGCCCTGATGAAACACGGACTGTCCGCCTTTTACCTGGACGATGAAGGTGATGCCTTCGGGGTTGCTGGCGGCAGCTTGCTTTTGCTTTGCGGCGAATTCGTCCTGCTGTTGGGCGAGGGCTGGGACAGCCGTAAAGAGAAGAGTCAGGAGGATGAAAGCAACAGTCCGGAATGGCGATTTCTTTTGCTGGTGAGTCATAACGGATAAGGGCCTCAGTGGATAGGTGCGAGACAAACGCGATATGCGTCTTGAGATTCTACTCCGAAAGGGTTCGAGGTACCAGACACAGTTGGGTCGGAAAAGGTGGCATGGGCCCAGGTGATGAGATTACGCTTGGCCTACAAACGTGTAACTCAAGCCATGCTGTGAATCGTTGATGATACGCCGGCGCACACCATTTACTATTTACGATTCACTATTTATTACCATGCGTGCACACCCTGCAACACGTTAGTGCCCTACTCGATTCCGGGGCTGCTTTCAATTTTCCATTCCTATCGCATGATCCAAAGTGCAACCCCTCGCCAGCTATAGCCGCCATCAACGATCGTCAGCCTTGAGGGAGTAATCCCATACTTATTAACCAGGTAGCGTTTCTGGGCTCTTGCTATTTTGAGGCCCCTACCGGCCTCATTCCATTTCTGCCCATCCCTGTCATCGCCACTCTGAGCGTAGGCGATAATGCACGCCTGCGATTTAGGATCTCTTTTCAGGAACGCTGCAAAGCCATCAAGATGCGCCGCGTCGTCCTCTTGTCCACATTTCCAGCCTTCGCAATCAATTTCAAACTCGTCGAACAAGAGGTTGTCGCCCAAATCATCCGAGGGTTGAATTGTCGGCGCGGGTTTAGGAAGGGCCACCCCCTTCGGTACGATCCACAGTTCGACCTGGAATTCCTTGCGGTGCCCTCCGGTTATCGTGACGACTCGCTCGGTATCGATTCCACGCATGCTGACCAGATAGTGTTTGGCGCGCAAAGCAAATCGTCCTGCCTTGCCCGGAGCATCATCTTGCCCACCATAGGCGATGATGCATAATCGAGTTTCCGGATTGTCGGTCAGTGTCTTTACTTGATCTTCAAGATGCCATTGTTCTGCTTCACCACTGGGAATCTTATCGTTGTAGGTGTCGACCTTTCGCGCCGTTTCGCGGGTCGCTATCTGAGCATGGGGAAGCTTTACTACGCCAGAGAAGAGCACCGCGAGGCAGATTAGTTCCGGGAAATAACGAGTCATATAGGTTCCAGCCCCTTCGGCTAAACGATAAGGAATTTATGCATGGCGAGACATTAAATCAAGCCAGCATCGCCTATTTATACGCGTCGTTTTCAGAGTGATTTCAAGCTGGACCGCATCGTGCGGTTCTGTTACTCAGCAACTCCGCGAATTCATCCATATGGTTACAGAGTGTTGACAAGTGCGCTTCATTCTCGTAGGTGATGAGTTGGGCGCCCGGTAGACAGGCAGCCACTTTCCGAGCCAGTGCAACAGGAACGTTTATGTCCAATTCGCCGTGGAACAATTTAAGCGGGATTCGGATCTCGTCGAACTGAAAATCAAATTCACGAACGTAAAGGCGCAGGTCCCAGGCGGGCCCTTTCGTACCCTGGCGCATAGACTCGCGAATCGCCTGGCCAAGCGCCTCGATCCGGTCAGGCTTTTCTGCAAACAGCGCATAGTCCACGGAGGGAAGTCTCTTTTTCAACAGCGCAAGTTCTTTTTCACGAGATTTCGGGGAAAAGCTTACGATCGTTTTTAGAAGATGTCGGAAGAGTAGTGGGGCACGACTCGCCAGAATCCAGAAGAGCCGGTGTAGGAAATGCATGTTGTCCGTTGCTTCGGGGCAGTCCATTCGCCAGGCGCCGGAGACAATGACGGCGGCGCTCAGACGATCAGGGATTTTGCCAGCGCAGGCTGCTACATACGCGCCTCCGCCAGAGTATCCCAGCACGGCGAATCGCCCCAGTACCAAAGCGTCCGCAAGTGAACTAACGTCTTCGGGCCAGTCAGAAAAGCCACGATTGGGCTGAAAGTCAGATCCTCCCATTCCGGGGCGGTCAGGGGCGATGACGCGCAATCCTAGACGGCAGAAAACGTCATCACCGATCAGCAGAGGCTCAAGCCGCGACATCGGTGATCCGTGAAAATAGAGCACCGGATAGCCGTCCGGCGTGCCCAACTCCGCATAGGCTAGCTTACGACCATCCGACAGTATTATATGCCTGTTAGTGTCCATGAAGGGTCCTTAAGTGGAAGCGAGTTGTGGTTTCACAAGTGCACCTTACTCTTGGTGCAAGCACTTCATAAAGCCTTCAAAGCATAGCGAGTCAACACGAGCCCGAACTTTCTGCTTTGCGGTCGCGATAGGTTAAGCAGCCGTTGGCGTACTGAAGCCGCAAGGTCGCGCGGGCTCATGCGAGTGCCTCCAGGTAAGGGCGAATGATATTTGATACCCGGCAAATCTTCGCGTATTTCCAGAGCTCATCGATGCCTCGCCGGTGCTTCTGTTGGTATTCCCGAAGCGCTTCCAGCGCGACGTCCAGCCCGATCTTGTTTCGGTACTTAAAGCAGTCAGCGACCGTTTTGGCAGGTGAATAAACCTTTACCGAAACACCTTCGATGGTGTGTTCCTCGACACCTGAGATGAGAGCCTGCCCTGAAAATCGAACCACTCTTAATGCAAGGCCGGTGATCGATGGACGATACGCCTTAGGATCAATAGCTATCCAGACCTCGAACGGAGATTGTGTGGTCATTTCGTGGAATCGCAATGCCGAAAGCAAGCAAATCACTCCTTTGGGAACTAACTTTGTGGTCTCGGCCAGGCTATGGTTTTCACCAATGGCGAGGCCCGGGAGGTAATAGATTCCGCGACTTGCTCTCTCGAGAACTCCCTGGCTGTGAAGCCGCCAAAGGTATTCTCGTGGAATCCCGTGGGACTGCAGATCGCGAGATCGAATCATTCCCTGTTCCCTGAGGAGTTTAAGGAGCTTATTGGCTTTTGACTCTTCCATCGCAATGTATTTTATCACAAAACCTCGGGAGTTATTATTATTAATCAAGGTATTGTGATTCGCACCATTAATCGATTTTAGGAGCAACGGGAAACAGAAAAAAGAGTGATTGGCGTAGGCCGAAACTTAACGATTCGCCAAATCCCATTGGCGGGATTTAAAGAATAACGGGATGGGCGCCCGTTGGAGGTCCGACATTAAAGATCCGCCGCCTCCTATCGGCGGCTGCCTGCTTTCGCTTTGCCTCAAACTCGTCCTGCTGTTGGGCGAGGGCTCGGATAGCCCGCTAGAGAACCGTCAGGCTGATGAGAACAACAATCCGGAATGGCGATTTGATTTGGTAGTGAGTCATGACAGATAAGGGCCTCTGTGGTAAGTGCGAGACAGCCGTCAAAGCCGGCATGAGATTTCAATCAGAAAGTGCGTTCGGAACAATAGACCCATTCTAACCGGAAAAGGTGGCGGGGTTTCAACGTGATTGAGATTAACCCTGGACCTGGAACCCGTCACCCGAGCATTGCCTAGAACCGTTCATAATACGCCGGCCCACACGATTTACCATTTACCATTCACTATTTACAAAGCATTTTGATTTCACAAGTAACGGCTTTTTGTCACTTCAGAGGTTGTTCATGCATAATCCGGGTTACGAGGTTGCCTGGGCTGAAATGGGCAACGGGTTATAAATACTATCGTCCCTCAAGAATCATGCGAGTTGAGATCAATCCTAAGTTACTGAGTTGGGCCCGCGAGCGTGCAGGATACGATGTCGGTGCGCTCGAGCATCGCTTTCCGAAACTCGCCGCCTGGGAGAATGGTTCTGTCCAGCCGACCCTTAGTCAAGTCGAGCACTTCGCAAAGGCGACTCACACGCCAATTGGTTTTCTCTTTCTTCAGGAACCGCCTGTCGAGCGAATTCCCATCCCCGATTTTCGCACTGTCGGAAGCAAGCGACTTGTCCGCGCGAGTCCCGATCTTCTCGAAACGATTTATATCTGTCAGCAGCGTCAGGAGTGGTACCGGGACTTTGCCCGCTCGCTGGGTGAAAGTGGGTTGTCGTTCGTTGGCTCGGTTAGTGTAACGAGCAACATCGAAATGGCCGCGGCGCGCATGCGGCGGACGCTCGGGTTTGACCTTGCGGAACGTCGCGAGATCCCGACCTGGACCGACGCTCTGCGACGATTTATTGAACAGGCAGACAATGTCGGAATCCTCGTCATGTGCAGCGGGGTGGTGCTCAACGATAACCATCGGCGGTTGGACCCGGACGGGTTTCGCGGTTTTGCATTGGCCGATCCAATCGCGCCTCTGGTTTTCATAAACGGATCCGATTCCAAGGCAGCGCAAATCTTTACCCTGGCACATGAACTGGCTCATATCTGGCTGGGAGAATCCGCGCTATCCGATGCAAAGGCATCGAAGGTTTCTGATAACGCAATTGAACGTTGGTGCAATCAGGTCGCCACGGAGTTTCTTGTCCCTATCGGGGTCTTTACAAGGGAATACCAAAAGCATTCGGAATTAAGAGGTGAGCTTGACCGCCTTGCAAGGATGTTTAAGGTTAGTACGCTGGTGATTCTTCGACGAATGTACGACGCAGGCGGAATTACAAGAAGGGATTTCAGGGAATCATACGAAAAAGAGCTGGAGCGACTACTTGCCATGCCAACTGGAAGCGGTGGTAACTTTTATCTGACACAGTCCGCGCGCGTCGGAAAGCGATTTGCGCGCGCGCTGGTCATCAGTACTTTAGAGGGTCAAACGTTGCATCGCGACGCTTTTCGGATGCTTGGGTTTTCAAAGCTGGAGACATTCCGAAAGTTGGGTCAGAGCATCGGAGTCATGGCTTAATGGCATACGGGATTTTTCGGACGGAAAGCCTTAATGGCAAACTGTCGATCATACTTACCAAGGTATGTAATACGGGATAAGCTGACGTGCCGGGGATGCCGCCGAACTCCTCTTAAATAAAGGTTTAGGGGGTTTCACACCATGCCGAATTACTACAACGTTATAGGGATCGCCTTCTAGAAGGGCCCATTCGTTTTCGTTGGCTCCGGCAACGTCGAATGTACTACACTTTGCATTGACAACAGCGACGCTGTGATTCTTTCCATAACAATCTTTGGTTGCCTCGGCGTTTATCAAGCGGCGTATGAGGGTCGCGTCTTTATCCATTTCATCGAAATTGTCGGCCAACGGTTTACATTTGTGACCGTTGGATCCTGAGACGAGCATTACCTTTGTGAGAGGCGATAGCGGATCATCGGGCGGCTGTCTCTTGCGCATGTATTGAACAATTAACAGCGTCAGGAATCGGTTTAGGGCATAACTGGTTGAAAAGTGGTTGCAGGGGTATGCCAGCTTAATCGAAAGCTGTTTATCTCGAGCTAGAATCAGCTTACCAAGAGCCTTTTCGATCAAGTCCCACTTTCGCTCATCAGCAAGAAGTGAGGAAACAATCTTCTGATGACCTTCGTGCAGACGAAACTGCACGGGGCAGTCGAGTTCGCCAACGCTTCCCCAAATATTAGAGCGCAGGGCATAGTCTTCTGCGATAAGGATTTGATTCTCAATATCGGGCTTCAGTTCAGCGGGAATGCAGGAGTATATCGATCGAGCAGTGGTCTGGCCCGTGGTTATCCGGAGGAAATCCTGAAGTGCTCCGTCGCCTCCTCCTGATATCAGCACTTTTGGCGGAACCGACAAGCCCATCCCAGTTGATTCAAATTCGTCAAGGTCCCAAAAATCGAATCCCTTATAGCTTGGTTTGGTCTTCGGGATCCAGGTTCGCTCGATCCCAAAACCAGCACAGGAGATTATCACAGCGCAGATTATTGGTGGCCGATTATCGAAGATGGCTTCCACAGCCTTGTTGTCGCGTTGGATTGAATGACCCTTAAATCTCGATGCGATGATCCTAAATATCCCTGGATTCTTCTCCGTCATTTCATTGAGCTTACTGTGCCAAACGCTTGAGACAGCACTTGCTTTATCCGAATTCCATTCTAATGGCAGGTGCTCGTCGTTCCAGGGATATTTCCCTTTTTTCCAATGAGGCGCAGGCCAGTCGTATTGTGTGGGACAGACAATGCGACGACACTTATCCTGCTTGATCATCGGCTTTTCAGCTTCAGCCAGAACAGTTGGTATCGCATTCTCCGCCGCGACCATCGCCGCCATTGCGCCCGCAACCCCGCCTCCCACAATCAATAGCGGCAGACTTTGATCCTTCGACAAGAAACCTTGCGCAATTGCTCGCCTGACGATCATGGCTCCGCGAAACATTTGATCGCGAATGCTGACCGGTGATAGGTTTGAGCTTATATCGAACAGGAGCGGCTCAGGGCCAACTTGAAAAGTGAGGAGCAGCGGATCCACGCACGTTTCCTTAATTTGCCAAGATGTCAAATCAAAAGCAAGCGAGACCGATATGTAAAATGATCGTCGAAGTCCTGAGTAAGCGACCCAGTCGCTCTTATCTAAACCTGGCCAAAATTCCTGAGTGGCCGGCGGGATGCGAAATCACTGGAGGTCCATACGTCCTCGACAATTCTTTACCGAAATCAATAAATGCCTTCCCAAACGAATCGCAATCGGCAGGCCACGCGTGAAATATGGCTCCCGCCGACTGGAGTTCATGCGTAATGAAGGCCCTATCCCGAGGCTTAAGCTTGCTGAGACATCCCAGTACTACAATACATGGCGACACATCTCCGCCATGTCCGACAACCGCCCGTACCCAAGCCAGTACTCCACATGTTTCAAATTCGTGCAGGTCGAGACAAAGTATGTCGGCGCTGCTTTCCGGCCGAAAATCAGTCGGGGTGCCAACCGCAATATGAATCAATTGCGCTCTGTAGCCAGATCCATCGGCTATCGCGATTGGTTTAAGTGCCACACGTGGTTCAAGTGCCTTACGCGACACTGCTCTCATCGCCAACGCGCTCGTTTCAGCCATGTAAATGCGCCTTCCATCGGGGGGAATTCTGGAACTGCTTTGCCTCTTTTGAGCCACGGTAGTAGTCATCCTTATGTCTTCAGAATCAGTCAACTCGTGCCGCTTAACGGCGCCAGCCGCTATATACGCAACACGCATGCCGCCGCAAAACAACAATATAACTTCCAATTTTCCAGGAAGCTGGAATCTATTTCCTCTGGCGCCAGTTGAGACAATTCTAAATGACTTAGCTACACCAAACACAACCGGAGGACCTCGATTCTCACCATGTATGGGACGAGGCCGTAAACACCCTTTGCTTTTGGGCTTACGGTATAGCTGCGTTGGATGTGCTTGTCAAGCATTTATTCTCGTTTCTGTTGACGCTTAATTTTCCGGAAAGTTCAATCAAATCACTTAGACCTTTTCGATTGGTATGTTTTTTCACAGAAATGACGAGCACGCCATCAAACTGCATGGGCAATACTGCGAAGTAATTGGGAACATTGATGCACCGAAAAGTGCAAATGTTGCGGGTTTGCAAAATCGGTGACGCCGGATTTCGCTCCATCTATCGTATCGGAACGGGACAGATCCAGCTTGAGTGAAAAGACTTCGTGAAGACTACGGAACCGTCGAGGTGGAGATAAGAAAAACTCATCACGCCCAATAATAACTATAAAGTTAACCGTTGTTAAACGTCAACTAAATAATAAGTAGAGTTGGCCCGTACTTCCGAATTCGAACCTAGGATTCATTGAAACTTGATTAATCCATTTTTCTAAAGCCACCGATCAGTCTTCCAAACCTTGGGCTTGGGAAGCGGTGTTTAGGCAACGACATCAGCAAAGCTTAAGGAATACGTGTCGCAACCTGGATGACTCGATCAAGTGCTGCCGGTGACAAAAAAGAATTTTGGGGGAATGCTAAATCAGTTAGCACGTGAGAATAACCCTAACGATTAAGTCGACCACAACTCTGACTCACCCTGGGACATAATTGAGTCCCGTGAATTATGCCCAACATCGCATATAGTTGTGCTCCCAATTCCATCGATCGCGAGGTCCGCTTCATCTCCTTCTGCGCAATTACAGGTTTCCAGCGACGCAAACCTTTGAAAACCTTGAGCCGTCCTCCAAATTCCGATATCCTTTACCCGCCTTGCAGGCAGGTCGAAACTGACCGCCGATTGCCCACGCTCAAATGATCAACTTATCCTGCTGTGGAATCTGACAATGTAGGGGCGGACGGTATCCGAAAGGACCCGATACAGTTGCCAAAGTTATCAGAACAAAGCGAAATCGTCCGCCGTGTCGATGCACTCTTGAAAACAGCCGACGCTCTCGAAGTCCGTTTTTTCGCGAAGCGAACGCATGCGTCGACAAGCTCATGCAATCCATTCTCGCGCCGGCTTTCCGCGGCCAACTTGTCCCGCAAGATCCCGCTGACGAACCCTTAGCGATTCTGTTGGGGCGAATCGAGAAAGGCCGTCAAACGGTTCTCGAGAATTCGAAATCAGGAATTAACCCACGAACTGATAGCAAAACTAACTCGTCCGCGCGGTGCAACCAATAAACTTATGAAAAATAACAATTCTCGCCACCTCAAGACTCACTTTTCTGATTACTTCGGCCTCCTTTCCAGTAATGTCGAGAAATATGGCGCATTCAATGTTTCTCTGCTGAGTGACTTGCCGCTTTTTATCGATCCGTTTCTGCTATTCAATAGCAAAAAGCCTGAATACCGCGAATTGCATGATCGAATGATCCAGTATTTGAAATTCTTGCGGGACAAATCGGCACAAGGCCCGTTGAATAACGGACTTGTCAGCGCTTGGTTTAAATTTCCCGAGGTAAAGCAAAACTGGTTGGGATTTGCGCGAAAGAGCAACAGAGGTAGTGGTTTGGGTTCGGCCTTCGCTCAGGAACTTCACGAAAATCTCCATAGAGTATTCACGAGTTTCGGTACTGAGCAGGTGACGAAGGGAAGTCATCTCGAAAAGCTTTGTCTATTCGGAGACGGGGTCGGGAAAGATCATATAAGCGACTTTACTACAAATCTGATAAAAGAATTCCTGCTCGGCTATACAGAGAAGTTTAACTATTTCACCGAGAGTTGGGAAAGCCAGGTTTATGACCTTCCGTGGTTCGAGGGCGATCATGTGCTGCTCACTCCAAAGGACATGCTCACTCGGGAGGATACCTGGATCAATCGCTCCGACTTTATCGATCGTTTCGAGGAGATTCCGCAAGCAATCGCAAACGATGAGTTAAGGGCTCAAATAAATAATTATTTCGAAAAACAACTTCCCGCAAAAGCTACCTCCAAACATCGCCGGGAGGCGGCCAGAAGAACAATCCATGAGTTTCCTGTGCTTATCGATTATTTCATTAAATTCAAGGAAGATCATGGGGAAGAAGCTCGAGATGTTAGCTCATTGAAAGTCTCTGAGTCGGATATACTTTATGTGAAACAACTCAAGGAACTACTCCAGCTCCTGTCGCGGGCTACGCCTTTTTATGATTTACTCGGCGAGACTTACACTGAGGCGATGGACCGGGTAATGTTTTTGAAAGATGTAATTGAAAACAAGGACGGCTACCGTATCTTTTATGTGAACGGGGAACCGATAAAGCGCGAAGCTGACTTACAGATTCTATTTCGTTTAACATGGTTTGCTTCGTCTTCGGATGTAAACCGAGAGGTGAATAACGGTCGCGGACCCGTGGATTATAAGGTCTCACTTGGGAGCAGCGACAGCACGCTAGTCGAATTCAAACTTGCAAGCAACACTCATCTGAAGGCAAACCTTGAGAAACAAGTCGAAATCTATCAGAAGGCGTCCGACGCAAAGCGTGCCATAAAAGTAATTCTTTACTTTAGCGCAGAAGAAAGACAACGGGCGCTTAGGATTTTGGACGAACTAAAACTTTCGGACAACAAAGACATCGTGCTCATCAATGCTCGAAAGGATGACAAAATTTCCGCGTCGAAAGCGTAATGGCCTGGCCATGTATGCTACGTACCAATCTTCGAGATTCATACCTCGCAGCGCACGCCAGTTTTTCGTGGTTGACGCTCCTATTTTTCTAGATTTTCCCAT
>WNFR01010327.1_pt1 | contig 13344 bp, 12 predicted proteins | sample 5400221 | NCBI WGS metagenome assembly WNFR01 (sample SAMN13153357, study PRJNA577476) | soil metagenome | isolation source: 40 cm soil under Madrone tree | place: USA:California | collected 2016-06-14
GGCTCTGGGTGAGCATGAGCGCCGTGTTCGGATCCGTACCGATTTTGAAGATCACCGTGATGGTGAGGAGCCCGTTGCCCGTCGATTGACTGGTAATGTAGTCCATGTTCTCGACTCCGTTGACCGCTTGCTCGAGCGGCGTTGCAACAGTGCGAGCAACCGTGTCGGCCGAGGCGCCGGGGTAGGAGGTCGTGATCTGGATGGTTGGCGGAACGATGGCTGGATATTGGGCAACCGGCAAAAAGGTACTCGCCGCGAGGCCGAATAGCACGATGAAGACATTAATGACCGTAGCGAAGCGCGGATGGTCGATGAAGAAGTGGGCTAATTTCATGACATCAGATCAGCGAGTGGGGCGCAGGGCGATCAGTCCTGATCTACCGCGAATTGGAGTGACCCGAGGTGAGGAGTGATGGTGGATCCAACGGCTGCTTTCGGGATACTGTCGATGATGACTTTGTCGGAGGGCTCTAGGCCGGCGCGGATGACTCGCAGACCGCCGCCGCGCAGATCACCTGTTTGGACAATTTTTGGGGTTACCACGTTGTTAGCGCCAACGGTCAAGACAACATGCTCTGATTGGTCGGGGAGTACTGCCGCATCTGGGACAAGCAGGGTTGTTGAAGGGTTCGACAGGACTAAGCGAATGCGAGCGAAGCTTCCTGGAGTCAGCAACAGGTCAGTATTTGGAACGGTAGCACGCGCATGAATTGTTCCGCTGGAGCGATCGAGTCTATTGTCAACGAAGTCGAGAGTGCCTTGGTGAGTGAATTTCTTCTCATCACTGAGCGAGACGTAAACTTTATCGTCGAACGGGCCTTTTCGGTTCTCGCGTGAGCGAATGAAGGTCATGTAGTCGGCTTCGCTCATGTCGAAATCCAGGTAGATCGGGTCGAGCGATACGAGCGTCGCCAGAAGAGTGGTCGGGCTGCTTGCACCTCGGCTTCCAGCAATGAGGTTGCCGATAGAAACTAGGTGCGTTCCAATTTGGCCTGTGAAGGGAGCAGTGATGCGGCAGTGGTCTAAATCGAACTCGGCGTCAGCAATCGCGGCCTTGGCGCTATCTACTGCAGCTTCCGCAGCTTGTTTTTCAGCCACTCGCTGATCGAGATCTTGAGGAGGGATAACATTTTTGAGTCTTAATTCATTGGCGCGATTGAGTTCACGCGTCGCCAGCTCCAAGCGCGCATTGGCGCTTTCAAGTTGAGCGATCCCTTCGTTCAATTTGATCTTGTAGGGGGTCGGATCGATCTCGAAAAGAAGATCACCTCTGTGGACGATATCCCCGTCCTTGAAGCCGATTTGAGTCAGGGTTCCGCCGACCTGCGCGCGCAGCTCAACGCTTTGGACAGAGGAGAACTGCCCCAGAAATTGACGTCTTGTATCCAGATTATGCGCCAACGGTGCGCTGACCGTCACTACGGGCGGCGCCGCCATGCTGTGTGCTACGGCGTGAGTCGCGGATAGGCGAGTCGCAAGTTCCTGTGCCGCAACAGCAAGCAGGATGAGAGCCAGTCCGGATCCAATCCACTTATTCCACTTATTGCGCCGCTTACCTGAGTTCGATTGCTGACGCGGTACCCAATTTGTTTGCTGAACTTCCATATCTTTTGCTGTCGTGATCATTACTGTCTATCTATCGATAGATTCACGCCATTGTCAATCTCTATCTATCGTTAGATAGATACTCTCTGTCATACGATTGACGAAGGCTGAATGAATTCGGATATCGATAGCACGTCGGGGCTAAGATGAGGTCGACGTGCTAGTTCCTCTATTAGCTCATCGCTTCTCGTATCTTTATCGTATCGGTGTACTGAATGAAGCGGCTGATACGATCACCTCGCACAATCCATGCATGTGCAAAAGGAGCTGTCATGGCTTTTCCTGTGGCTTTGAAGGTGCCGGAATAAGCTCCGAGCGATACCACACGCTCGCCGCTAGCTATGAAGTCATGCGGCGTGACTAAGAATCCTTCCCAATCACGCAAAAGCGGGACGAACAGTTTGTCATAAACGTCTTCTGGTGAATGCCAAGTACCAGTGTAATAAGGGGCACGTTCGGCCTCTGCCCATTCCAGCTCGTCATGCAGGGTTGCTAATGCAGAAGAAATGTCGCCGCGATCCAGTGCCGCATAAAAGCTCTTCACAATTTCAATGGGATTGCTCATGTTTTTTTGAATTCAGCGGCCCCATGTAGGTTTAACAATGGGGCCACTCTGATTGCTTAGTCGGAACGCCTATCGGATTTTCGCTAGCTGTCCGAGACCGAGTCCCTCAATAACCTGAGCCTGAACCGGCTCGACCGAACGGTTCACGACATCGGATCCGTATGGTTCTCCGACCACGACGCGAGCTGGCCGTGTGCTTTTGGTTTGGCCGACGAGCTTAGCAATGGCTTCGGGCACATCATGCGGGTTAGGAGCGTTCTTGCGTTGGAAGATTTCCATGAACGTGCCGAACATCTTGGCAGGGATAGCGCCGATTTCTCCGTAGGATTCGCTGCGTGCTTTATCAGCCGGTTGTTGCGCGCTTGCATACATGTTCGTGGGATATGCGCTAGGCTGAACGAGCACGACATCGACACCAAGCTGCGATAGCTCGTAGCGGTAACTGTCGGTCAACGCCTCGACTGCATATTTCGATGCACCGTAAAGCCCAAAGAAGGGGAAGGTCACGCGGCCCAGAATGGAACCAACGTTGATCACCAGTCCGTCGCGTTGTTTACGCAGAATCGGCAAAACGGCGCGCAGCACGCGCTGAATCCCAAAAACGTTGACCTCAAAGAGATCTCGCACCTGCTCAGCAGTGAACGCTTCCGAAACGCCGGCAGACGCAATTCCTGCGTTGTTAATCACAACATCGATCCGTCCTGCCCGGGACAGTACGTTGCTGACCGCCCTCTCGACCGAGTCGTTGTTAGTCACATCGAGTTCTACGACATTGATCCCTGTGCTTTGCAGCGCTTCAGCGTGGGACTTATTGCGACCCGCACTGTCTCGAAAGGACGCAAAGACGCTATGACCTTCGCGTGTTAGGGTTTCAGCAGTATCACGACCAAAGCCACTGCTTGCGCCGGTGATAAGGATTGTTTTGGCTAAATTTGACATAACTTTATCGCTTTGATTCTTGTTGGTTGCCATTTCGAGAGTCGGGAAAAATTCTTGAACGCTTGAGACGACTGTTCTTAGTCAAACTCACGGAAAATTGTCTTGGCGTTTACCTCGTTTTTCGAACCTTTAATGCCTGATCCTCGTTTAAGCCCACTCGTACGACGTATATTTATTTCGCGCAAGTAGGCACAATTTTCTGCGATAGTACCAAAAATGTTTCTAAAGCAGGTGAAAACGTCCGAAGATTACCCGTCGAGCGCACAACGAAATGCCTATCTTTCGCCGAGCGTCGCGGGAGCTTGCCTCCTTTTCTGAAAAAACGATATGGCTACACTAAGTTTGACGCAGAAGTTTTAGAACTGTGACAACCTCGGCGTTTGTTTCAGAGCAGTTGATATTATGGCGTTTGAATCTCTCGAGACTGCCACTAACTGGTCGTGATAATCGAGCGGGAAGGGTGTTTGTCACACCCTTTCACGCCTTGCGTCAAATCTAGTGTAGGACCCGATGGTCTGAAAAGTGAAACGTAAGGACATAGAATCGCACCATAATGGCTAATGCAGAACATATCGTGCAGACGACGTTAGTAGCTTTAACGCAAGGGAATTTCGTTGGAGTGATGGAACACTTCAAAGATCAGTTCATCTTCATCGATCATGCAATCGAACTCGAGTTTACGGACAAAGCACAGTTGATTGATTTTCTAACCTTGAACCGCAAGCTTTTCCCGGACTCAAAACGAGCAGATAAGATCATTTGTAGCAGCGGCGATTTGGTGGTGACCGAATGGGCCCTCACCGGTACGAAGAGGGAGCAGTATTTCGGACATATGCTGCAATTGCCGTTTCACGCCAGAGGCGTCTCGATCGTACAGGTAGACGACGGTAAGGTCAGCCGTTGGTCCGAATATTATGATCAAACGCTATCGCGTCGCTATGGTCTAGCCGCTTCATTCGTACAAATCGATTGAACTCGAATTTCTCGTTGCCGCAGAGCGTCTGGTTGCGTGCTTCCAAAACCATCTTCGCCACTAAATGCTTTCTCGCGGCAAATATTAAGCGCAAGTCAGTGCAAAGGCCCAACAAGTTTTCTCCACGTCACTTCTATCATCTCGCGGAGCCTGAGAATTTGCGCTCGATTTGCCGGTACGGCCTGTTGAGCACTGAACGTCTTCTAGATTTAGCACTGGTACCAGAGAATGAACGACAGGTGATCCTCCGCCAACACCGTCCCGAATCAGTCGTGTTGGCTAATGGAATAGTCATTCGCGATCAAAAACCGATGCCGCCTCACCTGATTGCGCGAGCGTTACCAAAAGATGTGCCACCATCTGCCTGGTATCGTTTCCTAAATCGGTTCGTTTTTCTGTGGTCGAACCGCGCACGAGTCGAACGTCATCTTCGCGCCTTTGGAGGAAGACCGCAAATCCTGCTTGAGTTCGACGCGTCGGAGCTTTTAGATAAACTCGGAGATAGAATCTAGCTCTCACCGATTAACAGCGGCAATGCTCGTCGCCGACCGGTTCCACGCTCAAGCTCAATTTTTGTTCCCTATAGGGAATGGATCGAATCGGGCTGGCGAGCAGTGGCTGGCAAAAACCGACCGCACTCTTGTCCGCCGGCAGAGATTCTGGTGGAAGGAAGTGTGACGCTAGAACCGTTTCTAGCTTCGGCATCTTTGATCCGATATGGATCGCTTGGAGAGTTCCGAGCGAGACCAGTCCCTCTTCAACATAATTTGAAGCCTCAATGATGGCGCAAATTTGTCGGTCGTTATTGGCTTCTAAGGTGCTCGGCCATGCCCAGAGCTCCGGGTGATCGCCCAGCCATTCCTTAACCTCGTCAGTGAAATTGAATTTGGCTCCAGTTTGTTGGATCTTGGACAACTCAATTATGCATCCTTTGTCGGACGAGTACGACGAAAGCAAGGACCAGATTCTGGTTTCCGAGGCACGCGCCGGATCACGGGAGGCGATAGAGGCGCTGGCCCGGGCGCATGAGCGTTTCATTTACAACATTGCGTTGAGGATGGTGAGAGACCCTCATGACGCTGCGGATCTGACACAGGAGATTCTACTCAAGATGCTGACCAATTTGAGCAAGTTCGAAAACAAAGGCAGTTTTCGGAGCTGGCTTTATCGAATGGCAGTGAACCATTTGATCAGTGCTACACGAAGAAAGTCAGAGACAGAAGTACACTCCTTTGAAGATTGGGGAGACTTTCTAAACAAAGTCTATGCAGAGGAAGAAATGTCACCGGAGGAACAGTTGGCGCGGCACGCTGAGATTCGGGCGGTGCGTGATCGTTGTATGACGGCGACGCTTCTCTGTTTGGATCGCAAGCAGCGAATCGTTGTTATTTTGGGAAGTATCTTTAACGTCAGCTCAACGATCGCTGCAGAGATCCTCGATATTTCACCAGAGAACTTTAGAAAGCAGCTCTCTCGTGCGAAGGCCGATTTGTTCCAGTTCATGGAGGCAAATTGCGGCCTCATAAATCCAAGGAATTCGTGTCGGTGTTACAAGAAAACGAAGGGATTCATCAGAGAAGGCAAAGTCGATGTTCTGACTCAGCAGTTCTTCCCTAAGGTTACCGAGACAATCCACTCGGTGGCGGGAAGAAAAAATGAGGAACTCGACGCTTTGATGGAAGGGAAGTATCTCAGCCTCTTTAGGTCGCAGCAATATCACGAAGAGGATCTCGCCAAAAAGCTTTTGATGGACGAGGATGTGAAGAAGCTATTTCAACTTAGTTAACGAGTCTCTCGGATTAGTCGTAACGGTCTTGCCAGTTTTTCCCGAACTGGGGTTTTCTTAAGCATCCGGTTGGTCATCGCAGCTGCTCGAATCGTAAGTACTTGGCGCACACTATGAACGCGCAAGTTGTCACGATTCTAAGACATCTGCTGTAGGAACATTTTTGGTACTATCACATAAAATTGTGCCTACTTGCGCACAGTAAATATACGCCGTATGAACCGACTTAAACGGAGGATCAGGCATTAAAGGTTCGAAAAACAAGGTAGAAACGCCAAGACGACTTTCCTCGAGTTTGACTAAGAACAGTCGTCTCAAGCGTTCAAGAATTTTGCCGATTCTCCGTAAATGGCGACCAACAAGAATCAAAGCAATAAAGTTATGTCAAAGTTAGCTAAAACATTCCGCGATCTCCATAGCTCCACCAGTTTACTCGTTCTCCCGAATGCTTGGGATGCAGGCAGTGCTCGCTTATTCGAGAGCATGGGAGCGAAAGCAATCGCTACGACCAGCGCGGGGGTAGCATGGGCGCTCGGATATCTGGACGGTAACGTGCTTCCGGTGGAGAAACTAGCGGCCGTCGTTGCCAGCATTACAAACGTTATCGAGGTGCCGCTCTCTGTAGACATCGAGGCTGGCTATACTGATGAACCCAAGAAGATCGCAGATAAATTGAAACCTATCATCGAGGCTGGAGCTGTTGGCATCAACATCGAGGACGGTGAAGGCAGCCCAGATTTGCTTGTACTCAAAATCGAGCAAGCTCGGAAAACAGCGGACAGCGCAGGGGTAAAGCTCTTTATCAATGCTCGTACCGATGTTTACCTCAATGGCCTCGGCACGCCTGAAAGTCAGAGAGATGAAACAATTTCACGCGCGGCTCTCTACCGAGCTGCTGGTGCAGACGGGATTTTCGTTCCTGGTCTCTGCGAATCCGCTGCGATCAAAGCCATTGCTTCGGAAGTAAAAATGCCACTGAATGTTATAGCCTGGCCCGATCTTCCATCCGCGACCGAATTGTCCAAGCTGGGTGTCCGTCGCTTAAGCTCAGGTGCAGCAATAGCCCAAGTGCTCTGGAATCATGCCGAGGAATTGGCAAAGAGCTTTTTGAAGACTGGAGATTCTGGCATCGTTTTGAAAAACGCTATGGGTTATTCCAAACTACAGAGTCTGTTTGAATAATAAGCGCTCCATGGATCTCTGCTGCGCCAAGAAATTCGAGGATCTTGGCGCAACTGCTCGATAGGGCTAGCTCGTAAATGTTCCTTCGATAGGTACAAATGGCGTATATGCGCAATTTTTCACCTAAGGATTGCGGCTTTGGGCTGGCGCTTAGGCGTAGGTTTCAGCCGATCCTTGGGTACTGTAGTGAGGAAATCTTTTCCCCATTGCCACATCGCGTCGATAATCGGTTTAAGGCTCTCGCCGCGCTTGGAGATTGAATATTCGACCTTAGGGGGAACGATCGGGTAAACTTTGCGTTGAATTATCCCGTCTTCTTCCAATTCGCGTAGCTGCAGCGTCAGCATGCGTTGAGTCGCGCCTGAAACAAGCTTGCGAAGCTCTCCGTAGCGTTTGGTACCGGTGAAAAGGATGTAGAGGATTTCTCCTTTCCACTTTCCTCCGATAACTTCGGTGCACGCCTCTACAGAACAGCCCATTTGGTCATAGCTTCTGTGTCTCATCGAGTTTTCACCTCCTTTGGGAACATGTTTGATACTATAGCAGAAAATTGTGCCTACTTGCGAAAAATAAATATACCACGTATGTGACGACTTAACACGAAGGACCGGGCATCAAAGGCTCGAAAAACGAGGTAAAACAAATTGAAGACAAATTCATTCAAAGAGCTTCACTCCAACATAAGGGATCTCGGAGCACGTCTAATCCAATCACGCGACACTAGTGCAGTGGCAACGACAAGCGCAGGTGAGGCTTGGTCACTGATATACAGGTACGGCGAATGCATGTCGGCGCCGCTCCAAGCTCGCATAGGGGAGGAAGGCCTTAACGCTGAGGAGTTCGGCGAGGAAGCAATGCACTACTCGCATTTGCAGAATCTTTTCGACGGTCGGGAGTAAGAGGTAAGAGCTATGCAGAAGAAGTTATTCACTCCCGTGCAGATTGGACCAATAACACTCAAGCATCGCGTCGTGATGCCCCCGATGAGTCGACTTCGAGCTCAGTGGCCGACTGGCATCCCGAGCGACTTGCAGCTCGAATATTACAGCCAACGAGCCTCTGACGGTGGATTGATTCTGACGGAAGCGACGGCAATCTCGACATCCGGGCGCGGCTACCGAGGCGCACCAGCACTCTACAGCGACGAGCAAGTAACCGGCTGGAAGCGCATTACGAACGCAGTCCATGCCAAGGGTGGCTACATCTTCACTCAGTTGTGGCATGCGGGACGCACAACCCACATTGCGATAACCGGAGAGAAACCAGTCACGGCGTCTGTCGATCCAACCTATTGGGCAAATCCAGCGTTCACTTTCGTTATGACTCCAGACGGTCTTTCACAACCGTCTCCACACCGCGCGCTAGGGACGTCCGAGATTGCAGGAATTATCGAGCAATACCGTGGCGCTGCGATCAATGCGAGGCGAGCCGGCTTCGACGGCGTCGAAGTCATGGCCGCCAATGGTCATCTGATCGACCAGTTCCTGCAGGACAACAGCAACAAGCGCACTGATCACTACGGCGGTTCGATTGAAAACCGGACGCGACTCCTTGTTGAAGTGGTCGAGGTATTGGCTGACGTATGGGGAGGCAGCCGCGTTGGAGTTCGCATCGCGCCGAGCGGGACGTTCAATGGCATGGCAGACAGCGATCCGCGGACACTATTCCGATATGTCGCAGAGCGACTGAACGGCTTTGGACTGGCCTACCTTCATGTTATCGAACCCCGGATAAAAGGTGGTGAATTGATTGCCGAAGGGCAAGAGCCGGTTGCAGCACAGGAACTGAGTAAGATCTTTCAAGGTCCTCTTATCGCTGCGGGCGGCTTCGAAGCCAACACAGCGGAAGCTACCGTCGCCAAGGGTGATGCAGATTTCATCGCGTTCGGCCGTCATTTCATCGCAAACCCGGATTTGCCTAAGCGGATCGAGTTGGGACTTCCCTTTAACCGCTACGACCGAAGCACCTTCTATGGCTTTGAGGCGCACGGGTACACAGATTACCCCGCATATGAGGCGCGTGAAACAGATCACATGTGAATACCCAAAACTTCGGCCGTTGTCCCTGTGCGCGCTTGGCTACCGACTTGCCGGTGATCGTTTCGCCGCGTTTAGGAAACTTCGTCGATCCAAAGCCGATATGATTCACACCATCTGATTTCTCTGGAAGCGATTAGATTTCGCTTCTGCCCAATTTTGAGAACTATGAAGATTCCATCACTGAACCCACAACAAAATCGTGCCGCTGGCGCGCTGCTTGGCGCCTTTATCGGCGACGCGATGGGCCTCGGGCCGCATTGGTATTACGATTTGGATGAACAGCACCGCGGTCTCAAGCGGGGCTGATTCTAAAGCTGACTATTGAATCTCTCGTTTCGCGCAGCGGCTATGATGAAGCCGACTTTTGCCGTCGACTCGAGGAGGATCTGTTTCCTAAGCTCGACGGAATGCCCTCACACGGGCCTGGTGGCTACACAAGCCATTCCATCCGGAATGCGTGGCGAAAGCGCGTTGTGGAAAAGGTCACCTGGAGAGGATTCGCCGGCAATGCGGACACCACGGAGGCCATTGAGCGAGCGTTGGCCATCGCTATCCGCTATGCTAACGCACCGAAAGAGCTAGTCGAGTACGTCGAGTCCAACACGGCCTTGACTCAATCTGACGAAACCGTGATGGCGCTGACGATCGCATTCTGCTTGGTTCTCGGTCTGCTTGTGACGGGGAGACGCTTTGATGAGAACATCGGCGAGACGCTCGTGCAGATGGTAGAAGATGGCGTTATGCCCTTTTTCCCAACAACCCACTTCAAGGCGCAATCCACCGCGCCAGGCAATGCTCGGTTGCCTCTCGCTGGTCAATTTTCGTCGCCAGACGCGTTGTTCCTCCCGAGATGGATGGCAGCGACTGCCAACGATCCATCGATTAAAATAGAGCCGGCGTGGAAGGTCTCGACTGTGTACGGCATGCCGTGCGCGATTTATAACCTGCTGCCTACAGTCTACTATCTCGCCGCGCGGTTTCGGCAGGACTTCGAGAGTGCCATTCTGCACGCTGTCAACGCAGGCGGCCACAATCAGGCGCGCGCCATGCTGACCGGCAGCCTGGTCGGTGCTCAAGTTGGATTGAGCGGCATTCCGACGCGATTCCTCGAAGGTTTGAATGACCGCGAAGAGTTAGTTTCCTTGAGCATTAGACTCGTTCAAGCAAATACGGACTGAGGAGAAATTCTGCAGCGAAGTTGTGCGACATTCCTTCGTATTGTTCTTGTTTGGGGCATCCTTCGAATCTCATACCACGTTGCGAGCAAACTACTGGGACTAGGATTAAAAGAAGCGTCGTGGAGAAACGGTGGCTCGGTGGGTGGATCGAGCAGCCTTTCAGGAACAATCGGATTTCGGCCAGGCGCACCAGGCGTTGCTTAAGGCTCTGGATAAAGCCGCCCGGTTTGTTTAAGAGCAGACGGGTGAGGAAACGCCGAGTTTTCGTGCAATGGGAGGCTATCTTTCACGGTAGTCAGCGGAGGATCAGCACCGTGATCATTGGGTGCGAGGCTGATTTTGGGGAGAACTCAAGAAAGGGAAATTTACGCACGTTAGATACCGTTTCTCCCTCGTGAAAGCGCGAAAAAACCTTTTAGGGGCTACACAAGGGAAGCTGCGATAAGACCCAATAAGCACAACAGGACCGGAAACGATCGCATCGCCTGTTCGTACTCGCCGGAAACGTCTGCTATCGCAAGAAAGTAAACTTCAGACAAATCCTACCATTTGAGACCCAGTTCGCCTGGTCCAGCTGTTATCGCAATTCTAGGTCACCATCCTCAAAGAGCTCGTGAAAGAATTTCCGTTTTCATTTTTGGCCCTGGCACTTTCCTGGTAGAACCGACTTCCCAGCCGCTTTCCCAACGCTCTGCAAACCGAAAACTTCCGGTTCTGCCTATTTTGGGGAGACCGGGAAAAACCGGCTAGACTGGATTGATTCAGTTTCGGTGTCCATGGAGGGATGCCATCGTGACAGGGTTTTGGAGGGGAACATCGTAGACCAAGATCAGCTTCGCCGCCCTCTCGGCCCCTGGTTTTTCCCGGTCTCCGTAGAGCCGATCGAAGAGAACGGTCAAGCATATTTTCCATTTATCCCTGCAACTTTTCGTAACCAGGAGGTCGCGATCACGGTTGAGTCGAATGATTTCGAGCTAAGCGATCCAGATAAGAAATATCGTCTCAATCAAAACAGTCTATACCTGCTGGTGCTGAAAAAGCCCGTTCCAATTTCCGGGCGTGATAGATGAGAACGGCAATCCCATCTCTGCTGCAACGATCGACGTGGCGAACCTTTCGACAACGACCGATTCTGCAGGCAACTTTGAGCTCGTCACTCGTCAATTCGTCATAGCGGGCGAGCCTTTGAAACAGGCATTGGAACTCAAGGCGGTTGCTGCTGGTTATGCGCCCTAGCGCCAGGAGGTTGTTCCTATGCTTTGGCGCTTGCTCGTCGGTTACTATAGCCCGGCCGGACTCCTTTTCGCTGGCAGAGTCGGCACCGGCTTCTCCGAAAAGCTTTGGCAGCGCTGTACGACGGCCTGCAGAAGATCAAGCGTACGACATGCCCCTTTGTGAACCTGCCAGAGAAAAAGCCAGGGCGCTGGGGCCAGGGCATCACCCCTTCAGTCATGAAACGCTGTGAGTGGGTTGAGCCAGTGCTAGTCGCCCAAGTTAGGTTTACCGAGTGGACTAGTGACGACCAGCTTCGTCAACCCGTCCTTCTCGGACTGCGAACTGAGAAACACCCAAAGGACTATCGTTCGCGAATAGAAATGGCGCGAGCAGCAATTTGGCGGTGAAGCTTCGCCGGGTTACAGGAGACTACTAGAGCTAGGCGCAGGCAGCAGCGGTCACTGCGACGAGTCTAAGGACGCTCATAGAAAGAGGATGAATTCTAAAGCGGGGCAATTAGTCGAACGGGAAATCCATCGCGTGTGGACACTCGAGCATCAGTTGGTCAACGACGCCTTATGAGGATTGGATTGAGAAGGTCGCTACGTCGTACCCATCGAGCCGAAGGAATCTGACGCTGATGACCTTGTCCGGCGATCCAAGGCAATTCGGTTTTTTTTTGAAAGAATTCTTTTTGGTCTGTCAGGCGATTGCAAAGCCGGGCAGAATGCGGATTTGCTCGAAGCCCACCCTTTGACGATCTTTCTTACCCGAATGTTCGCCTCGCTCTTACTGTAATGTCAACATGGTTGTTGCAGGACGAAGTTGGGGACCAAGCTTTAATGCGTTCATAAAGTTCTGTGTGACTTCCTGAGCGACCGTTTTATGGTCCATGCCTATTTGAGCCGAGAAGCGAGTTAATAGGAACATCAAGAAAGAGCGAATGAACTGACGTTGAGTCAAAAGAGTGAGGAGGAGCTATCATGAAGGGGATCAATGCGGTTACCGCCGTTATTTTCGTCCTGCTGGGTATCCTAACTCCGACGTTCCCGTTGGAACCTCGCTTTCGTCCGCCTTATCGCGACGATCCGTGCATTAGCGCTTACCCACCCACGTTCCAGTTCATCACGCATGGGTTCAAGGCTGAATATTATCGTGGCTGGGCCGTCCATCGGCATTACCCGGACGACCTTGGGGCAGTGCGCGTTGATCCCGACATCAGCTTCTCGGATGACGGGACATCGGGCACTCAGCCTTGGAACTTACCCTTTCGCGCAGGCGGTAATGGTTTTTCCGTTCGGTGGACCGCTACCTTGGACGCGCCTGCCAGCGGCACTTACCACTTTTGGTTCGATACCGGGGACTCCGACGGTGGCGTGATCTTTCTCGACGGTCAGGACGTTCTCGACGTCGAGGACCTACAGCATTTTCAGAGCACATCCCGGCCTGTCGACCTTTCTCAAGGGCCGCATTTTCTCGAGATCTACTACCGTCACACCGACGGTCAACGTCTAGCACGACTCAAATTTCAACCGCCAAGCGCCTCCACACTGATTCCGATCCCGAGCGACTTATTGAGCCCCTCTGTGTTTTTCGGAGCAAATACGCGGAGCATCGCGTTCACAAATCTGTCCGCGGGCACGATCCTCGTCGACCAGTTCGCCAACAGTGAAGGGGTACGATTTGGATCGAGTGCTCTCGCACCGAATGGTTCGTACATGTCGCGCCCCACCGTTGTCGACTTCTGCCCGAACTTCCTCTACAATGACTCGTTCGACGCGAGCAGCGGTCGCCACGATGCGCCGGGGCGAAATCCGTTGACGATCACCTTCGCTCTGCCGCAGTTCCGAGTGCAAGTTTTC
>WNFR01014434.1_pt1 | contig 13341 bp, 10 predicted proteins | sample 5400221 | NCBI WGS metagenome assembly WNFR01 (sample SAMN13153357, study PRJNA577476) | soil metagenome | isolation source: 40 cm soil under Madrone tree | place: USA:California | collected 2016-06-14
ACCCGGACCTGACCCACGTGGTGAACGCCGTGAACGAGATCCGCCGCTACCTCCGGCGCGGCCAGCTCGTCATCCTGGAGAGCACGACCTACCCGGGCACGACCGAGGAGGTCGTGCAGCCGGCGCTCGAGTCCTCGGGCCTCCGGGCGGGGCGCGACTTCTGCCTCGCCTTCTCCCCCGAGCGCGTCGACCCCGGCAACCCGGACTGGGGCACGCGCAACATCCCGAAGGTGGTCGGGGGCGTCACTCCCGGCTGCACGGAGGCCGCCGTGGCGCTCTACGAGCAGTGCCTCGAGCGGGTGGTGCCGGTCTCCTCGGGCCGCGTCGCCGAGATGGTGAAGCTGCTCGAGAACACCTTCCGCAGCGTGAACATCGGCCTGGTCAACGAGATCGCCCTCATGTCGCACGCGCTCGGCATCGACGTGTGGGAGGTGATCGCGGCCGCCAAGACGAAGCCCCACGCGCTCGGCATCGACGTGTGGGAGGTGATCGCGGCCGCCAAGACGAAGCCCTTCGGCTTCATGGCCTTCTACCCGGGCCCCGGGCTGGGCGGGCACTGCATCCCGATCGACCCCTTCTACCTCTCCTGGAAGGCCAAGATGAACGGCTTCGAGCCGCGCTTCATCGAGCTGGCCGGGCACATCAACGAGGGCATGCCCCGCTTCGTGGTGGAGAAGGTGACCGACGCGCTCAACGTCAAGCGGAAAGCGATCCACGGCTCCCGCATCCACGTCCTCGGCGTCGCCTACAAGCCGGGCGTGAACGACATCCGCGAGTCGCCGGCCCTGAACGTCATGCGGCTCCTGCGCGACAAGGGCGCCGTCCTCTCCTACAGCGACCCCTACGTGCCCGCCCTCCGCGAGGACGGCTTCGCGCTCGACTCGCTGCCGCTCCAGAACGGCTACCTGGGCGACGTGGACTGCGTCGTCATCCTGACCAACCATCGCGAGTTCGACTACCGGGCGGTGGCACGGACGGCCCGCCTGGTGGTCGACACGCGTAACGCGCTGGCGGGGCTCCAGGGCGACAACATCGTCCGGCTGTGATACACGGGACCCCCGGCGTGAACCTGAAGCGCGCGATCCTGCTCGAGTACCGCCGCGTGCACGACGCATCGCCCGCCGCGCCCTATCTCCACGCGCGCGACGGGCTCGCCGCGCGGCTCGGCGTCGCCTACGAAGCGCTCGCGGCGCACGTGAAGGAGCTGGAGCAGGGCCGCTTCCTGCACTGGAAGGCGCAGGACCTCTACAAGCTCTCGCCGCGCGGGCTCCGCGTCACCGCCGATCCCACGGAGCTCGAGCGGGAGTTCCCCGAGGAGTAGCGCGCTGCGGATCCTCTGGGTGGCGATCGCCCTGCTGGCGGCGATCGGGGGCGGCTGCGGGAGCGGGCACGAGGTCGGGCGCCGCGGGCCGCGGCTCGTGATCCTCGGCTTCGACGGTGTCGACCCGCGCCTCCTCTCGCGCTGGATGGAGGAGGGGAAGCTGCCCCGCCTGCGCGCGCTCGCCGAGCGCGGCGATTACCGCCCGCTCGCCTCGACCAACCCGCCGCAGTCGCCGGTGGCGTGGACCACCTTCGCGACCGGGACGGGGCCGGGCCGCCACGGCATCTTCGACTTCATCGAGCGCGACCCGGCGACCTACCTGCCCGACGTGGGCACGGGCGGAGTGCGGCCGCCGCGCTACTGGCATGGCGTCGTCGAGAGCGCTCCCGGCGCGGGTTGGACGCGCCGGCGCGGCGTGCCCTTCTGGCAGGTGGCGGCCGCGCACGGCGTGCACGCGGTCGTGCTGCGCGTGCCGTACGCCTTCCCGCCCGACCCGGTGCCGGGCGGGCGCATGCTCTCGGGCCTCGGGGTCCCGGACCTCCTCGGCACCAACAGCACCTTCTTCTACCTGGCGGACGACCTCGCCGCGGCCGAGAAGGATCCCGGCGGCGGGCGGCTGGTGGCGCTCGGGCGCGCCGGCGACGAGGCGCGCGCGGACGTGCCCGGGCCGGCCGATCCGCGCGGCGGCGGCCGGCCGGCGCTCACCCTCCCGCTCCGACTGCGCGTGGACCGCGCAGCGGACGCGGTGACGATCGAGTTCGCCGGCCGCGAGACGCGCGTCGCACGCGGCAGCTGGAGCCCCTGGCTCGCCTTCCGCGTCCCCGTGGTGGCGCCGCTCGGCGTCCCGCTGGTCGCGCTCGACGGGCTCTGCCGCTTCCACGTCCTCTCCCTCGATCCGCTGCGCGTGTACCTCTCGCCGCTCAACTACGCGCCGCTCCGGCCCTTCGCCCCGATCAGCGCGCCCGCCGCGTTCGCGGGCGATCTCGCCCGGGCGCTCGGGCCCTACAAGACGGTCGGCTGGTCGGAGGACACCTCGGCGCTCAACGCCGAGCGTGTGGACGAGCAGGCGTTCCTCGACGACCTCGACCAGACCATGGACGAGGTGCGCGCCTCGACGCTCCGCGAGCTCGGGCGGCCGGACTGGGACCTTCTCGTCTCGGTCTTCACGCAGACCGACCGCGTGGCGCACATGTTCTACCGCTTCCTCGACCCCGACCACCCGCGCTACGACGCGGTGCTGGCGGCGCGCTTCGGCGACGCGGTGCTGCGCGTCTATCAGCGCATGGACACGATCGTGGGCGAGGCGCTCGCGCGGCTCGGTCCCGAGGCCACGCTGCTGGTCGTCTCGGACCACGGCTTCCACAGCTACCGCACGGGCCTGAACGTGAACACCTGGCTCCGCGACCACGGCTACCTGGTGCAGGGGCCGCTCGCACCCGGCGCGGAGCAGGAGGACTTCTTCCCCGGCGTCGACTGGAGCCGGACGCGCGCCTACGCGCTCGGCACGGGGCAGATCTACGTGAACCTGCGCGGTCGCGAGGGGCGCGGCGTGGTGGCACCGGGCGCCGAGTACGACGCGCTCTTGGACGCGATCGCGCGCGGGCTCGAGGCGGAGGTCGATCCCGCGACCGGCGAGCGCTTCGTCGCCCGGGTGTACCAGGGCCACGAGATCTTCCCCGGCGCGCCGCCGGAGCGCATGCCCGACCTGCAGCTCGCCTTCCGCGACGGCTACCGCACCTCGTGGCGCACGCCGCTCGGCGGCATCCCCCGGGACCTCTTCGAGCCGAACCTGAAGAAGTGGAGCGGCGACCATGCCGCCTCCGACGTGGCGGAGACGCCGGGCGTCATCCTCGCCTCGCGCCCCCTCCCGGCCGCCGATCCGGCCATCGTCGACCTGGCCCCGACGGCGCTCGCCTTCTTCGGCGTGCCGGTGCCGGCCGAGATGGAGGGCCACGCGCTCCTGGCGGCGTCGCAGTGACGGGGGCGGGGACACGCGCGCTCGGCGCCGGCGTGGCCGGCGGGCTCGTGGCGGGCGCGACGGTGGGCGCAGCCGAGGCGCTCGCGGCCTGGGTCCACCTGCACGGCCCGGGCGAGCTGCCCGCGCTCGGCTGGGCGCTGGTGGCGTACGGCGCGGCGGGAGCGGGGCTCGGGCTCGGCGCGGGCATGGTCGCGGCGCTCGCCGGGGGCGACGGCTTCGGCCTCGCGCTCGCCGGCGTGGGTACGGCGCTGGCCTACGCGGTCGCCCGCTTCCGCATCATCCGCGACCTGTTCCTGGAGCAGGTCCCGCACGGGCTCGTGCCCCTCGCGGTGCAGGTGGGCGCGCTCGCCGTCGTGGCCCTCGGGGCGGTCCTCCTCTGGCGCGCGCTCCGCGGCGCGGACGAGCGGCGCGCGCCGCTCACGCGCCCCGGGGTGGCGGCGGTCGTGGTGGCGCTCCTCGCGGCCGCGTGGGCGGGCGGCGCGCAGATGAAGGCCCCACCGACGCCGGCGCCCCTCTCGCCGCACGGCGCGGCGCCCGCGGGCGCGCCGAACGTCGTCCTCATCATGGTGGACACGCTGCGCGCCGACCACCTCTCCTGCTACGGCTCGACCGCCGTCAAGACGCCGCACATCGATGCCCTCGCCACCGACGGCCTGCGCTGGGCCAACGCCTTCTCGCAAGCGTCGTGGACGCGGCCCTCGGTGGCGACCATCCTGACCGGCCTCTATCCGTCCTCGCACGGCGCCGTGCACAAGGCCGACCGCCTGCCCGACCGCGTCGATACGCTGGCCGAGGTGCTCGGGCGCGCCGGCTACCGTACGGTCGGCTTCGCCGACAACGCGAACATCTCGCAGACGTTCAACTTCCAGCAGGGCTTTTACGAGTACCACTACCTGGCGCCCGACTTCTTCTTTGCGGCGAGCGAGCCGGCGGCGCAGCTCGCGCTCTACAGCGGGCTCCGCCTGGTGCGCGAGCGCTTCCTCGCCCACTACGTGGACGTGCATCATTACTACCAGCCGGCCGAGGTGGTGACGGCCGAGGTCCAGCGGTGGCTCGATCGGGGGGCGCGCGACGAGCCCTTCTTCCTCTTCGCCCACTACATGGACCCGCGCGATCCCTACTTTGCGCACCCCTTCAACGGCGAGGGCTACGCGCGCGTCGCCCACCCGAACCCGCCGCCCGCGCTCGCCGAGCGGCTCCATCAGGGCTCTACGACCGGACGCTCGTCGTCCTGACCGCGGACCACGGCGAGGAGTTCCGCGAGCACGGCGGCTGGTGGCACGGGACGACGCTCTACGACGAGCAGATCCACGTGCCGCTCATCGTGAAGCCGGCGGGCGCGCACTCTCTCGCGCGGGTGCGGGACGAGCTCGCGACCAGCCTCGACATCGCGCCGACCATCGTCGCGGCGGCGCATGCGAAGCCGCCCGCCGCGATGCAGGGGCACGTGCTCCCGCTCGACGGCGGGGCGGCGCCGGCCCGAGAGAGCACGTTCGCCGAGGAGGACCTCGAGGGCAACGTCCTCCAGGCGGTGCGCACGCGCGCGTGGAAGCTCGTCACCGCCAACCCGGGGAACCCGCGCGGCCTCGCTCCCGAGGAGCTCTACGACCTGCCGCGCGACCCGGGCGAGCAGCGCAACGTGGTCGCGAGCGCGCCGGCCGAGACCGAGAAGATGCGCGCCGCGCTCGGCCGCTCCGTGCTCGAGGCCCGTGAGCACGCGGGCGCGACCGAGCAGGCCGGCGTGGACGCGGCGACGAAGGCCCGTCTGAAAGCCCTCGGCTATACCCAGGAGTGAGGGAGCGGTGCCGCGTCTCCTGGTGATCGGCCTCGACGGCGCAACCCTCGACCTCGTCCGCCCGTGGGCGGCCGCGGGCCGGCTGCCGGTTCTCGCGCGCCTGATGGACGGCGGGGCGTGGGGTCCGCTCCGCTCGACCATCCCGGCCGCGACCTTCCCGGCCTGGACCTCGCTCGTGACCGGCGTGAACCCGGGCCGCCACGGCGTCCTCGACTTCACCGAGCGCGTGCCGGGCACCTACCGCGTGCGCTTCGTGAACGGGAGCTTTCGCCGCGTGCCCGCGCTCTGGACGCGGCTCTCGGCCGCCGGGCGCCGGGTCGCGGTGCTCACCGTGCCGGCCACCTATCCTCCCGAGCCGATCGACGGCGTCATGGTGAGCGGCTTCGACAGCCCGCTCGCGACCGCGATCGACGGCTCCTTCGTCCACCCGCGCGCGCTCTACCGGGAGATCCAGCGCGCCGTCGGCCGCGTGCCGTTCGCCGACTTCCAGGAGGTGACGACCGGGCCCGGCTGGCACGCCCGGGCTCTCGCGCGGCTGCTGGACGGCGTCGCGCGCCGCACGAAGCTCGCCGCGTGGCTGCTCGCGCGCGAGCGCTGGGACGCGCTCATGGTCGTGTTCGGCGAGTCGGACACCGTGGCGCACCACTTCTGGCGCTTCCACGACGCGCGCTCGCCGCGTCACGCGCCGGGCCCGTTCGCGAGCGCGATCGCGCGCGTGTACGAGGCGCTCGACCGGGCGGTCGGCGCGCTCCTCGCCGCCGCGCCGCCCGACACGGCGGTGGCGGTCGTCTCCGACCACGGGAGCGGGGGCGCGAGCGATCGCGTGGCGCACCTGAACCGGCGGCTGGCGGCGTGCGGGCTCCTCGCGCTCCGCCCGGCGGCGCGGGGCCGCGTGGCGCGTCTCGTGCGCGCCGCGGCGCTGCGCGCCGTGCCGCCGCGGCTCCAGGGCGCGCTCGTGCGCCGCGCGTCGTCGGCGGCGGGCCGCCTGGAAGGCCTGCACCGCCTCGCCGGCATCGACTGGCGCCACACCGTCGCTTACTCCGAGGAGCTCGACTACCACCCGAGCGTGTGGCTGAACCTCCGCGGCCGCGAGCCCGAGGGGGTGGTCGCGCCCGGCGCGTACGCGGCGACGCGCGAGCGCGTCGCCGCCGCGCTTGCCACCTGGCGCGACGAGGCGGGGTGCCCGGTGGTCGAGCGGGTGTGGCGGCGCGAGGAGCTCTACGCAGGGCCCTTCGTCGAGCGCGCGCCCGATCTCGTGCTCGAGCTCGCGCTGGTGGATGGCTACAGCCGGTCGTGCCTGCCGAGCGCGGGGCCGGGGCCGGCGCTCCGTCGCCTGGCACCGGCCGAGCACGGCGGCGGCAAGGGACGCGGGATGAACGGCGCCCATCGCCCGGACGGCCTCTTCGTCCTGGCGGGTGCGGGCGTGCGCCCCGCCGGTGCGCTCGGGCCCGCGGACATCGTGGACGTGCTGCCGACGCTCCTCGCGCTCGCGGGCGAGCCCGTGCCCGGCGGCCTCGACGGCCGGCCGATCGCGGGCGCGCTGGCCGCCGAGCCCCGCTCGGCGCCCGACCCGCTCCCCGAGGCCGCGCCCGGCCCGCGACCCTTCGACGCCGGCGAGACGCGCGAGCTCGCCGCGCGGTTGGCCGCGCTCGGCTACCTGTGATGCGCCTCGCCCTCGTGCTTGCCGGTCGGTATCCGGACCTGCGCGGCTCGCAGGTGCTGGTGCAGCAGCTCGCCGACGGCATCCGGGGCCGCGGGCACGCCGTCCACCTGGTCACCTACGGTGCGGTGGCGAGCGGGCGGCCGGGGCCGCGTGCGGCACGCATCGTACGGAATGTCGGGCTCGTGGCGCGTCTCTGGCGCACCGTGCGCCGCGAGGCGATCGACCTGATCCACGCGCACAACTACGAGGCGGCGATCGCGAGTCTCGTGGTCGGCCGCGCGACGGGCCGCCCGGTGGTGTACCACGGCCACAACGCGCTCGCCGAGGAGCTGCCGCTCTACTTCCGCGCCCGCCTCGTGCGGCGGCTCGCGCACCGGCTGGGGCGTCTGCTCGATGCGCACGTCCCGCGGCGCGCCGACTTCTGCATCGCGGTCACCGAGGAGCTGGGCGAGATCCTGCGCCGGCGCGGCGTGGCCGCGCGCGACCTCACCTGCATCGCGCCGGCCGCCGCGCCGCGCGACGCCTCCGCGCACCGGCCGCGGGCCGGCTCGGAAGCGCTCGTGTGCTACGCCGGCAACCTCGACGGCTACCAGAACCTGGGCTTCCTCCTGCGCAGCTTCGTGCGCGTGCGGGCCCGGGTGCCCGCGGCCCGTCTCGTGCTCGTGACCCACGCCGCGCCCGGCGCGCTCCGGCGCGCCGTCGGGCCCGGGGTGGAGATCGTGCGCGCCGCGTCCTACGATGAGGTCCGCGCGCGGCTCGACGCGGCCGACGTGGCGGTCTCGCCGCGCGCCGAGCGTTACGGCTTCCCGATGAAGCTCCTCAACTACATGGCCGCCGGCAAGGCGATCGTCGCCTCGGCGGGGTCCGCGAAGGGCCTGCGCGACGGGGTCACCGGCCGGATCGTCCCGGACGGAGACGAGGTGGCGTTCGCCGCCGCCGTGGTCGAGTTGCTGTCGGACGCGGCGGCGCGCGCCCGGCTCGGGACCGCCGCCCGGCACGCGGTCGAGGATCCGCGCGCGTGGGACGGAGTCCTCGACCGCATCGAGACGGTCTATAGAAACGTGCTGGCGGCGCGCAGCGCTGCCAGCACTGATCCCGAGGCGAGCGCGCCGGACGGCCTCGGCGTCGCGGCGGAGTGAACGGCATGGAGCTTCGGCCACGGGTCGCGATTACCATGGGGGACGCGGCCGGCATCGGTCCCGAGATCATCGTGAAGGCTCTCGCCGACGCGAGCGTGGCGGCGCGCGCGATCCCGCTCGTCCTCGGCGAGGCGCGCGTGCTCGAGCGGGCGATGGACGCGACCCAAGTCCGCCTCCCGATCCGCACCATCGCGAAGCCGGCCGAGGCCGAGGGCCGCGCGGGCACGATCGAGCTGATCGACTACCGGAACGTCGACGTGATCGGGCACCGCTGGGGCGAGGTGAACCCCGCCTTCGGCGAGGCGGCCGTCCACTACACGCGCGAGGCGGGGCGGCTCGCGCTCGCGGGCGAGATCGACGCCATGGTCTCGGCGCCGCTCAACAAGGAGGCGATGCACGCGGCCGGCCACCGCTACGAGGGGCAGACGGAGATCCTGGGCGAGCTCACCGGGACGAAGCCGGCGATGCTCCTCCTCCTCGGCACGATGCGTCTCATGCTGTTCACGAACCACATGGCGCTTCGCGCCGTGTGCGACTACGTGCGCAAGGACCGCGTGCTCGACCGGCTCGTGCTGGCCGCCGCGGCCCTCCGCGACCTGGGCATCGCCCGGCCGCGGCTCGCGGTCGCGGGGCTCAACCCGCACGCGGGCGAGGAGGGCGCCTTCGGGCACGAGGAGCGGGACGAGATCGTGCCTGCGATCGCGGCGGCGCGCGCGCGCGGCATCGATGCGCAGGGACCGTTCCCCGCGGATACGGTCTTCCTGCGCGCGCGCGACGGCGCCTTCGACCTGACCCTCGCCCTCTACCACGACCAGGGGCTCATGGCCGTGAAGCTCCTCGGCTTCGGCACGGTGGTGACGCTGCTCGTCGGCCTCCCGCTCATCCGCACCTCGACCGGGCACGGGACCGCCTTCGACATCGCGGGCAAGAACGTCGCCGACCACCGGAACCTCCTCGAGGCGATCCGCGTCGCGGCGGAGATCGCGGCGCTGCGCCGCGGCGCGGCCGAGCCGGGGCTCGCCGCCGCGTACGGGAGGGCGGCGTGACGCTGGCCGGCGACATCGCGCGCTTCTGCCGCATCACCTGGGACCGCGGCCTGGTGTCCGCGGCGGGCGGCAACATCTCGGCCCGCATCGGCGACACGGACACGTTCCTCATCACGCCGAGCGGCGTGGCGCTGCGCGACGCGGAGCCGGACGACCTGGTGACCATCGACCTCGCCGGGCGGAAGCTGGCGGGCCCCGAGCGTTACCGGCCGTCGAAGGAAGCGCTCATGCACACGGCGGTCTACGCCGCGCGCCCGGCGACGCGCGCGGTGGCGCACCTCCACCCGCCGCACGCGATCGCCTTCGGCATCCGGGGCGAGCCGATCCCGCTCGTGACCGTGACCTCCGAGGAGCGGCTGCACCACACGCCCGTCGTGCCCCCCGCGCCGTCGGGCTCGCCGGACCTCGCGGCGGCGGTCGCGGCCGCGGTCGCGGCGGCGCCCGCCGACACGCAGGTGATGCTCCTCGCGCGCCACGGCATCATCGCCTGGGGCGCTTCGGTGCAGCAGGCGTGCGACGTGGCCGACCTGGCCGAGTACACGGCCAGGATCGCGATCGCGCACGCGGCGCTCCCCGCGCGCCGGCGCGTGATCGACATCTCCGTCCCGAACGCGCGCGGCATGCACGTCTACCCGGGCGACCCGGTCCTGCGGGTCGAGTCCGTGCGACGGATCGCGCAGGGCGATCCGTGCAACCTCTCGCTCCTCACGCTGGGGAGCCACACCGGCACGCACGTCGATGCGCCGTACCACTTCCTCGCCGACGGCCCCCGGCTGGGGGACGTGGGACTCGACCGGATGATCGGCGAGGCGCTGGTCGCCGACCTGCGCGGCCGCGCCGCGATCGACGCCGCCGCCCTCGAGGACGTGGCCCTCCGCCACGGCGACATCCTCCTCTGCCGGACCGACAACTCCTGCCGTTGGGAGGCGCCGGAGTTCCAGCGCGACTTCAGCTATCTCACCGAGGACGCCGCCGACCTGCTGGTGGCGCGCGGCGTGCGCGCGGTCGGCATGGACTACCTGTCGATCGAGCGCTTCGGCAGCGAGGGCTTCCCGGTGCACCACCGGCTCCTCGGCGCCGGTGTGTTCGTGATCGAGGGCCTCGACCTGCGCGCGGTGGAGCCCGGCCGCTACACCCTCGTCTGCTTGCCGCTCAAGTTTCCGGAGCTCGACGGGGCACCCGCCCGCGCCGTGCTCCTCGCCTGACCGCACACAGAGACATGGATGCGCTGCGCGTTCTCGCCGACGATCTGACCGGCGCCTGCGACGTCGGCGCCGAGCTCCTCCCGGGGCCCGGCGGCGTCGTGGTGCAGCCGGCGCTCGAGACGCGCGGCCCCGCGCCGCGCGGCACGATATGCGTGCGCAACACGCAGAGCCGCACGCTCGGGCCGGCGGACGCGGCGCGCCGGGTCGCGGCCGCGCTGGCCGACGTCGGCCCCGGCTGGGCGGGGCTGGTGCTCAAGAAGATCGACACGGGGCTGCGCGGCCCGCTCGGCGCCGAGATCGACGCCACCATGGACGCGCTCGGCGTGGAGGAGGCGTTCGTGCTGCCCGCCATCCCCGAGGTCGGCCGTACGACGCTCGCGGGGCGGCAGATGATCGGCGGCGTCCCGGTCAACGAGACCGCCTTCGCATGCGACCCGCACCATCCCATCCACGACGCGAGCGTGCCCGCCGCGCTCGCGGCGACGGGGCGGCGGCAAGCCGCGGTGATCGACATCGCGGCCGTCCGGGGCGACCTGGCCGCGGCGATCGAGCGGGCGCGCGCGGCGGGCGCGGGCGTGCTCGCGTGCGACGCGGAGACCGACGCCGACCTGGAGCGCGCGGTCCGCGCGCTCCTGCTGCGCGGGCGGCCGCTCCTGCTGGTCGGCTCGACGGGCCTCGCGCGCGCGCTCCGCCGCGTGCTCGGGACCGAGCAGGCGGGGCGCGCCCTCCGCCCGGCGGGCCCGGCGCCGCTCCCCGGCGAGGGGATCCTCGTGGTGGCCGGCAGCGCGCACCCGGCCACCCGCCGCCAGCTCGAGCGCGCCGCGGGCCGCGGGCTCGTCCGCCCCATCGAGGTGCCGAGCCTCGCGGGTGCGGACTGGGCCGGCGCGCAGGCGGCGCGTGCGCTCGCCTCGGGGATGGTACCGGCCCTGGTCGCCCCGGCCGCGGCGTCGCCCGAGGGCAGCGCCGCCGTGCTCGCGGCGCTGCGCCGCGCGGCGCTCAGCACGCTCGCGCGCGTACGCCCGGGCGGCCTCGTGCTGGTGGGCGGCGAGACCGCGTACCACGTCCTCGAGGGGCTCGGTCTCCCACCGCTCTGGCTCGAGAGCCGGCTCTGCCCGCTGGTGGTGCGGGCGCGCCTCATGGCGGGCGCCTACGCCGGTTTGGCGGTGGTCACCAAGGGCGGCTCGACCGGCGCGCCCGATCTCCTGGCGGCGATCGTCCGCCAGCTGGCGCGCGGGGCGCTGTGATGGAGGTGGCCGCCGGCCGCGTCGTCACGCTCGAGTACACCGTGCGCCTGGCGAGTGGCGGGCTCGTCGACTCGACCGGAGGCTGCGGGCCCGTCGCGGTCCTGGTCGGGGGAGGGCAGCTCTTCCCCGCGCTCGAGGAGCGCATCGGCGGCATGCAGGCCGGGGAGACGCGCGAGCTCCGCATCCCGGCCGAGGAGGCCTGCGGCGTCCGGCGGACCGAGCTGGTGTGCGCCGTGCCGCGCGAGCGCCTGCCGCCCGGCTTGAAGCTCCAGGTCGGCGCCGAGTACCGCGTGAAGACGCCCGACGGCCGCGCGCTCCGCTTCCGCCTGCTCGAGATCGGCGAGCGCGAGATCCGCGCCGACTTCAACCCGCCCGGCGCCGGCGAGGAGCTCATCGCGACCGTGACCGTCGTGACGGTACGCTCCCCGACGCCGGACGAGGAGCGCCGCGGCCGGGTGTGAGTGCGCCTGGCGCCCGCGCACCCGGCGGCCCGCAGCTGGGTTAGCGGGGGGAGGCCGAGCGCGAGAGCGCTCGTGCTGGCCGACGGGGTCTGGGGGCATCGGAGGAGCGGAGCGCGCTCGGCGCGCGAGCACCGGACGGGCCCCCAGATCCTCTTAAACCAGCGAGGATGCGGAAGCCGGTACGGCCGTTGGCGGCGAGCTGTTTTCCCTGGTCGCTGATAGTCATGCCGCGCACGGTGGCGAGCGCCGCCTGCTTGTAGCGCGCGTCGCCGGTGAGCGCGTAGAGCTGGCCGAGCGGCACGAAGCGCGGGTCGATGAAGCGGCCGGGGCTCGCGAGCAGCGCGTCGGCGTAGGCCACGAGCCAGCGGCGGAGGCGCGCGTCGCCGTCGGCGCCGTACACGGCGGCCACGCCGTCGGCGAGGATGCCCATCTTCCAGTCGCCGGCTGCGGGGGTCGGGCGGAAGAGGTCCGTGCCGGCGTCGGCGTAGGCGCGCGCGGCCTCGAGGTAGCGCCGCTCGCCGGTCGCGTCGTACACCGCGACCAGCGCGAGCATCGGCCAGCCGAAGTGACGAGGGATGCGCGCGCGCTTCACGCGCCCGGCGAGCGCGTCGGCGATGCCGCGCGCCGCCGCCAGCGCGCGCACGTCACCGGTCAGGCGGTGGTAGGTCACCAGGCCCTCGGTCCAGGTGTGGCCCAGGTCCACCTTCTCCGGCGCCTCGAAGGCGAAGTGGAGCGCCTTGTGGGGGTGGTTCAGTCCCACCCAGTCGGGATGGCCGGTGGCGTGGTGGATGATGTCGACGTCGCGGTAGTGGCGCGCCGCCGGCACGAGCCCGTCCAGGAAGAAGCGGCTCCCGGTCGCCGCGTACGCGAGCGCCAGCACCTGCGGCAGGTCGTATTCGAGGTTCCCCCACCCGTCGCAGCCGCGGACGTGATCGCGGTAGCCGGGGAACTGCCAGTCGCCCCAGTTGAGGGCGCCGTAGAGGCCGACGCGCGGGTGCTCCTCGGTGCGCTCGGCGCAGGGGACGGGCAGGCCGTCGTCCCAGCGCTCGGTCTCGACGTGCTTGCGATAGCCGCCGTAGGCGCTCGCCAGGCGCGCGAGGAAGTCGCGCGCCCCGGGCGCGTCGGGGTCGAGCGCGTTCGGGAGCGCGCGGCTGGCGACGATCCAGGCGGCGGGCGGGATGGCGACCAGCGGCGCGCCGAGAGCGGCAGCGAGCTCTGCGGGCGACGCCCCGTCGTCCGCGCGTCCGAGGGCGAGCCAGAGCTCGTGCGTCTTGGCGGCGCCGGTGCCGAACTGGACCGGCGCCTCCTTGCCCGCGAAGAGGTCGATCGCCAGGCGGTCGGAGCCGACGTGGAGCGCCTTCGGGTACTCCTGCCAGAAGAAGGGTGCGACCAGCGTCACGGCGGCGCCGCCGCCGCGCGCCTCGGCCCAGCCGTCGGCGTGCCGGCCGGCGGAGGCGCCGTCGAGGAGGGCGGGCGTCGCGTCCGTGTG
>WNFR01007063.1_pt1 | contig 13340 bp, 23 predicted proteins | sample 5400221 | NCBI WGS metagenome assembly WNFR01 (sample SAMN13153357, study PRJNA577476) | soil metagenome | isolation source: 40 cm soil under Madrone tree | place: USA:California | collected 2016-06-14
CGCCACCGCCACCGAACATCGTCATTTCTTCAAGTGCAGCAGGAACATTAGCTTTGGCCTCTTTGAGAATCGCGACTAGGTCACGAGCAGACTTTGCGTTCTCTGTGGTGAAGTAAGTATAAGATGTTCCTTTCATACCGGCTCGCTGTGACGAGGAGTTAAACTGCCGTCCACAAACAAAAAGGTACTTCGGGCTTACCCCAGTGCGACCAATCCGATGGATGTAATCCTCGCAATTGTTTGGAAAATCATAATTCTACGAGACAATCAATAAGGCAAACAAGGACGAAGAAGAAAACTTACGATGACATAACCAACGTCTTTGACATCTGGGGATTGCACAAGCAGAAGAGCAAGTATCGGAGAAACGCAGAACGGATCAAAGAAGGAACACATAGAGACAGACGCAGCCCGTTAATAACGAACAAAGTAAGAATGGCAAGCGCCACGACATCGTCGAAGACAGAGATCACAAACAATCAGTGTACTATGTCCAAGGGTATATGTAACGGGCTAACGGCCGCGCCACATCGAAACCAGGCTAGAGACGGGCAAGAGTCCTGTGCACGTATTGATCAAGTCCACAACCGCTATAGCACCAACGAACACTGTTCATGGGCCCAGAAACCACGGTTGGCGTCTGGGACGCCTACCAATGGGTCCAGCGGGATTACGGGCACCTAGGCAAGGAACTCAACCCTTAACTTGTCGATGCACGAATTCTTCCTCGCCCTGACATGCACTGGAGACGTACCCAGGAACCTGGCAGATGAATTGTGTCAAGGAAACACACAGTGGGCCAATAACACCACAGGTGAAACGTGGTGTGTCAACGGACCCCATCATCATCATACCAGCGAACAAGCACAACAAAGCAGCACAGCGGCCAAGTTAAGCCACTCGCCAATTGTTTGTTACCCATTGTGTCTCGACGTAACGTCGGAGCACTTGCGACAGTCAAGAAACACATACCGAGACCACGAGACGCAACATCTGTTGCAATGAGGATCGGAGAATGGCCAGCCTTGAACTCGCCAAGGACCCAGTCACGTTCACGCCTGTGGCAATTATCAGCGAACGAGATGATGATAAGGACAAGAGAAAACGCACTGCTCCTTATCGCCATGAATGGCGAGTGCTGGCCAGCCGTCTTGACGAAGATACTTCGTAATGTCGTCCGCAACGCGCTTCGTGCCAACGAAAATGAGCACCTTGGCATTTTGGGCACTGATAATATCAAGATGCTTGATTAACTTCGAGCGCTTCTCGAAATCGCTGCAGACTTCAACAATCTGGGTAATGTTATGGTTGGCCGTGAGCTCCATTGAGCCAATATTAACTTGTATAAAGTCCTTCAAGAAATCCTTTAAGACGGTAGGTCAGTTCTGTTAAGCGGATGGATGTCAAGGAGGTGCATACAGTAGCTAGACGTTGAACATCCTTCGGCCATGTCGCAGAAAACATGAGTGTTTGGCGATCGGGGCGAATTTGACCAATAATTTTACGGATCTGTGGCTCGAAACCCATGTCTAACATACGATCCGCCTCATCTAGGACAAGATAGGTGACACGGCGAAGGTTCGTCTTTTGGCTCTCCAACATATCGATAAGACGACCGGGAGTGGCAATCACTACTTCGACGCCGCGCTGTAGGTCGCGGATCTGCGGTCCCTTTGGAGCACCGCCGTAGATGGCAGTATTACGAATACGCGAATTTGAGCTGGTGAGGTAAGTCGGGTGAATTCGAAGTAGGTTGAATTAACATACCCAAACTTGGTACACTCTTGCTGGATCTGAACTGCAAGCTCACGTGTTGGTGCCAAAACAAGGGCGATTGGGCCATCTCCCGGTGACAATAAAGGTTGTCTGAGATAGGAGTGTCAACACAAAGATTTCGTTCAAACGGACAGCACGTACGCGTTGATGTGAAGCATAGCAGGTGTGCGATGGCCACGACATCTCTTCCTGAGAGCGCCATGGGCCAAGCTTGACACTGAATGGGGGTGGGCTCCGAGAAGCCTTGGGCACGAATAGAAATCATAAGGTAGTCGGGGAAGCCAGCTTCGTCGAAGGAAGTCACAGGGCGAGGAACGTCATGCCCTTGCACCTGAGAAACGTGTAAAGCATCAAAGTCAAACCTTTTGGCAACCAAAAGATGAGCCGCACCTTGATCTCCTTGGCTCTGCGAAACTCTTCTATCTCGCGTTCAGAACGTGAGTTGACACGCTTATCTTCATCGTAAAAGTTTTTTTCAAAGGGAATCTGCTTTTGTTGACTCCAATCGATGGAACGGAGGCCGCCACCGAGGCCGTCGTTCATTCGATCACCACCCCAGCCGCCACCACCACCGTAGCCGCCACCGCCACCGTAGCCATTACTATTTCCGTAAGACTGCGAGAAGGAGTAAATGCGTGTTAGGCGGGTGATTGGTGTGGCAACATACTCTTACCATTATGAAAAACTTTCTCTTAAAGATGGGGGAAATTGAACAATCTGAGCTTTGAGAACGAAGGGATGAGAGGAGGAGTTGTGGATGAAAGTGTGAAACAGGTGTGGAACAGAGAAAGAGAAACGAACCGCACGTCGTGGCTGGAAAACCCGCCAATTTTTGTTCCCACGCCTTGCTTACAAATGCATGGCATGGCACATGATTCGTGGCGCGGTCATAGCTGTGGATGTATGGATGAAGTTGGTCCGATTCCCGTTCACCGTTACGTATTATATTAAGAGCTCTGCGGAATGAAAGGATCTGGGACAAGCGAGCAAAAATAATTATATGAAATATGGTATCCAGGAGGGGTAAGGAAGAGGTTGTGTATAATTAGATTCAATCCAAAACAATAGTCAGCCAACAGCCATGGTGTAACCACGAGTCGTGTCAAAGAAAATTGGAGAGCAAGAAACGAGCGAGCGATTGAAAGCTAAGGGTTGAGTACCCTTCCTACATCATAATGCAAGGACTCCTTCCGCGACCACGGTCACGTTGGCCTCTTCGTTTTTTTTTCTTCTTTGGAGATTCAACGGGGTAGTATGCGCGCATTTGTCGAACAAGATCTTCGAAAGGTTCCCTCACGTCCCAGTCCCGCTTTGCCGATGTTTCATACACGGGGATCCTCCACCGTGCTGCCAGCTCTCGGATTGTACCGCTCGAAACTTCACGTTCGTTGGTAAGATCAAGTTTGGTACCGACAAGTACCATGGGAATGCCCTATAATGACCGAGGCGACGACACATCAGTCGCGGTAGGATGGCGATCGCCAATTACTGACACTATTCTCTCCTTTGATACGGAGAATTTGTTGCCTGAGGCTCGTTACCTCTCGCAAGCTGGCTTCAAGGGTCAAGCTAAATCCATGCGAACGGTCAGCTTGGAAGAACCCGTACTCGCTACGATAGAATACCTGAATACAAGGATGAAGCCGCGACCAGACGTAATGTATAGCTCATTGAGAGCAGTAAACTGCTCGGCGCCAGCAGTGTCGAGGACCTCTAGCTATGTCAGAGAAGTCATAATCAGTACGGAGATAAAGCGGTATTATAATGCAAAAATTAATGCAACGAAAGCGGAAACGTTGCAAGCCGCCGAGAGTGTGAACGGCTCAATCGATACAAACGAAAAGAATACTCACCCATGTTGGCTCCCCATCGACTTCCATGGACCTCCTGTATTCCTCTGTTTAGAAGCGAGAGGTGAGGAAAACACGTGTAGGGGAATCGAGAGCACGCACCTTGGATAGTGGGGTCATAATTTTCGACAAATTCACCTCTCATGAAGCGAACGGTGAGAGCGGACTTTCCAACACCCCCAGCTTTGGCGCTAGAAATTAGCGACGGAGACACGTGAGATTAAGCAAGAGGAACTGACCACCAAGGACGACGGCATTGAATTCACGCATCATAGGATATAAGACTAAGGAGAGGAGTTAAGACAACGCGTCATACGGTAACCAGACCGAAGAGGGGTATATGGACAAAAGAGCGAGCAGAGATGATGTGCTTCCTTATTGGCTGACGCCCCTACGATGCCGCGATATGATGTTAGGCCACAAAATTATGTAATTCATGTTATGACATCGGTTTCGTGCGAGTCCTCGTCTGTTCAACTCACGAAGAGCACTATGGTTCGTTCAAGGGTTTTTATGGACTTCTCTATTGACAACTCTCCAGTAGGAAGGTCAGTATCTTCTAATGTCAGACCCGTTCAACCTAACAAGTTTTCAGAGTAATATTCGAGATATTCAACGATATTGCCCCCAAAACATCAGAAAAGTACGTCTTGCATTTTATTTTTTTCTCCCACACGGGCTGAATATCCCCTTCTAGCTTCCGCGCACTATGCACTGGCGAGAAAGGCCTTTCCCCTCTTTCTGACCGACCTTTGTATTACAAGAACAGTATAATTCACCGTTCCATCGCCGACTTCATGATCCAAGGTGGAGGTAGCACTCCAATGATCCGCGTTTCACGCGTCGCTGCAGTCTAACTGTCTCATAGATTTCACAAAACGGAATGGGACAGGTGGAGAATCGATCTACGGCGGTCCCTTCGCTGACGAAGATCTCAAGCACCCGTTGGACACCGAAGGGTCAGTTTCAACTCACCTCTGGTTGCGTGCGACTTTCTGAACAATGAGTTGATTATTGCCGATGATCACACGACAGGTTACTATGCATGGCGAACCGCGGTCCAAACACTAATGGCTCACAGTTTTTCATCACTCTGCGACCCTGCCCCCACCTCAACGGTAACTTGTCCCCGTCGCGCTCTGGGCTGATTTGGGCTCACTTACTAAATTAGGCAAGCACGTCGTCTTTGGAAGAGTCATCCGTGGCTTTGACGACGTGATCAGCAAGGTCGCGCAAGTGGCCACGGACGAGAAAGACCGGCCTGCGGTCCCCGTGACCATATTCAACTGCGGCGAGCTCGAGCTGCGGAATAAACCGGCGCCATCGTGTTCGTGTACTTTCTCATTTTATTTTGGAAAGGAATAGGGAACCCTATCGCTTATATTAGATTACTTCAGCAGCGAAAGAGCCCTCTGTGAGCGCTAGCGAATCTGACGACGTATCCGACGACGAGGGCGAGAAAAGGCGCAAACGACATAAGCGACGTCGTCGCACCCCATCTCCTGGTGGCGACGAGGAGGATAACGGTAAGCGGCACAAACGGAAGCACAAGCGTAAACACCGAAAGGAAAAGGTGCAGCCTCGTTTAAACCCGCCGCCTGCCGAGGGGAGCGAGCCCGCTGCGGAGCGGAAGGAGACCGAAGAAGAGTACGATGCACGATTGGAGCGTGAAGAGAATGAAAAGATAGCTGCCGCGCGCAAGCATGAACTAGAACGGCTGGTGCGACGTGACGGGGAAGACACGCCTTCTACGAACGGAGTGCGATTCAAGGGTATGGCTTTTCTCCCATTCTTCTCGGCAGTCACTCATGACCTGCACGCAGGACGGGGAAGGATGAAGTTCGTCGACCCAGAGCTGCACAGAAGACGATAATCATTTGATGATTCATTTTCTACTCCACATTGACTCGACTCGATAGCCGTTTAAAACCGAGACAATTATATAAAGTTACTTCATGTGAACGTAATTGTCAAACTCGAGCATTGTACATGTCGACTTCATCAAAGAGTTGTAGAGAGGACAAACAACGGCGCGGCTACAACTGCAACTTCGATAATTTTGCTGGAAAATGCTTGCGTGCAGGTATGCGTGGACGTGAGTAGAGAGAAATGAGATCCAAAAATTAGGAGATAGTGAGATCATGTATACACCAAACACGTCGTTAATCAAATGGTGACCTCTCCTAATTGTTCTGTGATGTCGTTCACCTTTGGATCTTCATCTTCTTTGGAATCGTCGTCCCTCTTCCCACCAGCCGCCGCTGCAAAACTGAAAGTAGGACGAATCCCCGCAGCCGGAGCATGGGACACCCGCGGCGAAGGCGGGAGAGATATATCGCTACCGCGGCCAAAAGGCGGTGTCCTTGGCGCTCCCTGACGTGAGTTGCTGCGAGACATGGAATGCTGCCCAACACCAACACGATCTCTGGTCGCTTCGCGTTCCTTATCGAGGCGCTCGGTGATGGCCTTTTCCCTTGCCGTCACGTCCACTGGTCTACACCCCAATCGCACTGTCAGTGTGTAAAAAGGCACGGTGATGTATACACGAACCTAGCGGCACCGAAGGGGTTAGGCCGGCTAGCAGGGTTGCTCTGAGCCATTTTGGGAGAGGCGAGAGGAGAAGGCGTTGTCGAAGTATTCCCCGATCGTGGCAAGAGTTCAAGTTTCCGGCGCGTGAGCTGGGGAGTGGGTGGTGTGGATGATGTCGCTGGATGGCCAAAAAGTGAGCAAATGACCCAAAAAAATGTGGGGATTATCGACCTACGAGATGTGCTACTGTGTGACGACAGACCTGCGCGTGGCCCGCTCCTCCAGTCACTATCTGCTGGCGAATCAGGTGGGCCAGGCGGAGGTGGCATATCACCACGCGTTCTGAACGAGCCAAATTTACGTCCCGGTCCCTCATCTTCGCTCGGCTTGAATTTGCTACCGATAGTCCATGACTCTTCTTTGTCTGCTGCGCTCTCCGGAGCAAAGGACGATGAGTTTTTGCGCCGTTCGGGCTCAGGTGGTGGAGGTGCCCGCGACGAACGGTTAGAACGCCAGTCACTAGAAGTATCAGAAACCGATGGAGCCGGGGCTGAACGGTCGGCCGGCGGCCCATCGTAACGTCGACGTGAAGAGTCACGATCGGGGAGAGGGCCTTGCCGTCGCCATTCACCGGAGAACTTCGGGTCTTCAAGGCCGCCTAGACCAGGGCGCTCCTTGGCTAAGATACATGCCGTTAAATGGGTTATCCCCAACCCGAGATGAGATAGACATACGGGGCTCGGCAACGCTTACTCTAACCGTTCGTCCCGCCAAAGTCTATGCGTCTCATTGAGGAGACTAAGGGCACAGTTGCAGTAAAAGCTCACCGTTCCAGACTTTGTGAGGGCATCTTTGAGATCATCCAAATCCTCGAACTCGACATAACCGAAGCCTTTCGGTCGTTCCTCGCGATCCCTGATAACCTTGACAGATTTTGTCTAAAGAAACGAAGTGTGAGTGGGAGTCATTAAACAAGCTTCCCACGTGAGCGCACTTTCAAGCCATCGAAAAAAGTCTCGAGATCGTGCTCCGTCAAGTCAAAGGCCAAATTTCCAACAAAAGCCGTATAGGGGGGCTGGGTAGGCAAGGGCAGGTCTTCCCTTGGAGGGAAGGCGTGTCTGTCCTCTTGAGTCGGCAAATCCGATTAATGGAGAACCCAGATGAAGCAAGAGATATGAAAGACGTACGCCTACTAGATAGAAAATCGTCCCTTCCTCGGCGGTCTCCGCGATCGTCATCTCTAGCAGCGGCTATGGGGGATGAGCATCCATGATCTAGTGCACAGCCACGCAAGAGTACGTACGGGCTGTCGGCAATGCATCCATCTCGTCCGCCCAAGAACCTAAGGCTGTAACGCCATCAGTTTCAAAATTTGCATGTGGAGGTGATGGTCTGGGAATGCTCACTGCTATCACCCAGGAACTCGTTTAAAGACATTTTCTGACCCTTTTTCGGCGCTGGGATATCATCATGAGCTAGGAAGAGTGTTGTAAAGAGATATCTGACCCATCTTTCGGTTGTCGCGGTGTTGTAGAGTTACACGCTAAATTTTTTTGGTTGGGTGGAGAGTATATGCGATGCTTTACCGTTATTTGGCTCGGACACGGCTTTATCAAGTCACCCATCGACTCGATGATTCTTCTCGAGGTTTGTCCTCTTGTTGTACCTATCTTCGTTGCTCATAGACCGTCGATAGCCACATAACTATATCATCCAAACAACCCTGGTCGACAAATTCTCAAAGTGTGTTATTGGCCCGATGTACCTATCTCTCGCGTTGAGATCTTACCTTAATATATAGGCCCACCTCCCTCGATGTGCAATTCGTAGATTTCGACGGTGTCAGGTTCCACCTCACCACGCCTGATCGCAAGACAGCCCTTCTTCTTTCCATGCACATTCGTTGCTGGGACGAGCTTGTCCGCTATGGCGCTCTCGATGTCCTTCGGCGAGAGTACGGGTCACTTGTACAGGCGCAGCCAGAGCCAGAGTACAATGTCAGCCTCGTTATCGATCTCGAGACGGCTCCTCCTGAAGGCGGTGAGTCTTCAAGAAGGCGTGATTCCCTTGCCTCACTGATGATCTAAAGAGCAAAGGGACAATTTCGTCCACTCAATTGCACTCCTGAAGCGAAATGCCCTCGCTGCACCTTTCGAGCTAGCATTCAAGAAGCAGAAGGAGCTTGAAACTTCTGCTTCTGGGCAAGGAGATTTGATGGCTATCCATTATCGCGATGAGGAAGCTATCTATATCCAAGCTGCCCACGATCGTGTTACTGTCATCTTCTCCACAGTCTTTCGCGAAGAGACAGACCGCATCTTTGGAAAGGTTTTCCTGCAGGTCCTCAGAATCCTCCTTGAGCTATCTGCACAAAGGCTGACCATGTTTCCAGGAATTCGTGGACGCGCGACGATTGCCACAGATTCAGAATGCACCTCAGGTGCTGTTCACAAATCGTGATCCTCCCCTTGAAATCAGGCAAGTTCCGGGTTTGAGAGACTCGGATGACATCGGCTATGTGACCTTTGTCCTCTTCCCGCGCCACTTCGTCAACCCCAACGTCGCCGCTGGCACCATCTCACACATCGAGCTCTTCCGTGATTATCTCCACTATCACATCAAGTGTTCAAAAGCGTACATGCAATCCCGCATGCGTCACCGCGTATCAGAGTTCCAGAAGGTGCTGAATAGGGCCAAAATGGAGGTTGCGAGTTCTGAAAGAAAGACCGTGACGTATGTCCCTCCCTTCTGTTCGTACGTTGATCATGGTGTTAAGAATCCTTTTAGTGGGAGGACCTTGCAAACACGGTAAATATGACAGTATTCACTAATCCGTATGTATTACTACCATGTTGGACATATAACGCACGCGTTCAGAAGTCTTCTGGGAGTTTTTTTATTGGACCTGTAACCGTCTAAAGTTCCCACTCACTCACCGATGATATTCGCGCAAGCGAACCCCTGAGACGCCGGTATCCTTTGTCCAGTATGGCATTGATCCATCTCACAATCTCATCTCCATCTCCACTTCTGACAGATCTTGAAGCTGAGAAAAATTAATTAGTCAAATGCCTTCACTGATTTGGCGACCGCCCTCATAACCTGCGCAGGTCTCTCCTGTCTAAAAATACTAGGGTCCCTGAACCCAAGTTCGCCTAAGCGTTCCGCCGTGGCTGTCTTTCTGCCTAGTCGAGTTGGACCTGCTTGTTGTCAGCACAGGCGGTCACGCCCGCTGACTGCCTCGTATCTGTGCAAACACAGTCGCGCTCACTTGCTCTCGAGCAAGATAGGTGGGTCGACTGGATGGGGGACCAGGAACCTGTTCTTTTTCAACATGTTGAACAACTCGCAGGAGAGCCCACGAGAATCAGGACCGAGGCCAACTCTGAGAATCGCAGCAACTTCGTGCAGGTACGTCTCCACTCGTCGTCGAGTACGAGTTACGTTTTCGGAGTCACCCGGGGACCAACACAATCTCACGGCTGCGTTTCTTCAGGTTTGAGGCAACTGCCATCGCGAACGCGTTTGCCTTGCAGTGATTGAGATTGGAAAGTAAGGGTAGATGAGCAAGGCCACGAAACAGCTCGGCGTCCCGCAATATGTCACGCAGTAGGTTTCGCGTGGTCAACCTGGGCAAACCTCGCCATATGATGTATCACGGACACATAGACGAACTGCATTCGCTGAGAACGTCACGGCAGCTTCTGACGACATTCTTGGGACGAGGGTCCTAATGCAGGGAGCAGCTCGACACGCAGGAAATATTTCACGGCGGCATACTCTCGTCACTTGTGAGCTCGCAAATGAGTCACAACAGCTCAAATACGGTTAAGTAGTAATTACACCAATGGCGTGGCGATAATATTTGAACTAAGCGACAAATAATCGGCGAGTTCACTGTGGACAAAATAAGCTACAGAACAATGCGAGAATATACATGACCAGGCCCAACTCTGCTGATACCATCGTGGAAGAGTGTGCGGGCAACCCAGCAGCTACTCGTTTGTAGAAATCACTCGTGACACCCTTGATATACGAAATGCCACAATAAGAAGGAAGAACTTCGTCCAGGACTCTTCCGGAAAGCTACTGCACTGAAGTCGACGTGATGTGGCGATTTACTTACTGGCATAAAATTGCGAATACTACAGCGGGTGCAATCTGAGGGGGACAGAAGAACGAGACTGCGGAGGAAGATCGCTGGGATTCTTGTAACAGACTGACATCGATATCCGAGATACCGGAGTCGTCTTGTTAACGTTCTGCTAAGACACTTTATACATAGTTGTATCCATTAACGCATTGAGCTAGTACAGTATCAGGACCTAGACAAATTTAAAGAAAAAACAGTTCAGTCGTTGCAAAAGAACAGGATGGCGAGAAAACAGGCGAGATGAAAATCAGAACTGAGGTGATTGTCTCATACCGCCACCCTCAGGGCACATAGGCGTTTGTGCCCCTTTGGTATGAGGCTAACGACCATCGAACGCAAATTGTGGTGCATCCTCTGTGTGAGTTAATGGAATGGTGTTACGCACATATATGGTCAAGGGAAAGAACAACATACGATGTCAGCATCACGTGATGGGTTCTATAAATTGTATGACGCTCCCGACAAGTCTCCACTCGAAGAGTCATGCCGCACCACGATAACCACGGTCATAACTGCGGCGAACAAGCGCATGACGACGACCACGCTCACGATCATACAAACAATGGCGGACCATCTGATAACCTGTTTGCGCACATCGACCGTGCCAACGTCGTCGCGCTCAACACTGTCCAATGGGGCTCGGAAGTGATCAAGCCCTGGAACGAGCGCATGGACGAGCAAGTGGTGAGTATCGTTTTATTATCCACAAAAAAGCCTACATAGTCATCATGAAAACATATGTCGCTTGGCCCATCGCCTCGGCCTCATTCAACGACGCGTAGTACATCGAGTCGGACACGGACGACCAGCTGTCGGTACCCGGGCGCATCGGTCGCCTCTTATCCTTTAATCAGTGGTGATGCTCACTCATGAACGACGCGAGAACAGCATTATTCGCGTTCCTTTCACCGGATCTGTGAAATTGCGTTCCCTCTTACTCAAATCCGGCCCAGGCGATCAGACACCTGCCAAAGTGGCACTGGTGAGAGTTCCTTGATTTCAGTAGGGCGAGTTGGGTTCTACGACACTTGGCAGTTCGCGAACGTGGATAATTTCGATTTCGAAGATGCCGCAGATAAGGAGCCCTTGCAACAGTTTGATGTTGCCGTAGGACGGGAGGTGGGGGAATATGCGGTCAAGTAAGCCCAACGCACGTTCCTCCCTTCCTTTATGTTCCGTTCCCATGTCCCTGCATGCGCCATGAACTTACGTCCCTAATAAACGTTTTCTCGCAGGCCCGCCAAGTTCTCCAACGTGTCTTCCGTCACCCTGTTCTTCCCAGCGTCCCAGGGCGCCGAGGCGACTCGGATCTATTATGTCGGATTCCTTGGCCATTGGAGCGAGGTAAGGGCTTACCAATCTCATCACATCTTGTCGCGCGTGGATCAGAAACCAAATTTCTCAATGCCTCCCCAACAGCGAAAGCAGGAACCTGTCATTGCGGTCTACGAGTCCCAGGCTAATATTGCCGATCATGAGAAGATACAGGGTACCGAGGGCAACTTTTCCTTGCCTTCGCACTGAGGAGCGTCGGCTGGAGAAGGAAGAATACGAACATCCGACTTGTATTGTTAGTACTGGCCTGCATTGCATGCTGCTCACTTGTGAATTTTTACGTACACCAGCCCTGTGTTGCGAAATCGAAAACATATCTTCCACAGGCAGGTAAAACAGGGAGAAGTGCAGAGCTAATAAGTTACGTGGTCCAAAGCGCGAAGATATAGAAAAAAGTGAAAGGATCATCGATCATCATCAGCTCTGGCTGCCCTCCCCGTTACGATGCAAGAACGATTGGAACATGTCCATCGTCACTGCACCCCCACCCATCCCAACCCCATTGAGACCGTCACCAGCGCCACCGTTCGCCCCCCCTGCTCCTGCTCCGCCAGCGCCTCCAGCAACATCCAAGCCCGTTGCTCCGCCCAACGCACCAAAGCCAACACCGCTGAGACCCAGACCGATGCCCGCACTAGTCATCCCGCTCCCGCCATTGCCAAACCCAGGCCCGCCGGTGCTGCCGCCGGCGGTAGCGCCAAGTCCGTGTGAGCCCAAGCCGCCGGACAAGCCAAGAGCGCCGCCATTTGTGCCCGTGTTCATCAACCCGCCGCCCAAGCCGGCGCCGACGCCGGCGCCAAGACCACCGCCGAGCGCACGCTGCATCTCCAGCAGGGCGCGCTGCTGATTCTGATGCGCTTGCTGCTGCTGCTGCTGTCGCTGTTGTAGTTGCTGTAGCGAGGTTGTTGTTGTCGGCTGGACCAACAGTCCGCTCGCGATAGCGTTCGCCTGACTCCCTGGCATGAACGGGTTGAGCTCTCCCTGTTTGATGCCCAGGTTCCCGAACATGGAGCCGTTCGAAGCCATGTTGACCCCGGGGTTTTGAGGGAAGCGGTCTGCCTGCTGCTGCTGCTGCTGCTGCTGTGTTGTCTGTTGCTGCGCCTGCTGTTGCGCCTGCTGCTGAGATATGGTTGCTGCGCCTTGATTTGCTTGCAAGCGCTGCTGCTGGCGAAGGAATATCTGCATGATCATGACACTAAGCTGAGGTTCGGGTAGATTGCGAATATGTGGTGGCAGCGAGTTGAGGATCGCCTGGCGCACCGTGGGGTCTATCTGTGGCACTCGGGGTTTCGGAGGCTCTGGCATGCCGGACGCAGGAAACGCAGCACCGAGCAGCAGGCCCTGCGAAAATGGCGCGATGAGAAGGTTCATCGTGGCTCGCCCCATGCCTTGGATCTCCCATCCCGCAACTGCGTACTGTTTCAAAACGTGAGAGGATAGCTGAGTTGGAAAAGCCGACGACGACTTACGTAGCTTCTATCCCTAAGCAACTTAACCAACTGCCCAAAGCTGTGGTCATCCGTCTGAGGAGCGGCTTGAACTCGCATGAGCACGGGCTTTGTCTTCTTCACCCACTCCTGGAGTTCGCCCATCGGGACTGCGGGCCCCACAGGTGAAAGGGATAGAACCTTTGGCCATGTCGACGCCATTCTGTGTTCTTATGTGAGTTCTTTATCGAAATGGTACCACGAGTAAAA
>WNFR01014097.1_pt1 | contig 13339 bp, 22 predicted proteins | sample 5400221 | NCBI WGS metagenome assembly WNFR01 (sample SAMN13153357, study PRJNA577476) | soil metagenome | isolation source: 40 cm soil under Madrone tree | place: USA:California | collected 2016-06-14
TTGTAGACATCGCGGTCCCGTTCCAGGGACGTTTGAAGGGCCACCCTTATTACGAGCCATAAAGGCGATCGACGCCAAGGTTTGATATCATCTACATTACAAAGTGCCTCATCTCCTATTCGTTTTGTGATGCGATCCACACTGGCCGGTTGACCAAATCCTCTTAGAATCCCCACTAATAGTTCGGATATATATCTTGGATGAGTGCCTTCATGAGCTTCAGTGGGTTCGGCCTCGACTGCAGTTGCAAGGGAATCCAGCACGTCGACATCCATTTGGATGAGAAAAGAAGCGAGCTCTCGAAGAAAAGATTTATTCGAAAGAATATGGGAGGGGATTTGGACAGCAGGACCGGGATAAGAGCAAAGGAGCCTTCCACTTGTGGACGTAACGGCGCTGGCTTTCGGGGAAACTTCGAATATCTCGAATCGAACCTGATCGGAAAGCATGCGCACTATGACAGCGGCATTCTGAGCTCGAACATGCATTACGAAGACATCTGAAGTTGAAGGTGAACGACGATACAACAGAACGTGCGAGCTCGGGCCCACCTCCTCTAGTGAGATCCGATAAGACATCTTCGAGTTGCGCTTCAACAAGCGGGGTCCGCGCAGCCCGGTAGATTGATTCCATCATTTTTATCATCCGAGGCCATGACGGCAGGCCAGAGAGAGAAGGGTAATTGGAGAAAGCTTGAGCAGCTTCCATGAGAACGTGGCACAAGGCTACATTGGTCCTACGTTGAGCCTCGTCCGTCGGCGCTTCTTGAGGAAGCTTCGGGGGCAAAAATACGTGCTCGACAACAGATTGTAAGACGCCGGGATCAATATCAGGGATATCGTGACTCATTCCGTAGAGATGGTGGTTGATGCGGAACGCGGAACGAGAGTGAGACCACGCCTTTGAACTTCCCACCACAAGCGCCCATGAACGAGGCACGTTGGGCTCTGTTCTATCACGGCATTGCTGTGTGAACGGAACATTACGGAAATTACTACTGTACTGTACTGTAAATTGCGGGACAGCCAGATCTCGCGCTGGCCTGAGCTATCGGTATCTTATCCCATATATAATGACAAGTAATCACTGTAGGAGTGAATGTGTTGGGGTCGTTGTGGGCAATGTGTGGGAGTTCAGCGGAAATTCAGCCGGCTACATCCCGAAATCTGATTGGTCATATATTTCTGCCTGAGTAACAATAAAACACGATTCAGACTACAACCCATCCCCCTGCTTTCGATATACAATCGACATTCCGATGAATGGACAGTACTATTGGTGCAACTACTTGGGAGGAAATGCAATAACATAGGTGCGCTACATATATTAAGTTATGCATGATCTACTGCAATGTGTGAATTAACAAGGGTAAGTAGGTGCTTAGGTTAATGGGGAACCCATTTAAACACATTACCCCTACTCCCACTCCAGAGAGAGGAGAAGAAGGTCATACGATTCAGTGGACGGCTAAGGTAACAGGCCGCCTCTATAAAGAGAGCAGGTCCAACGCTCCAAAGCATACTAAAAGGTACTACACTCGTCGTACCACCAAATTAGCACGGGCTATGGGGTCCAAGGTTCGCATGAGTAGAGTCCTGATATCTCTTGGCATGAATTACCGTGCGCTGTATGCATCGAAGAGTCTTCGGTTCCATAGAGTCCCACGCACGCGAAGATTAGTCACTGACGCAGCGGCGCATGACACCAATCCTTCACCGTTTATTATATGTGGAACAAAGAGCTACAGATCAACACGAGGCTACGCGAAGAGATACGCTAGTCAGCATTAGGTGTCTGTGGCGAATTAACTGCACGCAAGTCACAATCCAATTAAAGGACGGAGAACAGCGCGTGTCTTGTAAGGCTGTTTCCTACCTCGTTGACAGTTCCGTATTTCTCTTCTTGTCGATAGAGAAAATCTATTAGAGGGTCGGCAAAAGGCATAATACAACATAATCTCGACCTTGAGTACAACAGTCAGCCAGTGGGACATTAATTCCCAATCAAGAGTAAAGAAAAAAAAAGTGCGAGTGCTGTACGACCAAACAGAATGTAAGCGCCCAAAGCCTTGGAGAATCAGGAGCTCTTTATTTTCTTCTCCGAAAACCAATGTTGCCTCTTCTCAAGATCTAGGTGGCTTTTAGCACCCTATTAACCCAATAAAGCGTCATCTCCGTACCATGGGCCCACATGGCGGCTCCAATTCGGTTGGACACCGAGAAGATCAAGCCGACAAAGGGAAACGTCTCCAAAAGTGCGGCAGTAAATCCAAATACTGATGGAAGTCTAATGTCAAACGTCGTTCGAATCAACAATTTAGGCACTCACGTCGGTAGTCCCACTTGTGCTCCGCGATGAACACGGCAATCTGCTCTTTCGTCATTTTCTTCGCTTGGAAGTACTACGCAGGAAATGTTGATATGCAGGCTGTAGAGTCAAGAAAAAGGTATACGAACGGGCTTGTGGAGATATCGGGCAGTATCGAGCGCCCTGAAGAGCGCCGTGACAAACAGGCCACCGACGGGAAGAACGTGCATGGGAATTAGAATGACTGCTCGAGTTACATTACCGTCATAAGATGAAAGCCGAATGCGAACTCACTCTGCTTGAAAACGAACTTGAGCACGTGGCTCTTGGCAGCGTCGAGCCCTGCCCACCGTCCGACATCAACCACTGGAGGTACGTCCCATTCCTCGATGTAGGGTTGCCAAAACTCTGGGCCTTTGCCACGCGACGCAACAGTCTGGTCCCAAGCGCGTTCGCGAGCAATGCGGAGGTTGCGTGAGAGGAAGAACTTCAATAACAAGGTGATTTGTGACGATAAAAGCACCATGGCGGCCCCTGGAAGAGATATGCTATAAGAGATTGAAGAAGCGAAAGGCATGAAACGAACATGTAGGTATGTCGAATGGAGGCTTGTAACCTAGGATGGTATCATTGGCGTAGCCTATGACATTTGGAGAGCTGAGGAACTCAGCGGGTGAGATGATGCAACAAAGTGGTTCACACACTTCATCCAAAAGGTCTTTACGAGCCCGCGTTGGATAGAGAAGGTCAGAAAGGACTATATGCATGGTGGAGATGTAAGGTTAATTACATCACTTCGTTGCCAACACGATGACTTACCCAGACACTGCCAACAGCAATCCCTCTCAAAAACCCATTTCGACACTTTTTCCATATGGGAACAAAGAGAGCTTTATCTGAGAGGAGACGGTACGCGCCGACGATGACATATGATGGTGGAAAGTCGAGCCTGAGGGAGGCACGTTGGAGCGAGTCCGGTACGGATTGGTTTGTGGGAGGTCCCGAACCCTCTGAAGGGTCACGTTGGAAGAACTTGTCGTTATTGTCGAGGTCGAGTATGGCCTGCGACATGGTGAAGGGTGTCTAGCTCCGATTGGTGAGGGGTGCATTCATTGAACACGTCATGGGGTACAAAATAAGACCTAACCCTATTCCTGGGTCTTTTCCGACTATAAACAAGAACAAGCCGTTTCTGTTTGCATCCGCGGCCGCGACTCTTACAATAACAAGTGTCCTTTTCGGGGAAGCCCGCTGACTGAGATGAGGGGTGAGTTCTGTGCCTTTTTCGGGGCCATCAGATCATGACGTTTGGGGTCTCAGCACGCATGGGCTATCCTCAATTTGGGCGACTAGGTCGTGGCGGGTGTTGTGCTCGCTTGGGGTGGACAAGCAAAACCCCAGCTCGATCGGCCCGCGCCGTCAATATCATCGCATCATCACGTCATGTGCAAACGAGCTCCTGCTCGAGATCCCACCTCCCTATAACGACACCCCTTATTCGTTTCGTTCCCACCATCATGTCCGCTAGCCAAAGTTCACCTGCAATCGACTCCAAGGCGCTCGAAACAGCCACAGACATCTTCGTGTTCGACAAAAAGGGTGGAAAGGTCCGCTTTGGGGACATATACGCTGACCAGAAGGCCATCGTCGTTTTCATCCGTGCGTATCGTCCCCACCCGTGCATATGTTGACCTTATTGTTTCGCTGTAGGGCATTTCTTCTGCGGGGTATGACACCGTGTCCTTTCGGTTGCCACTCTTTGCTTACTGATTGTCCTCCGTCGTGGAGTTTTAGAACTGCATGGTGTGTCCCGTAGTTTCTCTGTCTGACTATACTGCTAACGCTCAGGACAGCAATATGTTTCCTGGCTTTCCACCGTCCGTCACGACGCGCTAGAGGAGGCGTCCACTAAAATTGTTGTCATTGGCTGTGGAGACTGGCGACCAATCCAAAACTACCAAAGTACGCCTTAATACTCATCTTGCACGACCTCCACTTATTCATAAGGTGTCCTACCCACAGAAAACACCGGATTCAAGGGCGAAATCTATGCCAACCCAGACAGGAAGCTCTATGACACGCTCGGCTTGGTCTCAAATCTTCAAACAACACCCAAGGGCGAGGACAGACGCGGCTACCTAACGCGCAGCCTCCTCAGTGGCACCCTATGGAGCATTTGGGTATGCCGCGTCAACTTAACCCGTTCACCCGAAGTGCTCATCTGACACACTCTTTTCGTAGAATGGCCCACTTAAGAATCCATCACACTTAGGCAAGCAGGGCAACATCTCGCAAAATGGGGGTGACTTCGTTTTTGGGCCTGGTATGTCCTAGAGCCGACGGGCAATTTTCACGTAAAATGACCGCGGTCTAAACGTCAGGGACATCGTGCTCATATTCTTCGCGAATGAGGCACACAGAAGACCGTAAGTCTCGATCCGAACTGCGTTACGCATCTTATATGCGGTCTTGTAGACGTGGAAGTGTCGGAACTCATGAAAGCGGCGGGGGTTTCGTACCCCTAAAACAAGTTATGATATGCTCTGCCGATTATTATAGTGATCAATTTGAACTGCGTATAGCATCGGAACTCGTTAGTGTTTCATTATTAGTAACCGTGTGTAGACAGTGTAGGGCAGCTACCTTGTACATGCCATATGTGTTCTTTCATCAACTCCAGGGCGGAAGATACAGTTCTTTCGTCTCACTATGAAAGTATCACAGCTGAACGTAAACTAAAGTGTTGGCATCACTCCGTCTGAGAAGTGTTTATCCGCGGCAACAAAAAGATGCATATATAACGCTACGGGGTAGGCTGAGGGGGATCAGGCTAAAAGAGGAGCGTATGTATGATAATTTTAGTCCCGCGCCAGCACGATTGTCAATCCAGTATGATGTAGGGGGTCAATTATATCCTCCAAATGGTCCATCCAGAACCGGATCGACTGGCTCAAAATAAGGGCGTTCGTTCGCGGGTAAAAGCGAGAGAACGCTGCCGCGCCGCGCGCCGCGGCCAACAAGTCACAGCAGCGGTACGTACTCTAGCCAAGCTCGACTCCGCCGACGCGCACGGCGATCTTCAGCGGGAACGGCGACACGTCCGAGTTGGTGATCGGGGGGACTGCGGCGCGGCCCTGTTCGGACGAGGTGTGCGTGAGCATCGTGTGCAGGCTCTTCGACAGCGTCGCGGCGAGGGTCCTGTCGAACTGCTGGCGCTCTGCGCGCACAAAAAAAAGAAATGGGGTTTCGGAAGCTGGTGGTGTAGCACACATACCTGTTTCGGACTTGGGCTGGCGTATCTCCGCGTTGATGAGCCTGTCGGTGAACGTCGGGTCGGAAAACACGGATCGGGGGCTATGGCAAGGCGATCGGCCACGCACCAATGCTCCCACGCAACTTCTTCCTGTGACCAGTCAAACCGGATGAGCCGAACTTCGCGTGAGAACGAGGCGACGGCGATGACGTGCCTCATATGTGGTCATCCCAAGCCAGGCCTTCCTCTGATCCTTCTTCGAAAGCGTTACAGAAATCTTTAACGAAATCAGTCAGCACGCAAGCTGCTTGTCGGAGGAGGAATGAGCGGACGAACCTCTCCCCGCTTCAGCGCAACACTCTCGAGCCCCTTCCAGAACGTATTGACCTTCTCCTCGACGAGATGCTGTACATTCGGATCCGCGACGCCAGGCTGTATGTCCACAAGCACTGATCAAACATTGTCCGATATGAACGGACATGGGACGCACCATGGTGACGTCAAGGACTTCGAACGTCTGCGGCTTGATGGTCCCAAACAAGCGATGGAAGAGGATGGCGTGAAGAAGGGCGCGGAGGATCTCACGAGTGTTCTGGCGGTCGAGAACCTATGTAAGCCGCAGAAGTGTAAGTGATGGTGATGTGTGAGCAGAAACGGCAGCGAAACAAACTCACGATGTCTATCGTTATTGTCGCATGAGTGTTCATGGCGTGTCGGTGTCAGGTCAGGACCCAGCCCGGGCGATGCCGATGCAGTCAATCAATCAAAAACCCGTCAAATTGACCCGGACCTCTGAAATCAAACAGAGAAGGCAGTTTCAAATGGAAATTTATGTGCAGGGAAACAAGAAAATACGAAGAAAAAAAAGAAAGAAAGGAATAAAAGAAAGTGTGAGCCAAGACGTTGAGAAAAAAATACGACACCAGCAGGATTCGAACCTGCGCTCCCAAAGGGAAATAGATTTCTAATCTATCGCCGTAACCACTTGGCTATGATGTCTTAGCTCTATGGTTGCAAGTTTCTGTAAAGGTTGGTTTTCAGTCCAATCTACGAAGGGGAAGAGTTCTAAAGTTTTATAGGTCAAGCCGGTCAAGCTTCATAGGTACATCCCTTAAATTCAGGTCTAAAAGACGACATGTTCCCTCAGATGATCAGCTTCGCTTTCGAGGCTACGGCCCGCGCAAACCTGTCGGTATCGATATACTGTGTAGTAAGTCATTCAAGTAGTAGGTGTGACCAACAGTATATTCGCATTCGGCAAGGGCAAGGTATTCGGATGTTGACGCCACGACGTGTCTCTGGTCGCGGTTATGACCACCTGCCAAAGTGCGAAGACCATTTCTCGAATTACTAGTATCGTCTTCACACGTTCGCCCCGGACACTGGCAGGAGCTAGAATACGGCGGTGGATTCGAAGGACGTACTCCCGTGTCTATGGGTGGCAATGCACTCTTTGGTGCTACTTTTAAGGTTTCTGATCTCTATCTCGAACTCAGGACTATCGGAGGTGTCTCTACGTACGTCGTACTTGGACATGTGAACAAGTCGCACAAGCTGACCACGAAGTATGTACACTTGGTGGCGCGGAGCGTGGGCGTGTTTGCCAAGGGTTTTCACGGTCAATCTAAAAAATAAGTACCCTTAGTCTGAAAAAGAGCTCGTTCTGTAACCCCAAGTTATCCCACGGAGTTGACCCCGACACAAGGCACCAACCATCTTCCTTCCATGGAGCGTTGATACTACAAAGACAATCATTATAAGGAGGGTATGGAAATTACAGACGACAATAGCGCATACCCTACTTCAGGTCCCCAACTCGTCGGATGATAGTAGGATTACTCGTAGGATCAAACAGACATCGACTGATTAAAACTCGTAAAGTAAGCGCCAAACATCAGTGCATAAGTAACCATGAAAGCCATGAAAACATTCAAGTACTGGCAATCGTAAACCTGCGCAACAATCGTGTAGTCAGGTGTGGCACGGGAAGGATAGGGCAAGAAACTTACGACTTTGAGTGCCAGCTTTCACCTGTTCCAGCCGCCTCTGCACCTTCCTGCACCTTCGTGGCCCAACCTGCAGGGTGGCCGTACTGCGGAAGAATAGCGGAATCACGCTGCGCGACAACTTTGAATTGACTCTTGCGCTCCGCACTCTTTACGCTGGCCGGCTCTTCCACGTCTTCCTTCTTGCGCACGTCTTCCTTCTTTCGCACATCTTCCTTCCTTCGCACATCTTCCTTCTTTCGCACATCTTCCTTCTTTCGCACGTCTTCCTTCTTGCGATGGAACGCGGCACGCAGTACATCCGTGCGTGAGCTATCCGAAGACGCACGTGTCTCGTTCACGCGCTCTCGTACAGACACAAGCTGACCGTCGACATATTCCATGCCAGTCGTTATGGCATCCGTGATGGCTGCCAGTCGTTATGGCATCCGTGATGGCTTTCTTTATTTGTCTCTTGATCAGAACAGTTGCGAGTGGCCTGAGGGTCTTGTACAGAATGTCGCGCTTCGAACCATGGATAGAGAACTTGAGTGAGTGAACCTTCACTCGCACGGCTTTGACTTTGAAGATGGATGATTTATCCTTATCCGCGGAGACGATGTCCACCGTAATCTAATTACCATGAGGATAGGATTTAACTGAAATGACGAACACATACAGTAAGTCCTCCGCCACCAAGTAGCACGTCAGCAAGTCCCGAGTCGGCTATCTTTGGAATGCCAGTCTTCCTGCGATAGTAGAAGGCAACGTCCCGCATGTCGGCCTGAATTTGCTTTAACGTGAGCTTAAACCCGTGATGACTCTTGTCGTTAATAGTGCTGTATGGCGAAAACTTCATTGAGTTGGACGCTTCAAACTCCACGAGGTTCGGGAAGAGGTTGCGGCCTTGAAGCGTAAGGTTTTCGAAAACAAGATCCAGGGATTCGTCCGTATACTCGACTCGCGGAATAGGGACGTGTCCGACCTGCGCGGTCGACAAATTATTAGTAGGATTGACTAGACGGAAACAGGCGTACGCGGTCAACGATCGAGGGTAGTATAACTTTACGAATATCCATCCAAAGTTCGGGTTTAAACTTGAGGCCTCCTTCACTATCGAAGAGTAGGTCGTGAGTGAAGTGCGCCCAATCATCGGCGAAGCGTTTGTTGAGAGGATCTTCGCCCATGGCACTAAACCAAGTTCCGATCGAATCGAAAAGGTGGTCGAATTGAGATTTGTACTTCTCGTCGTAAAAGTGGCGACCAGAGTCTCGGATCTCAGAACCCTCTGAGCCACACTTTGGCTCAAGAACGTAGCCTGGCTCGAGTAAGACCTTGCGCGTGTAAGCTCCCACCGATTGGAACCATCGACGTAACTCCTCGTCGGTTCGTGCACAATCAATTAGGGAGTTTAAAGCGTCGATGATGATGTCCATAGATTTGCCATTAGCGAAGCGCTCTAGTAGAATGCGGATCTGAGAGGTCGCCCTATGCAGGACATTGTCCTTTGTAAGTGATAAATTGATAACCTCAGCAATAGAAATGCTACTCGGGAATGGGTAAACTTACGTGTGTAACCGTACTTCCAGTCTCCCTGGCGATATGCTTCCCGTGGCTAGAATACTCCTCAATGGTAGCCAGAAGCCAACGGATGCTCTCTTGATAATCGTGGTGCTTCTGGCACTCAAGAATAACCTGACGGATTTATTAGCGTACGTGACATGGGTTAACACATAACTCTTACCTTCTTACCACGGTAAATAAACTGGTCGCGGCGATCCTCGGGAAAATATTCCTCTGCGAGTACCTTGCGGCCATGCTCAATCTTTTCGCGTGCAGTATCTTTGTGTTCATGAGGGACACGTTCAGACAGTCCGGTCTAAACGACAGAGGTAAGGACGGCGGACGTTGCAGATGAGAAAGTTTACCTTGAATTTCTGTAAGCGACTTTTAAGACCAGATTTTTGAGCACCTGTATCGGTGCTTCGGCCAGCAGCCTCACTATTTCAGTACCTCAGTAAAAGGAACGAGAGAATAAAATTCCTACGAATGGATACATACTCGGATACTGCTTTCGCTTCATCTACGACTTCCCGGCCACGTTCCCGGGCCTCGTCCGCGCCCTGACTTGCATCAAGGGCTTTCCCTTTGCGCTCGATCTCAGTTCCCATTTGGGGATGGTGGCGAACGGCGGCACTGGTCGCAGGAGCGTCAACTTCCGTAACGGCTGTGTCTTCAGGACCAGTCGTCTTCCCTCCGGCTGACTCAGCCTGATCGGAAGGAGCAGGGAGATCGACACCCTTGAGGGCCTCCTCCGTGGGGCGAATACGTTCCGCTGCATGAGAGGCGGTGCGAGCGAGAATATCGCGGCCTATGACGGAGAAGTCGGAAAGAATTTTACGGACTTCACGGTTGGTCGCAATGAAATTTCCGAGCGTGCGAAGGTGGCGAGCCGCTACAAGAGGTAGCATATAAACAGGTTGATAGGGGAGTGGCGAATGATTAAGGAGACTCACCCTCGCGAGCATCGTCCTTGTCCTTGGTTTTCGACTTGTCGGCGGGAAGTACCTCGTTCGGATCCTTCTTAGTAAAACTAAGGTCCTCATAGTTAGTATCCCACATGAAGTTCTGGAAGATCTCGTCTTCATTCTTCTCTCGGACAATGAGGCGGGCGGTCTCAATGATGTCGCGACCATCTTGAAAGAGTTTGCGACCGCCTGGAGAAAGCTTTTCGTGATCGACGAGAGAACGATCGAGGACGTATTTGAGAGCGGCGTCGATTTGTTGATTGGAAGGATAACGTCCTTGTCGGAATGCCTCTATGGCACCGTAGAAGCTGAGCTAAATGAGGGGGTGCACAAGCTGAGCAAAGGTGAAGGTGAAGCGGGTAAGATATACCTTGCGTTCAATATCAGCCGCTTGTTCAGTCCTGTCTACAGGGGCAGAGACGGCGTTCTTTGGGGGATGTTCGGAGGTATCTCGAGTGGCGTTGGGGAGAGACATGGTGAACGAAAAGACCCATCGTCTGTATTGCGATATTTAAACCGATTCGAAAGCGACGTCAGTTTTTATGAATTCATTTCAAGTGTGATGTCATTCCGCTCCGCAACACGTGATCAATATACTCAGAGCAATCTTGAGCAATCTTGCCAGTATCGCATCATGAAAAGCTATGATATGCGTTTACACGGTGACTTGGACTTGCGCATCGCCGCCCTCCCGAGTAAATGCACAGAGCTGCTCGGCGCTCGGCAAAAACGAACTCCATACCTGAGTTCCGCAGCCGTCCGGATCCGGGAATGGAATGGAAACATAGCAAATGAGGATAGATGATTATTTGGACTCTATTTGGACGGAAAGCTATATGACCACCGCGTGGACATGCTCCCACACAAGGCGGCAACAACTCCGCCCCTACACCTTGGCCGGGGAAAGGAGAACAATATTGGTCGAGGTTTGGGTCTTATATGATGTCACATCCAGCCGGATGAGATCAGAGTACAAAAAAAAGCGGACGCAGAACAGCGGCAAAAAGGCTTCGTACGTACATTTCCAGTCTTCCAAAACTTTCCGAACTCACGTCTGGCCCATAGGACATATCCTGGAAAGATTAAACGAAGATGGTCCCTCGCAGTCGACTCCGAGCCGCGCCTCCACCTCCACTATCATTCGATTTCAGCGACCGCAGAACGTGCGCCATAGAACCTCCGACCGATCGTCACTCAGTCAGTTGACGACATATCGTTCTCTGACGAACGATGGGTCCAACAGTCCTCGCACGCGTCCAACAGTTCCTACCCCAGATCGCCCAGTCCGATGCAGAGACCCACGGAGCGTCGATATCGATGCACATTGAAGAAACAGACGCACGCATTATACATATGGTGAGCGCAAAAAACAAAAATGAATGAACTATACCTATCAAACCTTTGTTTTTCCAGAACCTCGGTCTGGGCGTCTTCGAAGAGCGGCAAGCGGGGAGGGAGGAGGATGGGTTATCCAGCGCGGATAGAGGAAGCGATATGACGAGAGATTCGGACTCTTCGTCTACGCCTTCTTTCTCGTCCTCGTGTTCAGCTTCGTCCTCGTCGTCCTCGTCCACAGACTCAGATTCTGGGGACGACGACAGCGCCACTGGCTTCCCCCACTGCATACCGCGACAGATACGACCGCTCCCAATCCGTTGATCCGGATACTCCCTTCCGTGGACGAGAGCGATTCTCTTGGGTCTTGAAGCCATAAAGTCCGTATGCGGTGCTCCGCCAGAATTAGCGAGCGCCCTAGGGCCCTCCTCATTCGAGATATCTTCGGAGAGCACACACATGCACATCGCAGTCCCATAGCGCTGCGCGAAGCGTCAGTCGCAGATCACCAGGCGTTGTGTTTCTCTTCCTCACCAGAGGTGGAATGACCGTCCAGCTTGACAGCCTTATCTTATCACAAGTACGTTTCGTTATCCATGATACGAGCAAGTTGTATCTATCGACGAGATCAGGACATGTTTAATCAATAGATGCTAACGTTTTTCGCGGGGGTTAGTAATCAGATAATCACTGAGGCCAAAGTTCCATTCAGGACGTTTGCTCTGGAAAATATCAGGTGGCGGATCGTCACCCGGTCCTCCTTCCTCCCAGAGCGTGGTGTTGAAAGCTATCTTGTGATAATCGTTGGTATACATCTTGACGTTGATCGCGCTAGGTATACGGTATTCCGTTGAGACAAGGATCGGAAAGTGGAAGTACAAGGATTCACTTATGCACCATATCACCTGGATAGCGCCTCGAATCACCTTCACTGATAAGTTCCGGTGCTCATGTCCTAGCCGTTGTCTTGGCCGCCATCACCGCCTGCACCTGAGCCTCCTGAGATTCGAATGACGAAAGACGGCAATTTATTCTGTAACTTGTGCCTTGAGCCCCTCAGCCCCTCATGCAGAGATCAATCAGATACAATGACTTAAAACAAAAATAAGGAAACTCACTCGTTCATCACAGGACGTTTCGATACGGGTTCGTGCCGACCTGGTGCCGTGTTTCGCTTTCTTGGTCCATGGGTATAGCCTTCAATTCTGGCCTTGCCCTAGGATCAACATCGAGAAGTCGTCTGGCGAATCCCAGTAGCCATGTGTTTCGTGCGGCCTCGTGACTGGGAAAAGAACTTGCGAAGTATTTGATCATCCGTCCACAAGCCCACCGATCGGCTCGAATTGGACTGTACCACTGGATCGGCCCATCTCTAGATCCAAGCTCGGGAGCGATCCATGGTGGCGTCCCACACCAACCATCCGACATTGTTTCCTCGCTTTCGACAGACAGGGCCAGGTCGAAGTCAATAATGAACAATCGAAGCGACTCAGAATTGGTAGTATCAACGACTAAGTTCTCGGGTTTGAGGTCACGGTGCGCAACCTTGTGCTGGTGCAAAAAGGCCACGCCTTTGATGAATTGGAGACAAAGCGACACAGCATGGTCGGGACGTTTCCGGATAATATAATCAAACGGAGATTTCCAGGGCAGCACGATGATCGTTTTGCCAATCGTGAGGTCGATGACGTCAATCAATGGGATAGTATGGTTTGACTGCGCTTTGATACCGCTAAGGTACTGCAACAATCGACGCTCGTTGGAGTGAAGAATTGTCTTGAGGACGACGTCAGCGCCACTTTGTGAATTCGCTAGGCGCATCGTGGGTCTGAGCTTCATGGACCGTTTGTCAGACCAACTATCTGGTGCAGCGGCGTGAATTATGACTTACAGGAGCCAATGGCTTGAAATCGTCTGATGTCTCGGTAAGT
>WNFR01014174.1_pt1 | contig 13339 bp, 15 predicted proteins | sample 5400221 | NCBI WGS metagenome assembly WNFR01 (sample SAMN13153357, study PRJNA577476) | soil metagenome | isolation source: 40 cm soil under Madrone tree | place: USA:California | collected 2016-06-14
GTCTGGTTGGTTTCGACGACCGCGAGGAAGCGGTGTTGATGGATCCGCCACTTTCAACGGTCCGTGTCCATAAGGAGGAGATAGGCGAAACGTGTATGAAGATGCTCTTGGAACGTCTGCATCATCCTCAAATGACCTTCAGCCAGAGGGTTCTGCCCACGGAATTCCTGATCCGAGGAAGTGTCCGTCAGCTCTAGTAAGCGTGCTACTGGTAACAGTTATCAGGAAGCGGATGACGCGCGACAGAGTGTCAGCGGGCGTTGCGTTTTGATTGGGCTTCACGCTCGAGGACCATTTCGTCGAAGGCGTGCAATAGAGCTTCGCGCGTGGAGTACGGGCCAGGTTTGTAGGCGCGGGAACTGATTCCTTTTTGGGACAGGTGTGAGATGCCCCAGTCCTCGCGGTTGGTGAGATCCCAAAAATCGATAGCGTCAGCGCACTGAAAATCCGGCTTGGCCATTTCGGCGGGATGGAAGTGCCATTCGCAGACGACTTCCGTACGGTCGGGTGCTTTGGGCCACAACGTATGGACCATCATGTAATCGGGATGGAGGCTCAGAAGCAAATTTGGGTAGATCGCGTAATAGTAGACCTGCGTGCGCTGTTCTTCATTCAAGCCTGGGAGATAGTCCCGGCGGCGCTTGCCATCAAGGCTCATGGTCTGCGCGCCATCGCGGAAACCCATCGAGCCGCCAATGTATGTACGGTGCGGAGAATCATTGTCTGCGCCGAGATAATTCGTGAGGCGATTCAAGCACGGGTGCAACACGGGGCAGTGGAGGCACTCGTTGTAATTGAGCACGATAAGTTTCCAGTTGGCTTTCACGTCGTAGACGATACGTTTCTGGAGTCGCAGGTCCTGCATGCGCCAAGGGGTAAATTTATGTGGTAACGAGCCTAGTTGATCCGTTAGCGGCTCGGGGCTGGCGCTCAGATTTAAAAAAAGATGGCCGTCCCATAAATCCGCATGGACGCGGTTGAGCGGATAGTCTTCGCGGCAAAAATTCGCTTCCTGCATGTGCGTGGCGCCTAACAGGCGTCCATCTAGCGCATACGTCCAGCCGTGGTAAGGACATTGGATTCGGCCTTCGAAATGGCCTTCGGAGAGGGAACAGATGCGCGTGCCGCGGTGGCGGCAAACGTTGAAAAAGGCGTTCAGGCGTCCGCTAGAATCGCGGGTGACAATGATGCTCTCGCCGGCAATCTCACGCAGAACGTAGTCGCCGGGATGTGGAATTTCGGTCTCGCGGCCCGCATAGACCCACATTTGCGAATAGAAGCGTTCCATCTCCTCGCTGAAAACCTGCGGGTCCGTGTAGTAGCGCCGCGGAAGAGTCTTTGGCGTGGGCGTCACTTCTGTCTGCATGATTTCCCCGGAATCTAGCAATGTTACGGGCATATTATGCCACAACGAAAAAGGGGGATAGAACGCCGTCTGCTAGAACGCAAATGCGAGTGGCGCGTGAGCCGGAAGTATAATCGATGGATTGTTGCCAGGAATCTTGATGGAAACCAAAACGCGGCATACAGCTTGGAAGACCCTGTTGGCTTTCGCGATTATCTATTTCGTGTGGGGATCCACGTTTCTTGCAATTCGCATCGGCGTCCGCGAAGTTCCGCCGTTTCTCCTGGCGGCGATGCGCTTCCTGATTGCGGGGCTCGTTCTTTATGGCTGGATGATCGCGCGGGGCGAGCGCTCTCCGAGCGGACGCCAATGGATGTCGGCATCTTTACTCGCGGTCCTGATCTTCGTTATCGACTATGGACTCTTATTCTGGGCCGAGCAGCGCGTGCCTTCGGGCATTGCGGCGGTCATGATGGCCATGATCCCGGCGTTTATGGCGCTATCGGAAATCGTTTTCCTGCGAACGCAGAGGCTGACGGCTCTCTTGGGGACGGCGCTCTTGATCGGTATTGCCGGCGTGGCAGTGCTGATGAGCCGTTCGTTGAACGTCGGCGGGGCGCCGATCGACAGGATGGGCGCGGTGGCGCTGATCATTGCATCGATGAGCTGGTCCGTAGCATCGGCGCTCACGCGCAAGCTGCCGCTGCCATCTTCCAAAGTCATGAGCTCGGGAACGCAGATGCTTGCGGGCGGAGTGTTTCTGGCTCTCACGGCAGCCTCGCTGGGCGAATTTCGTAATTTTCATCCAGGGACGGTTTCACGCGGAGCTTGGCTCTCGTTGCTCTATCTGATCGTGGCCGGCTCCATTATCGGGTTTACCGCCTACGTCTGGCTGATTCACCATCAATCGCCGACAAAAGTCGGGACCTACGCGTACGTGAACCCGGTTGTCGCCGTGCTGGTTGGATATTTCCTGGGCGGCGAAAAGCTTGGCCTGCGGACCATTCTGGGAACCCTCTTTGTCCTGATCAGTGTGGTAGTGATCACCATTACGCCAGCGAAGAAACCGACAGCGGCGCTCCTGGTGGAGGATGCGACAGAAATCGCGGGATCGTAAGCCTCGAGAACTGCGGCGGACCTACCTTGCAGACCCGCGAATGTAGGCCGCCTTTTGCCGCGGCGAGTGATAGCGCGCTCAGAAGCAATTGCTGACATGCCATCATTGGCAAAGATTCGCGGGCGGACCGGGATGCTTGTTCGATGCGATTTGCGTCGGAATGCCTGCTCCCAAGACCAGGGGTGGATCGCCGTAGTTAATTATGCTTTACATATGGACTTAATGCAGGTTAACATCTGCCCAGGTCTGAATGACAATGGGCTTCGCTGCAATTGCGGTTATGTCCTTGGTCCTATTTTTTGGGTCGGGGTCGCAGGCACGACCACCTCAGAATATTTGCGGAACCGTTCAGGATCAGACTGGCGCTTCGATCGCCGGCGCGGCGCTGGAATTGAGCGCGGCCAACACGCATTTGAGTCCATCTAGTACGTTTTCTGCCAAGACGGATGCAGGTGGACAGTTTTGTTTTAACTCATTGGAAACGGGGGAGTACGAACTCAGCGTGCAGGCCCGTGGATTCCGAACGGACCAGCGAAAATTCATCGTCCATGAGGGCGAATCTGTCCACGTAGCTATATCCCTTAGCCTTGAAACCGTCGCTGAGCAGGTCACTGTGACGGAAGGGTCTGCCGATATAGGTTCGCTTAATGTCGCTCAAACGCAGGTAGGCGTCGGACTCATTCAGAATCTGCCAAGCGAGAGTGTGAATGCCGCACTGAGTTCCATATTGATCTTGACGACGCCCGGCGTCGCGGCGGATTCGAATGGTGTGTTTCACCCGCTTGGCGAACACGCAGAAACATCCTTCAGCATCGATGGGCAACCGATTTCAGATCAGCAGAGCCGGATTTTTTCGAACCAGATCTCCGCGAGCGCGATTCAGGAAATGCGGACACTCCAGGGCGCACCTCCCGCTGAGTTTGGCGACAAGACGAGCCTGATTGTCGAGGCAACGACGCGCTCGGGTTTGAGCGCCGGAAAGGCAAGAGGAAGCATTTCGCTGGGGTACGGATCGTTCGAAACACCCACGGCAAGCGTGACCTTTGCGTCCGGCGGAAAAACCTTCGGGAACTTCTTGGCGTTGGACGGGGTCGACAGCAATCGTTTTCTGGATGCGCCAGAGTTTCAGCCTCTTCATGCGCGTGGCAACGCCGAGAATGTATTCGATCGATTCGACTGGCGGCCCTGTGACACAACGTCGCTGCACTTGAACGTGACGGCGGCGGACTCATGGTTCCAGGTTCCCAACACTTACGATCAGCAGAAGGCGGGGCAGGATCAGCGGCAGCACATGACGAGCCTTAATGTAGGGTTAGCATTTTCCCGCGTGCTCAGCCCCGCGCTGCTGCTGACAGCCAACAGTTGGGCGCGCCAGGATCGCGTGAGCTATTTCCCATCGGCCGATTCGTTCTCCGATCAGCCGACAACACTTTCGCAGTCGAGACGGTTGACGAGCACAGGCCTTCGAACGGACGCCACGTACTCGCGCGGCCGGCATACCGTCAAAGGGGGAGTACAAGTACAGGTCACTCCACTTTCGGAAGCTTTCAGTACTGGTCTGACCGATCCGGCCTTCAATTCTCCTTGTGCGGATGCAAACGGCACTCCGGTCGCCAATCCTTCCTTGATCTCTCCCAGCCAATGCGGGGCGGCCGGCTACGCAGAAAATACTTCCTATCAGCCTGCGCTGTTGCAGTATGACCTCACGCGCGGAGGGACGCTTTTCCGATTTCGGGGCGGGACAACGATCTATGAAGAGAGCGCATACCTCCAGGACAGCATCAAGTTCGGCCAGCTCAGCCTGAATTTTGGCCTCCGTTACGACAACTACAGTGGTTTAAGCAAGGGTTCCGGACTTCAGCCGCGTACCGGCATCGCGTATCAGGTGCCTTCGACCGGCACCGTCTTTCACGTCTCGTACGCGCGAGTGTTTTTGACGCCGTACAACGAAAATCTCGTGCTCTCCAGCGCAACGGGAGCGGGAGGCCTGGCCAATGGGTCGCTGGGGGGAACGGGGATTCAGCCGCTCACTCCGGCCCGGCGCAATCAATTCAACGTGGGACTGGAGCAGCAGCTCGGAGCGAAATTCAGCGTCCAAGCCGAATATTTCTGGAAGTTCACGAGCGGCGCGTACGATTTCAACAGCATCCTCAATACTCCGCTGAACTTTCCTATCCAGTTTCGGAAATCAAAGATCGATGGCGCTCTGGTGCGCATTACGCTCAATAACGTGCACGGCTTCAGCGCATTCAGCGTTCTCGGACACAGCCGGTCGCGGCTCTTCAGTCCGGAAATTGGCGGCATTAATTTCGGCACAGCGTATGCTCCCGTTGCGCGTCCAGATCACGATCAGGGGTTCGAGCAGACGACAAATCTGCAGTATCAATTTCCGCAAAGAGATTTTCGGGGTCTCTGGTTGGGCCTGACCTGGCGGTTCGACAGCGGGCTAGTGGTCGTTAGCGTCCCGGATTACGCTACCGCGCTTACACTGACGGGCGATCAACAACAGGAGATCGGCCTATATTGCGGCAGCGTTTCTGCAAGCGTCAATCAACCGCTGCGAGCCTGTACCTCGCCTCGATATGGCGCCGCTCTCGTTGGGCACTGACAGTGTGTGGAAGAAAGACGATTACTCCTTAGGGGCGAAAATAACGGTGGTGAACCTGATGGATAAAGTCGCACTGTACAATTTTCTCTCGAGTTTTTCGGGCACGCATTTCGTAACGCCAAGGACTGTCCGGGCAGAAATCACTTTCCACTTCTAGCGGTCACCTCAACCTGCTGCACCTGCTCGCTGCATTGGTGAGTGGCGCGACGGGTCGCCTCGAGTACGAATTTTCGCACAAGCAGATCTCTAGTTCGCTTAGAGTAGCGGGCCGGTCCATAGTGTGATAAACCACGGCACATGCGACAGCCGCTAACAACCATACGGTACGCGTGAGCTGAGGCAATGGAGGGGCTGTGAAAAAGAGATTTGGGTCTCGAAGCTTAGAGGGCTCGGTCTCGCGGCGGAAGTTCCTAGCGCCGAGCGACAAGGTCAATATTGCTTTCATCGGCGTGGGGTCGCAAGGTTTGCGCGTGATGCTTCGCTTTTTGGGGCAGCCGGACGTCCAGGGTGTGGCTGTCTGCGATCCGAATAAAACGAGCGCGAATCACCCGCAGTGGGATACGCATGAATTCTGCAATTCCGTCCGCAAATTGCTTGGCGTCGATAGCGGTTGGGATTGGCTGAGTCCGGACGAACCGATTCAACTGACGCACGCGCTGCGGGTGACTAGCGGCGTGGCGGGGCGCGAGCCGTGCCAGAAAATCGTGGACGCCTATTACGGCACGCAGCAGCGTTCCGGTGAGAATCGTGGCTGTGCGGCTTACAGCGACTTCCGCGAACTGCTGGAAAAACAGAAAGACCTGGACGCGGTTATCGTGTGCACTACGGATAACTTGCATGCAGCCGTGTCCGCTGCGGCGATGAAGAAGCGCAAACACGTTTTTTGCCAGAAGCCTTTAACGCACACGATTTATGAGGCGCGGCGCATTGCCGACATTGCACGCGAGACTGGAGTTGCAACGCAGATTGCGGTCGCAAACCAAGCATCAGAAGATACGCGCTTGCTCTGCGAATGGATTTGGGATGGCGCTATTGGGCCGGTGCGGGAGGTCATAAACTGGTCCAGCCGTCCTTTCTGGCCGCAGGGGATCGAGCGTCCTAAGGATGCGGAACCCGTGCCCAACGGCTTGGATTGGGATTTATGGCTCGGGCCGGCGCCGGAACGGTCGTTCAACCGCGCTTACGCACCCTTTGTATGGCGCGGGTGGGGCGATTTCGGTTGCGGGGCTCTCGGCGACATGGGTTCGTACAGTTTCGACACAATTTTTCGCGTGTTGAAGTTGGAGGCGCCGGTGAGCGTGGAGGCGAGTTCCACGGACCGCTACGAAGAGACGTACCCGCTGGCCTCGATCATCCGTTACAACTTCGCGGCGCGGGGTGAGATGCCGGCGGTGAAATTCACCTGGTATGACGGCGGTCTAAAGCCGCCGCGGCCGGAGGAATTGGAAGAGAATCGCCCGTTCAAGGGAGACGGCGAAGAAGGAGATGAAGGACTTCTTTTTGTGGGAGATCGCGGCAAGATTCTTTGCGGATTCCACGGGCAGAATCCGAAACTGATTCCGGAAGCGAAAATGACCAGCTATAAGCAGCCGCCAAAAACGCTGCCCAGGTCACCTGGCAACGAACGCGAATGGCTTGATGCCTGCAAGGGAAGCAAAGTGAAGCCTGGGGGAAATTTTGAATTCTCGGGACTGGTGACGGAGACTTTGCTTCTTGGGAATGTTGCCACGTGTTCCGCACAGAAACTCAATTGGGATCGCGCGAACATGAAAGTGATTAACGCGGATGCGCTGCAAAAGTACGTCCGTCCGGAACGTCGAAGCGGATGGGAACTCTAGCCAGTAGCTGGTCAGGAATTGCCAAAGGAGGAGGCATGTCTGAAATATCGAGAAGAGAGTTTGCGAAAACGGCGGCGATGTATGTGGCCGCGGCGGGCTTTATTTCCGGGGGTGGGCCGGAGCTTCGCGCCAATCCGCTTGGCCTGCCAATTGGATGCCAGACGTGGCCTGTCAGGGACATGATCGCCAAGGACTTTCCCGGCGCGATCAAGCAGCTTGCTGCCGCTGGATTTCAGACGATTGAGCTGTGCTCTCCGGTAGGTTACGCGGATTCGGGTTTCGCTGGGCTTGGCAAATACTCGGGGACGGAGCTCCGGGGGATTTTGGCCGATGCCGGGGTCAGCTGTGTGAGTTCGCACTTCGGCATCAAAGAACTCCGGGAAAATCAGGAGGACCGAATTTCGTGGGCAAAAGACGTCGGCCTCACGCAAATGATTGTGCCAACGCTCGAAGGTCCGAAGAAACCGACCATGGATGACGTGAAGCGAGCGGCCGATGAATACAACAAAATGGGCGAACGGTCGGCCAAGGCTGGCATCCAGCAGGGACTTCATAATGAGGATTTCGAGCTGACGATGGTGGACGGCAAGCGGAGCTATGATTTGTTGCTGGACCTTCTCGATCCGAAGCTGGTCAAGTTCCAGTTTCAGGTTTCCACAATCAGCCAGGGCTACGACGCCGCGGAGTATTTCACGAAGTACCCTGGGCGCTTCAATTCCATGCACGTGCAAGGGTGGTCGGCCGACACCAAGAAAATCATGCCCGTGGGACAGGGCACTCTGGATTGGAAGAAAATCTTTATCGCGGCGAAAACGGGCGGCATAGAGAATTACTTCGTCGAAATGAACCTGGACATGATGAAAGCCAGTGTTCCTTACCTTCGCAAACTGCAGGTCTGATAGAGGAGACAATCGCGGTGCCGCTGAGCTTGCTCAATGTCGAGCAGCCCGATCATCGGGTGCGTGGCAGCAGCGAGCACGATTTCTTCGCTACCCAGCCAGGTGTTTGAGATAAGCGGGGTCAGCTGCGCAGCCGTTGCTCCCACAGTCTGTCGTAACGCGCCCGAAACATTCCCGTGGTAGGTTGACGTCAAGGCGGCTCATTATCGCGATCCAGGGGTCGGCTTCGAGCATTCATTTTCGGGAGGTCTCGCAGTGAAATTTGCTCATCGCTTGGTGTTTATACTGCTCGCTTTCATTGCCGCTAGCCGTCCGGCCATTGCTCAGGTTTCCGGGGAACACAAGACACAGCACATTATCTTTGTCATGACGGATGGCTTGCGCTGGCAAGAAGTATTCGACGGAGCGGAAGCCTCGATCATGAACAAGAAGAACGGAAAAGTGATGAATGAAGCGGCGCTCAAGAAAACCTACTGGCGCGAGACCCCTGAGGCACGCCGCGAAGCGCTCATGCCATTTCTTTGGACGGTGATGGCCAAGCAAGGACAAGTGTTCGGCAATCGCGACAAAGGCTCAGACGCATTCGTCACAAACGGGCTTTTCTTTTCCTATCCTGGCTACAGCGAGACGCTGTGTGGCTTTCCGGACCCGCGGATTCACACGAACGACAAGGTTCCGAATCCGAATGTGACCGTATTGGAATGGCTGAAGAACCGGCCTTCCTTTCAGGGTGAGATCGGCGCTTTCGGAGCTTGGGATGTGATCGCATCGGTATTCAATCCGGAGCGTTCCAAACTCATCGCCAACGCAGGATGGGACGCGTTCACCGCGATGGCACCGACACCAAGTCTGGCAATGCTGAACAATTTAAAGGCGGAAACGCCCCACGTCTGGGACGATGAGCCGTTCGATGCGATTCCGTTCTACACGGCCATGGAATACCTGAAGGAAAAGAAGCCTCGCATTCTCTACGTGTCTCTTGGAGAGACCGACGATTGGGCTCACGAGGGAAAATACGTTGAGTACCTGGACGCCACGCACCTCGTCGATGCGTACCTGCAAGCTCTTTGGTAGCAGGTGCAATCCATGCCGGAGTATCGCGGCAATACCACGCTCATTTTTTCGCCGGACCATGGACGAGGAAAAGCTCCTCACAAATGGAAAGATCACGGGCAAAGGATTCCGGATTCCAAATATATCTGGATGGCGTTTCTCGGACCCGATACGCGCGCGATGCGAGACCGATCCAACGCCAGCTCACTGTTCGTATAACTTTTTACTTGACACATCACTGTTTGGGATATATTTTGCAGCCGTTCGATTCCCACATCGGTCCTAGGGCCCCTTCAGGTTTTGAGCAGTAATCGAACTCGGCTCGATTTGTTGCCGTTCGGCTAATAGCGGCACCTACTCTACACGCGCCCCTCAAGCGGGGCATACGAGGTGTCTATGGTCAGGCCAGTAGTTCTTGCAGTTGCATTTGTCTCGTTCACCCTCTCCGCATCAGCACAACTGAGTGGCAGCCCGGCACACAATCACCCAGGGCTAGCTCCAACGCAGCAGATAGACGGTTCTGTCAATCCCGAGAAGATTCCGGATTTGACTGCGTACCGCCTGTTCTTTCTTGTTGCAGGCACAACGCCAAATTCCAAACCAGAAGACTTGGCCCGCCGACAGGCCCATATAAGGAAGATCGGACTCACTGAACAGGACAACCAGTTGCTGATTCCGATCCTCAATGACTTTTGCGCTCAATATGCCGATCTAATCCAGCAATACAATGCTTCTGCGAAGGCCTTAGCAACGAGAGGGCAAGTCGCAGACCCTAAACCTTTTCTGGTAGTACGCGACAATCTAGTGCAGACGACACGAGAGAAATTAAAAGTGCTCACTCCAGAAGGAGTGAGCCGACTCGACCAGCATGTGCAAAGGGAAAAGAGAGGTATGAAATCAGTTTTGCCAGCGTCACAGTGATGACAGAGGGAGATTTCGATTATGAGGATACTGGCGCTCGTGTTGTGTGTATTAGCCTTTGGCAGAATCTGCCTTGCCGGCTACAGTCCACAATATGATTCGTATGTTACGCAAGCAGAGGATAGTTATGGCAATATCTCTCAAACCGTACTTGTGGACGGAACAACCACTGGTGATTGCTGGCTGAATGGTGGTACGTACTACATACCTAACTGCCCTTCAAATCACGATCCAGGGGTCACTAATACAATAGGGGGAGTTAATGGATCAGGCTGGGGCCCCAGTCAAGACATGTTCTCCTATATATCATATCAGACAACGGTAACGATTGCGAGTACAGCTGGACAAAGTTATCAGACATCCTCGGAGGCGGAAGTCTATTGCTCAGTTGGTGAGTCAGATATTTTTGTGTCTTGCCGCTGCCAGGAATCGCAGTGGGCACTCCGGTCGGCCAAGGCCAGCAGATTGGGACTCTCGACAATTCTGGCTGTCAGAGCGGCCCTCATTTGCACGTCGGTCGCCTTGACCCGAGCGCAAGGCCGGTAAACTTTACTATTCCTTGTACCAATCCGCTGCCAAAAACGAATTTTGGGGATGGTCTTGTGGATGATGGCGATACCGACGTACCTTAATTCGCAGGCCCAAGCATGAGAGTGAATTTACTCGTGGTGGTGTTTGTGTTGGTAATGTCGTCCCTCTCCGTTGGAGCTGAAACTCAGCTCAAGGTACGAACTTCTGATGGGATTGACTACGTTTCCTATGATCCCGATCAGGTACAACGCAAAGACTTGCTTCGCTGGATCCAACTGTCACCAAACGTCGACGATGTCAACCATTATCTGGTTCCGGAGTGGCTCGAAGTGTGCGTCAAAGCCCCTGAATATCTCCCCTGTGGTAGTCGGGACCTTCGCGATCCCAACTTCTTTCACAACGCTGAGGTGAATCTGGGGAAAATTCGCAATCGAATTCGCTCACTTGAAGATGGTACGTATCCACCAGAACTCCAGCCGGTTTTGGCGTATTTTGAAAGGATCCAAAAGACATTTCTGCGAGCTGAAGAAAAGAGACTTAATTTCCTTAAGACCTGGAATGTCGCCGACCTTTCTGGGTCAGTCGGAAGCATCGACATCAACGAGGCATGTCCAGCGGTGTTGGAGCGGCTAAAGCAAACGGAAGATAAGCAGGCTGCTTACCAACTTGCGGAGCATGAATTGCGCGTTTGTATAAACACCGCGTTTCGAGAATCGCTGGGGTCATATCCTCAGCTTGCTTGGGAACAGTTTCTTCGGAAGCACTCGCTGCGCGAGCACTTTGTGGCTTACGAGGCTGAGTAACAACTTTGGGACGAGTGCTCCAGCGCAAACATCTATCGGCAAGACGAACCAATCATCCGTTGTTTGATACTGAAACTACTGGAGCACGTGGGTAAAAGCTCTACCACCAGCCGCACCGGCCAAGCCGTAGCCAGCAGCCTTGCCCACCGTCTTAGCGATGACCATTCCTTCTGCCGCAGTGAATGTTGACGTCCTTTAGCGATCTCTTCCGCCTGCAGAAATCGGGAAGCTGCGGCCCTCAATTTACAGCCACCTCACTTTTCGTTCATGCAACTGTCACTTTCAATTGGTCTACTCCCACCACGTTCCGCGATGCAGGGTCGGCCTCTTGCGCGAAGTAAACTCTCGACCGAGATCTCAAGAAGCTGCCTGCCAGTCGCGGTGTTCGCGCGACCGGCAGATGACTCGGGTCACTTTAATCTGAACATCGCCAGCGCGGGCTTTGGCCAAATCTCCGCGGCACGCGGCTCTGACTTCGGAGGCAGCCGCACCGGCCAAGTCTTCCTGCGCCTTGATTTTTAACAAGACGCTTTTTGGGGACGTGCGCCGCCGCAAGAGCAGCGGCTGCTTTGCGATCGGATAAGAGCTTGCACGTTCGTGCTTACAACAACTTACAACTGGGAACTCCAAGTACTTGAAAATATGCGCTAGCATGGGCGATCTCGGTGTGGAGTTTGGGTTGGCCATACTCTCGGTACGGCTAGACCTAAGGTAGAACTACAGCATCAAATCAATCGCAAACGCCGCCCGGCATCGACTGCCGTCATAGTTAGTGGACGTCCGCAAATTTGAACCGAATTTCGCGACCGTTGGAAGCCAACTCCCTGGAATATTGACGTGCCCGGGTATGCAGGCGCGTACTCATGCGTCACTATGTGGGAAGCGAGTTTGAATTCAATCCTGCCAAAGTGGATTTTTAGGATTTCCGGTTTGACACCACGGCCGCTGGTGCCTATTGTTCGCGTGCGAAGACACATTCGAGTATCTAGCGCCAAGACTGTCTGCTTTGAGGTGAGGATCCGATGAAGCGATTATGGATGCTGTGTTTGCTGGGATTTGTTCTGCTACCGGTTACTGCGCAGGAGACGATGCCGAAAGATTTTGAGCACTGGACGGCGTCGTCATTGAAGGAAATGGAGAGAGAACTGAGTACGGAGGCGGCGAAAAATGTGAACCACCTCGGGCTGCGGCGGCTTGGGGATTTTCCGGACGATCTGTTCCTTTTCGCCCATCGGGAAGCAGATGGGCAGCCGGAATGGCACGAGACGCAGGCGGATGTGTTCGTGGTGGAGTCGGGGACGGCGACGCTGCTTGTAGGCGGAACAATGATCGGAGCAGAAATCACGGAGCCACACGAAAAGCGCAACGGCACGATTCAAGGCGGCGTGCGGCGGAAGATTGCGGCCGGTGACATTATCCGCATCCCGGCGAAAACGCCGCATCAGGTACTCTTAGACGGGGCGCCTGAATTCACCTACTTCGTGGTGAAAATCAAAGGGTACTAAGGGCTGGCAGCGCTCTTCTTACCACGGGTTGGACTGTCTTGTTTGGTTTGCGCCATATCCTCAGGTCGATAGGGAAGTGCTTCACTTAATGGAGGAAAGTTTGCAATTCATCGCTCGGTTTTTTGCCGGCTTGGTGGGAATGCTCGTACTTGTTGCAATGGTTCTGCTTTCTTCCCTGAAGGCGCAGGACGCGAAATTTCATAACGCTCCGCACTCAGTCAAGGCACTCAAGAATCCATATCAGGGACAGGCGCCAGCGGATGCGAAGACCCTCTATCAGTCACGTTGCGCGGTTTGCCACGGCGAGAACGGCGAGGGCACCGGAAATATACCTTCGTTAGCGAAGGGCCGCGCGCAGACCGCCACAGATGGAGAACTCTTCTGGTACATCAGTAAGGGCGACATTAACAATGGGATGCCTTCGTGGCAGAGTTTGCCGGAAGAGGAACGATGGAAAATCGTTTCGCATGTGAAATTGCTGGGCAGCGCCAAATCGACGCCTCCGAGCACAAGCTCTGTCGCGGCCAGCAAAAGTGTTGTGGATACAAATTTGCCGATGCCGCCAGCACATCCATCAAGGCCGTGGCTTACTCTGGTCCTAACTCCCCGGCAGCGTTCCCTGTTGGCAAGCCGTGTCCCATCGCCAAGGACCGGTGTGTAACCTGCCATATGCCCAAAATCGAGTTACCGGGCGCGCACTACAAGTTCACTGATCACCG
>WNFR01005459.1_pt1 | contig 13338 bp, 13 predicted proteins | sample 5400221 | NCBI WGS metagenome assembly WNFR01 (sample SAMN13153357, study PRJNA577476) | soil metagenome | isolation source: 40 cm soil under Madrone tree | place: USA:California | collected 2016-06-14
AAAATGAAGAGGCTCGCGTAACTCTCGGTGGCCTGGAAATAACCGGCGGCGCTGAACCCGACGAAGAAGCCGACATTCATGCCGGCGTAGTTCCAGAGGAAGGCTCCTTCGCGGCGCGGGTCATCCGGAGTGAAGCGCTGCGTGAGCATCATGTTGATGCAAGTGACGTTGAGGCCGCTGCCGGTGAGGAAGAGGGCCAGGCCGACGTAGAACAGCGGAAGCGTGCCGGTGGCGATGCAGGCGCAGCCGAACACCTGCAGCGCCATGCCCCCGACGAACAGGTTGCGGTTCGAAAGGAAGCGGCCGCCCAGGTAACCGCCGAAGAGGTGCAGGCCGTAGTTGAATGCGCCGAACACGCCCATCAACGTGGTGGCCGCTTTCACGCTGAGCTGCAGATGCTTCGTCGCGTAGAGGACCAGGGTCGAGTAGAGGACGGCGAAGCCGAGCGTCGCGAAGATCTGAATGAAGAACAGCGCAGCCGTTCCCTCCGGGACCGCGGAGAAAAGGCGCTTGAAAGATTTCATCCGGCGCTCCTTTGTCGCTCGACGCGCCGGGTAGTGTCAAGCCGCGCCTGCCATGTTAGCGTCGTTGCTACAAGGGATGTGCGCGGGTCCGACAGATGCCGCGGTCAACGCCCGCGGCTACAGCTGACGAGCAACGGACGCTACAGCAGAACGCCTCGACACAGCGAGGCGGCTACAGCATCAGTCGATGAAAAGCGCACGCGTTTTCTTAAATACTTCGTCGAATTTCTCGGCGGTTACTTTTCCAACTGAGTGAAGGATGACGTGGTGTTCGACTGTGAACAGTCGTTGCGGACGAATGAAACAGGGCTGACCGATTTGACCGCGTTCAAAATCGGTAACATCCAGCGGGACGGAGAAAGCATCGTAATGCGCGCGGCTCGTGATTTGGCAGAGAATTAAATCCGCGCCTGGAAGATCGGCAATCACCAATGCGGGCCGGCGCTTTCCGCTATCGCTTCGCGGAAAAGGAATGACAACGATTTCGCCGGCTACAGGTTTGACCACGCGGCATCCTCTTCTGGGGAGTTCCAATCGCGCGCGAGAACGGATTCGCTCAGCTCGGCACCGTTGAATCCACTATTCTCGTCCAGGTCGTCCGAGCCGGCGGACTTCATGTTCCGAGAAAGCGAGATCAGCTCCCCCACCTTGTGAATTTTTTCTTCGAACGGTTGCTGGGCCAGGTCGCGGCGGAGTTCGGATTTCATTTGTTGGGCAGCTTCAAACTATAACGGCGCAGGACGTCGTCCAGCAATGGTTTGTCGATCTCGACCTGGTCGAGCATTTGCTCAATGCGCGCGAAATCCTTGTGTCGGCCAACACTCGCGGCGATCGCAATGATGTACTCGGGCCGAAAAACTTTCGCTGGCACCCCCTCGTATTCGATTCGTTTTGCGTTGCGCACCGCTTCTTCAGTTAATCCGGAGGCCGCGAGGAATTGAACAGGGAAATCTTTGAGCAACAGATGCTCGCGGTCGAAGCGCCAACCCTTCGATTGCAAATACGAATAAATCGCAGGAATTCCTGCGCTCAATGTTTTATCGCTGGCGATAAAAATAATGTCCGCATCGTACGTGGTGACAGGTTCGGTGTAATAAATCGCGGCGAGCGCACCGCCGAGCGCGTAGTCTTTAATCAAGCCAGCAGAAACGAGCTCATTTCCTGCGCGCAAAACGTCGGCGAGCGGAATGCCTGAAGGGTCATCGAGCATCAATTATCGATATTAGCGGGAAAGTTCGTGATGGCGAGGGCGCCATCACCAGCCCAGCTACTTGTGCAAGCGCAAAACGTTTCAACCGCTCCCGTGACATTCAAGTAGCTGGGCGCTCCCCAGAATTTTTCTCCTGAGACAGCGGACGCTACAGGAGAACGCCTCGACAGAGCCCGTTCGACTCCACTCAGGCCAAGCTTTTTGGCGCGTAATATCTGCGGGAACGGTCAAGCGCAGCAGTCTTTTGATGCGCCACCGCAGGTCGCGGAAAATCCCAACTACCAAGCTCCAGAGAAGCTCCAATAACCAAATTCAAAGGGATTTCACCCGCGAATCACGCGAATTGACACCAATGTGAATCCTGAACTCTGTTCGATTACGCGATTGCGAGCACGATCTCGGTATTTGTGCTTCGTCATTCTTTCGTCATTCGACATTCGTGCTTCGTCATTCCTTAATACTCGTCGTGGCGACGCCACCAGACGCCGGTCTCGTTCCGTCCCTTGGGCGCGCGATCGAGCCACTGGTACATTCCCCAGAGACCGTCCACTCCGCGCGAATAGGCGGAATAAGTGTGATAGACGACGCCGTCCTCGAGAGCGAACGCGCTTACGCCCGGCCTCTCGCGTATGTACGTGTTCACGTCGGTCCCGCACATGGCAGCGAACTTACTGGCGCCGTCGGACGTCGAGCGCGAAGATATCGGGGCGACAGGTTCCTCGCGCTCGTAGTTGTATTCGATTCCCTTGCGCTGTTCCTCCTCCGTGAACGAGGCGCTGAAGTCGGAGTTGAAATCGCCGTCGGCCGACGACGCCCACGGAAAGGTCCAGCCCATTCGCCGTTTGTATTCCTGCAACTTTGCGAGCGGCGCGCGCGACACCGCCCAGAGCATCACGTCATGGTTGGCCAGGTGGATGGCGATGCCGTTGAAGCCGTCCGCAATCGCCGAGCATGACGGGCATCCCCCTTTGTAGTCGGGCCCGAACATGAAGTGATAGACGAGCAGCTGCGAGCGTCCTCTGAAAAGATCAGCGAGGGTCGCTTTTCCTTCGTCGGTCTCGAAGCGGTACTCCTTGTCGATTCGAACCCACGGCAACTCCTGCCGACGCCGCGCGACCTCGTCGCTACGCCGCGTCAGTTCCTTCTCGGCCTTGAGCAACTTCAGCCGGGTCGCAAGCCACTCTTCACGTGTTCCAGTCTTATGTTTAGTCATCGTTTTCTCTTCTTTCACTTGGTCGGTCATCGTTTCTCACGATCATCACCGCATCATCGTCGATCCTCTCCAATAAACGATCAACTCCGGGGGCCACTAGTGTGCGCGTTGGGTTTTTGGCAGCCCCTTATCTTGTACGATCTTCACTATTTTCGCTGAGCGGCCGTCGTCGAGCGCGATGCGATCACCGAGCTGCGACGCCAGAAGCGCTTTGCCGATCTGTGAAATCCAACTCACCGCGTTCGGCGTAAAGTCCAATTCGTCAACGCCCACCACTGTGTAAATCTCAGTCTTGCCCTCTGCATCGCTCACAGTCACCGTCGAACCAAACGATACGCTCCGCGATGGTCCATCTGGAGGGTCGACAATTTCGATCGAAGCGAGAATTTGTTCGAGCTCCGCGATCCGTTCAGTGTTGTCGCCGGCGGCGCGCAGTCTTGTCAGCTCATCTTGCAATCGCGCCGTGCCGCGCGTCGTAATGTAATTGACTGCGCCCGGAGGCAACCCTGAAGCAGCGCGCTTCCTGCCACTCCGCTCCGGAGGATCGACATCTTCACGTATGAACGCTCTGCTCATTGAAAAAGAATCGCAGATCCAGACTCGCTCTTCTGAGCATGCGCAGTCGCTGAAGCTACAGCGTGACTATAAAAATACAGCCGTCCTCATGCCTTTGAGTAAATCTCGGCACCCGCTTCGGCGAACTCGCGCGATTTCTGTTCCATGCCAGCTTGCAGCGCTTCTTCCTCCGAGAGTTTTTGTTCGGCCGCGAATTTTCGCACATCTTCGGTGATACGCATGGAACAGAAGTGCGGGCCGCACATGGAACAGAAGTGCGCGGTCTTGGCGCCTTCCTGCGGGAGCGTCTCATCGTGAAACTCGCGCGCAGTCTCGGGATCAAGCGCGAGATTGAATTGATCTTCCCAGCGAAATTCGAAGCGGGCTTTGCTGATGGCGTTGTCGCGGTATTGCGCGCCGGGATGGCCTTTCGCTAAATCGGCAGCGTGCGCGGCGATTTTGTAGGCGATAACGCCGTCTTTCACATCCTTCTTGTTCGGCAAACCGAGATGTTCTTTCGGCGTGACGTAGCACAGCATGGCGCACCCATACCAGCCGATCATCGCCGCGCCGATCGCGCTGGTGATGTGATCATAGCCCGGCGCGATATCCGTGGTGAGGGGGCCGAGCGTGTAGAACGGCGCTTCGTCGCACCATTCGAGTTGTTTCTCCATGTTCTCCTTGATCATGTGCATGGGGATGTGACCCGGGCCTTCGTTCATTACTTGCACGTGCTGCGCCCATGCGCGCTTGGTTAGCTCACCTTGCGTGTAAAGTTCGGCGAACTGCGCTTCGTCGTTCGCGTCAGCAATACTGCCTGGCCTCAGGCCATCGCCAATTGAAAAGCTGACGTCGTATGCGGCCATGATCTCGCAGATTTCGTCCCAATGCGTGTAGAGAAAACTTTCCTGATGATGCGCGAGACACCACTTGGCCATGATCGAGCCACCGCGGGAGACGATGCCGGTGGCGCGGCGCGCAGTGAGCGGAATGTAGCGCAGAAGCACTCCCGCGTGGACAGTAAAATAATCCACACCTTGCTCAGCTTGTTCGATCAACGTATCGCGATAAATTTCCCAGGTCAGTTCCTCGGCGCGACCACCGACTTTTTCGAGCGCCTGATAAATAGGCACGGTGCCGATGGGCACTGGACCGTTGCGAATGATCCACTCGCGCGTGGCGTGAATGTTTTTGCCGGTGCTGAGATCCATCACCGTGTCGGCGCCCCATTTCGTCGCCCAACGCATTTTCTCGACTTCTTCTTCAATTGACGACGCCACAGCGCTGTTGCCGATGTTGGCGTTGATCTTTACGAGGAAATTGCGGCCGATAATCATCGGCTCGGATTCCGGATGATTGATGTTTGCGGGAATGATCGCACGGCCGCGCGCGACCTCGGCCCGCACAAACTCTGGTGTTATTTCATCAGGGATCTTGGCACCAAAACTTTCGCCGGGATGCTGCTGAGCGAGATCGTTGCGGGCGATTGCGGAATTCGGAATTCGGAATTCGGAATTTTCGGAAGCCGCACGGGTTTCTTCATTCCGCATTCCGCATTCCGCATTCCGCATTTGCTCCCTGATTGCAATGAATTCCATTTCGGGCGTGATGATGCCCTGGCGCGCGTACCAAAGCTGCGTGACACAGCGGCCCGCGCGCGCACGAAGCGGGCGACGCTTTGCCGCAGTTGATGGTTGAGAGTTGAGTGTTGAGAGGTCCGAGGCGGACTGCCCCTTAAATTTCTTAATTCTTGATTCATCCTTCTTACCTCCGTTGCGTCGTGCTGAATGCTCGGCATGCGCAGCGGAAAGGTAGCCATCATCAATCGGCCGAACTTCGCGGCCGGCGTATTCCCCGACTTCCCCTCGCCCGCGGATCCATTTCGCGCGCAGCGGCGGCAGACCTTGTTCGACGTCGCCATGAAAATCCGGATCGCCCCACGGGCCGCTGGTGTCGTAAACGCGCACCGGCTCGTTCACTTCAATTTGGCCGCTAATCGATTTCGTCGGGGCGAGCGTTATCTCCCGAAAAGGAACTCGGATGTCTTTGTGCAACGTGCCCGAGACATAAACCTTCTTCGAGTTCGGCAAAGCAGATCGATCATCCACAGATTTGAAACTCGCTCGTTCCCCAACTCGCTCGCCGCTTTCCCTTGCGGCTTTTCCTTCTATGTCGCTGATCCCCTCAGCTCCATTCGCAGATTTTCGCAGATTACTTCCGTTTGAATCTGTGGAATCGGGGCCGAGGGAATCTGTGGATGAAGAATTCTTATTCATAAACAAGGCGGTTTCGCACGCATGGCTGATATCGCCAGTCCGGCATCGGACCCTCGCTCCCTTCGGCGGCATTACCCGCATCAGGTTCAAGGGGTTCGTCTCACTACTGACGTCTCAGCCATCGCGGCTCCCCCGCACTGCAATTCGAAACTACGACCCGCGTTTGCGAAGTCAAAGACATCTCGCACGACGGACACAAAGGAACACAACGTTCAAATGACGCCGTGGACTTGGTGTGAGGAAGATCGCCCGTCCGGCTCGGACCGAATTACTGCGCGGCTGTCTCTTGCTTTACGTTGGTGTGGAAAATCGCCAGCCAGGCGTTGCCCTCTTTTTTCCAGACCGAGCCCGCGTTAAAGGTGCCGGAGGCGTCCTTCCCATCATATGTGCCTTCAATCTTCACGATGTAGGTCGTAACGATCACATCCTTTTCGTCAGAGAATGCGGTGAAATCGCTGATGGTAAAGGATTTCATGTCCCATTTTTTCATGTCGTCCAATTCCTTCTGCAAATCGGATTTGCCTTCCGCGTAAACGCCGCGGAAATCTTTATCGACGACCTTCTTGAAACCGTCCGCACTTTTGTCTTTAAACGCCTGCCAGGCCGCTTTCTCTTTCACCTCGATCGCGTCCTTGTCCGCGCCGGCGGCGAAGCAGGCGACGGTCATGGCGAAACACAGAGCGAGTGAATAGGTGATGCATTTTTTCATATGTCCTTTGGTTTGGTGTTGAGTCTCTAGCCTAGGGAGATCACCACCCAAATCAACGTGGAGATAAGACCTGGCGCGCAAATCGATTACCGCGCCATAATCTCACTCAGGGAACGATAACCGCCGAGTCGAGCGGTGAGACTTTTGAAGGAGTTGACGTCTGCTGCGGGGAAACAAACTTAGACTTGCCGACCAAGCTGATCAGACTTGCATCTGCTTCCTTCAACTGCCCTTCCTGAATAACTGGTTCAATCGGCGCCGACTTGGTTTGCTTGCGATAATCCGCGACGAGCATTGGCGGCTGTTTCTTCACGCCCAACTCGCGATAGTTCTCGATCCCGACGCCAATCGCCGCGGCCAGCTTGCCCCGCCAATCTTTGTTCGAAATCAATTTGCATTCGCCGCGCTCTGTCAGAAATCCTCCTTCGATCAGCACAGCTGGCACCTTCGTCAGGCGCAGGACAGCGAATCGGGCGCGTTTGATGCCTCGGTCGTACTCGGGGATATGACCGAGCAGCGAATGGTAAATGCAAGCCGATAGCGCCATGCTTTGCGCATCGACCTCACTGCCGGGTTGCATGTTGAAAGAACTCAACGCGACCGCGCTGTCCGATGTGGAGGGCGCTCCGCGCGGCGTAAACGAAAAAATTTCGAAACCGGTGGCATTCGGATCGTCATTCGTCCCATTGAAATGGATGCTGACGAAAATTGGATTGCGCGCGGTGTTGGCGATCTGTGCGCGCACTTCCAACGGCACAAAATAATCGCCCTCGCGAGTCATGATCACGCGGAGGCCTTTCGCCTGCAAAAGCGGGCGCAGCTTTCGCGCGACATCGAGGGCAAAATCTTTTTCACATCCGTAACGACTCACCTGCCCCTTGTCGTGGCCGCCATGTCCCGGATCCAAAACCACCGTCTGAACCTTGCCGACGGCCGGAACACGATGCGGACGCACCAGCGGTTCGATCGTTTTGGCGACATCAGTGCGGGAGACCAGATACTTTCCGTCCTGCTCAACTAAGGGGAAGCACAACCAACTGCGCGCGCCATTAATCATTGCCTCACGGCTGCCGCTGACAAATTCCAGTGGACTCACCGTCTCGAGCCGGAGTTCGTCACCCGCCGCGGCGACACCTGCGGGTAATCCGTAAAACCGCGAAATATTATCGACGCTCAAGTAATCGTGACCATTGACCTTGATGACCTCCCAATCGCTGGCTGCAAACGTTGGGACGACGACGAATGAAATGCAGAGACACGCGACAGCCAACCAACGCTTCACGAGGAGGAACATGCGTGCGCTACGGTACTAAAAATCACGTCCATCTCAAATCAGCCGGCTCAGTGAATCTCGCCCCTCCCCTTGGACAAGGAGAGAGGACTAAGGTGGGGGGTTCGAAACCGAACCGGCGACTTATCTGAATAAACCCTCACCCTCCCCTCTCCCTTGCGAAGGGCGAGGCGACCAGTAATCCAGCCGCCTCCCATGTACTCAATCATTTAAACTGACAATTGACTTAGTGATTTTTAGCGCTAAACACCGGAAATGTTTTTGCCTGCTCGACGTGTCTGCGGTGTCTGGGTTGCATTGCTCCTGCTGGGTTTGACGCCGTTATCCGCAATCGCAGTTTCCCCTGCTCAAAAATTTCCAAAGTGTTGCGTCTGGCGCGTGACCAATGCTGAAGCGCCATTTTACCTGGTTGGCTCAATTCACGCGCTTAGCAAAAAGGATTATCCACTCCCCGCGGCGTACCAACGCGCGCTAAAAGATAGCGCACGCTTCGTCTTCGAATTTGATCCGAACCGGGGCGCCGAATTTGAAAGGAAATTTGAAGCAGCCGCCAAATATCCGCCGGGACAGGATATCCGCGCGAAGATTGACCCAGAACTTTTCGCTTGGCTGCGCCAAAATATTTTTACCGTGAAAACCGACTCTCGCCGCGGAAAGCCGGGGCGAGTTGCAGGGTTCGACAGCGAGCTCCGCTATAAACCATGGTGGATTGCGCAGCATCTTGCCGCCCCAGCCAGCTACACCAGGAGTTCCGCCTCGCACGGCTTGGACAATTATTTCGTGGACCATGCGAAGGTGGCAGGAAAAGAGATAGCAGGCCTCGAATCGGTTGATGAGCATGTGGCCGTCCTTGGTGGATTGTCAGATCGCGACGGCGAATTCATGCTGCGAGATGCCTTAACGCAGCCGAAGGATGGCGCAAAGGAATTCAGCAGGATGTACAAGGCGTGGCGCAAAGGCGATACTAATGCGCTTTGGGCAGGTGACGCGCGACTGCGCAGCCAGGCGCCCAGCATTGCGGCTCGGTTTGTCGATGATCGCAACGTCAAATGGATTCCGCGAATCGAGGCGGAACTGAAAAGGGGCAAACCGACTGCGATTGTCGCAGGCGCGCTTCATTTCTCCGGGCCGCGCAGTGTCATCGCGCTGTTGCAAAAACGCGGCTACCAAATCGAGCAGCTGTAGCAGCGGCCTTGCGAATGGCGCTGTAGAGAACGTACCCTTGCTGCGGGTACCATTTCAACGGAACTGCGTCTAGAAGGTCTAATTCCGCATTAAAATAATCCGGAACCACTCACTTATTTTTCAAAACGATGAAGTCATGTATCGCTATTATCATTTCACTAGTTGCTGCCATTGCCGCGCTTGCAGAGCCGCAGCCGCAGACCGCGCAAAGTGCGCCGCCTCTCGATCCGAAAAATATGGATACATCGACGAAACCCGGTGACGATTTTTTTCGCTATGCGAACGGCGCATGGATCAAGCGGACCGAGATCCCGCCAGAATACTCCCGATGGGGCGCATTCAATGAGCTGATCGAGCGAAACAACGACGCGCTGCATACGATCGCCGAGAAGACATCGAAAACGCACGTCGATGCCAAGCTCGCGCCGGAAACACAGAAGGTGGGCGATTATTACGCCAGCGGAATGGACGAAAAGACGATCGAAGCGATGCGCACCAAGCCGTTGCAAGATGAGTTCAACAGAGTCGACGCGATGAAAGATCGAAAAGATGTGTTGGCAGAGATCGCGCACCTCCACAGCATCGGCGTAAATACATTTTTCAACTTTGGAGCCGGTCAGGACGCGAAGGACAGCACGCACGACATCGCCCAGGCGGTGCAGGGCGGACTCGGCATGCCGGATCGCGACTACTACACCAAGCAAGACCCCGACATGAAAGAGAAGCGCGAGAAGTACATCGCGCATGTAACTAAGATGCTGACGTTGTTAGGCGAGCCGGCGGAGAAAGCAGCCGAAGACGCGAAAAAGATCATGGCGCTGGAAACGAAGCTGGCCGAAGCGTCGCGCACGCGCGTAGAACTGCGCGACCCTATCAAAAACTACAACAAGATGGGCGTGCGCCAGCTGCAGGACCTGACGCCAGACTGGAACTGGAGCGATTATTTCAAGCAGATCGACTTGCTCGAGCCGGGCGACATCAACGTGCATCAGCCGGAGTTTTTCAAAGCGGCCAATGATTTATTCAAATCGACATCGATTGACGATTGGAAGGCGTACCTGCGCTGGCACCTGATCAACGCGACCGCGCCTTATCTTTCCAAAGATTTCGTCGACGAAGATTTCGACTTCAACGAGCGAATGCTGCGTGGCACACAGCAGATCAAGCCGCGTTGGAAACGGGTTATCACCTCGGAAGATGGCGAGATCGGCGAAGCACTCGGCAAATTGTACGTTGGTTTTTATTTCCCACCGGAAGCCAAGGCGCGCGCGCTCGAGCTCGTAAACAATTTGAAGGAGGCTCTGGCCGATCGAATCAAAACGCTCGAGTGGATGGACGAGCCGACGAAGCAGGAAGCGCTGAAAAAGCTCGCCGCGTTTACGGTCAAGATCGGTTATCCCGATAAGTGGCTCGATTATTCGTTGCTCCAGATCGACCGCGGCCCCTTTGTTTTGAACACGCTGCGCGCCGAGAAATTTGAAGCCGAGCGCGACCTGCAGAAGATCGGCAAGCCAGTCGATCGCACCGACTGGGGGATGACGCCGCCGACGGTGAACGCCTACTACAATCCGAACATGAACGAGATCGTGTTTCCGGCCGGGATTTTGCAGCCGCCGTTCTTCTACGCGAACGCGGACGACGCCGTGAACTACGGCGCGATCGGTGCCGTCATCGGCCATGAAATGACGCACGGCTTCGATGATCAAGGACGGCAGTTCGACGCCGTGGGCAATCTGCGTGACTGGTGGACGCCGAAATCTGCCGAGGAATTTAAAAAGCGCTCGGGGGCGATCGTGCAGCAATACAATGAATACGAGGCGCTGCCTCGCTTGCACGTTAACGGCGAACTCACACAGGGCGAAAACATCGCCGACATCGGGGGACTGAAACTAGCCTATGCCGCGTTGCAAAAGGCACTCGACAAACATCCAGAGGAACGTGGGAAAAAAATCGATGGCCTCACGCCGGAGCAACGCTTCTTCCTGTCTTTCGCCGCGATCTGGCGGTCGAAGATTCGCGACGAAGACCAAAAGCTGCGACTCACTACCGATCCGCATTCGCCGGCGCAGTTTCGCGTAAATGGACCGCTCGCGAACATGCCAGAGTTTCAACGAGCTTTTAACGTTCCCGACAGCTCGCCGATGGTCAGGCCTGCCGACAAACGCGTGAATATCTGGTAACGCACATACTTCTACAAATCGGGAGAATTACTCTTCGTCAACACACACGCGTGTTAAGAAATAGAAAGCGGTCCTGCGATCGGACGAATACCTAGTTCAATTGGTGCCGATATCGCGCACAAAGTTCGTTGGCTGCGTCCAACCAACATGGAAAACCAAATTCGAAACCGTGTTGAAGTAATCGTGCCGGCATAACGCGCCGACTCTTCAGGATCAACTCGGTCTCGGTTCGCATAAAAAACGCGCCGACTTCCAGCATCCATTTCGATGCCGGCAGGCCGATTGTTACTCCCCACGCGCGACGCAGCTCACGCATGAATTCCGCATTGGGCAACGGGTTGGGCGAACACACGTTCACGATGCCGGCCACGTCGTTCTCGATTAAGAATCTGACAGCACGGACAAAATCGTGCTCGTGAATCCAGGAAATGAATTGGCGGCCGTTACCCGCTTTTCCACCAAGACCGAGCCGCACCAATCCAAGCAGCGTCGCAAAAATTCCGCCACGGTCCGGACTCATCGTCATCGCGGAGCGCATGATCACAATGCGCGTGTGCGGCAACGGTCTCGATTCGTAGAGGGCTGATTCCCACGCTTTGGCGACATCAATGCTGAACCGCCAGGTATCGGGAGCATTCGGTTCGTTTCCGCCGATCAGACCCGTGAATTCATCATTCGGTGCATCAAATCGATGTCCGTAGATCGTTGCCGTGGCAGCTTGCAGCCAGACCGGTGGCGGTTTTTTTGCTTTTTCCAGAGCGCTACGAATCCCACGAACCGAATTAACTCTCGATTCTAGAATCTCGCGCCGATTTCGTTTTCCGTAACGGCAATTGACACTTCGACCCGCGAGATTGATGACGACGTCCGCGTCCTCGAGTTCCTCCGTCCAACCGCAAAGATTTTTTCCATCCCATTGGACGGATCGACATGACGACCGCGCCACTGATTTTCGACTCAGGACTACGACTTCATCGCCCGCGAAGGAAAAGGCGCGGCAAAGGATCGCGCCAATCTGACCGGTGCCGCCGGCAATGACAATTTTCACAACGGCGCACCGGTAGTTGAGCAGCTCGCCTTCTGTCGTGGATGATGAGCAGTCAGCAGTCGAGCTGTGTTTTGCGGTTCTTGTCGAAACAACGCGTCCGACAGAAAAAAGCGGTTCCGTGATAGCAATTCACAAACAATCCGTGCGAACGGCAATAAGATTGGATGGGCCATGCGCTGCGCGTGCTCTCGATAATTCTGCAGCGCCCACAGACACATGATCCAGGCATGGGGTCCACGATAAACCGAACCGTCCTCAGAGATGACGAGAAGTTGTTCGTTAGGTTGAAGCGCATCGATTCCCGGAAACCACCGTTGAACGTCCGTCGATTGGAATGCGATAAATGAGAGCGGCACGAAGGCCGGCTGCTTCATCAACCAATTGCGGCAGCGAACACAGAGTTCGCACTGCGCATCGAACAAAACGTAAAGTCGTTTCATTGGGTGGCGACAGGAATATGAGCTTGCGGCGGGACTGGTGGCGGCATCCTTTGCAAAAGTGCGCGTCGGCGCATTTTGGAGAAGACGAAGACGTTGAAGAAATGCATGCCGCCGAGCACGAGCATCACTACGCCGATTTTACGACTGATTGTCTCAAGCACTCCGCGGAGATCTGCGGGCGCAACGCCCTCTCTCAAAGCAAGCGCGATGTAGCCGATATTGATGAGATAAAAGCCAACAACGAGCAGATGGTTGACCGAATCGGCCAACTGTTCGTTGCCGTGAAATGAATCAATCAGAAATACACGGCCGTTTTTGTGGAGCGTATGCGCCACCCAGATAGTGAGCGAAATGCTCAATGCGACATAAACCAGTTTTCGATGAAAGCGGTCTTTCATTTCAGGAATTTGAATGCCCAAGGGACCATTTTGCTTTGCTCCGACTGCGAGACCTTCGTGATCACGCCGTCGGCCAGTTCGAGAAAATCGCTAAGCGCTTTGATTTGCCTGTTGAAGGCGGCTGCTTCAGCGCCTCGCAAACCTTTGGTGCGCGCGCTGCATTCTTTTAAGACGCCGAGCGCCGGTCGCAGTTCGCGCCTCCGCCGTTCACGAATGATGATGCAAAACATTTTCCAGACATTTTTTTCGGCTTCGAAAAATTCTTTTCGCTGACCCTTGCGAACGACGCTCCGAACCAACCCCCAGCTC
>WNFR01009091.1_pt1 | contig 13336 bp, 13 predicted proteins | sample 5400221 | NCBI WGS metagenome assembly WNFR01 (sample SAMN13153357, study PRJNA577476) | soil metagenome | isolation source: 40 cm soil under Madrone tree | place: USA:California | collected 2016-06-14
CCGCCTCTGATTGGGCAGTGCTGCGCGCCGTATCGGTATCCTCAATGCGCAGGATGAACTTGCCCCCATGTTTCCTGGCAAAACAGTAGTTAAACAGTGCTACGTAAGCGGTGCCGACGTGGGGATCGCCGGTTGGCGAGGGGGCAACGCGTGTTCTAACGATAGAGTTGGACACAAGTTATTTATTCTACGTCAATTGGCCGTCGCTGCCGCCTTCGGCATTCCGGGAATGGGCGCGCAGGGCACACTGCTGTCCACCCGCTCTCAAATATTCATTGGCCAAACGGCAAACAGGGAGTCGTCGCCTTCACATCAAACAGAACGGGCCAAAACTGAATCGTACGAAGGAGGATGTAATGAAGAATACGAAGGAGGATGTAATGAAGAAAACGATGCAGCTGGTTCTTGCTGTTTTCATGGGCCTGGGAGGTACGGGTGTGATGCTGGCGCAATCAGCCTCCGCCCAGTCTTCCAATGCTACACAGAAAATGGAGGAGCGCATTAAGCGCGAAGTAAGACACGAACTGGCGATGCTGCCCCAATACGACATCTTCGACAATCTGGCTTACAAGGTTGACGGCAGCACCGTAACATTGCTGGGTCAGGTGCACGACGCCTTTCTTAAAGATGCGGCGGAAGCCGCGGTCAAGCACATCGAGGGCGTGGAACACGTCAACAATCAGATTGAAGTCTTGCCGGTCTCGCAAAACGATGATCGCATCCGGCGCGAAGTGGCGCGCGCGATCTTCAACGATCCAAGACTGTTTCAATATTCGATACAGTCAGTCCCGCCGATTCACATTGTCGTGAAAAATGGTCATGTAACATTGGAAGGAGTTGTCCGCTCGCAAGCGGACAAGGATGCCGCCGGCATTCGCGCGAACGGCGTACCCGGTGTGTTTTCAGTGCAGAACAATCTGCAGGCGGAATCGGGCAGCTAATAGATCCGCAGGCAACCGGAGGAGAAATCCTCCGTTTCTCTTTTGCGTCACATTTTAGTAGCTGTTCGGGGATCAGGCTGCGGTGGCTTTGTCCCTGGGTTGGGCAAGCACCGATACCGGCTGTTCGCGGGAAATCTTCATGCGGACACCGCACACCGGGCAATCAATTGCTCCCGCGTGCTCCACGACTGATGGTACGGTCCTGAATTTACGGCCGCAGTTTGCGCATTGGACATCCACAATCTGAACCAAATCAAAAATCCTGTCGGAAGATTTCTATTTCCTTCAGGCTAACACGGATATTTCCTCCGTGCACACAAAACAAAACGCTATGAAGCTGCGTTCCGGAGTTCCTGAACAATTTCTGCCGCAGCTTTTCGCGCGGCATCCGCCTGGCCCGGGGAAAACGAGATCGCGCCGACGCGTGCGTGACCGCCGCCGCCGTAACGCTAACAGATTTTTGCCAAATTCACCATATTCGCTTGCTTGGTCCACGGGTTTGATCCCACTGCTACCTTCACGCGAAAGCTGCTGCTGCTCAGTCCTACGCTGTAAACCGACTCCGGAAATAAATAGTACGGAATGAACTTGTTGTAACCCTCAAGGTCCTGGTCGGTAATATCGAAATAAATCGTTTTCCGCTCGCACTCTGCGCGTTGGCGCAGAATATCAACAGAGCGGCGGTGACGCTCCATCAACGGCGGAATGAGGGGCGCAACAAAAGGCTCCTGGATCACTTTTTTCAGTGGCTCCGTCACCAGATATGGAATGAGTTTGGGAATGAACCCCGGATCGGTGCTGGACTCGATGACCATGGTCAGCTTCATGGCCGGCGCAGCCATTTCCACCGCCGATTGCGGGTCCTTAAACTGGGCCCCGTCTATAATGTCGGCCCACTCGATCAGTTCAGCCACCGGCTTGGGATCAAAGCCGAACTTCTCCTGGGCGACGTGCGCCAGGAACTTGGTGCAGGACCTGAAGTCAGGATCGTAAAACTTCCGGCTTTTATCACCATTGCGAAAGTGCTCGGCGTCCTCAGGTGTCAGGAATGCGCTCTGATGATGGTCAAACCACCAGGTAATCCTGGGCGAAGGCGAGTATTTGAAATCGACGATGGCGTTCTCGTCGCCGTCAAAGTCATCTTCGTTGAATAGCGAACCGGCGCGATGCACCAGGCCGCTGAACTGGAACTGAGCGTCGCTCCGGACGCGCTCGCGGTAAAAACGGGAAAACAAGGAGGCCGACGCAGTACCGTCGAAACACTTGTCGTGATAGAACACTCTGACTTTCAAATGCCTTCCTTCCCTCGCGCCATGGACCACGAGCAAAGCTAATAGAAATGCCATTTTGCAACATCATTGTCAAGGAAAGGCCTGCGAGCCGGCCTGTGGAAATTCCTGCTCTGCCCCGACGCTTCAAACATCCGGTTTACAGGAAGCGTCGAAAACCGGGCAATGAAAGGCCAAACTCGACTATTTATAAATGGTGACCTGGTCTGCTGGTTTTTGCAGTTTAATCGTAATTGCGTGGTTGGGCGACTGGAAATCAAAGTCTTCCCCATAAGTCCGGAACCCGGGAGCTATGACTTGGACGCGGAATTTCCCATAGGGAATTCCATTGATTTGCGCCTTGCCGTCTTCGTGCGTTTTGAGTTCAATCCCCTCAGCCTTTTGCTTACCGTTCTTGTCCAGGGGGTGCAAAACGATTTCGGCATTGCGTACCGGCTTACCATTCGAGTCCCTCACCACAAGAAACTCGAGAGAAGCAGATTTCGAGCCGGCAAAAGCGATTCCGGCCATGGCAACGGCCAAAATAACCAAGGGGAAAAACGCGCGTATTGATTGCGCATAAATCTTTTTCGAGTCGACCATTGATTCATTGTACAAGCGAACAGGAGGTTTAGGATTTCCTCTTTTGTAACATATTGTTACAAGCTTGCCCGCGTCCCGAGTTCTAGACGGAATCCCTGGAATTCCCATATCCTCTTTGTTTTGAATGTCTAAGTCAGCTTACTCCTGATGTGGAACTCAGACTGCTATGTTACTTGGCATGATATTGCCAGAACATCTTAGCGTCATGGAAACAAGACCTCGTTCGTCCTTCGGAAAAAACGGCATTTCCCGAGAACGCGTGCGGCCCAAAGACACACAGGCGGGTTTTTCCCTGGTCGAACTGATTGTCGTTCTGGCGCTGATACTCATCATAGTCGCGGTCTCCATCCCATCCATAACGCAGACAATTAACAATTACCGGCTAGACGCAGCCGGACACGCGGTTGCCAGCCTGCTCCAACAGACGAGAATACAGGCAGTAAAGACCAATACGCCGTATTATGCCCAATTTGATACTACAACCACGCCGAACATGGTTTATGCCAATGCTTCCACCGGGGCCTTCACCAGCGGCACAGATTCCGATGTAACAGTTTCGCGCAACATTTCTTTCCTGGATCCCGGCAGTTTAGACCATAAGCAATTAGACGATACTCTGAGCAGTGGCAACACCAGTGCTGTTTCCAACATTGGCGGTCTGATTGGATTCAACGCGCGCGGGCTGCCTTGTACCGAACAGTCAAGCACTCCTGCCATCTGCATACAATCGGGCAATGCGGCCAACTACTTTGAATGGTTCATGCAGAGCAAATCCAATGGTGGATGGGAAGCCGTCACCGTTACTCCCGCGGGGAGAATCAAGGCCTGGCGTCTGGTTTCCACGAATGGCGGTTGCGGCAAAGATTCCGGCGGCACCTCTTATCAAGGGTGCTGGCAATAGGCCGGCAGTAACTTCCGTAAACAAAGGAGAAAGAACGTGTTGATTAAGCGCAAAAGTCGGGTCAGCGGATTCTCCCTGCTGGAGTTGCTGGTAGCCATTTTTGTTCTGACATTTGGCGTGTTGGGCAGCATGGTCATGGTCATCATCGGCATAGAGCGGAACAATGCCAACCGCGTTGACACCACGGCAACGAACGCCGCCCAGGCCGTGCTCGAAGCGATTGCAGGGACCCAGGCCAACACAGACCCGCAGTTGACCATTACAGATTGCCAGGGGAACAACCTTCAAGTTTACACAGCCGCGGGCGGTGCGCCCGTTACTGCTTCGGGCGACATCGATTTCAGCCAGGCTGCAGTCACTAATTACCAGATGAATTACACGCTCTGCGGAAGCAATGGTCTATCGACCGTCTATGACGTTCGGTGGAGAGTAGACGCGCTAGGCACGCAGAACTACGGCAAGCTGATTACAGTCTCTGCCCGCCAGCCATTTGTCTACAAGGTCGGTGGCCTCGCCGGTCTCTTGCCCGTCACGCTGCGCACCATCGTAGGGATATAAGGACCACCCATGAAGAGCAAACCCGTGAAAAGAAAGTTAAACACTTCGAATACCGGCTTCTCACTGGTCGAGATGCTGGTGGTTGTAGCTATCTTCAGCATAATCCTGGGGGCCATTTTTAAGCAGATAGAGGCGGCCCAGCAGCGGTACCAGACGGAAGATCAGAAGCTGGATCTGACGCAACAGACCCGGGAGTTTATTGACCAGTTCACGCGTGACGTGCATCAGTCCGGCTTTCCCAGCCAGCAAATGTATGCCAACCGCTTTTCGCTGGTCACAAACCCCGAGGCGCATGCCGCGAATTCGAATCTGATTTCCGCTGGCTTGTGGTTTGTCTCGCCCACAGACGTAGCCTTTGAAGGCGACCTGGATGGATTGGGAAACGTGCAAGTCATTCAATATCACTATGACGACGGCAGCACCTGGAACAGCGTAAACGGCCCCAACCCGTGTCCTTGCATACGGCGCAGCTCGGTTGCAAAAATTGCTGGCAACCCCTGGGACCAAACCGCCCCTATCTTTTATACCGAGGTGCAGAACCTGGTGGCCCCGACCGCCAACACGCCAATCTTCTCGTTTTATCAGGCGAATGGGAACCCTGTGACTGTCCCGGCGGGTACTTTAAAGACCAATACGTCCCCGCCCATACAACAGCCCATATGTACGACGGCGCCGTGCGGCATCATCCTGGGCGATAACACGAACGGCATTGACCGTGTCGCCGAGGGTAACTTACAAGCTATTAAAACAATCCGCATCAATTTGACAACCCAAGGGAAACGAAACGATGCCCAGACGGGCCAATCCATTCAGGTCAATATGGTGGGCTCGGCCAGGCTACCCAATAATTGAGAGTGAGGAGCAAAAAGTGGACACAATGAGGATCATCGCAAACCGTAAAGAGCGAGGTGCAGCTCTGTTGATCGCCATGATGGCTTTGTTATTGCTGGCTGCGATCGGAGTCGGGTTCATGTTCATGGCGGATACGGAGAACAGCGTGAACAATAATTACCGCGACTCTCAAAAGGCCTACTTTGCCGCACGGGCAGGATTGGAGAATGTTCGCACGCTGCTGGCAGCGCCGGGGTACGCGGCAAATCCACCGAAAGGATTGCTCTACGACCAGGCTAATAACCTGACCATGCCAGGCGCGGGCGCGACTGGAGTTCTCTATGTCCTGAATCCAACCGGAAGTGAGACAGTAAATCCAAGCACCGGGGCCTATGGGGATGACCAGTTTTGCCAGGAGCAATTCGCAAGTTCTGGGGGCACTTTCACCACCCCAACGGCAGGCACTCGGTGTAGCTTTCCTTCGAGCGGGGCCTTCAATACAACCTCCCCAAATACTAGCGCTATCCCCAATACCGGCACTGCAAGTGCGCTGCCCTTCAAGTGGGTGCGAATTACCAACAAGCAGAACTTCATGGGCTTGCTGGCGGCTACCGGGACATCCCAATCGTTTACTGTGGATGGGAGCGCAAATTACGCCTACAGGGTCTGTTTTGACGGCACCAAAGAGATTGCTATTCCGCCTACTCAGAGTTGCCAGACCCAAGGCCAGAGTCCCGCGCCCCCGGTTGATTTAGCCGAACCGGTATGGCTGGTGACTTCTCTTGCAGTCACACCGGGAATAGGCGCAAATCCCGGATCCAGGCGGATAGTCCAGATGGAGCTTGCGAACGCGCCGCCGCTCAATGTCCCCGGCACTATTTCAACCGAGGCGCCTATTACGTTTAATGGAGCTAGTGTGACCGTTAATGCCTATGACAACTGCAGTTGTACGTGCACAACATCAGGCAACGGGAACAACGCAACCACGACTTGCACGAGCCGAAGCGGAATGACATGTGACGGAAGCCATCGCGCTGTTTATACCGCAAATACGGTTACAGCCGGTCAAGCGAATGCAGTTTCGGGTTTTGGCACCGACCTCGGCGGAAACGCTTCCCAACAGAATGTAAATCCCTTTCCTTATAACATTGATCAATTGATCAACCAGTACAAGAGCGCGGCGACACCGGCCTCGTTTAATTCTCAGTGCAGCGGTACCGCCGATTTCACCGCAAATCCACCCAGTTATCTCTCTTGCCCCGACCAGTCGGGCGCGACGTTCGGTACCTACCCCGCACATGATTCCAACTACGTGCCGAATCAACCTGTAACTGGAGCTGTGCCCCAGGTCACTTATATTGCAGGCAGCGTGCATTTAACGGCTAACCCAATCGGCGACGGTGTCCTCATCATAGATGGAGACGTTCGAATCGATGGAGGCATGAATTTCTATGGCCTGATTCTGGTGCGAGGCAAGGTCACGTTCTCAGGCGGCGGCAGCAGTGGCACCAACATCTATGGAGCGATTCTGTCCGGGGAGGACATCACCAATGGTAACGCTTCGAGCGACGTAGTCGGTGGCAATGTAAAGCTTCAGTATGATTTATGCGCGCTAAAGGACAGTGCGTCCCACGGTCCTCCCAGATTACTCGCCACCCACGAATTACAGTACTGAAAAAACGTTAGCCTTGGCCGGCATTGTCCGCAAGTCCGGAATCCAGGCGAAAAAGCACCAAAGGAGTCAGCATAAGCTGGCTCCTTTTTGCGTTATGATTGCTCGAAATTGGTCCGTGTGAATTAGAACAAACCAGTAATGCCTGTTCGTCGGTCTGGCCCCCTGTCTGTGTTCGAAAGCAAAATGGGCTGCGACGCTTTACTGGCTTCACGGTTAGAATATACGCCGGTAAAGGCCACAATTTAGGTTGGAGGGACTTGGGATCAGTGATGCCGGAATTTAATTCGTTGTTGATCGTGCTGGCATTGCTGGTCTTGGGGACTACGGTGGCAGTAATCATCGCCAGCCGGCGACAAGCCCTTGCCGGATATTCAGAAATCCGACGTGACGTGCTGAGGCTTTCCAGGCTGCTTGGCGCTAAGCCGTTTCGCGAAAATGGCGACTTGGTTTTGGATGGCAACTACGCGAAGCGCCCCGTAAAGGTGCGCTTTTCGAATTCAGACAATTCTCCCGCGTTGAGCATCACCATGGCAGTCCCGGCCACCTTCCAGTTGTCATTGGTTCCGCGCTCAGCATCCGCCCACAAAGAAGGGCGCTACGTGTTGCGCACAGAAGACCCCTTCCTTGACTCGGCATTCATCACCAGCAGTGATCAGCCGACCCAAGCCAGGCTCTTTACAGACAATCGCGATGTCAGGCGGGTCCTGAAAGCCATTGCACGGTCATCGTCCATTTTCCTTAGTGTGGCTCCCGGCTCAATGACGGTGAGCGAACCTACACTTTCCAGCGCAAATCCAGCGGACGTAATTGATGGCTATCTTGGAAGCATGGCGCAACTGGCGGAGAAATTCCTCGCCATGCCGGGTGCCGCCGCCATCAAAATTGAGCCGTACAAGGAACCGGGAAGCTTGCGCGCCCGTGTCATTGTGGTGGTTGCGCTGATCATCGGCCTCATCGGGGCCTGGCAACTGAGTATGCACGGTCCTGCGGAGAGCACCCGGCCTGCTTTTTCTTCGGCGCCTTCCGCCCCTGCCGGGATTGCGCCAGCGGACGCCAGCGCAATACCTGGTGTAAATAACTGGCGGCTTCTCCAGGAAACTGATTTTGATCCCGCATTGGCGCAGTGGCTGCGTGACAAGGAAATCGTCCCTGGTGGGCGAATTTCCGGAGATTTTTCGGGAAAAGGCAATAACCGGGACGTCGCATATCTTCTGGTCAACAAAGTTGGCGTGATACGGGTTGTGCTGCTTAATCAGGGCAAGCCGGTGTCCGACGTTGCTTATCTTCATCTGGCGATAGCGGCGCGCGTGCCAAATTCGGTGCTAAGTGGCACTGCATGGCGATCTGCCCTGCCAGGCCAGCCAGATGGAGACGGCTTGCTGCTAGTGCAGCGGTCGGATGACCCGACCTCCGCCTCAGTGCTCATCTTAAATTCCGGCCGGGTGTACCAGGCCCTCCCGGAGGATTACAAGAAATTAAGCCTCTTTTAACAAGAATTCCTGTCACGGCCGAGTGCAGCAAGCATCGGCACAACAAGGCAGGAATTCCAACGACGACCTAATGGTCAATATGTCGTGGCGAGATCGTGGGGTGATCCTGTATCTGGATCATCACGGTGGCCGCAAGCACGGCAACGATTCCAGCCACCTGCAAACTTCTGACCTTTTCATGCACGAACGCCACGGCCAACAGGATCGCAAACACGGCTCCAGGCAGCTTGTCACTACCGCGCGTGTTGGATCCAGATATTTCAATCCGTGAAGTAAAAACCGAAAGGCACAGGAAGAGAAACGCCCATTGAGCCCCAGAGTGCAAAGAGGCCGTTAGCAATCCGACTGGCGCAAGCTTCTCGGCGCAAAAGTTTCACGTTAGAATGCGAATGGATGTATTATTTGACTCTCTGCGAATTTCAATCTGATGCACAAAAACCATGCATAGGGTCGCGTTTGTCGCCAGTGGATTTTTCGCGATTGCCGGGATAGCCCTCCTCGCCTCCCAAGTGGGCGATTCCTCTTCAGACAGCCTGAGAGGCGCGGGCCTGTTCCTGTTTTCCTGCGGCATATTGGCAGCTGCGCTCGGCTTCTATTTGCCTGCGCGCCGAATGAACGCAGACAGCGAAGCTCCAGCCGCCAAGAAGAAAAAAGGTGACAGAGTCTGCTCCGTTTGCAACGACCGCAGGGCAGAGGTCTTCTGCCGTGTGCATGTCGCCCGCCTCTGCCTGGTCTGTCTCGGTACCCACGATGACGGCAGGAATTGCCTCTACGTGCCTGCCGCGAGAGCCTCAGCAGCTTATAAATAGTTGCTTGTCGTGCAGCGGGAGCAATGGCATAAAATGGCATAAATGTAATACTTTGTCTGCCTGGACGTCCCCTTCGTGCGTCGTGTGCTCCGTTATGTCTTTATTTATCAATTACTTCTGCAATCTTTTTCAGATTGGCTGTTGAGATGCCTCTGTGTAGAGCTAGGACCAGACAAGAATTAGGCCGTGACCATTCGTGACCATCGAATTGCTTTGAGATGCTTCTGTATAGAGCTAGGATTAAACAAACTATGCAGCATAAAAGAAGTTTGTCAAATCGCGAACGTGGACACTCGCTGATCGAGTTGCTTGTGGTGGTGGCGGTAATGGCAATCCTGATCGCGATCGCCGTTCCCCAAATCAACAGCACCATGCGTTACCTTCGGTTTCGAAGCGCTGTTTCGTCGGTGCGAGGCGCTATCCAAAGCGCCCGTTACCTGGCGGTTTCTCAGGGTCTTCGCTACCGTCTGGTATTTACGAAAGCTACGTCCACATACCAAGCGACCTACGAATCAGATCCGGTTAACAACGCGGGGACTTATGTGGCAGTGCCTGGCGCTCCAGGCAATGCTGTGTCGTGGAATGGCGCCTGGAAGCAATTGGCCACCATCAGCGCTGACACCACGATTCAGTTCAATCCGAGTGGTTCGGTGAGCGCAACTACCGGAGCTCTGACGTTTACCCTGGCCTATAGCGGTCAGCCGACGGAAACTTTCACGGTATCGACATACGGGAGGGTCAGTGTCACACCATAGAGCAGCATCTCGACCCAGGCAAAGCAGCCATCGCGGCTTCACGCTGTTTGAGACCATGATCGCCATCGTGGTCATTACGGCCGGATTGCTCGCAGTGGGAGCGCTGGTGGCTAAGATGAACACAACGACCTCCAAGTCTCGTTACATCAGCGTGCAGGCGTATCTGGCTTCGGAAAAAATGGATGAATTGAGCCGTTATCCGGGGGTCCGCGGGCGATCTGACGACACAGTCAACCGCCACTGTGACTTCAGGCGGCACTACGGTGAACGTGGACTATTACGATCTGGTGCAGATTTCGGCGGGCCAGGGCACAATGTCGGAAACGACGAAACGAAGAGACTTGACAACCAACGCCGTAACCTACACCACGATTAGCCAGGACGTCAGTGGCACGTTTAATACCAGTCAATCCGCTAACGCGCCAGCGGTGGCGTCTGACTCTCTGTACTTTGAACGCCGGTGGCTGATCGAAAAAGACCCGACCGGACTGCCTAAGGGCGTGCGGCGCATTACCGTTGTGGTGCTGGACAATAATCCATCGGCTCAAACAAAGCCATTTCAAGTGACTATGGTGCGACCATGAAAAACCAAGGACTCATGTCGAAACCAACGATCGGATATCGCACTCTGTCGCGCAAGAGGGAAGATGGCTTTTCGCTGATGGAAATGCTGGTGGCGCTGGCGATATTTCTCATTATCAGCGCCGCGGCATTCTCACTGGTGCAGAAACACCAGCAGCTCTTCAGCCGGCAGCAGGCCCAGGCGGGAGTGAATTACACCATGCGAGACGGCATTGGACAGCTTGAAATCGATGCAGTCAACGCGGGCGCGGGCCTGTCGCAGGTGATGCAGCATCCCATGGGCATCACGATAACCAACAATGCCGGGGCGTATGATGCGATGACCATTTTCAGCATCGATTCGAGCGTGCCCCCTGCCAACCCCGCCCCCCAGACGGGAACCAGTTGCAAGAGTACAACCAGTTCCACGCTCTTCCTGACTCCGGTGGACCCCAGCGTTTCAATGGCTACTGAGGCTGGCTTTTTCCACAGTGGCGATAACGTTCTCCTGGTGCAGACGGATGGAGCCGGCAACATCACGGGAATAACGACGATCGCTTTAACCAAGGACGCGCAGCCCGCAGGATTTAAGGTTCAAATCGATCACAACCCGACCGGCACCAATGAAGATCCCCTGGGAATTTCGAACTCCGCGTCACTGACGGCCAAGAACAATGCCATCGGATTTGTCTTTTGTGGAACCAACGCGTACGCGCTGAAACTATTGCCCCCCATCACGTACAGCGTGGATACAACTACCACTCCAACAAATCCCACTCTGATCAAGACGGTCAACGGCGTCTCTTCAGTGATTTCCGAACAAGTCGTCGGATTCAAGGTCGGAGCCTCGGTGCGAAACAACACCGGTACGGTCGACTACTACTATAACGGCGCGGCACAGACGCCCGGGGAAGGTTGTACCTCCAATTGCGGCTATGATTCCGATTGGTCTCAGATTCGCTCGATCCGGGCCACATTGACCGCGCGGTCATCGACCGCCACACCGGTTGGCAATGCGGCAGCCTACAGGGTCGAGGCCGCTTCCGTAGTCATCAATCCCCGCAATCTCAGCATGAACGACCAATAATGGAACCATTTTGAGGAGAACACCAATGCACAGTAGACTATTTCATGTGAAGTTGGCTTCGCGAAAAGGCACACAGCGCGGCGTGGCGCTGGTGACCGCGCTGCTCCTGATGTTGCTGCTCGCAGGATTGAGCCTGGCCATGGTGGTGTCGGCGAACACTGACATGATGGTTACCGGCTATCACCGCAACTATCGCGGCTCGTTCTATGCTGCCGAATCCGGTCTTTCAATCGCGCGGCAGTCAGCCATGGATCAATTGCTGGCCTCGGTGGATCCCAATTTCGCCGTCACCAGCCAGCCCATACCGCCGGGCTCGGAGACCACCGTGGCCACCAGCATCAACCGAACTTCGGGTTCAGGATACAACTATCTTCAACCTGTGGGGACTGGCGCCGCCACTTCCTCCTATCCGGAGCAGTTTCAGATCACCAGCTTCGCCTGGGGGCCTAACGCACCGAGCTGCACCGTGCAGCCGAGCACCGAGGGGACCTGCACCGCCCACACTACCAAGGTTACGGCATTCAACTACACCTATCCCTATGCGATGACCGCGATCGGAAAATCCGGGGGCAGCGGGCAGGTAACCCTGACCGACAAAGGCCAATACATCATCAATCTTCAGGTGAACTTTAACCCTGGCAAGAATAGCTTCGCCGGCTATGGCATGTTCATCGATCAGTGGAACATCTGCAGCGGGGGCGACCTTGTTCCCGGTAAGCTTACTGGACCGACCTTTACGAATGGCGCATGGACTTTCGGTACGACGGGTCAGTATAATTTTACCGATCCGGTCGGAAGTGTATCGAGTACAGCCGGCTACGATTTCGGCGGCAACAATTGCCAGTCGGTAGCAGGCACCTCCTCCAAGAGTGGTGGTACGACGATTGCTCCCAACTTTCAGGGCGGTTTGAATCTGGGGCAGCCGGCCATTCCGCTGCCAAAGGACACCTTCAGTCAGCAGCGCGCAGTGCTGGATGGCATCGGCGATCCATCCATAGGCGCCGTTACTTCTACCGAGATGAAGGCAGCGCTCAATGACGTCAAGGGTAAAGCCTATAACGGAAATGCTGGCGTCTATTTGCCTTATACTCCCGCCGGTGTTGACGCCCAGGGTAATGCTTTTCCAGCCTCGTTCAAAGGCGGAGGTATTTATGTGGAAGGCAACGCTACGATCACCATGCAGCCCGGGGCCAATGGGGCGCAAATTTATACCATCGTGCAAGGTGGAACCACCACCACGGTCACGATTACAAATAATGTGGATGCCAACACCGGCTTGCCGCTGAACGACGGATCGGGCACGACCGTGATATCTCAGGGGAATTTTACTCAGGTCATACCGGCCGTCCCCAGGCAGATTGACGGCGGCACTAACACCATCGTTGCCGACGCAACCATGTTGTATGTCAACGGAAACGCCACGATTTCCGGTCCTGGCGAAGGTCAGGCCGCCATTCAGAACGGCACCCAACTCACCATTACCGCAGCCAACAACATCGTAATCACCGGGGACATCGCGTACAAAACCCCGCCCATCGACAAGACCACCGATACCGCGATCGCTGGTAACAACACGAACCAGGCCCTGGGACTTTTTACCGCCAACGGCGACATCCAGCTCAATATTACGCAACTCAACAGCAGCGGTAAGTATGATGGAGTTGTAGAACTCGATGCCTCGCTGGCGACGCTTTGCGATCCTTCGGCCGGAACCTGCACGGGGAGCGGCGGCCTGGTGAATGTTGGCGCCCAGATTCAGAACCTGGATATCGTTGGCGGCCGCATTCAGAACCAGATCAAAAGCATCAATGCCGTGCAGCGCAACGTGTACTTCGACCGGCGCTTTGGCCCCAGCTT
>WNFR01014494.1_pt1 | contig 13336 bp, 8 predicted proteins | sample 5400221 | NCBI WGS metagenome assembly WNFR01 (sample SAMN13153357, study PRJNA577476) | soil metagenome | isolation source: 40 cm soil under Madrone tree | place: USA:California | collected 2016-06-14
TTCAAAGAGTCGATGGACGCTTTCGGCAGACCCGATGTGGTGGTTCACTGTGCGGGCATCATGCCGCTCTTTCCGATTGCCAGCGGAGACGTGGCCGCCTTCGACAAGGTGATCGCGACCAACTTGCGCGGAACCTTCCTGGTATTCGCGCAGGCGGCACAACATGTTCTTGATGGCGGGCGCATCATGGCTTTCTCCAGCAGCGTTATCGCCAAGTCCTTCCCGACTTACGGTGCCTACATCGCCTCCAAGGCGGGAGTCGAGGGCCTAGTTCACGTGCTTGCTAACGAACTGCGTGGCAGAAACGTCACGGTCAATGCGGTGGCGCCGGGCCAGGTGCAAACGGAGCTGTTCCTGAAGGGCAAGAGCGACGCACGGATCGACGAATTAAAGAAGATGAATCCGCTCGAACGGCTCGGCCTCCCAGAAGACATGGCAAATGTAGTGTCATTTCTTGCTGGTCCTGAGGGCGGCTGGATCAACAGCCAGGTGTTGCGCCCCAACGGCGGCTTTGTCTACTGAAAGTTTTAAAGTTCAACGTGCAGGAGTGTCGTTAAGAGAATCATCAGCATAAATTTTGTTTCGGTATACCACAAATTCGATCGAAAAGAGAATGATCATGAAAAGCATCATTGCCATCACTGGGGCATCAAGTGGTTTCGGCGCCTTAGCCGCACGCGCTTTGGCACGGGCAGGTCACACCGTTTATGCGAGCATGCGCGAGACCAAGGGCCGCAATGCTCCACAGGTCAAAGAAGTGGAAAAGTACGCCGCCGATCACGGCGTGGAACTGTGTCCCGTCGAACTGGATGTTTCGTCGCAAGAATCGTGTAAAGCAGCCATCCAGGAAATCGTTGCAAAGAACGCTCGCCTCGATGTGGTGATTCACAACGCCGGACACATGGTTTTTGGTCCGGCCGAAGCTTTCACGCCAGAACAACTCGCGGAGCTGTATGACGTCAACGTACTGAGCACACAGCGCGTGAACCGCGCGGCCCTGCCTCAGTTGCGCAGGCAAAGAAGGGGTCTTGTGATTTGGGTGTCGAGCAGCAGTTCTGCAGGCGGAACTCCGCCCTATCTGGCACCGTACTTCGCGGCGAAGGCCGGGATGGATGCCTTGGCCGTAGTCTACGCCCGCGAATTGACGCGTTGGGGTATCGAGACTTCAATCATCGTTCCGGGTGCTTTCACCGGTGGCACCAATCATTTCGCGCATGCAGGGTCGCCCGCGGATAAGGCACGAGCCGCGGAATACGAAGCGGGGCCCTATGCAGGATTCGCGGACCAGGTGCTCAAGGGCTTCAGCTCCATCGTGCCGGCCGATGCGGATGTCTCTGCGGTCGCAGACGCTATCGTAAAGGTCGTCGACGCACCCTTTGGCAAGAGACCTTTCCGCGTGCACATTGACCCGACGCAGGACGGCGCGGAGGTAGTCAATGCAGTTTCGGACCGGGTCCGGGCTGAGCTTCTTCGCAGGATTGGCTTGGGCGACCTGCTGACACCGCGGGACGTCCCAGTCCAATCGCACAGTGCGGCGTGATCAGGGTCGCCGCGTGCACCGGCTTGAGCCTGAGTCCTCCGTAAATGCCCCGGTCGTCGAAATTCATCCGTTGGAACAGGCTGAAGCTGCATTTGAGAAGACGGGAGCCCTCGCAGCCTCGACGAGTTTGTCCGCCATGCGCTCGGTCACGAGCAGTTCACGCGCAGAGAACAACTGGCTGGACCTGACCGGCGCATTTCCACTCAGACCGATGGGGCGATTTTCAGACGTACGTTAGGTTCCAGCTCTCGCCTGGGAGTAAGATCAACCGACTAGATATTGGGCAGGCAACCTAAAGGAAACCTTATGCTGTCCTCGTAGAGGTCAAGCACTTTCCGGGAGAATTTTCTGAATGCATACCCTGAAAGTTATTTTCGGCGGCTTCTTGCTTCTGGGAGCATGCCTGCTTCTTGGGCGCTGGATTGGCGGCGCAGCAGCGACGGTGGTCGCCACTACAATCAAGTATTTTCTCGTGCTCTGGCTAGTCGGCACACTGGTCAATATGTGGGTTGGAGTCAGTAAGGCCGGCTACTCCATCAAGGATGAGGCTCCAGTTGCTCTGCTCGTTTTTGCAGTCCCAGCAACCGTTGCGATTGTTATTTGGTGGAGATCCTCCACGTCTTAGGCTGGGCAAGCTGAATGTTTGTTTCAGCGTTCGTTATGCAGAAACGGACTTACTGGAAGTTAAAGTAATCTCGTTTATGAATAGGCGTGGCTCTTATTGCCGCACGCCACGACCGACTCCCCGTGTCTCACTCTGAAACGGCTACAGGAAACCCCTCGCGCTCTCTCAGTAGACCGCCATATTGCGCATCCTGTACCGAACCTTACAATTAGCGCGGCTACTCGAACTGAGTTTCGCCCAGCGAACAATCGGAGAATCCGTACCTTGAATGCTGACGCCGGGGTGGCAGCAGTCGCTCGCGCACCCGTTGCTATAGCTGTGCTCTGCCTGCTCGCCGCGTTTCTGGTCAGCGGCTGTGCCTCCGTGCCCTCAAACTCCAGCGCTCATACTCCTTCTCCAAGCGGAGACCCCCCTACCACTAGTGCGCCTCCTCCCCAGGCGGCCACCTCCGTCGCTGTTTCCCCGGCATCTGTGACGCTTCAATTGGCGCAAACGCAAATCTTTACGGCTACGGTCGCGAACGATCCCCAAAGTAAGGGCGTTGCCTGGTCCCTGTCCCAGTGCAATCCAGGCGCATGCGGTACGCTCTCCGCAACCTCCAGCGCTTCCGGTACCGCCATCACCTATACCGCGCCCTCACAATTGACCGCGTCCGCTTCTATAATTCTCACCGCAACCTCGATCGCCGATGCCGGCAAATCGGCGTCCGCCGCCATTGTCATCGCCGTTTCTCCAGCGCCCATTGTCGTCAGCGTCTCCCCGGAAGCCCAAACACTCGCGGTTAATCAAACTCAGAATTTCACGGCTACTGTCCAGAACGATACGCAAAACAAGGGTGTAACTTGGAGTATTTCCGGCGCCAATTGCAAAGCCGACGCGTGTGGAACCATATCCAGCACCAGCAGTCCATCCGGCGTCGCGATCATCTACACCGCACCTCCGCAAGTTCCCAATCCGCCAACAGCCACACTTACTGCCATATCCGTTGCCGATTCGAAAGCCGTCGCCAGCGCGAACATCACTATTGTCCCCGGCGCGCCGCAGGTGACCGTCTCCGTCCGTCCGGTTGTGCAAACTGTGCCTGTCAATCGCTCCCAAAGTTTCATCGCTACCGTGCAAAACGATCCGCAAAGCAAGGGTGTAACCTGGAAACTTTCCGGTGCCGGCTGTGCAGGCGCTCTCTGCGGCACACTCTCCAACACTTCGAGCGCGTCCGGCGCTGCCATCACTTACACAGCCCCATCGAATGCACCCAATCCGCCCACTGTCACGCTCATTGCGACCTCCATCACTGACTCCAAATCTTCGGCCACCGCCACTATCACCATCTTAGGTATCCCATCCAATCTTGGAGTCACCATTTCTCCCCTGCGTGGCGGCATTACTGTTTTTCAATCGTTGAGATTCTCTGCGACCGTGCAGAACGATCCCACCGGCCTTGGTGTCACCTGGACCGCATCAAGCGGCACATTCACCAATGTCACTCCTACTTCTGCCACCTACCATCCTCCGAGCAATCCTGGTGTCTACACCATCACTGCCACCAGTGTTCTCGACGCCACGAAAAACGATTCCAGCTCCATCGGCGTTACCGGACTCTCCGGTGTGACCACCTACCACAACGATGGCACTCGCGCCGGTGTCAATTCCCAAGAAGTCGCGCTGACTCCTTCGAACGTGCATCCTGCCACTTTTGCAAAACTATTCTCCTGCCCGGTAGACGCCTCGACCTATACCCAAACACTCTGGGTTCCGAATCTTTCCATTGCCGGCGGAACGCACAACGTGATTTTTACCGCCACCTCTCACAATACGGTCTACGCCTTTGACGCCGATGCAAATCCCTGCGTGACCTACTGGTACAAGAATCTGGTTCCCTCCGGAGAAACCTGGCCCAACTCCGTGGACATGGGCGGCGACGACGTTCAACCCGATCTGGGCGTACTCGGAACTCCGGTGATCGACCCCACTACAAACATTTTGTATGTCGTCACAAAAACCAAAACGATAGGGACTAACGGCAGAGGGCCGGGGCAGTGCTTTCAGCGCCTCCACGCCCTCCACCTCAGCGACGGCACCGAAGCGGCAAGTGGTCCGCTGACACTCACGCCAGCCATTACCGTGCCCGGCACCGGCGATGGCAGCAACGGCAGCGCGGTTCCCTTTGACCCTTTTCATGAAAATCAGCGGCCAGGACTCGCGCTAATCAACAATACCGTTTACGTTTCCTGGGGTTCTTACAGTGACCAGAAACCGTGGCACGGCTGGGTCATCGGTTTCAGCAAATCGGATCTTCGCGCGGCACCGCTGCTTTTCAATGCCACGCCGAACGGCTACGGAGCCGGAATCTGGATGGCGGGCGGAGCGCCGACCATCGATAGCAATAACAACCTTTATGTCATCACTTCAAATGGCGACTACAACGGCGCGGCGGGAGAATTCAGTGACTCGTTTGTGAAGCTGGATTCCAATCTTGTGGTGCAAGATTGGTTTACCCCGCAAGACCAAGCTCAGATGGAATCCAGCAACGGCGACTTGGGCGCCGGCGGCGCCGCGGTGCTCGCCGATTTGCCTAATGCGCCGGTACAGCATCTTGTGATCGGCGGCGGGAAAATCGGCAGCGGCCAGGCTGGCGAGTTGTACGTGATGAATCGCGATGCGATGGGCCAGCTGGAAGGCGCGGGCGGTCCGCCGCTGGTGCAGAAATTTCCGGTGTTGCGCCACATCTTCGCGACGCCGGCGTTTTGGAACAATACTTTATACATCGCTGGAAAAGACGGGCCGGTGAATGCCTATGCGCTGAATCCGACGACGGGCCTGTTCAATCCGACTCCGACTTCGTTTTCGGCCGTACTTTTTGGCGGAAGAGGAGCAACGCCTTCGGTTTCCTCGAATGGAAATTCTCATGGCATTGTGTGGGCCGCGGATACCAGCCAGTACGGCGGATCGAGTCCCGTCGGGACGGGGCCGGCGATTTTGCATGCGTACGATGCCACCAATCTGGCGCGCGAGCTTTGGAACAGCGGGCAAGCGGCGGCGAATCGCGATCAGGCCGGAAACGCGGTGAAGTTCACCGTGCCGACGATTGCGAATGGCAAAGTTTATCTCGGCACGAGGTCTGAGATTGACGTTTACGGCTTGCTGCCGAATTAACATTCTGCCCTCGACGTTTTTTTTCGACCTCGTTCATACCTGCCTTCGCAATTTTTAGCACTTACATGCCTTCGTAGTTGGGGCCGCCGCCGCCCTCGGGGACTACCCAATCGATGATTTGGTAAGGGTCGGCGATGTCGCAGGTTTTGCAGTGGACGCAGTTGGCGGCGTTGATTTTGAGTTTGAATCCGTCTTTTTCTTGCACCGGTTCGTAGACCGCGGCGGGACAAAAATATTGGCAGGGATTACCGTACTCGACGGTGCAAAATATTGGCAGGGATTACCGTACTCGACGGTGCAGCGGGTGGCGCAGACGTTGAGATCGTGGACGATCAAGTGGCATGGTTGATCTTCTTCGTGGCGGGTTCCGGAGTGATAGACATCGGTTAAGCGATCGAAGGTGAGTTTGCCGTCGCCCTTGAAGCGTGGGCGGGGTGGATGGCCATTCTTGTGGTAGTGCTCGTGACCGGGATGCACGCGCATAGGATCGACCAGGCCGCGGCCGCCGGTGACGAATTGCAATCCCGCGTGGAAAAGACCGCCGAGCAAACCGTATTGAAACGATTGGTGGAAATTGCGCACCAGGCGCAACTCTTTTTTGATGTAACTGTCTTCGACTTTTTTCTGAAAGACGCTTAGTTTGGCGGCAGAAGTATCGCCGGCTTTCAACGCCTCAAAAATGGTTTCGGCGGCCAGCATTCCACTCTTCATAGCCATGTGAATGCCTTTGAGGCGCTGCGAATCGAGAAAACTGGCGGAATCTCCGATGATCAAGCCGCCGTCCACATAAGGACGCGGCATGGAATACCATCCACCGGCCGGAATGGTTTTTGCACCGTAACGGACGAGCTTGCCACCTTCGAGAATTTTCTTCACGAAGGGATGCGTCTTCCAGACCTGAAAGGCTTCATGCGGGTCAAATTGGGGATCGGAGTATTCGAGACCGATCACCAGGCCGATGGAGAGGCGATTGTTTGCGAGGCCGTAAATCCAGCCGCCGCCATACATGTCGGTGGGCACCGGCCAGCCAAGCGTGTGCGCGACGTAGCCGGGCTGAATGCGTCCGGGCTGCACGTCCCACAATTCTTTTACGCCGATGCTGTAAATCTGCGGATTGATATTGTCCAGTTTCTTTTTCTGAACGAGCTGCTTGGTGAGCGAGCCGCGCGGCCCTTCCGCGAGCACGGTGACTTTGGCGCGCAGCTCGTATCCAGGGGTGAAGTTGTCTTTGGGCTTGCCGTTTTTGTCGACGCCTTTGTCCTCGGTGATGACGCCAGCGATGCCTTCGCGATCGTAAATCAGTTGCGCGCCACCAAATTGCGTGAAGAGATTCACGCCCGTTTTTTCGACCAGGCCGCCAAGCCACTTCGTCAGCCGACTGAGAGAGACAACGTAGTTGCCTTTGTTCTTGAATGGCGGCGGTGTGATGGGAAAGCGGACTGAGGAACCTTTGGTGAAAAATAGGGCGGCATCGTCGGTTACCGGAGTGTCCAGCGGTGCGCTCTTCTCGAAATCGGGGACCAGTTCGGCGAGGGCTTTGGGATTCATGATGGCACCGGAAAGCTGGTGCGCGCCGACCTCGCGGCCCTTTTCGAGGACGTAAATATTTTCGGCGGAAAGCGCGGGACCACCCGAGGCGCCAGCGGACTCGTTGTGCTTCTTAATAAGGTTGGCGAGATGGAGGGCGCAAGCCAGTCCGGCGGGTCCGGCGCCGACGATCAGGACATCGGCCTCAAGAGTTTCGCGTTGTACGGTCATCGGTTCATCATTTTAGCAGAGCACGCAAACTGGATGCTTGCCCCCCGCCACCCCGGGGTTTTGTATAGATGTGAAAATAAACGAGTTGAAGAAAAAGGGATTCGTAAGCGCTTGAAAATAAGGGATCTGCAAATCGATCGCGCGGAAGGAGGGATTTGTAAGTACTTGAAAACATGGGAATGACAAGGCAACGGCAGAAGATAACCCAGAAGCAAGAGCACAGAGTTGGGAGCACGGAGCGGACCCCACACCCGGGGGGCAACGCAGATGGTTATCAAAACAAAAGAGTTGCGGGAAAAGCAATTCGTAAGACCATGAAAACAAAGGGGTGACAAAACGTGATTTAGAGGGTGCGCCTAACCGCGAAGAGGATGGCTTGGCGCGTCCGAGGGATTGATGGGCTGCTATCACGAAAGATTCTTTCTTGCTCGCGTCGCAGTCTCGCTTTGCGTTGCGCAGCGTGAGTCGTTGAGCGTTCAGGGGCGAAGCGCTTACTCATCGTGGCGCCCAGGCTTGACGGACTACGGTAAGCCAGGGGGCACGCCAGGACAACTGGTGAGAAGGACGGTTTAGGTGTAGGTGGCAGTATTTTTCGCGGTTTTTTTGCTCAGCGCGACAAACTTCCACCAGTCGCAGTCCTTCGGGTGGCGAGAAGCTGGTGAAATTCTCTCGGCCACCGGCCTACGCAGAGAGGGACTAGTCATGCTCCGGATACCACGCCTCATAGCGGTTACTCGTTGTGGGTTCACCCGCCCGTTTCTTGGAGTTACAACCTCTGCAGAGCAACTGGATGTTGCTGACGTCGTTTAGGCCTCCCCCAGCGAGGGATACAATATGGTCATAATTCTCTTCTGAACCGATCGCCAAGACCCCAGATAGGTCGCCTGCGCAGTTCACGCACATTCCGCGATCTCGGAAGTAGACAGCTCGTTGAACCCAGGAAGGAAGTGCAACGCGGCGCAGCACGCCCGGTCGAGCAAAAAAACGTACGGACTCGGAATTCGCTACATCGTCCCGAGTCCCTTGTTCTATCTGAACTGCCATCATCTCGTTAAAGAGGAGAAGGGCGTGTCTATTCTGAAAGAGCACGAAGAATACCTCGGCGGTCGCACGGTCCAGCAGTTCATCCATCTGTCCCTCAACGCGCAAGTCTTCATAGTATTGCTCTACATCATCGTCCCGTGCATCGAGGAACGAGAGCCCGCGAGAATTGAGCCAAACATCGAAGGGTTCGTGATTGATGCCTAAACGGTCGAAGGCTAAATTGACTGGCAGTTTGGAGGGATGCGGATCGAGCGCACTCGGCAATGATTTGAATCTCTCGGCTTGGTCCTGACGGACGTCCAACTTGATGTTGAGTACGTCTTCGCAGACCACATCATCCACGATAAAGTGAATGAACTTGTGAAATACCGAAAAGCGGGGGAAAGGAGAGGTATAAGTGAGATATCGGCGATCGCCGTAGAACCCGTCCAAAAGACGGAGGTAGGAGAACTGGTCCTCAAGGACGTTTTTTACGACATTTGCGAAATAATATGTCTCGTAATAAGTTAGTTCTATGAAACTACGTTTGGCTGTCATCTGCAAATCTTATCGCTATAGGTGTTTTTTTCCACGTTGTCCAGCGACTAATACGCCGATTTCTGCGCGAGAGCGACTGAACTAGGTCGCCACTGTCCAGAATGAGTACCGATTACGTTATGTTGATGATACAAAATCGACCGTAAGGAATCTCGCGACAGTTTAAGCTGTGGTGGGGCGAGAGTATACACACGATTTTGCCCTCGGGTACTGAGCACGTTATCATCGTCCCTAAGATGCAATCACCGTGGCAACTGACTCCTAACGAAGAGCTGGAGTTTCAGCAGTTACAGCAGATCAGCTTTTGGCGAGACCACTCAAAGGCTCCTCCCGAAGTCCTTTCTCCCAAGCCAGATACATTTGCTGACACCACGAATTTTGCTACATCGCCAAAAGATTGGCAGTTGACTCGCGGCCTCGTGCTCCATGATTGGCAGAGCATCTGTGTAGACAGCTGGTTTGCGGCTGGTAAACGAGGAGTCATCAAGGTAGTAACTGGCGCGGGTAAGACCATACTCGCATTGGCGATCATTGAGCGCTTGCAACAGTCTTTCCCGGAACTACGTGTTGCGATAGTTGTACCTACCGTCGTGCTTTTGGATCAGTGGCGCAGTGAGCTTCTTAAGAGATCGAATTTGCCACAATCCAGCGTCGGATTTATGGGCGCAGGACACTCAGACTCGTTCGAAACCGGAGCAAGAATCATCATCGCCGTTTTGAACTCTGCGTCCAGAAAATTGGCTGAGGACGTTCGGCGTTCCGCGGTGTCAGATCGACTGCTATTAGTTGTAGATGAATGTCACCGAGCTGGGGCGCCAGAGATGCGTCGGGTCTTTGAAACGAAGCGGGCTTTTTCCTTAGGTCTTTCTGCTACTCCAGAACGGGAAGCAGACATTCCCGGGGAAACAGAGGACCTTGGTCCTGAAATAGATGATAGAGATGAGGTCGTACCTTTCGACTTGACGCCAACGGGAATTGAACTAGGCAAGGTCGTTTTTGAACTCAATTACGCCGACGCTATACGACAAGGAATCCTGCCCCCATTTCGCATAATGCATTATGGCCTGCCGCTGTCTGACGACGAGAATCAGGGATACCAACGAATAAGTCGGGAGATATCAGACTTACAAGGCGACCTCCAGACAAGGAACCGCAGAGGACTGGGCCTGGTTCGCTGGTGCAAGGCTCAGGCCCTCAAGGGAAATTGGAAAGCCGCACGATATGTTTCTCTCCTTGGGGACCGCAAGCGTCTCCTCTACCGGATTGAGTCACGCTCTTCAGCGGTAACACAAATTCTTGGGAGGCACTTGGCGCAGCAACCTGAGGCTAACGCGATCCTCTTCCATGAGAGTATCGAGGAAGTGATGACCTTGTTCGCCAGTCTCAGGGAGCTAGGGTTCGAAGTTGTTGCTGAGCATAGCGGGTTCCCTGACTGGATGCGTGCAAAATCCATTCACTTGTTTAGGGAGGGCGTTGCGCGAGTCATAGTATCCGCCCGGTCGCTTATCGAAGGATTCAATGTACCGGCGGCTGACATAGGAATCGTCGTTGCGGCTTCCGCATCGGTGAGACAAAGAATACAGACACTTGGTCGTCTGCTGAGAAAAAATCCTTTAAATAGTAATGATGAGAAGATTGCGCGACTGTTTGTCTTGTATGCGCGCGACACCGTTGATGAGCTCATTTACGAGAAAGCGGACTGGGAGCATTTCATTGGGGCCGAACGCAATGAATATTATCGGTGGGATCCTATCGGGGGTTCCAGGCCACAGCTGGTAGAGGAACCTCCGAGACGACCACCCATTCCCGAAGGTGAACTGTCCACGTCGGACCTTCAACAGGGGGGGGAGTATCCCGGCGACTTAAATCAGGGAGAGATATATTCTCTTGATACTCAAGGGAATATCTTGAATGAAAAAGGCATCCCAATTCAGCCGCACCCCGAATTGCGTAGCCTGCTTTCAGACTCCCGCAGGCGCGCCGGGCGATTTCGAATAACGCCAAAGCGCCTGTTCGTCTTCGTTCTCGAAAAAGATACGTTTGGCGCATGGCACGGAGCCTATTTGGGACAACTCAACTCACATCCTAGGGTCCGGCCAGCGTCCGACGACGGAGAAATGCCATCTTCGGGTAGCCCTTATCCCCTCGCAATGGTGCGAGGGAAGGCCTTTCACATCCTGCCCCGTGATCGCCGCCTTATCGCGCGTAAGGATGGTAAGAATGTCACGTTTGTATTACCGCTAGAACAGATTTCTGATCCCCAGAAGCGCGCTGCGACGGAGCAGATTCAGCAAGCGATTAACGATGCCCGAACGAAAGGTCATCGCGTCACTAGGATTACCGTAACAAAAGAAGGAAGGGTTTTTTATGTATTTGAAAATCAACCATACTTCCTCGGGCAGGCCCCGGAAGGAGCAAACGGCTTCGCTTTTGACGAACCCGTCAAGATGTTATAATTGCGGCCCCGGATAAGAGCGGCGAGGTTTCAGAAACCCTCGTGGAGGTCAAAATTTATGGCGGGCGATTTCATTCCAAGGCATGAGAAATCTCTTTGGGGCATTCCCTGCAACCAACGAAGTGATGGCGAGATCTTTGTCGGAAAGGGATACGGCACACCGTTTGCCACGCAGATCCCTGAGCTCACTCCTCGGGTCAAGCGTGCTCTGACCACAAACCGCGGTGACCGTAATGGCCGCTTCTGGGTAAACAGGGCTAACGGCACCGTCACAATGGCTGTCGGCGAATCAGCGGCCAATCAATACTTAACGGCACCACTCTAATCAATTAATTCCTTCCTGGGCCAATGCAGAAGAATCTCCGCCTTCGAATTTCGCGTCTGATGTGTCGTTCGGCATCAGGTAAAGCTGCGATGCCCAGTCCGATATGGTTGGCGCGTGTGCGGTGGCAGCTGAAGGCGAGACGCCACCTCTCTAGGAATGGGAAAAGACAGTGAGCGGACTGTTGGCTGCTGTTACGTAATGAGAGGCGTCCGAGCCCGCTTCGGAAAGCGGGCGCTACATAAGCAAAATCATCCCGCGGGATGAGCCAGAATTGCGTTTCCGGCAAGGGAAGAGGACCAGACGTAAAACCGGCGTCCGGGGCACCCAGAGGTACGAGAGAAAAAATCTTCGGCGAAAAGCAGATCCCTCACACCGCTCGCAAAGTGCGCGAGCAGATTCGGGATGACAATTTTTGCTTAGGCGTGGCGTTTGGAGGACCGGTCGGTTCGCTTCTATTTTTTTAGCAGGGAGCGGACTCGGGGTTCTTCGGTCATGGGAACGAAGTCGCCGGGCCGGAGGCAGGTGTATACGTCGGCTTTGGTGGCGCCGGACGTCGCGGCGGCGCCGGAGACGTCCTCCTTCTGCAAGATGAAGACTCCTTGTTGGCCGGGCTCGAACTTGGGGGCACTTACCCAAGCGACGTCGCGGGAGAGCGGAAAGCGGAGGACGATTTTGTTTCTTTTGAGTTTTGGGCCCTTGAGGACGGATTGGACTTGCAGGACGGCTTCATGCCAACTGGCGCTGTGTTCGGAGGTGCGATACCGCGGGACGGCGGACTTGGGAACGGTCCAGGGATGCACGTCGGTGATGCGCCCGGTGACCACATAGTCCGCGGCGGCTATGAGGCGCTGCAGATCCTGGTCGCTGATGTCCGATGGAGACTGTACGACGGTTTTCTCGGGAGTTTCTACCGGTGCTGGCGTCGGTCCACTGGGCGGAGCGGCGTGGCCGAGTTCCTTGACGGCAACGCCGGAGCCAAAGATCCAGCCCTCGGTGTAGAACGTTGCCTGGGTACCCTCCTGGAAGGCTGCGGGATCTTTGACCTCAACCGTGACGGTATCGCCTTTCTTCAGGGAGACGGCGGCCGGCTTCTTCAAGACGGAGTCAACACGAACGACAATGGTCTGCGGCGATTTGGGGACGGCGGCAAGAGTGGTGGCAGCGACCTGACTGACGGTGCCTACAAACGTGATGCTGGATTGTTTGGCGAGGGCGGCCGGATTGTTGGTTGCTTGCGGCAACGCGCCAGATGCGAGCAAGTCCGCCCCAAACACGAGCAAGCTCATCCAAAGGATGCCGGCGAGAAAAAATCTTGGAGTATTCATACTTCCCTGCTTCCCCGGTCGGATGGCGCGAACGCGCTTCATGGCAGCACCGGAACGCTGAAATAGAAGGGATCAATCGAAATCGCTACGGGATTGCCCGAACCATCGGTGAGCGTGCGAGTGTTGAAGTCGGCTGCGCGCTGGTAGGTTACGCCTTGCGGAAAATTCGCGCGGTCCGGCGTGTTGTTCGCGCTAAAAACCCCGCGAAACTCGTTCCCGACAGAAAGCAAGTAGTCGTAATCTCCCAGATAGGGCAAGAATTGGCCGACGGGCTTATCGGCCGGAGCACTCGCGAGAATGGTGTCCTGAATCGTCGCGAAGGCGTTGCGCGATTGCACTACATGTGTAACCCAACGGCCGCCGGAGAGTTGCTGGTAGAGAAGGCCGGCGGTGCCATTGTTGGCCACGGACAGCGCGATGTTGGTGGCATTGCTGATGGTGGTATGCGGCAAGTCTGACTTGGACCAGGTGACACCGCGGTCGGTGGAGCGGCGCACATGGAGCGTGTAGATGTCTCCTTTGCGCGCGCGATCCGCCCAACCCACGTACACGGTGGAACTGTTATTCGGATCGA
>WNFR01008947.1_pt1 | contig 13334 bp, 9 predicted proteins | sample 5400221 | NCBI WGS metagenome assembly WNFR01 (sample SAMN13153357, study PRJNA577476) | soil metagenome | isolation source: 40 cm soil under Madrone tree | place: USA:California | collected 2016-06-14
GTATTCTTGCAAATTGACCGCAGGGTAAGTGTTAGGTATCGAAAGGTAATCAGTTGGATGCAAAGCCTTTCCGAGCAGCAAGGTGTCTGCTAGCGTGGATGGTACAGAAAGACCGGGGTGTGTGCGCCGGGGGTACCTGTTGTGTTCACGGCAAGGCTTGAAGGAGAGGCTGTGCAGATCGTCAGCAGCGGCTTGTCAGACGTTGGGCGTGTGCGTACCAACAATGAGGACTCCTTCCGCATAGTGGAAGCTCTGAATCTTTTCATCCTGTCGGATGGAATGGGCGGAGAAGCACACGGCGAAGTGGCCAGCGCGATGGCCGTGGATGTGATCAACAAGTATTGCGAATCGGAAAAGGAAGATTCTGGCGCGACGGTGCTGGACGAGGTTCCAGCAAACATCAGTTCGCGGACGCGACGATTGAAAAATGCGGTGGCACAGGCCAATTTTCAGATTTTCCAGTCGGCGCAAAAGAATCCGGAGCAGCGGGGTATGGGCGCGACGATTACCGCCCTGTGGCTGAAGGACACCCTGTTGAGCATCGCACACGTGGGTGACAGCCGAGCCTACTTGCTTCGCAATGGGAATCTGCAGCAATTGACGAACGATCACTCGCTGGTGGCCGAGCAAGTGCGCCGGGGACTGATCACGCCGCAGCAGGCGGAAGAGAGCGAAATGCAAAGCGTATTACTTCGCGCTCTGGGAGCTCATCCGGAAGTTGAGATCGACGTGGATGAGGTGGAAATTATTCCGCGCGACGCGCTGCTCCTGTGTTCCGACGGGTTGACGCGCATGGTTACGGAGCCCGAAATTGCCGGGGCGCTGCAAGCGGAGATGGTGCCTTCAGCAGCGGCGGAACGATTGATTGCGCTGGCGAATGAAAACGGCGGAATTGACAACATAACGGTAATTGTCGTGCGTTTCGAGGACGACGCCAACAAAGGTTGGTTCTCCTGGATGCGTCGCGGCTCGGCCAAGAAAGACTAGCACCTCCTCGGAGGGGATTGCATGGCGAAACTCAGCCTGATGTTTGAAAACAAGATGGTGAAAGAAGTGCCGATCGGGAGCCGTCCGGTGACGATCGGCCGTTCGCCGGACAACGACCTTCCCGTTGATAATCTCGCCGTATCCAATTATCACGCACGTGTGTATTTCGAAGCCGGACGACTGGTGGTGGAAGACCTGGACAGCTTGAATGGAACGTTTGTGAATGACCTGCGGGTGGAACGCGCCACACTGCACGACGGGGATTCAATCTGGGTGGGAAAACACCACATCAAGGTGGACGCAACCGCCGACGCCGCGATTCCCTGGGACACCGGACGCAAGACCGCTGCGCCAAAGATCAATGAAACGATGGTGTTGGACACAAAAGTGCGCCGCGAAATGATTCAACAGGCGGCGGCCATGGGCGAGCGCGCACAATTTTCGGCCGGGCGCATGAAGGTTGCCACGCTGGTGATTCTGAGCGGCAATATTGATACAAAGGAATTCACCCTCACCAATAAGCTGACGGTGATCGGCAAATCGCCAATGGCGACGGTGCGTCTGAAGGGCTGGTTCAAGCCGAAAATGGCCGCGCAGATCAACCAGCGCGACGACGGCTACTATCTCGGCACAGGCGATAAGGTTCCCAGGGTGAACGGCACTCCAATTACGGGAACCGTTCGGTTAAACGACGGCGATTTGATCGAAATCTGCGGCGTTCGCATGAATTTCATTTTCCGCGAATAGTCAGTCCTCCAGACCAATGCCAACTGCGCCCGAAGGAGGCCGCCAACACGGAAGCGTGTACCGCTTCCGCGAACTCATCGCTACCTGGTGGCACCATCGTGCGGTTTTTCTGATCAGCGTGGCAATCACAGTCCTCTCGCTGGGCGTATACATCTTCACCTTCATGGGCGACCGCAACACGCCGCTCTTCGATTTCCTGAAACGTTTTGAGTACAGCACGCTGGATACCCGGTTCCGTTACCGGCCTGCACGATACACGCCGCCGGATCCCCGCATCGTTGTGGTGGCGATTGACCAACGATCCCAGGAAGTGCTGGGCAAATGGCCCTTTTCGCGAAAATATTTTGGAGAGATGCTGGACGCGTTGCGGGAGGATGGCGCGCGCGTAGTTTCCTTTGACGTAACGTTCGACAAGCCCGACCAGACCGTTGCCCCCATCCGTGCGCTCTGGGGACAGATCGAGCGGGACAAAAAGAACGGCAAACGGCTCGATCCGAAGCTCGAAGCACAGGTGCTGGAACTGGCAAGGGAGTTCGACGCGGATTCGCGATTCGCCGCGGGGTTGCGGCGCTTCGGGCCGGTGGTGCTGGGCAATTTCTACCTGCAGGCGAATGAAATCCAGGGGATCGATGACGCCAGTCTCAACAAATATGCGGAGATGGTCCAATGGTATTCGCTGAACCGCAATGCGCTGAATCCCTCCACAGGTAAAGCGGATTTCGCTGCCCTGCTGAATAATTATCAGTACGAAGGGACGCTGTTCACGGCAACGATTGCGAACATTCCGCAACTGGCGCCGCCGGAGAATGACGAAAAAACCTCCATCGGTTTCTTCAACATCTCGTCCGACGCCGATGGCGTGCTGCGGCGCGGGCTGCTGGTGCTGCCGTTTGGCCGCTCCAGCAATCCTGACGACATTGACCTCTACGGCTCGCTGGAAGTACAGACCCTGCGTCTTTACCTGGGATTAAAGACGGAACAGGTCACAGTGAACTACGGACCAGCTGGTGTGGCGTCGCTGCAATTCGGAGAGAAGCTGACGGTGAAGCCGGACTGGCTGGGCCGGGTGCTGATCAACTATCGCGGGCCGCGGGAAACATATCCCTATTACTCGCTCGCCGAAGTGGTCAATCACAAATGCAAGCCGGGCACCTTTCGCGACAAAATCGTGCTGGTGGGCGCTTCGGCGACGGGTATCGGCGATTTGCGCACTCCTCCTTATGGCGGCATTGACTATCCCGGACTGGAAGTGCACGCCAACGTGATTGACAACATGCTGAACAACGGATTCCTGATCCGCGGGGTGCACCAGGAAATCCTGGACCTGCTGCTGATTCTGCTGTTCGGATTACCACTAGGAACCGCGATGGCGCTGGTATCTCCGCGGTGGATGTGGTTCGGGCTGGCGCTACTGCTGCCGTTCGGTTTTTTGATCTATATCTCGTTCGTGCGCGGCTATTGGCTGAACTTCACACTGCCCGCCGGGACCTTGACGGCGAACGTGATGCTGGTTTCCCTCTACCGGGCGCTGGTAGAAGAAAAGGAAAAGCGCAAGGTGCGCTCGGCTTTCGGACAGTACTTAAGCCCGGAAGTGATCCGGCGGCTGCTGGTGAATCCGCAACTTGTGGAACCGCGCAAGACGGAAATTACGGTGATGTTCAGCGACATTCGCGGATTCACGACGATTTCGGAAAAACTGGACGCGCAGGATCTCGCGCTTTTCCTGAACGGCTATGCCGCGAATGCCTGCAACGCTTCCCTGGCGATGATGAAGATGGTGCGCGCGCTGCAAAAGCAATGGGAGGCCGAAGGAAAACCAAAACTGGACATCGGCATCGGCCTGAATTCGGGCCCGGCGAGCGTGGGCAACATGGGCTCGGCGCTGCGTTATGGATATACGGCTCTCGGCGACACGGTAAATCTGTCCTCGCGGCTGGAGGGGCTGAACAAAGAGTATGGTACGCACATCCTGGTGAACGAATCGACGTACGCTGCGGTGAAGGATGACGGATTTCTTTTCCGGGAACTGGATATCATTCGCGTAAAAGGGAAATTGCAGCCGGTGATGATCTACGAACTGGTTGGGAAGCTCTCGGAACTGGAACAGGACCCCAAGTTCCTGGAATTGCAGGAACGGTTGCGGAATTTCGCCTCAGCGCGAGAGCTTTATCGCAAGCGCGACTGGGAACAAGCGCAGCATGCGTTCCAGGATATTCTGAACCGCACGCCGGATGATGGACCATCCCGCATGTACTGGAAGCGCTGCCAAGAGTACCTGTTCGACGAGCCGCCTGTCGGATGGGACGGCGTCTTCACGATGACGCACAAGTAGCAACAGCGCGGCGTCGGCCAGCTTCGCGTGAGACTTCCCTTGTTCTACGGCCGGGTAATAACGCCGCAGGCGATCCGCGGCGGGGCACCGCTGCCGGTGCCGCCGGCAACCGCGTGAATCACAATGGCCGTGCCGCCATTGCTGAAGACGGAGTGATCGTCATCACCGAGGGTCACGTTCGGCGCAACCGTTGAAACGTGGGCCGTCCCATCTTTTCCGACGATCAGGGAAAAATCAGGAATGTCTCCTGCCGGGGCGGAGTCGTGCATGTGGCCCGTGGCATTGAAATGCGGGCCTGCTGATTTAAAATCCGGTGGATCGCACTTTGCCATCTGGTGGATGTGGATGGAATGCTCACCCGGGGGAAGCTTCTTGATGTCCAGTACAATCTTGACGCCCGACGCGGCAGGCGAAAGCGTGGCCGTGCCGACTGCCTGGCTTTCGGCGTTCATGATGTTCACGACCACGGGTTTTGCGGAAGTGTTTGCGGGAGACTGCTGGGCCATGGCGGTCCCGGAAAGAGCAAATAACGCTGTGGCGCAGGCGAGAATTTTCATGAGTGTCCTCTTCCGTCAGAAAGTTAGTTGAAGCGGGCGGAAACGTAAAAACAAGCTCCCCTAATGTACCCCAAAGCTCGGGAGCCGGGGACGAATTTGTGCGCGGCGACGTAAGACAGACTGGCGAAGCGGTCGCCGGGGTCGCGCGGGCGAAAATGTAAGTTGCCTGCCGGGTCAACCCGCGAAGCAAGGACTTGAACAATTATTTGGCAGAATCTCGGAAATCAAAGCAGCCATAATGGCCTGTTTCCGAACATCCGGGAATCCGATTTCTGCGAATAGTGCCGCGAAAAAGCATTGGAAATGCGGCTTCCACTTGGAAAAGGACGGCGTTTCGTGCATTGGGGCGAACCGCGTACCCAAACGGAGGGTTCTGATAGTCTAATAGAAGGGTAAGGCTCGAAGAAACTTGAGCGCTGGGGCGCAAGAGAAGGGTGTCCCCGCTCAACAGGTCAGGGTAACTAACACTAATTTATGTGGATTGTACGTTTAGCGCTGTCCCGGCCATACACATTTATCGTGATGGCGATTGTCCTGGTTCTATTGGGGGCGTTCGTCATCCCACGCACGCCCACGGACATTTTCCCGGAGATCAATATTCCGGTTATCGCGCAAGTGTGGACGTACACCGGCCTGCAGCCGCAGGAGATGGAGCAGCGGATTACGTCGAACGTGGAGCGCGGCGTGATGGTGCTCGTCAACGATATCGAGCACGTGGAATCGCAATCGCTGAACGGGATTGCCATCGTCAAAATTTATTTTCACCCCGGGGCCAATATCCAAACGGCCCTGGCCCAGACGACCGCCATTTCGCAGACATTTTTAAGAACATTGCCGCCCGGCACCACGCCGCCGCTGGTGATTATTTATTCCGCGTCCACGGTGCCCGTGCTTCAGGTGGGGCTAAACAGCGACAGCCTGAGCGAGCAACAGATTTTCGACTACGGAAACAACTTCATTCGCACGCAGATTTCGACGGTGCCGGGCGCTTCGATGCCGTTCCCATACGGTGGAAAGTCGCGCGTGGTCTCCGTGGATATTGACTCGACGGCGCTGCAGTCGAAGGGGCTGTCGCCGATGGACATTGTAAATACGGTGAACGCGCAGAACCTGATTCTGCCGACGGGCACGGCGAAGATGGGCACGCTGGAGTACAACGTCGAAATGAACGGCAGCCCGAAGACGATCGCGGAGCTGAACGATCTGCCGGTTAAAACCGTAAACGGGTCGACGATTTACCTGCGGGACGTCGCCCACGTGCGAGACGGCTTTACTCCACAAACCAATGTGGTGCTCACCAACGGGCAGCGCGGCGTGTTGATGAGCATCTACAAAACCGGCAACAATTCCACGCTATCCATTGTTGACCGCGTAAAGCAGGTACTGAGGGATTACGCGCCTTCGCTTCCGAGCAGCCTGCAAGTGAGCAACTTTTTCGACCAATCGATCTACGTGCGTGCGGCAATTCAGGGAGTTTTGCGTGAGGCCATGATTGCGGCGTGTCTGACGGCGATCATGATCCTGCTGTTCCTGGGAAACTGGAAGAGCACACTGATTATTGCGGTTTCGATTCCCCTCTCCATCCTGGTCAGCCTGCTGTGCCTGAGCGCGCTGGGCGAAACAATCAACATCATGACACTGGGCGGACTGGCCCTGGCCGTGGGCATCCTGGTGGACGACGCGACGGTGGAGATCGAAAACATCAACCGCAACCTGGCGATGGGCAAGGAGACGGTGCAGGCGATTTTGGACGGCGCGCAGCAGATTGCGGTACCGGCGTTCGTTTCGACGCTGTGCATCTGCATTGTGTTCCTGCCCATGTTCTTTCTTTCGGGCGTGGCGAAATATCTGTTCGTGCCGCTGGCCGAAGCGGTGATTTTCGCGATGCTGGCTTCCTACATGTGGTCGCGCACAATTGTGCCGACGATGGCGATGTATCTTTTGAGCGCAGAAGACGAGTATCAGGCCGACCTGCACACGGGCGAGAAGACGGGATTCTTGCGCCGCTATCAACAGTCGTTTGAGCACTCCTTTGAGCGGCTTCGCGGCGGATACCGCCACGCGCTGTCATCGGCGTTGGACCACGCGTGGTCTTTCTCGACGCTGTTCCTGGCATTTTGTTTGTTGTCGGGCGGGCTGGTGTTTTTCCTCGGCCGCGACTTTTTCCCCAGCGTGGACGCGGGCCAGATCCGGCTGCACATGCGGGCGCGAACGGGATTGCGCATCGAGGAAACGACGCGGCTGGCCGACCAGGTCAATCAGTCGATCCACGAGGTGATTCCGAAGCGAGACCTGCAGACAGTGATTGACAACGTGGGCTTGCCGTATTCGGGCATCAACCTGACTTACAGCAACTCCGGAACGATCGGCACTTCCGACGCGGAAATTCTGGTGCAATTGACGCAGGAGCGCAGAAAGTCGACCGGCGCCTACATTAACGAGTTGCGGCGGCGCCTGGCAACCGAATTTCCCGGCGTGCAGTTTTTCTTCCAACCGGCGGATATCGTGACGCAAATTCTTAATTTCGGAACGCCCGCGCCTGTGGACATCGAAATCATCGGCGCGAACCAACCGGCCAATTACGAAATCGCGCAACGTCTCGCGGGCAAGATGACGCACATTCCGGGTGCGGTTGACGTGCACGTGCAGCAGGCGTTCGACGCGCCGACCCTATACATGGATTTGGACCGGACGAGGTCGCAGTATGTCGGCATGCAGGCGCGCGACGTGGCGCAAAATCTGCTCGTGTCGCTCTCCTCGAGCTTCCAGACTTCGCCGAGTTTCTGGCTGGACCCGAGGAACGGAGTCAGCTACAACGTGGCGGTGCAGACGCCGCAATACCGCAATGACACATTTCAGGCGCTGCAAAATACTCCCATCACGGGAGCCGGCGCCGGCGTAACGCCGCAGATTCTGGGGAACCTGGTGCACACGAAGACGGTGGCGCGCCCTGCGTCCATCTCGCACTACAACGTGCAACCGATGATTAATGTGTACGCGTCTGTTTATCAGAGAGATTTGGGAAGCGTGGCGCAGGAAGTGCGGAGGCTGGTGCAAGAGGCCGAAAAGGATTTGCCGCGCGGAAGCCACATCGTGATTCGCGGCCAGATACAGACGATGGATTCCTCGTTTTTGGGATTGGGTGTCGGGCTGATCGGCGCAATTGTGCTGGCTTACCTGCTGATCGTGGTGAATTTTCAATCGTGGCTGGATCCCTTCATCATCATCACCGCATTGCCGGGAGCGCTGGCGGGCATCTGCTGGATGCTTTTAATCACGCACACCACGCTGAACGTGCCTTCGCTGACAGGGGCCATCATGTGTATGGGCGTGGCGACGGCCAACAGCATTTTGATGATTTCCTTCGCAAGAGAGCAGATGATTGAGGGTAAGGCCCCCCGCGAAGCCGCGATGGAAGCCGGCTACGTGCGCATACGTCCCGTGATCATGACGGCGCTGGCGATGATGATCGGCATGGTGCCGATGGCGATTGGACTGGGCGAAGGCGGCGAGCAGAACGCGCCGCTGGGCCGCGCGGTGATCGGCGGATTGCTGTTTGCCACCATAGCGACATTGTTTTTCGTGCCGTGCGTGTTTTCGATTATCCATGGATGGCTGGAGCGTCGCAGGCACAGGAGCATGGGAGCGGAGCCCGCAATCTCTTGAGAGATTACGAATTTGAGTTTGGAGCGATGGAATGACAACTGAAGGCATGGCAAGCAGTGGCAGCGGTGGGCCGGCGCGGAAAAGGAGCCCGCTCTTCACGGTTTTCTTTTTAGTTGTGGTCCTGCTGATCGTGGTGGGCGGCGTTCTGCTGTTCCAGCGGCGTGTGCAATACCAGGCGCTTGCGAATGAAACGGAAGCCGCCTCCATCCCGACAGTGGCGATCATTCACCCTAGCCTGGAGGCCGGCGATGAAAACCTGGTGTTGCCGGGAACGCTGCAGGCGTATGTGGAATCTCCGATTTATGCGCGCACCAACGGGTACCTGAGAAAGTGGTATCGCGACATCGGCAGCCGCGTAAATAAGGGCGAATTGCTTGCCGATATTGATACGCCGGAAGTGGACCAGCAATTGGGACAATCCCGGGCGGATTTGAACACGGCGCAGGCGAACGCGCATCTTTCCGAAATCACCGCGACGCGTTATACGGATCTGTTGAAGACGGACGGCGTTTCGAAGCAGGAAGTGGACAACGCAATCGGGGATCAGGCTGCGAAGCGCGCGATCGTGCAATCCGCGGAAGCAAACGTGCGCCGGCTGGAAGAGCTGGAATCGTTCAAACATATTTATGCGCCATTCAGCGGCGTGCTGACGCAGCGGAGTATCGATATCGGGACTCTGATCAATGCGGGGAATGGCGGGACTTCGCAGCAACTGTTTTATCTGGCACAAACCGATCCAATCCGCGTTTACGTGAATGTGCCGGAGCCTTTTGCACCCTCCATTCATGCTGGAATCGGCGCTTACCTGGAGTTGACTCAATATCCCGGCGAAAAATTCCGGGGAAAAGTGGTGCGCACGTCGAATGCGATTGATCTTTCCACGCGTACCTTGCTGACGGAAGTGGATGTGCCGAACTCTTCCGGGCTATTGCTGCCGGGTGGATACGCGCAGGTACACCTGGAAGTGAAAGTGAAAGGCGATCGCCTGCAGGTGCCGGTGAATTCCCTGCTCTTCCGCTCGGAGGGGCTGCGGGCCGTGGTAGTGGATGCGAACCACAAGGCGCGGCTGCAGACGCTGACCATCGGTCGCGACTACGGCGTTACGCTGGAAGTCTTGAACGGGTTGAAGGCCGCGGACTGGATCGTGCTGAACCCGCCAGACTCGCTGAATGACGGGCAAGAGGTGCATGTAAAGGAAGTGGCGAATCCCATCGCTCCTGCCGCCGTACCGAAGGAAACTCCAAAGCCACCAAACCCTGCTCCAGCTCCCACGGGGAAAAAGCTCTGATGCCGTTGGACAAAAGAGCCACAAGAAAAAGAGCATGCAATTTGGGGGCGATGCTCCTCATTGGTTGGGTTGCGGGTTGCACGGTTGGACCAAATTACAAGAAGCCGGCTGCGGCGGTTCCGGCGAAATGGGATGTGGAAGAACCGTTTCGGGAAGCCGCGCCGAAAGACGCGGTTCCGAAAACGACTTGGTGGAATGTATTTCACGACGACGAATTGAATGTGCTGGAAACTGACTTGCTTGCGGCAAATCAGACCCTGAAAGTTTCCGTGGCGCACTATCAGCAGGCGCGGGCTTCGGCAGCGGTTCAGAACGCTACACTTTTCCCCACACTTGGCGTGGCGCCGACGGCGAGCCGCCAGCGTTATTCGGGCGACCGGGCGACAGGGTCGTCTTTTAAACTTCCTGGACCAATCACGCAGAGCAGTTGGAGCATTCCGTTTACCGTCAGCTATGAAGTGGACCTGGTGGGGCAACGGCGGCGAACCATCGAGGCGGCGCAAGCCTCGCTGCAGGCAAACGCGGCGGATCTGGAAAATGTCCGCTTGATTTTGACGGCGGAGCTGGCGGCGGATTATTTCAGCCTGCGTCAACTGGACACCGAGATAGGCGTGCTGCAGCGCACCGTCGACGCGCTGCAAAAAGGGCTGGATCTGGTCAACTCGCGGCACCAGGGCGGAGTAGCGTCTGGGCTGGACGTGGCCCAGGAAGAAACACTGCTGAATACCACGCGCACCCAAGCCACGCTGCTGAAACAACAGCGAAAACAGTTTGAGGATGCGATTGCCGTCTTGACAGGACGGCCCGCTCCGGATTTCCATATAGCGGCGCGCGAGCTTTTCGCGGAGCCGCCGAATCTGGATACATCGCTGCCCTCGGATCTTCTGGAGCGGCGGCCGGATATCGCGGAGGCCGAGCGGGCGATGGCGGTGGCCAACGCGCAAATCGGAATTGCCAAGGCGGCTTACTATCCGTCGCTGCAGCTTTACGGGCAGGGCGGCTGGAACGCGGCAAAAATCACGCAACTCCTGAACGCGGAAAGCGGCGTGTGGGCCATAGGCGCGAATCTGGCGCAGAGTATTTTCACCGGTGGCGCGCGGCGGGCTCAGGTGCAATTTTCGCAGGCGGGATATGAGGCCACGGTAGCGAGCTATCGCGGCACGGTGCTGGGCGCGTTCCAGGAAGTGCAGGACAACGTTACCGGGTTGGAGGTGCTGCACGACGCGCAAGTTTCGCAGGCGCAGGCGGTGGACGCCTCACGGCGGCAACTAGACATTGCAACCTCGCGATATGTGGGCGGCCTGGTGAATTACCTGGACGTGGTGAACGCACAGCAAATCTTACTGAGCAACGAACAGGAAGCCGCCATTATCCACGGCCAGCGGCTGGTCACCGCCGTGCTCCTTGTAAAAGCGCTGGGAGGAGGCTGGGATGCAGCAAGCCTCGCCGCCGTGCAGGAAAAGCCCCACCTGAAGGACATAGTTGCACCCTGACCAAAAAACCAGCTTCCACATAGTTTTCAGTAAATTTATCGCTGGCAGTGGGGCAAGTCGTAAGTCCTGTTCCGTTCAACTCGTGACTCCTGCTCTCCTTTATCAAATTCCCAGGATCTCTTTCCTGGCCCACGGCCAATGTTACACTTCCCTTCCACACCTTGCATGCAGGGAGAACGCAGCTTGGTCGAACACTCCTATATTTTTCGAGATATCGCCATGGTGTTTGCGGCCGCGCTGGTTTGCGGATTCCTGGCTTGGCGGCTGAAGCAGCCGATTCTGCTCGGTTATGTGCTGGCCGGATTGCTGCTGAGCCCGCTGACGCCGGGGCCGCGCGTGCATGACACGCAGAATTTCGAAGTTATGGCGGAAATCGGCGTAGTACTGCTGATGTTTTCCGTAGGGATCGAATTTTCGGTGCCGGAACTTTTGAAGGTAAAGTGGGTCGCGCTGGGCGGCGCGCCGCTGGGGATTTTGCTGTGCGTCGGGCTTGGCACGGCGGTGGGCGCGGCGCTGGGTTGGCCACTGATCCAGGGCGTCGCGGTCGGCTGCATTATTTCCGTGGCCAGCACGATGGTGCTGCTGCGTTTGTTGATGGATCGAGGAGAGATGACAGCAGAGCACGGGCGGCTGATGGTGACGCTGTCGCTTGTAGAGGACCTGGCGGTGGTGGTTCTGACAGTGGTGCTGCCCAGCTTTTCGCCCAGTGGCGGAGCGACATTGGGAGAGGCGGCGTGGAAAGTCAGCAAAGCAATTCTGCTGCTGGTGCCGATTGCGGTGGCGGCATGGAAACTGTTTCCACCTTTGCTGGCGCGCGTGGAGAGAACTTGTAACGACGAAATCTCGTTGCTGCTGGCGCTGACCATTTGCCTGGGGATCGCGGGGTTGACGGAGGCGGTGGGGCTTTCGCTGGCGCTGGGCGCCTTCCTGGCCGGGCTGTTTCTGGGAAATTCGCCGTTCACGCACAAGCTGGCGCACCAGACACAATCCCTGCGCGATGTGTTCGTGGCGTTTTTCTTCGTGTCCGTGGGAATGCTGATGGACCCAAGCACCTGGAAGGTAAGCTGGCCGCTGATCCTTTTGCTGGTGGGATTGGTGCTCTTCGGAAAATTTGTGGTGTGGGCGGGAGTAGTCTGGGTGTTCCGCTATCGGTTCCGCACCGCGTTTCGCGTTGGCCTGGGTTTGACGCAGATCGGAGAGTTTTCGTTCATCCTCGCCCAGGTTTCCATGAAAGCCGGGTTGATTTCGCCGAACCTGTATCACGCGACGCTGGCGGCTTCGCTGATTACGATTCTGGCCAACGCTACGATTTTTCGCTTCCTGAAACCGCTAGCCGGAAGCCAACCAGCAGCTTGTGACCCTGCCGAAGCGCCTGCCTCGGCGTGAACTTGCTTACCGGGATGTGCGCGCACATGGCCGGCTCCGATCGAACGCGAACTAGCCCGGCAGGATCGTTTCCTGGCCAGCCACGACTTTCCAGCCACCCACGCTATTGTTCAAATAAACATGGATGACGCGATACTGCCGCGCGAATTCGCGGCCGTTTTGGACGCCACGGGCGCTCCAAGTGCATGTGACCACGGCGGTGGGGCCGTAGATACGAACGTGAATGTCCGTGGCAATAAAGCTGGAATACTTGGCGGTGGAATTCTGAATGCTGGCGACCAGGGCGCTCCGGCTCAGGACTGCTCCCCATGGTGTGGTTCCAACGTACTCATCACTGTAGACGCGCTGAAAGAAGCTGGAATTGTTCAGGGCCATGGCGTGAGCCGTCTCTTTTTCCAGGGCCACGAGCTCCATCCCTTCTACTTCCATTTCTGCCGTGATCGCCCGCTCTTTTTTTTGTGCCGGGGTGAGCGGCGGCGAGCTCTGTGCCGAGAGCAGTGCCGGAGAAAACAGCACCGTCGCCAGCAGCCATATCATGCGTGGATTTGCCATGCCATCCCCCTTCGCCGCGACAGGCAAACCCGGCGTTACCACTTGCCGATTCCCTCCTGCGGTCCCACCTCTTAGCTTGCGCCCTTTGGCTGGTAATCGGGAGATTCGGAAGATGGTGGTTTGTCCACTCGGTTAAGACGCAGGTAGAACGGAAAAATAGGCGTGATTGCCCATTTTTTGGTGTGGAATCTGCGACAATTTAAAGAAGCGTATGGCCAACAAAAGCGAAATTGAGCAGGCAGCGCGCATCGTTCGCGAAGGCGGGCTGGTGGTGTTCCCGACCGAAACCGTCTACGGGCTCGGGGCCAATGCGCTGGATGCGAGCG
>WNFR01019657.1_pt1 | contig 13334 bp, 11 predicted proteins | sample 5400221 | NCBI WGS metagenome assembly WNFR01 (sample SAMN13153357, study PRJNA577476) | soil metagenome | isolation source: 40 cm soil under Madrone tree | place: USA:California | collected 2016-06-14
GCTCTCGAGATCGGACGGCGGGCGGTCGGCGGCGATCACCACCTGGCGGCCGGCATCGATCAGCGCGTTCAGCGTGTGACAGAACTCGGCCTGGGTCGATTTACCCTGCAGGAATTGCAGGTCGTCGATCACGAGCACGTCGATGCCGCGCAATGCTTCCTTGAACGCCAGCGCCGTCTGCGTCTTCAGCGCGGCGACGAAGCCGTACATGAACTTCTCGGCGGTGAGATACAGCACCTTGCGTTCGCTGCCGGAATTGCCGGCCCAGGTCACGGCCTGCAACAGATGGGTTTTGCCGAGGCCGACGCCGGCGTGAATGTAGAGCGGGTTGAACATCACGGGATCGCCGCGGCGTCCTTCGGCGACCTGGCGCGCGGCTGCGTGGGCCAGCGTGTTGGAGCGGCCGATCACGAAGCTTGCAAAGGTCAGGCGCGGGTCGAGCGGCGAGCCGCCGAGCGCATCATGGCTGGCGGATACCGGCGCCGTCGCCGTCGCGCGCAGTTCCGGCGCATGCCGGCCATTGACCTGCTCGATGCGGCGCTGATCGACCGGTGCGGTGGCTTCCTTGGCCGGCGCGGCGCAGCGCATTGCCGTGCGCACGGTGAGGTCGATCCGGTGCACTTCCGGCATCTCGGCCTGCCAGCAGGTCAGGACGCGGTCGGCGTAATGCGCCTGGATCCAGCTCTTGAGGAACCGGGTCGGAACCGACAGATGCACGCTTTCGTCCTGCACGGCTTCCAGGTCCATGCGCGCAAACCAGCTCGTATAGACGTCCTCGCCCACGCTCGTCCGCAACCGCCCCTTCACGCGCGACCAACGATCCTGTTCCGTATTTGTCATTGCCTGAGAACTTTTCTGAATGAGTAAGTAATGGTGTTTTGCGAAATCGGCTGGCGGGCTCCCTGCATTTTTCCTGCCAGACGTGACCTCGACGCGGAGCTTCAGCCACCAGACACAGATCCAGCGTTCGGCGGAATCGCCGTTGCTCAGATCAAAGACTGGATGGAGTGAGAGGCTACCGCGAGGTCAGCGCGTACTCGACGGTCTAGCCGGAGTTCGCGCGGGAGGACGACTGAGAACGTCGTTCAGGGATTCAGAAGTGGTCTCGATGGAAATGAGCGTGCCGAATGTCGCGTTGGTTCCGTAAAGCATAGTACCTCCCCCTCTCGCCGCGAGAACGCGCGACGAGCAATCACATCACCAGTGTTTCAAAGCCAGTCTGCTGCTACCGAACATCCGCTTGTCCGACCGCCGCGCCGCCGCGTATCTCAGTCTGTCGTCTTCAACACGTTCACGATCTCCGCGTTCCCAATCGTTGCATCGTCGGCCGGCATCTTATTTCCCCTGCCTTATTCCCCTTGTCCGGAGCGCGCTGAACCGCGAGCACCACGCCGGGAAATTTAGACACAGAACAACCGCTCTCATATTGCTATGAGTTACCAACTCAGCTTCGCTTGGAAAGCGTCGCTAACGCGCACACCGCCGCCGATTTGCACGTCCGCTCTTGGGTCTCATACCGCGCTGGTCAGGAGAGCCTTGGGCGTCGCGAACGAGTAACAAATACACCAAGCGCGATTTCTGACAATCCGTGATTCGACGACGTGGCCCGACTCTTCGGCGGTGTTGCAACGCTGCAATTGTGACACTCCACACCAAGTTTTTGAATCAGCGCATAGAATCGCGGAGCGCGAACAAGCGTGACAATTTTCGCCGCACTCGCAAAATTTTTTAAGAAACCGTTACAATCGTGGTTACCGGGGCCATTTTTCAAAACGCTTGCGGTCGCTATGTGGATAAGTGATTAGCGAAGCGAAGTTTTTCGGGATTGTTTTTCAGGGTAACCCTGCGCGGCAGGGATGCGAGCGGAAGAAGCCGGCATTGGATTGGCCGGCCGTTGTGATCGCGCTTCTCGCAAAGTGCGCATAGCAACGCGGGTGCAATAAATTGCACCTCGTAAAACTACGGGCGCTAGAAATGTGACACGTAAGTCGATGCTCAGCAACGGGACAATTGAATTGTCACAGCCAATCCAGGAGTCAATCCAGGATATGTTTTCAGCGTGAGCCCGAAATGCAACAGGATGCAGGTGCGTGGCGAAAATGGATTTTTGGGGTCGTGTCCGCACGCTCCCGGCATGACAGAAAAAACAAAAGCCCGGCGAGGCCGGGCTTTTGACGGATATCTATTTCTGTCAGTTCACTTCGCGAGCTTGGCGATCGCGTGCGTCAGGCGCGACACCTTCCGGCTCGCATTGTTCTTGTGAATGATGTTGCGCTGCGCGGCTTGCATCAGTTCCGGTTCCGCGTGCTTCATCGCTTCCAGCGCGGCATTGCGATCGCCGCTCTTGATCGCTTCCTCGACGGTGCGGATCGCGCCACGCATCTGGGTGCGGCGCGACTTGTTGACGATGGTGCGGCGGGCAATCTTGCGGGTCGCCTTCTTGGCGGAAGTGGTATTGGCCATGTTCTCAACTATCCTTCGGCTGTCATCGCTCGGGTGGTCGGGCTTGAGCGCGCCGGCCGTTCAAATTGCGTGATCGACGCTGGTGGTGTTTTCCAGGGTGTTCTTTACCTAAGCCGTTCTTGAGGATGCCATGGACGGAAGCCAAAATGCTCCCGCAAGCGGCGTTGCTCAAAGAACAGCGGCGGCGGGATTGCGCCCGCCGCCATTGGGGGTCTTATAGAGGGCGAGTCCTGCACCGTCAACGCTTTCCGCCCACCCCGAAAGGCCGGGAAGGGGGCGGAAATGGGCGCGTAAGGTGCTGATGAGGTTGAATTTCCGGGGAGCCCCCGGTATTGGCTGACGGCCTTTGGGGGCGACAGATAATAAGGTGACGCATGATCCGCGGTTTTTTCCGGCTAATCGGCCTGCTGCTCCTGGCCGGCGGATTCATCTTTATGGTCTATGACGGCGCCCGTTTCGTCGCCGACCAGACCCTGCGGTTCACCCGGTTTGGCCAGTTCTGGAACGACGTCCATCAGTCCAGCCAGCTGGCGTTCCGGACCTGGGCCGAGGCCGCCGCGCCCTGGCTCTGGAACAGCGTGATCAAGGTCCTGCTGGATCAGCCGGTTTTCGCCGTGCTGGGCGTGGCTGGCATTCTGCTCATGATCCTGTTCCGGCCCAGCAAGCCATTGATCGGCTATTCGCGGGACTGACGCGGCCCGCCGTCCACCCTTAGGGCGCGGCGTAACAGGGCTGCGGTATCCGGCGTATAGACATATATACGGGTCCAACCGGCCCTCGCCGTTGTTGCGGCCGCCGATGTTCTGCCTGGAGGTACTCCATGTTGTTCATGCGCAAGACCACCGCGTTGCCGAGTGCAGCCGAAGCGCTGCCGGGCCGTGCCAGCCCGATACCGACCGCGACCACGCATTTCGTCAACGGCCGCAAGCTGCAGCCGCCCTATCCCGCCGGCCTCGAGCAGGCGGTGTTTGGCCTCGGCTGTTTCTGGGGCGCAGAGCGCAAGTTCTGGGAACTCGGTGACGGCATCTATGCGACCGCCGTCGGCTATGCCGGCGGGCATACGCCCAATCCGACCTATGAAGAGGTCTGTTCGGGCCGCACCGGTCATACCGAAGTGGTGCTGGTCGTGTTCGATCCGAAGAAGATCTCTTACGAGCAGCTCCTGAAGACGTTCTGGGAAAGTCACAACCCGACGCAGGGCATGCGCCAGGGCAACGATGTTGGCACCCAGTATCGCTCGGCGATCTACACCTTTGGCGATGCGCAGCGCAAAGCCGCCGACGCGTCGAAGGCGACATATCAGAAGGCGCTGGCGGCGAAGGGTCTCAGCGCCATCACCACCGAGATCGCGCCATCGGACGAATTCTATTTTGCCGAGGACTATCATCAGCAATATCTCGCCAAGAACCCGGCGGGCTATTGCGGATTGGGCGGCACCGGCGTGTCGTGCCCGATCGGCGTTGGCGTGACCGCCTGATTGCTTCTCAACCTCGCCCCGCCTGCGGGGAGAGGTCGAATTGCGAAGCAATCCGGGTGAGGGGGCACAGGTCTCTCGGCGATCTCATTCGCGGAGAGAGCCCCTCACCCCAGCCCTCTAAGAGCGAGCTTCGCTCGTCTCGACCCCGCAAGAGCGGGGCGAGGGAGTCTCCATCTCTCCTGACGTACGCCAAAAAACCCTTTGTTAACCATAACTAGTGCAAGACTAGAGCTGTCTCGCTTCAAGGGATGGCTTCGGTGCGGGTTGTGCGCGCGTTTCGACTACCGATCACTGCGATCATCACGGCGCTCGCTCTGTCGGGCTGCATGCGCACGACCGGGCCGGTTGCGGTCGGGCCGCAAGGCGATCTCGATTCAATGGCCTATGGCCAGCCTAATGGTCCACCGCCGCAGGCGGTCGCGGCCGATTCCGGCGGCGGCGCCATCGGCGCGCTTCGCGCTGCCTTCGCCGCGGCACCACACGCAGTACCAGCACCCGTCGTCGTCGCCGCACCCGTGGCCTATGTCGAACCCGTGCCGGTGCGATACGACGCGGCCTATCATCTCGATGCCGGCGACAGACTGCGTGTCGTTGTCTATGGCCAGGAAGGCCTGACCAACACCTACGCGATCGACGCCGGCGGCTCGATTACGATGCCGCTGATCGGTTCGGTGCCGGCGCGCGGCCGCACCACGGCGGGACTGGCGGCTGAGATATCAGCGAAGTTGCGTCGCGGTTTCATCAGAGAGCCGTCGGTGGCGGTGGAGATCGAAGCGTATCGGCCGTTCTTCATTCTCGGCGAGGTCGCAGCACCAGGGCAATATCCGTACGTACCCAACATGACGGTCGAGAGCGCGGTGGCGATCGCCGGCGGCTTTTCGCCGCGGGCCCGCCGCGATGGCGTTACGGTCACCCACACCGATGCGTCGGGAACAGCGCGCCTCGTGGTTCCGCCCGGCAGCCCGATCAGTCCCGGCGACACCGTGCTCGTCAGCGAGCGCTGGTTCTAGCGCTCGACGCCTTTCATCGAGCCATCATTTGAACCGGCTCCTTTCCTGAGCATCCGTGTCAGGCAAATGCCTCGCATTTGACCAAGAAAATTCATCATCCGTTTTTGTGCCGCCGGAGTCTGTGTTCTGCATCTAACTTGCAGTGGCGGAGATGCGGCTTCGCACGTGTCTGGAAGCCTTGTTGACGCCCGTGCATCGGTATCGAACCGCCTTGGTTGCGATAAATTGGCGCGATGCGCTGACCACGTTCGAAACCTTGTTCCAAGTTGCACTGCAGCGATGTAGAAGAACCTCGTCAGATCTAGGCGCGCCGGTTTGTCGGTTAAGTGCCTGCAATCCGGAGTATGATCATGAACTATCATTTGCCGGCCCGCATGGTGCGCGCGGCGACCGCGGTAGCGTTGCTCGCTTCCATCGCCGTGACGGCCTTGTGTGCCTCCGCGCATCAGGCATTGGCGGATTCCTATCCGAGCCGACGGATCACCTTCGTCGTGCCTTATCCCGCAGGCGGCGCCACCGACGTCCTTGCCCGTTTGCTCGCCAACAAATTGCAGGAGTCGTGGAAGCAGACCGTCCTCGTGGAGAACAAGTCGGGCGGCGGCGGCGTGGTCGGCAACGACTACGTGGCCAAGGCGCAGCCCGACGGCTACACCGTGCTGATCGCCATTACGCAGATCATTCAGGCGCCGAGCCTCGTTGCGAAACTGCCCTACGACGTCTTCAAGGATCTCGCGCCGGTCACCCAGGCCGGGTTATCGACGATCGTTCTGGTGGTCCCCGAGCAGCAGCCGATCAAGTCCGTCAAGGAACTGGTCGATTATGCCAAGGCGAATCCCGGCAAGCCTTACGGTACCTTCGGCAATGCGACGACGTCGCATCTCTACGGCGAACTCCTCAAGAAGGTCGCCAACATCGACATGACCCACGTTCCCTATCGAGGTTCGGCTCCGCTGACGAACGACCTGCTCGCCAACACGGTGAATTCGTCGTTCGTCGACCTGACCACGGCCAGCGCGCAAATCAAGGCGGGCAAGCTCAGGCCGTTGGCGGTTGGCGGCGAGAAGCGCAGGAAGGCGTTGCCCGATGTGCCGACGATGGCCGAACTCGGTTACCCCGGCTTTGAAATCGAAGGCTGGCTCGGCGTGTTCGTGCCCGCCGCAACGCCCAAGGAGATCGTGGCGAAGCTTTCCGAAGAACTCGCCCGCATCATCGCCTCGCCCGAGGGCGTCGCCGGGATCGAGACGCTCAGCCTCGTGCCGGTGGGCGGATCGGCGGAAACATTCGAGAAAGTCCTGCGCCGTGATTACGAACGGTGGGCCGATGTCGTGAAGGCAACCGGCGTCAAGGGGCGGAGAGATTGCGCGCGTCTTATTTCTTCAAATTCTTGGCGAAAAACGCCAGGCTTCGCGGCCAGGCGATGTCGGCGCTGGCCTTGTCGTAGCTTGCGCGCTCGTCGCAGTGAAAGCCGTGCTGCGCGCCGGGATAGATGTGGACTTCGACATCAGGCCGCTTGGCCTTGATGGTTTCGACATCGGTCAGCGGAATGCCCGCATCCTTTTCGCCGAAATGCAGTTGCGTCGGCACTCGCGGCTTGTCGTCGGCGAAACGAACGACGGCGCCACCATAATAGCCGACGGCGGCCGACAGGCCGGACAGCTTGGTCGCCGCCGCATAGGCGATGCTGCCGCCGAGGCAGAAACCGATGATGCCGACCGCTCCGACATCCTTCACGGCATCGATCGCGGCCTCTGTATCGCGCAGCATCGCGGCCCAATCCGGATTGGCGACGAATTTGCGCGCGTTGGCCACCTCCTCAGGCGAATAGCCGCTGGTGAAATTCGGCTCGATCCGATCGAAGATCGACGGCGCGATCGCGACGTAACCTTCGCTCGCCAGCCGGTCGCACACCGAGCGGATATGGTGATTGACGCCAAAGATTTCCTGGATCACGACGATGGCCGCCTTCGGCTTTCCCGTAGGGTCGACGCGATAGCCGCCGAGTTTGAAGCCATCCGAAGCCGTCAGTTTGATATCCTGTCCCACGGGTCATCCCTTCTTGTTTTGGGTTGCGCGAAGTCGGTTGCGTAAATGAGCGAAAGCCGCGGCTACTGCCACATCCAATTGTGGCCCCAGTCGCCCTTCCAGCCGGCCAGCCTGCCCTTGCGAAATTGCAGAAAGAGCCGATCCTTCTTGTAGAACAATCCGCTGCCGCCGATGTTGCGGAACGCGAGGAAGATTTCCTCGCCCGGCCGGCCACGGACGTAGTTGAGCGGGGTGCCGAGCGCCCGCGCGGCTTCGTCCGCATCCATGCCGAACGCCAAGGGCGTGTTGTTCGACAGCGTTTCGGTAAAAGGCGGCGGGTAGGGGCCGCCAGTCGGCGGCAGTTTTTGCGCGGCAGCGTTCGTGAAGCTGCCTGCGATCAGAGCGAGGGCCACAGCGGTTGTCTTCATGACGCGGCCTTCGTGGTTGCCTTGCTGTCCAGGCTGTCGAGGAACGGCAGCACCACGTTGATGAAGGCCTGCGGCTGGTCGATGTTGACGGCGTGGCCGGCGGCCGGGATCACCACCTTCTGCGCGCCGGGAATCTTGGCGGCCATGTAGTCGGAGGCGGCGAGGAACGGCGTATCGTCGGCGCCGACCACGATCAGCGACGGCACCTTGATGTCGGGCAGGGATTCGATCACGCGGGCATCGCGCTGGGTCAGCATGCCGCGCGCGGCGCGCGCCAGTCCCGACGCGTCTCTGTGGGTGACGCCGGAGCGTTCCCGGCTGGCCGATTTCAGTACCTCCAGGCCCTCGCGCTCGAAGCGGTCGCCGGTGTCATGCGCGCGCTTGTTCCAGACCTCGCGGGCCTCGTCCTTCTTGAAGCCGGGGCCGGTGTCGATGATCAGGAGCGCGTGGACGCGGTCCGGATGGGCGCGGTAGAACGCCAGCGACATGTAGCCGCCAAGCGACAGCCCGCCGACGATCGCTTTCTCGGCGCCGACGGCGTCAAGCAGCGCGGCCATGTCGGCGACCGTCAGCGCTTCGCTATAGGCCGAGGTATCCTCGGGGTAACCGGACTGGCCATGACCCCGCATGTCCCACAACACGAGTTTGTGATGTTTCGACAAGGCCGCGATCTGGCCCTGCCACATCCCACTGGTCGACGAATAGCCATGGGTCAGGAGCAATGGTGGGCCAGATCCGTGAACCTCGTAATAGATACTGACCCCATCACGATCGATTGTCGGCATACCGGTTTTTTCCCGAGGCAAATGACGCTTAGTCCCGTCCCGCCGTGATCCTAGCGCGATCCGTTCGTCGTTGGGAAATGCGGAATTCGGAAGGCGCGTCTGCGTAGCGAGCTTGATCGACAAGCCCGTGACAAAGCCTTGCCGCAGCGCACAACCCCAATTTCGAAAAGAAATTATTTTCCCTTCGAACGATTCCAAATTGCATTGCCTCTAGAAAGGATCGGTATCATTCTTTCCGCCACCCGGCATCGACCCGGTGGGTGCCGGCCAATACCCAAAAGTGAGATGCCGCCGTAAGCGGCTTCATACACCGGAAGGGGAGCGAACATGCCTAATCTCAGTATCAACGGGCGGAATATGTCCGTCGAGGCGTCCAACGATACGCCGCTGCTCTGGGTCATCCGCGAGCAATTGCAGATGACCGGTACGAAATTCGGATGCGGTGCAGGTCTCTGCGGCGCCTGCACGGTTCACGTCAACGGCGAAGCCGTTCGCTCCTGCCAGACCTCGGTCAGCGACGCGCTCGGCAAGAAAATCACCACCATCGAAGGCCTGTCCGCCAAGGGCGATCATCCCTTGCAGAAGGCCTGGATCGTCGAGCAGGTCCCGCAATGCGGCTACTGTCAGTCCGGCCAGATCATGCAGGCGGCAGCCTTGCTTTCCAAGAATTCCAATCCGACCAAGGATGAAGTGGTCGAGCACATGGACGGCAATCTGTGCCGCTGCATGACCTATTCGCGCATTCAGAAGGCGATCATGCGCGCCGCATCCGAAATGCGTACCGCCTCCAACGCCGGCACCGAGCGGAGGGCAACATGAATACGCACGTGAAAATCACCGATAGCGGGTCCACTGATCTCAGCCGCCGCTCTTTCCTGGTCGGCTCCGCAGCCACCGGCCTCGTGCTCGGTTATGCCGGCGTTCCCGGCATCGATCAGGCGTTGGCCGCCCCCTCCAACTTCGAACCCTCGGTCTGGTACTCGATCGGTCCCGATGGCCTCGTCACCGTTACCTGCGGCAAGGCCGACATGGGCCAGCACATCGCCTCGACCATGGCGCAGATCGTCTCCGAAGAACTCGGCTCGTCCTGGAAGGACATGCGGGTCCAGCTTGCCTCCAACGATCCGAAGTTCAATGACCTCGTGCTCGGCGCGCAGATTACCGGCGGCAGCTGGAGCACGATGATGAACTTCGATGCGATGAGCCGTGCGGGCGCCGCCGGACGTATCGCATTGACGGAAGCCGCCGCCAGCGCGATGGGTGTGCCGGCCGGCGAACTGGTGGTGCGCAACTCCACCGTCTCGCATCCGAAGTCGAAGAAGTCGATGAGCTTTGCCGACATCGTCAAGAGCGGCAAGATCACCAAGACCTTCACGCCGGACGAGCTCAAGGCGATCAAGCTCAAGACGCCCGACCAGTACACCATGGTCGGCGTCTCGGTTCCGCAGCTTGATATCCCTCCGAAGACCAACGGCACAGCCAAATACGGCATCGACGTCATGCTGCCGGGCATGGTCTACGGCAAGGTGGTGACGCCGCCGGTGCGCTATGGCGCCACGGTGAAGTCGGTCGACGATGCTGCTGCCAAGAAGGTGCCGGGCTTCATCAAGGCCGTCACGCTCGACGACAAGACCGGCAGCACGACCGGCTGGGTGGTGGCGGTGGCCAATACCTATGCCAACGCCCGCAAGGCGGCCGACGCGCTGAAGATCACCTACGACAACGGCCCGAACGCCAAGCTGTCGAGCCAGTCGTTGATCGACGAGGCGAAGCGGCTGCAGGCGCTCGACGATTCCGGGCAGTTCTTCGTCAAGGACGGCGACACGGCGGCGGCCTTCGGGACCGCGGCGAAGGTGATGGAGGCTGAGTACACCACCAGCATCAACATCCATGCGCCGCTCGAACCGATGAACGCCACGGCCGAGTTCAAGGGCGACATCCTGCACATCTATTCCGGCAACCAGTTCGCGACGCGCTCCGGCGGGATCGCGGCCGGCGCTGCCGGGATCGATCCCAAGTTCGTCGTGATGCACCAGATGTGGCTGGGCGGCGGCTTCGGCCGGCGTCTCGACGCCGACATGATGGTGCCCGCGGTGCAGGCGGCGAAGGCCGTCGGCAAGCCGGTCAAGGTCATCTACAGCCGCGAAAACGACATGACCATGGATTATTCGCGTCCGCTGACCTACCAGAAGGTGAAGGCGGGTGTTGATGGCGATGGCAAGCTGATCGCGCTCAACCACGATGTGGTCTCGGCCTGGCCGACCGCGCGCTGGGGAATCCCCGATTTCCTGTCGCCTTCGGTCGACAAGAAAGGACCGCTGGATTCGTTCACCGTGAACGGTGCGGACTTCTTCTATTCCGTGCCCAATCACAATGTCCGCGCGATCAAGAACGAGATGGCGCACACTGCCACCCCGTCGGGCCAGTTGCGCTCGGTGGCGCCGGGCTGGACCTTCTGGGCGGTCGAAAGCATGATCGACGAACTCGCCCATGCCGCTGGCCAGGATCCCGCGCAGTACCGCATCGCGTTGCTGGACGGCAAAGGCAAGAACGACGGCGGTGCGCAACGCCTGCGCAACACGCTGCTGGCGGCGATGGGCATGGCCGGCTACGGCACCAGCAAATTACCGAAAGGCGAGGGCATGGGCGTCGCCTGCGTTTCGTCGCAGGAGCGGGCAACCGCAAGCTGGACCGCGTGCGTTGCCCATGTCGCCGTTTCGCCGTCCGGCGAGGTCAAGGTCAAGAAACTGACCGTGGCTACCGACGTCGGCATGCAGGTGCATCCCGACAACATCCGCGCCCAGGTCGAGGGCGCAGCGCTGTGGGGCCTTTCGCTCGCCATGTATGAGAAGGCGACGCTGAAGGATGGCGGTATCGAGCAGACCAACTTCGATACCTACACCCCGTTGCGGATGAGCCAGACGCCGGAAGTCGCCGTCAACGTCATCGCCAACGGCGACAAGCCGACCGGCGTCGGCGAGCCGGCGGTGACGGTGATCGCGCCCGCGCTCGGCAACGCCATCTTCAATGCCTGCGGCGCGCGCATCCGCTCGCTGCCGATCACGGCGGAAGCGGTGAAGGCGAACATGAAGGCGTAAGACGCGCGCGTCATCGATCGATGCATGATCCGCCGGGGGCAATGCTCCCGGCGGATTTGTCTTTGTAGCCCTCCGTCGTCATGCCCCGCGCATGCGGGGCATCCAGTACGCCGCGGCCGTGCCATCTTCACAGCCGTCACGGCGTACTGGATCATCCGCTTTCGCGGATGATGACAGCCGTGGGTGCAGCGCATCACGAACGAGATCGCTAAAATTGTAGCGTCTATGGTAGTTCGCGTTCAGCATCCCTCTTAAGCCCCGAGGAACCGATTATCCGCTAGCTTCGGTTGCAAGTCGTCAACGCTAGGGGTCTGGGGTTTCATGACATCGGTAGCCAACAAGACTTCGACCAAGCGCCGGCTGTTGCTGGCTTCGGATCGGAGCGATCAAAGCAGCGAACTCGCCAGCATTCTGCGATCCGTCGGTCAGGTCGACACCATCGCGACATCTGACATTCCCGACGCGCCGGAGCGCGACCTGGCGGGCATCGTGGTCGACATCAACCTGCGCTCCGCCGAGAGCGTGCAACTGGTGCGCAACAAGCTGCGCGCCGAGGCCTATCGCGAAATGCCGCGGCTGTTCGTGCTGGCGGACGCGCTGCATCACGGATCGATGCAGGCCTGGGCGCTCGGCGCCACCGACACGATCGCGCGTCCGTTCGACGCGCAAGGCATCCTGCAGCGGATTCGCGCCGCGTTTCCGGACAGCGACGGATTTGACGAGACCGATCGCGGCAAGGTCCTGAACAGGGGCGTCGAGGCGGCGCATGCCGTGATGGTCAAAATCTTCGAAAAGCTTCCGGCTGGCGTTCCCCTGAAATTCAGCGACATCGTCGAGGCCGAGAACAAGATTCTCAAGGCGATCAAGCATTCGTCCCTGCGCGAATGGCTGACGACGGTCGGCTGCCACCACGCCGGCAGCTATCGCCATTGTCTCTTCGTCACCGGCTTTGCGGTCGCCTACGCGCAGCATCTCGGCATGCGCGAGGACGACCAGCGCCGTCTCGCCCGTGCCGCCTTGCTGCACGACGTCGGCAAGGCGTTCATTCCGGTGGCGATCCTGGACAAGCCGGGCCCGCTGGCGCTGGAAGAGATGGAAGAGATGCGCCAGCATCCGCGCCGCGGCTATGACGCGCTGGTCGCGCAAGGCGGTTTCCCGCCCGAAATGCTCGACGTGGTGCTTCACCACCACGAGTTCCTCGACGGCACCGGTTATCCCGACGGCCTGAACGGCAAGCAGATCAGCGACATCGTCCGGCTGACCACGATCGTGGATATCTATGCCGCTCTGGTCGAGAAGCGCGCCTACCGGCTGCAATTCACCCACGCCCGGGCCTTCGGCATGATGGAAGAGATGGGCGACAAGCTCGACCAGCATCTGCTGCACGCCTTCCGCCCGGTGGCGTTCGGGTATTATTGACCCGGAATCTCGAGAGTCCGGGTTCGATGCTTCGCATCGCCCCGGAATGACGGGGCCGACGCTAGCCGCTCAACGCAAGCTTCCGGCCTTGCAACTGCCTAACTATCGTTGATCATCAGCACACCTTGCGCAGGTGACATAGGCAGGCGGGAAGGCCCATGGATACGATCGTCGATCCAACTGCGGGTGCGGACATCCCCGCCGACATTGCGGCCACGCTCGTCAATCCGGCTGCCTATGCCGACCACCGTATCCATGACAGCTACCGCTGGCTGCGCGCCAACAACCCGCTCGGGATCGCGCGGCCCGAGAAGTTCGACCCGTTCTGGGTCGTGACAAAGCACGCGCATATCCAGGCCGTCAGCCGTCAGAACGAGCTGTTCCACAACGCCGACCGCCCGACCACGCTGACCAACCAGGCGGTGGAAGAACGTGTCCGCAAGATTACGGGCGGGCCAAATCTGGTTCGCTCACTGGTACAGATGGATGCGCCGGATCATCCAAAATACCGCGCGCTGACGCAGGGCTGGTTCATGCCGGCCAATCTCGGAAAATTCGAGGGCCGCGTGCGCGAGATCGCGCGAGCCACGGTGCAGCGCATGCTCGACAAGGGCGGCGCCTGCGATTTCGTC
>WNFR01005191.1_pt1 | contig 13333 bp, 5 predicted proteins | sample 5400221 | NCBI WGS metagenome assembly WNFR01 (sample SAMN13153357, study PRJNA577476) | soil metagenome | isolation source: 40 cm soil under Madrone tree | place: USA:California | collected 2016-06-14
GGTCACAAATTTTGCCGAACAGGCCGACGACCTCTATCACAACGAGGGACCGACCCGCGGGTTTCTGGATCTGGCCTGGAGTTCAAAGATAGGGCAGGTGGTGTACCCCTACGTGAGATGGGGCACCGGTTTCGTGGATTTTGATAACGACGGCTGGCCGGATATCTTCGTTGCCAGCGGCCACGTTTATCCACAAGTGGACAGCATTGCCAATAATCTCTCCAAATATAAGCAGCCGATGTTTCTGTTCCGGAACAAAGGCGACCGCACGTTTGAAGACATCACGCGCACCACGGGACTTTCCTCCGTTCCACTTGCTTCACGAAGAGGCGCCGCGTTTGGGGACGTGAAAAATGACGGGAACATAGCCATTCTGGTTCTGAACGTGGGAGCGCCTCCGTCACTTTTCATACAGGATGTTCCGAGCCCGAGGCACAGGGTTCTTTTTCGGCTGGTGGGCACAAAGTCAAATCGTGCGGCCATCGGAGCGCGGGTAACAATCACCGGCGGGGGCATGACCCAGTTCAACGAAGTTCGGGGCGGGGGAAGCTATTTATCGCAGAATGACCTTCGGATTCATTTTGGGCTGGGCGAAGCGAAAGTAATGGAGACAGTAACCATTCGATGGCCCAACGGAAATACGGAAACGCTGCGCAATGTCGGAGCCGACGCTATCTACACGATTACCGAGGGCCAAGGCATCACCAGCACACAACAACTGCCTCCTCCTACAACGGCTGACGCGACACCGGCTAAACCGGCCAAGGCTGGAACGTCTCCTTCCAGTTAACTGGCGTAGTTGTGCCATCTCAATATCGGACGGGGACGCTGGAAACAGTTTGCAGAAATTCAGCGGGGCCTGGCGGTAGCAGGCGACTTAGTCTCGGCCGGACGATTGCCAGAAGCAGAACCGCTGGATTTGGCGTGGTCGGCAGCGGCCTTGAGTTTCTGAAATTCGGCCATCTGGACGCGCGCCTTATCCTGAAGTCCCAGGCGGCTATAAGCGAGTCCTAACTGGTAGTGAGTCTCGGGAACGTCCGGGCTGAGGACCACGGCCTGCTCAAAAGCCTGACGCGCCCGATCGAGGTTTCCCGTCTGGAGCGCCAGGGTACCAAGCTCGACTTGAGCGAGGGCATGCTGGGGATTATGACCGACGACGAACTCCATCTCGTTGATTGCGCCGGACAGATCACCGCGCTGCCGTGCAATCACTCCTTTGTAGTAATGCGCTTCGATTTCCTTCGGATCCTGTTGCAGGGCGCGCTCAATCTGCTGCGACGCCGCTTCCATGTCGCCGTCATTCAAGAGGGTCATGCCGAGCATGACGTGTGCCGTAGCGTCGTCACGGACGGAAACAAGCTTTTCCATAATCGGCCGAGCGTCGTGCCATTCGAGATGATTGGCGAGCGCCGCGCCAAGGAGATAAATCGTGTCAGGGTCCGCAGGCTGCATTGAGTAGAGGTGACGGGCAGCCGTGACAGCCTTCGCGGCATCCCCGGAACGCATCCGGGCAAGCACGAGATGGCGAAGGGCTTCGAGATGGTCCGGCTGGATTTCCAGCGCCTTGTCCAGCAGACTCGCTTCCCTTTTATAATCCTTCGCCTGCGAGGCTAACCGCGCTGACTGAAACCAGGGCTCAAACAATTTGGGATCCAGTTTCGCCACGCGGTTCAATGTGCGTTCCGCTTGCCCGGGGTCTCCCTGCCTTTCCTGGACGCGCGCCAGAACCAACAAATACTCAGCAGCTAACTTTTGCTTTTCCGGGGCGGACTTCAAGAGTTCTCGTGCGTCGTCCACGAATCCATTCTCAACGAGGACGAGCGCGAACCGTGGAATGAGAGCGGGATCCGAAGGTGCGCTACGGAGGACCAGTGGAGCGAGAGCAGCCACTTTGTCCGGCTGGTGGAGCGCGAGAAAATCGGAAGCCAATATGGGCAAAGCCGCGGAGGGGCGCACGTCTACCGGGATGCTGTTAAGAATTTCAATGGAACGCTCGAACTTGCCGGTTTCTCCGTAGACGGTTCCCAGGGCGAGACTCGTCTTTACATCTCGTGGGTCCAGCTCGTGCGCCTTCTGGTAAGAGAGCTCGGCTTCGTCGCGGCGCCCCTGGAGAAGATAGAGCTCCCCAAGACTGCGATGGGCGGCGGGGTAGTCCGGCTTGATTGCCAGCACTCGCTTGAAGAGGGCCTCGGCTTCCGGAAAACGCTTCTGTTGCGTCCTGATCTTGCCGAGAAGGCTGATCGCCGGAGCGTTCTCCGGGTCGTCCGTCACAATTCCCCAGAGCTGCTTTTCGGCCGACTCGAGTTCGCCGCGTTCGATGGCTTTTTGGATCTGAGCCAAACTCGGCGAAGTCTTGGTAACTTGCGGATTCGCTGCTCTGGCTGAAGGAAGGGCAACCGCAAACGTGATCATGAGGATGAAAGACAGTTTTCGGCCGGGGCATATGCTGCTGGTGGGATCAGTTCGGTTTTTCAGTGTCGCTCTCACTTGGGACCGGTGCCTTCTTATGTCTCAGTCTCTCATATTGCTGCAGCGTCGTTTCGGCATCCTGTGCGCGGCCCTGTCGCCGGTATGCAAGACTCAACTGGTAATAGGCATAGGGCTGTTCGGGGCCGAGGCGAACTGCGGTTTCGAGACGATCTGTCGCGGGTTTCAAGTCGCCCTTTTCGAGGAGCGCCTTGCCCAGCTCGTAGTACGGATCGGCATCATTCGGTTTTTGGCGAACAACATCCGTAAGGAGTTCGATGGCCTCCGCTTGCTTGTGCTGCAGGAGCAGGACGTGCCCGAGACGATACTCGGCGGATGGATCGCCGGGATTGGCGGCAAGTTCCGCACGAAAGTCCGCTTCCGCCTGCTCCAGCTTGCCCTGGCGGAGATGAATCATTCCTCGGCCATAATTGGCCTCCGGCAGTTTAGGATTCAGCTCGAGAGCGCGCGAGAATTCCTTCAAGGCCTCGTCGTCTTCCTTGTTCTGGGCATGGGCTTCTCCAAGGAAAAGGTGGACCTCCGCCGCATTGGGGTTTTGCACCAACATACGGCGAAAAATCTCACTTGCGCCGGTTGAGTCGCCGGTCTTCGCTAGCGATGCGCCAGCCGCGTATAGGAGACTGGGATTGTCGGGGAGCGCCGCCAGGATCGGGCGGAAGGTCGCCGCCGCCTTTGCGTAGTCTTTGGTCAAGAAATAGCTTAGTGCCAGCATTTGCCGTGCGCTGGAATCCCCGGGATTGGCTTGCACATGCCGCTGCAGTGGATTGATGGCCACCTCGTATTGGTTGGCTCGAAAACTGGCGATGCCCCAGTTGCGATCGAGCGCTTTGATGCCAGGGCTCCATTTCGCGGCTTCGGCGAAGAAGCTTGCCGCCTCGGGATAAGCAGTCCTTTGGGCGTAAATCACGCCGAGGTTGTGATAGGAGTTTCCTAGCGCCTCCTGCAAGCCTGCGAGGTACACCCGAGGAACCTCGGGCGTCTTGGCGCTGGGCGCAGCCGGCATGAGCAAGGCCCGCATCTCCTTGCCCGAACTCAACTTCGCCGGCAGGCCATTCGGTCCCGCTTCGCCCTCGGCGCGTCCCAGTTCGCGCGCGGTTTCCGATTCGCGCTGGGCTTCGGTATGCCGTCCGAGGTTCTCGAACGCGTTGGACAATGCGTCGTGGGCGGGTTGGGAGGCTTTGGAAGCGCTCCCATAGAGGTGGATCGCTTTTTCGAGCTGTGGGACGGCTTCCTTGCTTTTTCCCGCCTGGAGGCGGGCTTGGCCCAGGTAGAAATAGGCATCCGGGCTATCGGGGAGGAGCTGGATGGCTTTGGCCAGTTCCTGCTCGGCGAGTGCGAACTCATGCTGTTTGAGGTGAATGACGCCCAAATTGTAGTGGCTGGAGTAGTCCGCGGGGTTGCGAAGAAGCTCGGCTTCAAATTCGCTGCGCGCCTCGGCCAACGCTGCGTCCCCTCGATCGAGCAGATACACGATGCCGAGATAGGCGTGGGCCCTGGCCGCATTTGGATCTAGAGCCAGCGCCTTGCGGAACTCTCCAGCGGCCAAGTCAAACTGGCCGCCTTCACGATAGGCTTGCCCAACGAGAATGTGCAACTCCGCTGAAGATCCCAGGGAGTTAAACATCTCGTCGAAGACATTCGCGGCATCCTGCGGTTTGTTGAGCTTGAGGTAGGTGAGCGCGAGACTGTAAGCGACATCCGTGTCTGAACTTTCGGCCAAGGCGGCTTTCAGTTGCTCGGCTGCCCCGCTGTAGTCGCCCTGCAGGAATAGGAGCTTCCCCAGGAGGTTTTTTGCGGCGGCCTGATGGTCGTTTTTGGCCAGCATGGATCGGAGAATTGCCTCCGATTTTGTAAATTCGCCGGAGCGGGAATATAAGGAAGCAAGGCCCATTTGCGCCTCCATGTCGGAGGGGTCAGCCATGCTTGCGGATTGCAGGAAGACAAGCGCCTGCTGCTGGTCCTGGGCCAGGACGCGAATGGCAGCGAGCCGTTGCAACGCCAGGGAGATGACGCGGCGGTATTCGGTCTCAGCGGCAGTAAGATCGCCAGCCAGTTGAAAAGTTTCTGCGGCGCGGTAGTGCTCCTCGACAGGATCCTTCGCTGCCACTGCATTGCCGGAGGGCAACGGCTGGCGCTGCGCCTGCTTACGCGGCACGGCCGGCTTTGACACAGGCTTTTCCTGGGTCCACCCGGCAGGAGACAGGAGGAGAATACAAAAAGGGGCCAGGGACACAAGGAAACGACTAAACCGGAAGGATTTTGGGGATGCCTGGAGATGCATCAAACGGGCCTCAAAGGAGCAGTATAAGTAAAAAGGCGGGGCTTGACGATTGTCAAGCCCCGCCGGAATAGAGTTATTGATGCGCTACTCAGAAAATCAGCTTGAGAGCGTACTGAATCTCGCGGTTGCCGATATTGCTCGGGGTGGAGGCCACGCCGAAGGCGTTGATACCCGCGTTGCAATCAGAGGTGCCGGCAACCCCGTTCGCCGCACAACTGTAGACGCCGTTCTGGATGATCCCACCATTCGAAGTGAAGGTATTAACGGTATTACGGAACATGGGGTGGTTGAACAGATTGAAGAACTCCAGGCGGAACTGAAGCCTGGATTTTTCTCCGAACATTTTGGCGCCATGGAACGGCAGGTTCCAGTTCTTGAGGACTGAGAAATCAACGTCGGCAACCCCCGGGCCGCTGCAAGCGCCTGGCCCGGTATTGGGATAACCTCCAGTCTTAAAACCATCCCAAGTGAAGGCCTTAATGTTTAGCCATTGCGTGCGGCTCCCACCCGAAAGGTGGCAGGGCTGGCTGAAGTCACGATTGGGGGCGGAGGAAGTGACTGCGGAGTTGCCGATCCCCCAGGGACTTCCAGTGAATAGTCCGTATTTGCCTGTGGCGGAACAATCGTTCGTCGTTCCGGCGGGATTCTTGACTGCGTCCATATAGCAAGTGTTGTTTAAGCCGCCGCCAATAAACATCGCGGCCCCACTGAAGAAGTTGAGGATGGTGCTCATCTCCCAGTTGCCGAAGGCGTTCTTCACGAGAGCATGTTGACTTTCCAACGTCGGCAGATTGTAGATGAGGCTGGCATTGAAGATATGCCGGCGATCAAAATCCGCATTGCCGCGACCGATGCGCGGATTATATATGTCCGAAATGCCGGTGTTGCTGTTGATATAGGCGAGTGTGGTGTCGGAAAGGTTCTTCGACCAGGTGTAGCTCGTCTGGAATTGCGAGTTCCGCGAGAGCTTGGTCTGGAACGTCGTCTGCAAAGAGTGGTAGATCGAATCACCCCGGTGATTCCACTGGACCATCGCGGGGAGTGCCGGGAAAGGCTTCAAGCTGTTTGGAGGAGGTGCATTCGGTATGAACCCATCATTAATGTAAGCGACGCGATCCGCCGGCGCCACCTGGTTGAGGGACTCCGAGGAGTTGAGGTGGATGCCGCGCAACGCTACCCAACCCACTTCCAGCTTGGCATTCCTCCACAGCTCCGTTTCCGTGGTGAGGTTCCATTGCCAGCTATTCGCAATGTGGTTGTTATTTTCAATGGCCTGCTGTGGACCGCCGCCAAGTGCAAAATCGAAAAGATCAACCCCATTTGTTCTTGTGGTCAAATCCAGGTTTCGTTCGCCGCCGGGAGCGATGGCCGCGGGGGGATTGGTTGATTCAACGCGCACGAGAATGCCAACGGGATCGCGGGAGAAGAATTGCCCGACACCAGCACGCAGGGCAAATCTACCGGTGCCGAACACATCCCAGGCGATGCCGAGACGCGGGGCAATCAGGTGATAATTGCTGGGCGCCAACGAGCGATTGGTGCCAATCGTCGCACCCGCACATGTGCTGCCCGATCCGGCCGGTAGAATGAGGCCATCGCAAGGTTGCCCAGTTGCCTTGTAGAGTTCCGGCCGGAAGCTGGAGTAGTTGTTGTTGGCGTCGTAAACGGGAGGCGTGAACGCCCAGCGAAACCCATATTCCAACGTCAAGCGAGAGCGCATCTTCCAGCTATCACCAACGTAGAATTCCAGGTCGCTCCAGCGTGCCAGTGCTTTGCCATTTTTCACGTTTTCGCCGTAACCCCAATGGATGCCCTGGAGCAGGAAGTCACCGTACGTCTGTCCGGTGGTGCCGTTCCAGTTGCCAGTTCCGTGGCCGGTACCGGTGGGACCCCAGAGGGCGCCATTGTCGTTACCGGTTTCCTCATCCTTTTTGTTCTTGCTGTAATAAATACCAACTCTGAGGATGTGCTTGCCCATGACCTTGGAAAAGTCATCCTTCCAAGTGAATAGGTCTTGCCCGTTGTGCCAAGGCCCAAAATGCCCAATGACGTTGCCACCGAAGAGCCCTCCACACCAGCAAATCGGTTCAGACGTATCAGCCCCATGCAGCTTGCCACTTTGGGGGAATACGGTGGGGAAGGCAGCCTTGATGGTGTCGTTCAGCGCTGGTGTATCCCCCGCGAGAGCGAGATTAATACGATTCGCGGACCAGGAAAATGTGAAATCGTTGGTTGCGGTGCTGCCGATCGTGGTGGTCAGTTTTGCGATGGCCACTTTGCCAGGCTGATCCCATGCATCGCTAATGGAAGGGAAGAGCTGATTGCCCCAGAGTCCCCCTTCCTCGTCCCCGTGCAACCCGTTTTTCCACGAATCCTGGGTGTAGCGGAGAGTCAGCACGGTGCTTTTCGTAATGTTGATGTCGCCGCGCACATTTTCCTCGCGCCAATCGACGGGGATCAGTACGCCCTGGGTCCAGTTCTGCACGCACGGATTAGGATCGGTGGGGATGGGAAACTGCGAAAGGTAAGCTTGGCCAGCGGGGCTCAGACGAGCGGGATCAATCACGTTTGTCTGGCCGTTAAATGTAAATGGGGCGTTATTGTTAAAAGGATCCTTCGGTATTTGGTTCGGAAGACTCGCGGCAAGCCCACGCGCAGGGTCTGCGGGGCTCCCATCACATCCTTGAAATGTGGGTGTCCGCATCATGTCGCGGTAGTCGCCGTTTCTTTCCGCCTCAGTTGGGACTTGGAGCTGGCGCACGCGGTCGCGCTTCTCTTTGTTCCATTCTTGCGACCAGAAAAAGAAGACTTTGTCCTTCTTGATGGGTCCGCCGATCGTGTAGCCGTAATCATTGCGGCGGAGCAACTGCTTCGGTTGACCGGGTTTAAGAAGATAATTCCTGGCATTGAGAGCATCGTTGCGGCCAAAATAATACATGCTTCCATGGAAGTCGTTGCCACCGCCACGGGTTACGATGTTAATCTGCGCGCCGCCCGCGCCGCCGAATTCCGGTCCATAACTGTTGCGGAGAATCTTGAATTCCTCAATGGCATCAATGGAGGGATAGACCAGGATGGTGCGCTGCGAGCCGATGTCATTATTATTGGCTCCATCCACACGCCACTGGTTGGCGTTGGCAGGCGCGCCACTGAAGGAAATGTCCACACCTGCAAGAAGTCCCTTGTTCTTGCCATCAAAATTTTCGGAGACAGCAGCGCCCGGCATCAGCGTGGTCAACTGGACAAAGTTGCGGCCGTTCATCGGGAGTTCGCGAACTTCCTGGCCTGTGACGAGGTTGCCCACAACACCCGTCTGGGTTTCGACCTGCACTGCAGAGGCCTGCACTTCCACGGTTTCCACCATGCCGCCCACGGGCATTTTGATGGTGACGTTGGTAAGGTCAGCGACGTGCGCTTCGACGCCTTTTTGTTCTACTTTCTTAAATCCCTGTTTCGCGACACTGATGTTGTATATGCCTGGCGAGAGCTCCGGGAAGCTGAAACTTCCCTCGGAGTTGGTCGTCGCGGTACGGACCGATCCCGTCTGCGTGGACGTGATGGTCACGCTGGCGCCGACGACCGCTGCACCGCTGGTATCGGTCACCACGCCGGTGATCGTTCCTGAAGTGATCTGTGCAGCAGCCGCGGGAACAAACGCAAGCAAGGAAATAATCAGCGTTGCAAATAGAAAATATCGCGCATTGCGCATGGGCAACCCCCGTTGATTAATTCTTTTGATGTGAACCCCTAATTGTTTTGCACTATAGACCCGGCACGGGAGGGCTTGTCAAGCAAAAAATAACGATATTCTACAGACCATGTTGGAAATCAGCAGAAAGCACACGGACTCGGGCTAGATTCCAAAATTGGTAGACTTGTTGAGTTCGAATGGCCGCAGAACGTCCGATTCAAAGGATGGAAAGGCGTAAATGCCGGAAGGTTCCGATTCACGCGGATCCTGAGGTCCGCGCATGATGGGCCGGGCTCTGCTAAAAACAAGGGGCTTAGGCCGGACTCACTCCACAACAAACTGGCTCTGCTGCGAAAGCGAGGTCTTCCGGACCAGATCGCTGACCAGGGCCTGCAGGGTGTAGTTGCCGGCATGCAGGGACTTCAGGTCGTACTCCGCAAGAACTAGTACTGCATTGGGAGACGGGCCGGATAGCGACTGAACGTTTTCCGCCGACGCGGTTTTCACAATCTCATTGCCGGACTTCAAGGTGAAGGCCACACCCACGCGCGGCTTTTTTGTTTGCGGGTCCAAGGAAAGCTCATTGGCAGCAAAATAGACGATGACCTTGGTCGACGAAGGGAATCGCGACTTGGGTGGCTGGCGCAGCCTGACATTCATGAAGCAGAGCGAATCGGAAGGATCCGAACAGGTGGCCTGCTCTGCCCGATCGGAGACCAAAATGCTGGTAAGGCGGAATCCCGCCGTCGAGGAATCAGGAACGTCAATTGCTGTCCCCCCCCTCGCAAACGCCGTGGGTGACAATTGAAGAATTGCTTCGACGGAGATCGATTGCGGATCAGCGATCGGCAGCTGGCTCCGGACCGTCACAAGGGTCTTTTCGAAATCACTCTTTTCCTTGTCATTAAGCCGGACGCTCCAACTGCGCTGGGAGACGGACAACAGATTTTTATGAGAATCGCGCGCTACCAAGATAAGAGTCATCGCTGCCTTATTCTCTTGACCATCTTTTTCGAAGGGAATCTTATTCGCGGGAAATGAAACTGACACAGGAGCGTTGTAATGGCCGTCAGGAGCCAAGAGTAGATCCGCAAATACGTCGGGCACGGACGAGGACTTCATGGATCCATTTTGAAAGCCGGCCATGAGCTGGGCGGCGATGGGAGTCATGGCAACAGCCTGTCCGCGAGGAGTGGCCCAGTATCCCTTGCGATAACGGAGTTGGTGTCCGCGCTCCAGTAGCTCTATTTTGATGCTGTGAAATTTGCCGTCAAATTCACTCTTTGCAGGCAGATATGCAAGGGTGTAATAGTCGCGACCGTCGTCCAGAACTTTGCTGAAGGCGGGTAGCAGGTCGTTGGTGCGCTTGACCATGAGACCGCCAGTGGTGTCGGCCAGCCATTGGAGCTGATCACCCCGGCTAATATTTCCAACATTCTTAATCTTGTCAAACTTGGACTCGCCTCCACCCTGTCCCACATTTGAACCAGGGGCGCCGGCAGCGGCAATGCGCGAGCCAATGGTATCGGTGGGCCGAATGCCAGCACCGTACGGATTAATCTCGATGCCTTCTGGATCGATGACGTAGATAGACACATTCGCACGATTGGCGGCGTCGGCGACGGCCTCCATTTCCGGTTTGGCGTCGTCGGAATACAGAAAACCTTCCGAGAAGAGGACCACGTTCTTGCGTCCGGGCATGTCCTTGTACGCCAAACAGATCGCACGCAGCGCCGCAAAAACCGCTCGCGCCTGAAAGGTATTCTGCATGTTGAGAAAGGTCCGCATGGTGACAATCTGGCGGTCGATCATCATGGCCAAGTTATTAGTTGGTCCAGAACCGCCCCCCTGACCGCCGCTACTGGACCCGCCTTGCAGGTCTCCGGCGACGGCTCCAAGCGCTGTTTCGGGGTGCGCTTGCCTGTAAAGATCATTGATTTCCTCTTGCGTTGTAGCGCGGTCAGAGCCGTTAAATGTGCCGACGGGCTTGCGCGTCTCAATGCGCTGGAGCGTTTCGCGCGCCTTCTGAAGGTCGTTGGTAAATGGGAGCGCCATGTGAAGACTTGAATCAATGTAGTAGATCGCAACGTAATCGCCAGTTCCCAAAGTCTTGTCCAAGTAGTGAAGCACCGCGTCGGAGGAGGTCTTGGTGTTGGCGGGGCGGTTGTCCGCTAAATCAAGCACCACGGTGAGAAGATGAGGCTGGGACGGCGAAGCGGCCGGGGCTGACGGCGAAACAGGTTTCGCACTTGCATCGGGACTCGCAACCGTTGGAGGGGAAGGCTCCGTTGCTGAGCCTGCCGACGGCGTAAATCCAATGATCTTCTGAGGCACTCCGTCTTCGTAAACCTTGAAATCTTCAGCGGTCAATCCCTGCACGTGACGGCCATGGCGATCCGTCACGATCAGATCGACGACCACGTTAACGGCCTGAACCTTGATGTTTGAATCGGCAGATTTTTCTTGCGTCAAAATCGAGGGCGCCGCGCAGAACACCAGGAATGCCGATGCAACGATAATTCTCACGAGATTGCGATTTCCCAGCATGTTACGCGCCTCCCTTGGCTATTCCGGTGAAACTTCCTGGATCAGACAGAATTTCCCATTCTTGAATGCATGTTGGCCAGTAATATACACCCGCGCGCTGATCTACGGAAGCTCACGGCGGCTTCCGGCAGCTCTCGACCTCGCTGAGCCGGCGGCGGATTTCGATGGAGTCCGGATCAAATTCAATCATGCGCTTCAGAACTGCCAGCGCTTGTGAACGACGGCCGAGAGTGCAATCCAGTGCACTCAGATTCAATCCCGCATAGAAAGGCGTTCGGGAGAAGACCTCCTCCCAGAGGGCGAGGGCGCGATCCGTTTCTCCAATCTTCTTATAGAGGACTCCGAGGTTGGCGGCGGCCCAGGAATTTTGGGGGTCAGCTGCCAAGGACTTTCTGAAGATGCGAATCGCTTCAACGTCCTTCCCCTGCTTTTTCAGCAAGTAGGCGAGCCCCGCCAAAAGAGCGGAATCATTCGGGCTCTTGGCTTGGGCCGATTGAAGCAATTGGAGGCCCCGCGTTGTGGCAAACTCATCGCCGCTTTCGGCCAACTTTGCATAAGCGAGTCCCAGGTCGCGGCCATCGGTTTGCGAAGTCAGAACAGAAACGAGTTCGCGGCCAAGGGGAGCCGGGCCAGTTGCGGGTTGCGGAATGCGCGGGATTCGGTGGTCCGTCGTCTGTTGGTGCGGAATGTCGACGGATTTATTGCGAGGCATGTGGCAGCTGGCACAATCTGGATTTTCGCCGTGATGATCCGTCGCAAACGTGGGTGCAGAGTGACACTGCAGGCACTTTGCACGATAGAAGGCCACTTTTTCTGTCGGCGCCAGTTTGCGATGGGGATCATGACAAGTGATGCACGTCAATTTGTCTCCGCTGGCCTGTTTACACTTGCTCAGAGGCAAGGCTTCCACCTGCGTCACGGGGCCAAAACCGGCCTTGGGGGCGCCCGCGTGAACAAAGTAAGCGGCGTAGTCTGTCAGGAGCTCTCCGGGACGATATTGCGCGAGCTTTTTGCCAGCACGGTCGATGAGGATTTCTCCTTCCAGATGGCATTGCTGGCAAATCGAGTCTCGGCGCAAAGGGTCAAGCTTTGCGGGATTGAGGATTCCTTTTTTGCCGCCGCTCGCTACGTGTCCCGAGGAGTCCCCGTGGCAAGATTCGCAAGTAATGCCAGTGTGGCGAAAGGGGAGCGAGGAATAACGGTTTCGCGTCCCCGGTATTTCCAACTGGGCATCGCTGGTATGACAGTGCAAGCATCGGGAGGACACCGGCAGATCGAACGGAGCCGCGATGCTGTTCTGAAACCCCGGCCGCATGTCATAGCCGTCGTAGGCGGTGTACCAATTAATGGGCACCTCAAACCAGTAGTTTTCAATGCTGTAGAGATAGGTTCGGCCGCGGTTTCCCGAGCCAATGTAGTATTCAAGGAGCCGCCGGCCGTGGAGGCCACCGATTTCAAATTCTCCCGGGCGGTCATACTGGAGCCACACCTTCCCGCTCTCCAAAGAAACGCGATACTCCACTGCGGAAGCCTTATGACGAAACGTCGCGGGTGTGACGTGTTCCACAGCAGGCCCGCTGGCATTCGCCATGACCGTTTTCATGTAATGGTCGTAGAGTTGCTGATGGCAACGGGCGCAAACCGCATCTGCTTCTCGAGCGGAAGTGGTCGTCGCTGGCTGCTGGGCTGCCACGCGCAAAACGATGGCCGCGAGAAAAAGAATGGAGACTATGCGGGCAAGTTTTCTGGCATTGGCCATCTGAGGAATGTGGAATGCCGAGGTCGGAGCTTCCGCATGATCCTGGCATGCCATGAAAACCGAAACAGAGCAAATGCTCTTACAAATCCTTTCAAATTGCAATGCTATGTAGGCAGCGGGAAATCAACGGAAGTGGCTCGGCCGAGCGGCACTTCACCAGAAACGCGCCAGAATACTCGCGTGGAATGAAGAAATTGCCGGAATGCAGTAGTTCGGTTTATGGCGGACCCGGTGAGACTCGAACTCACAACCTTCAGCTCCGGAGGCTGACGCGCTATCCATTACGCTACGGGTCCAAATTTGTCCGACACTCAGATCACCCATCATTCTATCCGTTATAGATGGCTTGCGCTAGCGCGCATTCGCGGAGCGCGATGCACCTATCGGTTCAGCCCTTCGCGCGAGATCGAATGTCTTTTGCGAGTTTTTCAATCTCCTCCGTTTTTTTCAGCAGGGCCAGGGAGAGCACCTGCGCCGAATCCGTCTTTTCGACTTCGTTTTTCAATTCGCCGGCCAATTGGAAAAGGCGCTCGACACTTTTCTTGATGTCCTTCTGGTTCGCCTCAAG
>WNFR01005192.1_pt1 | contig 13332 bp, 10 predicted proteins | sample 5400221 | NCBI WGS metagenome assembly WNFR01 (sample SAMN13153357, study PRJNA577476) | soil metagenome | isolation source: 40 cm soil under Madrone tree | place: USA:California | collected 2016-06-14
ATTTTTCTATTGCTGCCTTGAAGAAGCGGCACGGTTGGTTTTCGGCGGGCCGGGTGTTATCCGGGAGGCTGCTGCAGCGGAACCTCTGGCTGAGCTGGCGGCGGTTGATTTTGTGGCGGCGGATTCGCGGGTGGCTGCTGCGCGGGCGGAGGTGTAGGCTGCGGTGGTGCAGGCTGCGAGGGCGTTACCGGCTGCGTCGAGGGTGCTGGAGCAGGCGTTTCTACCGGAGGCTGAACGGGCGCAGGAGTTTGCTCCTGATCTGGCCGCGGACCGGCGGGGGCAGGCGCGGCGCCCTGGTGGCCCGTGGGCTCGCCTGTGCCGGCGTAGATGGTTTTTGATTCGTGGAAAGGCGAACGCACGCGACGCGGGGTTATCAGGAAAAGCAATTCGTCGTCAGTGAAGGAATTATTGCGGGTCCCGAAGGCGTAGCCGACGCCGGGCAGGCGAGCGAGGCCGGGAATGCCGGTGAGGGATTTGGTTTCGTTGTCGCTGAGCACGCCGGTGACGAGCGAAGTTTCATCCTCCTTGAGGCGCACGGTTTGTGTGACGGTGCGATTCGAAATCACCGGAATACCATTGATGCTGGTTCCCGAGAGAGCTTTAATCTCAAATTCGAGCTGCAGTGTGACCTCTTTGGTGTCGTGCAATTGCGGCGTGGCTTTGATCTTTATGCCTACGTCCTCGTATTCGGAGCCCGGATACGGTGTCTGGCTGATGGCGGGATTGGAAATGAGGCTGGCGGGGCTTTCGATCAGCGTGACCTGACCGGCTGCGCTCGCAATATTGTTCGTGACGACGACGTCCGGAAAGGCGCTGTTCGTGAAATCGCCAGCTAGGATAGCGTCGGGACTTGTGCCGGCCCCGGGTTCAATCGCGCTGGCAAAAAGGCCGCTGCCGAGATCGGCGAAAACGGTGACGGTGCCGACCGCCGTATTGGTCACTGCGATGCCGCCCGTCGAGGACTGAGCGAGGTCGGCAATCACTACCCCGCTGGGAGTGGTGTCGGTGGCCAAGGGAGACTGCGATGCTGCGACGAAAGTGCCGTCCCCGTTTCCGAGATAAACGGAGAGCGAATTGTCCTGCTGATTCACGATGGCGAGCGCCGGGCCGTTGCTGCCGTCAAGGGCCCCCGACGCGATGGCCACGGAGAAATTGCCGACGGGCAGCGGAGAGTTGGGGAATTGCGTGAAGGTGCCGTTGCCATTGCCCTCGAGTATGGTGACGTTCTTGGTTGTTTGATTGACGATCGCGAGATCTGGATTGCCGTCGCCGTTAAAGTCGGCCACGGTCATCGCGACCGGTCCGGTCCCAGTGGTAGGCAAAGCAAAGGGTGAGCCGGTTACCTCGGTGAACGTGCCGTCGCCATTGCCGTCGAATACCGAATAGGTGTTGTCGCCGAAATTGGTGACCACGAAACCGGGGTTGGAATCGTTATTTTTTAAATTAAAAGTGCCGACTGCGATGGCGCTCGGCTGAGTTCCGACTGGAATGGGGGCGGCGGGTGTTTTGAAGGTACCATCTCCGTCGCCAAGAAGCACGATGACGTCGTTTCCCACCGGATCGGTCACCAGCAAATCCGCAAAGTTGTCGTTATTCGTGACACCTGACGCAGCGTTGAGGCTGCCCGTGGCCAAAGCCGGCGCCGGTGTGGAACTGGTCCAACTGGTTCCGAGCGCAACGGGGGATACCAATCCGATGCCACTCGTGGGCTGCGCAAATTGGGGCACCGCTCCGGTTCCTTGATTCAGCAGGATCGTCAGCGTGTTATCGGTTTGATTCACCACAGCAAGATCCTGCGTGCCAGCGCTGCGGAAATCCGCCGTGACCATGGCCACGGGATTTTTTCCGACCGTGAATTGTTGCGTGGGAATCGTGACCCCAGTTCCGCCAGGGTTGGGCGTGAAGCCGCTGGAGCCGAGGCTGCCCGAAAGCAGCGAAAGAGTGATGGGCACGCGGTCGCCGACGAAGAAGGTAGCCGGCTTGCCGTCCTGCGCGCGAAGCAATACTTGCCTGCCACTGTGCACTAGGGAGAGTGCTTGCGAAAATTGCGCCGAATAAGTTGGCAGAACCAGGAGAAAGGTACTTTTACCGCCACCGATAGCCGCTATGGCCGGAATCGAAGAGGCCAGGCTGGAAATGCCGCCTGCCGCAAGTCCAGCCGCGGGGCCGCCGAAAACCTGGGCGAGAAGCGTAAGCAACGAAGTTAAATCGGGAGCGGAACGCAAGGAGCTTGCCAGATTGCCCGGGACCGGTACGAGTCGCTGGCTTGTGGGCGGCGTAAGTCCGAGGTTGGTGGCGTTCGTGCGATCCACTTCCAAAAGATCGATCTCGAGGAGAACTTCTCCTGGGCCGTGTTCCAGATTGCGGACAATTTCTTCGGCGAGATGCACGCGTTGCACAGTTCCGCGAACGGTAATGGAATGATTGGAATTGGATTGGCTGACGTGCGTGATGCCCGTGAGTTCGCGGATGGCGCGAACCACTTCGCTCACTTCGGTGGCGGTCACCGAGGAGGTCAGCGGAATGCTCTCTTCAATTTCCGGATCAAACAAACGGCGTTTCTCGGCTGTGTCGGCCGTGATAAAAAATTGCTTCGAGTCCTCCGCCTTCCAGAAAGTGCCGGTTTCCATGCCCAGAACTTTCATCGCGGTGTAAAAATCGACGTCCTGAAGTTGCAGGCGAGTCGCGCGCGCCTGTAAGTCTGGATCGAAGGAAGCCTTAAGGCCGAAAGCCTGAGCGACCTGCTCGTAAGCTGATTTCACATCGGTCTGAAGATTGAAACTCTTGTTGGTCTTGTCCGGAGCAAGCTGGGGCAGACCTTCGGGGGGCTCCGCGCGCCGCTCGCCCGTGGGCGTCTCCTTCATAGAGCCAATCTGCTGCAGGCGTTCGAGTATCGCGGGATTGCCGGGATCGATCTCCAGCGCGATGGCGAGTTGCTCCGTGGCGCCATCAATATTGCCTTCCACAGCCATGCGTTCCGCGCCGTCCAGATGCTCGCGCAATAAACGTGAGCGAAGCGCTGCTCCTTTGCCGACGATAGTGACATCAAAAGGGGCGTAGCGAGCGGCCTCTTCGTAATCGCTCAGGGCACCAACGTAGTCTCCGGCAGCTTCTTCCTTGGCGGCCTGCTCAACAAGTCTCTTGGCGCGCTTGGGATCCGGTTTCACGAAGGATCGCTCCGCCTCGCGCTTCGCGGCGGGGCCCTGTGGGGCTTGTGCCGGAAGAGTCTGGCAGACGAGGGCCCAGGAGAGAAGGATGGCGGTGGTGACGGTAAGGGGCGGTCTTCTCATTCTAGTAGATAGACGCAAGCCACCATTCTACCGTGTCGAAGGAAACGGCGTGTGCACTTGACGGGTTGGAGAGGGTGGCGTTACACTGGAATCGTTGTTGCAAATCATTTTCAACTGGAGTGCCTGCTCGTGCTTTCTGCCTTCCTTATTGCCCTTCGTGAGGGCGTCGAAGCTTCCCTGATTGTGGGGATTATCCTTGTTTATCTATCAAGAACCAATAGGACTCATCTGGTCCGATTTGTCTGGGGAGGAGTTGCAGCGGCGGTGGCTCTGAGTTTGGGCGTAGCCATCGCGCTGGAGCGCTTCAATATCAACGAGGACGGATTTGAAGGGCTGTTATTGCTGGTGGCGGCTTTTTTTGTGGTCACCATGATCATCTGGATGAACCGCATCGCGCGGCATCTGAAAAAAGAAATTGAAGAGAAGGTGGAATCCTACGCCTCGCGAGCAGGTTCGGCCGCGGGCTGGGGCCTGGGGCTGTTTGTTTTTCTGATGGTGGTGAGGGAAGGAGCGGAGTTGGCGCTGATCTTGCGCGCGGTGGAGCTTTCGACGGAAGGCTTGCAGACCTGGATTGGGACAATCGCGGGCATCGGAGCCGCCGTGGCAGTAGGACTGTTTTTCTTCAAGGGCACGCTCAAGGTGCCGCTGCACCGGTTCTTCGCGGTGACCAGTTGGATTCTGATGTTGGTGGCGGTGCAACTGGCGGTGACTGGGTTGCACGAATTGAGCGAGGCGCAGTGGCTGCCTTCGAGCAAGACGGAGATGGCCGTACTCGGGCCAATCGTGGCCAACGAGCTTTTCTTTTTTGTTTTTGTGTTCGGGGCGGCCGCGTTGATGATTGTTCGCGAGTGGCAAGCCGCCTCGCACAACAAGGCGACCACCGCTATGACGAATGATGCTGAACGCCGCCTGATGGAATCGCAAAATCGTCGACAACGCCGGTGGATGATCGCCGCGGCGAGCATGAGCCTGGCGGTGATCCTGGCGCTGACGGCCGATTTTATTTACGCGAAGGTGAATTCCGCGCCGCCGCAAGCGCGATCAGTGGAACCCGTGAATGGGATCGTCAAGGTTCCTGTCGCCGACGTGCAGGATGGGAATTTGCATCTCTTCACGCTGAAAGCCAACGGGCAGACCATCCGGTTCATGGTCATCAAGAAGCCCAACGGCTATGGAACGGCTCTGGACGCCTGCCTGATCTGCGGGGCCGAAGGCTATCGCCAGGATGGCCAGAACGTGATCTGCCGGCACTGTGCCTCGGCGATTTATATCCCTTCGATCGGGCAAAAGGGCGGATGCAATCCAATCGGGTTTACGTCGCAGGTAAATGGCGACGATGTGGTTATCGATGTTTCGTCGGTGACCAAAGCTGCGGAAGAGATTCCGCGATAGGAGATTTGGCGCCCTCACCAATCCCCATAAAATGTTCCTCCGACTCGTAGCCGACTCGTTCACGCGCCGGCCAAAACGCAAAATGCTGACCCTGGCCGCGCTGGCTTTGGGGATGGCTGTGGCCACCGCCGCACTGAGCGTTTCGCTGGACGTGGGCGACCGTCTGGCCCAGGAGTTTCGCAGCCTGGGAGCGAACCTGCTGGTGACTCCGCAGGCGGACTCGCTGCCTCTGGAAATTGGCGGCGTGGATTATCGCCCGGCGAACGCGGGCGCGTACCTTCCTGAAGCAGACCTCGGAAAACTGAAAACGATTTTCTGGCGATTCAACATCATTGGATTTGCGCCAATTCTGGAAGTTCCGGTGCAGGCGTGGTCCCCGGCTTCGAAGAACTGGTCGAGCCCCGGCGTTGTCGATCACACAACATTGATTGGGACCTGGTCCGAGCATACGGTTCCGATTCCCGATGGCACGACGTTTCAGACGGGGATTGAGAAGACGAATCCGTGGTGGCACGTGGAGGGACGCTGGTTCAAAGAGGGCGTGGACGAGTGCCTGGTGGGAACGGCGTTTGCGAAGAAGTTTGGAGTGAAGCCCGGCGATGTGCTGAATGTGCACGCGAACGATCGCACCGGATGGAAGACATTGAATGTTGTGGGCCTCGTTTCGACGGGGGGGCCTGAAGAGAATGCGGTGGTTGCGCCGCTGTCCGTTGCGCAGGCGTTGGCCGAAACTCCGGGAAAATATCGCAGGCTGTATGCGAGCGCTCTGACCAAGCCGGAAGATGCGTTTGCGCGCAAGGATCCGAAGACCATGACGCCGGCGGAGTTCGACCGCTGGTATTGCACACCGTATATTTCCGCGATTGCTCTACAGATCAGTGAGGAGCTGAAGGGGACAGACGTGCGCGTGATTCGCCGCGTGGCCGAGGGCGAGGGCACGATTCTGACCCGCGTTCGTACGCTTCTGTGGCTGGTGACGTTAGCCGCTCTGCTGGCGGCGGCCCTGGCGGTTGGCGCTTCGGCGGCGGCTTCGGTGATCGAGCGGCGCACCGAGATTGGCTTGATGAAGGCGCTGGGTGCGGGCTCCGGGCTGGTGGGTGTGCTGCTCGCCGCGGAGCAGTTGCTGGTGGCGTTTGTTGGTGGCGGAATTGGCTATGCGGTGGGAATCCTGCTGGCGCGATTGCTGGGTGAAAAGATATTTGGATTCACGCCGGAACCGAAGCTCTTTCTGCTGTTCATCGTGCTGGTGCTTGCGTCGCTCATCACGCTGCTTGGAAGCGCCTATCCGCTGCGCCGCGCTTCGCGATATGACCCTGCGCCCATCCTGAGAGGCGAGTGATGGCCGATTTCCCCATGTTCTGGCGCATCGTTCGCAGGTTGATCACCGCGAATTACGGCCGCCTGTTTGTGATTCTGCTCGCGCTCGGAGCGGGCGCGGCGATTACTGCGGCGTTGCTGAATCTGCAGATTGATGCCAAGCGTCGGCTGACCACGGAATTTCGTGCGCTGGGAGCGAACGTGATCGTGGCCCCGCCCGATGCGAACGCAAGTTTTGGCGGCGCGACGTTGGAGCAAGGTTTGCTTGCCGAATTGCCAACGGAAAATGCCGGAAAGCCCGTGCCGGCCGTGGCGTTTCTCTACGTGATTGGCGAGGTTGCCAAGGCCGGAGAGACTCATCACGAACCTGCAGTGATTGCAGGCACTGAAGGACAGGGATTGACGCAAGTGCGACCCGGGCGCCGAACGGAATACTCATCCGGCTTGGAGAAGAATGCGGCGGCGTGCGAGATCGGCGCCAAGGCGGCCGGGCAGTTTAAGGTTCACGCCGGCGATTCGCTGCACCTGCGCAACCAGGGCAGGGAAGAGACGTGTAAGGTGTTCGCCGTGGTGGCCACAGGCGGCGCCGAAGACACGCAGATTTTCACGAGGCTCGCTACGGCGCAAATCCTGGCGGATTTGCCGGGACGCATCAGCCTGGTGCAACTCAGCGTGACCGGCACGCCGGATTCGATTCGGCGCTTCATCGCCGCGCTTTCACAACGGTTGCCCGGTGCGGATGTGCACGGCATCAAGCAACTCGCCGAGGCGGAGGGAAAACTTTACAACCGCATCAGCGGGCTGCTTTCGGCCACGGTAATCATCGTGCTTCTTCTGACTTCGCTTTGCGTGATGGCGGGCATGAGCAACGTAGCGATTGAGCGCAAAAATGATGTGGGTCTGATGAAGGCAATCGGGGGAAGCGTTCGCCGCGTTGTGCGGCTATTCTTGGCGGAAGCGATTCTGATGGGCATTGTGGGCGGGCTGATCGGCTCTGCGTTCGGCATTTTGGGCTCGATCTGGCTGGGGAAGACTGTGTTTGGCGTGGCTGCGCAGCCTCGCTGGATTGTGTATCCTGTTTCAGTAGGAATCACCATCATAGTTTCGATTGCCAGCGCATTCCCCCTGCGCCGACTCGCGAGCATACGGCCTGCAAACGTGTTTCGAGGTGAAGCGTGAACGCGCAAGTGCGCATTGAATCCCTGGTGAAGGAGTACGGCACGCTGCGCGCGTTGAACGGCATCTCCTTCCACATTCAGGCGGGCGAATGGGTGGCGCTGATGGGGCCGTCCGGCTCCGGGAAGACCACGCTGATCAATATTCTGGGCGGGCTGGATACGCTGACGTCCGGCCACGCGATCGTGGATGGCGTGGACCTGGCCAAACTTTCCGAAAACGACCTGGTGCGCTACCGAGCGGAGAAAATTGGTTTCGTCTTTCAGCAGTTCCACCTGGTGCCGTACCTGAGCGCCATCGAGAACGTAATGCTGGCGCAGTACTTTCATAGCGTGACGGACGAAGCACAGGCTGCGGAGGCGCTGAAGCGCGTCGGACTCGGTCATCGGCTGACGCATCTGCCTTCGCAACTTTCTGGCGGCGAGCAGCAGCGTGTGGCGATTGCGAGAGCCTTGATCAACCAGCCGAAACTAATTTTGGCCGATGAGCCGACGGGTAACCTGGACGAAGCGAACGAAGAAATTGTTATTGGACTGTTCCGCGAACTGCACAGCGCGGGGCACACCATTCTGATGGTCACACACGATCCGGACATCGCGCAGCAAGCCGATCGCCGGATCGAACTGGTACATGGCCACCTCGCGACGGACCAACGCATTTCGATGGACGACGGGATTCATTTCGACCACTTGCTGGAGCAGATCTGGGTGCGCGGCGAAGAAGGGCAGTCTGCGGACATCGAGCATATTCGGACGCCGGGCGGCGTGGATCCGGTGCGGACACTGGCTCGCATGGAAGATCTGCGGCTAGTGCAAGTCTTGGAAGAGCACCTGATTCAACTGACGGACAGCGGCAAGAGCCGCGCACGTGACGTGGTGCGGCGGCACCGGCTGGCGGAGCGCCTGTTCAAGGACACATTCCGCATCGACGATCACGAAGCGCACAGCCAGGCGTGCAAGTTTGAACATATCATCAGCCCGGAACTGGACCAGCGGATTTGCTCGTTCCTGGGGCACCCGACGACGTGCCCGCATGGGAATCCGATTCCGCCGGGCGAATGCTGCAATCACAAGAAGGAAAATGCTTGAGGTCGCTCCGTATGTAGCGGCCGCCTTCTGAGGCGGGCGCCTTTTGAAAGCGCTCGAATGAAGAGCCAAGCAGGTTGCTGAAAGAATCTTTTTCCTTTTCTTTAGGAGGCCGGGGCTTCAGCCCGGCGTAAAGGCCATAATTTCAACGGGCTTAGCCACTGAAGACAGCCTCTGCGGCGTTTTTCAACAACCTGTTAGACCAAGGAATGCGAGAGGACAGATTTTTGCAGATGCCCATACCCATCGATCAGCGCAAGAAACCGACTGCGGTAAAAATTCACGTAAAGACCGGCGCGGGTGTGGACATCGCCTGGGCCGACGGTCATTCCAGCCATTTTGAGTTTGCCTACCTGCGCGAACAGTGCCCGTGTGCAACGTGCAACGACGAGCGAGGGAAAAAGGAAGTTCTCACCACAATGAATCTGCCGTCTTCGCCGCTTCTGCCGATGTACAAGCCCAAGCCGCGCGCGCAAGGCGCCACCCAGGTCGGAAATTACGCCGTGCAGATCAGTTTCACGGACGGGCACTCCACCGGAATCTTCAGCTACGATTACCTGCGCACGCTTTGCCCCTGCGAAGAATGCGGGCGTGCCTTTCGCGAAACTCCAGAGAAAACACAGCAAAAAATCGTTTAGGCAGGCGCCGTTTGCTGGACTTGTCTGTCGAAAAATGGGAGCATTGGAATCTGCAGGTTTAACTACCCATAAATGAGCAGCACTCCCCAAAGCCCGGCTGCCAAGGGCAGCCAGAGCAGCGGTGTTCCGCGCGTCCTAGTAGCGACCACGGCGCTGTTGAGCTTCATATCCTTCTGGCGCGCGGCCGCCATCGTCCTCAACGACCTTGCTTCGTCGGCGTACTACGCCGGAGGCGAGGCCGAGGGCTACATCGGCAAAGCCGCGCCGTGGTTCATCCTCGCCATCATGCTGTTTTCCTACGCGGTCCGCGCCGTCTACGTGGAAAGCTGCAGCATGTTCGTCCGGGGCGGTGTGTACCGGGCAGTGAAGCAATCGCTGGGCGGCACGCTGGCGAAATTCAGCGTTTCGGCGTTGATGTTCGATTACATCCTCACCGGGCCGATCAGCGGCGTGGCGGCGGGGCAGTATCTGGCCGGATTAATCAACGAACTCCTGCAATATTTTCATTTGAGTGGGCCGCTCTCCCTCGGGTCCGTTGATTTTGTGAGCGCGAGCTTCGCGATTGTAGTCACTTTGTATTTCTGGTGGGAGAACACCAAGGGGATCCCGGAATCGAGCGAAAAAGCGCTCCACATCATGAAGCTGGTAACGGTCATGGTGGTGATCCTGATCACCTGGTGTATCTACACATTGCTGATACGCCCTTCGCACCTGCCGCCCTTCCCCACCCCCCAGAACCTCAGATTGAGCGAAAGCGCGTTGGGATGGCTGGCACACAGCAGCCTGCCGCACATGTTTGGCATCGTTGCCATTTTCATCGCACTGGGACATTCGGTGCTGGCGATGAGCGGCGAGGAATCGCTGGCGCAGGTGTACCGCGAAATTGAACATCCGAAACTTCCGAACTTGAAAAAGGCCGGGCTGGTGATTTTCATCTATAGCCTGGTGTTCACTTCGCTGGTTTCATTTTTTGCGGTGATGATCATCCCTGATTCGGTTCGGCAAGGTTACCTGGAGAACCTGATCGGCGGGCTGGCAATGAGCCTGGCGGGGCCGTTTTGGGTGCGGCTCATCTTCCATGGATTTGTGGTTGTAGTGGGCACGCTGATTCTCGCCGGGGCGGTGAACACGGCGATTGTGGGTTCGAACGGAGTGCTGAACCGCGTCTCGGAAGACGGGGTTTTGAGCTCCTGGTTCCGGCAACCGCACCGGAAATACGGCACCAGCTATCGCATCATCAACATTGTCGTCGCGCTGCAAGTGATCACAATCATCATCAGCCGTGGCGACGTGACCTTTCTGGCCAATCTTTATGCGTTCGGCGTGATCTGGAGTTTTGCGATGAACGGCCTGGCTGTGCTGGTTCTCCGGTACACAAAACCGGGGCAGCGCGAATTCCAGGTGCCATTCAACTTTTATGTCCGCGGCGTTCAGGTCCCGGTCGGTCTGATTCTGATTACCCTCACCCTGTTTCTCATCGCCATCACCAACTTGTTTACCAAGCCCGTCGCCACGATGGCCGGCGGCGCCTTCTCTGTCCTGCTCTATATCGTGTTCAGTATCTCGGAGCACAGAGCACGCCGCGGCGGAGCGGCTCACGTGGAGATGGACCAGTTCAATCTGGAGATGGAGAGTGACCTGACGCCCGAAGCCGTGGGCGCGAAACCGGGAAACATCCTGGTCCCCGTCAGCAATCACTACAATCTTTATCATCTTGCGAACGTTTTGGACCGCATCAAGCCGGGGCGGCGAGACGTTGTTGTGCTTCACGTCCGCCTTCTGCGGCGCGCGGCCTCGGGCGAGAATGAACTGGAAGCGTATCAACTCTTCGGAAGCATCGAGCAGCACCTTTTTTCACAAGCTCTCTCGATGGCGGAAAAGCGCGGGAAAACCATCCGCCTCGCGGTGGTTGCTTCCAACGATCTCTGGGATGCGATATTGCGCGCAGCCACTTCGTTGCAGTCAAGCACCATCGTTTTGGGCCACTCTCCCAAGGAGTTGACGGAAGAGCAGGCGCGGCACCTCGGCGACGCTTGGGAAAAACTGGGCGATCCGAAGCCGCAATTCAACCTGGAAATCCACATGGCGAATGGGGACAAGGTCTACAAGGTCCTTGGGCCGCATGCGCCGAACCTGACCGCCAACGAAGTGAACCTTTTGCATCGCCTGTGGCTGCGCTTCAGCGAATCGGCGGCGCCGCTGGAATTGCATCACCACGACGTCGTGCATTTTGCGCTGGAAGAGGTAATGAAAGAGGTCGAGGATGGCCAGGAAGAAGCCGTGATTACCAGGCTGAAGGCGCACCTGGAATCCAACGTCAAGAAGAAGCCCCCGGCGAACTGAGACGTTTTTCTCATATCGAGACGTTCGGAAGCGACCTCTTACCCAGAATCATTCGTACTACAGACTCCTAACCACTGTGCTTTCCGCAACTTGAAATTGCTCTCCGATATTCCGTTAACCAAACAAAATAACCTTCAAGTTTTCCTTTAAATGTCGGCGCGCCGACATTTTCCCCAGCGGGTGTAGTGGCCGGTCTTAAGACCGGCCACTACACTTTGCAGAATGCTGTTAAACCGCGCTGGTGCAGTGGCCGCATTTCTTTGCCGCCACGGGAATCGCCATGGCGCACTGTGGACAATCTCTTGTGGTGACCGGCGCGGGAGCCTTCGGCATCCAGCGATTGACGATCCTTACCACCACGAAAATCGTAAAGGCGACGATCAGGAAGTTGATGATGGTGTTGATGAAATTGCCGTAATTGAGTGTGGCTGCGCCCGCGGTCTTTGCGTCCTTCAGATTGGCATAATGCGTGCCGCTCAGGCTTATGAATAGGTTGGAGAAATCCACTTTTCCAAGAAGCTGGCCGAGCGGCGGCATCAGGATGTCGTCTACGAGAGAAGCAACGATCTTTCCGAAGGCTGCGCCGATGATGACGCCAACGGCCAGATCCAGAACACTCCCACGCATTGCGAATTCCTTGAATTCTTTAAACACGATTGTTCTCCTCTTCGAAGATGCCAGCGGAAAAGACCCGTTCGCAGGCAGGTCTTCCCCAGGCGGAGGGAAGCGTTGAATGCCCGGCATTATAGCTGATGGGAAGCTAGCGTTGCCGCAAAATGAGGAGAGAGCCGAGGATGCCGCGCGCGAGCAGGATCACGCCAGCAGCGGCAAGAAGTTTTACAACCCAATCAAACGGGACGCGGGAAATGGAAAGCATCACCACGCCAAGCAGAACCAGCGAGCCGCCGCGATTCCATTTCTGCCACTTGGCCCAGAACTGCCCGGGCTTTGCCAGTGCCAGCAGCCCCCACGCAATCAGCGCCACGCTGAGGACCAGCCAGCTTGTCCCGTGGCGATCGAATCGCGAAAAATCGATCCGGCCGTTAGCGGCGAACCACAACAGCAGCACGCCCAACAGCAGGAAAACGAATTCCGTCAGCAATTGCGTGAGGCGGGCGGGCGAGAGCATGCAACCTCGAGGTTCAGGAAACGCGTTCGATGCGAACCTTCATGGTGACGGGGACGCGCGGGCGGTCCATGCCGTCGCGCGAGGTTTTGGAGATTTTGTCGGCGACGTCCTGCCCCTCCACGACTTCGCCGAAGATGGAGTGGCGATTATCAAGGTGAGGCGTGGGCGCCACGGTGATGAAGAACTGGCTCCCGTTGGTGTTCGGGCCGGCGTTGGCCATGGAGAGTTTTCCGGCCTTCGAATGGCGCAGGGCAGGATGGAATTCGTCCGCGAAGTTGTAACCCGGGCCTCCGCGGCCGTCGCCCTGCGGGCATCCGCCCTGAATCATGAAGTCCGGGATTACGCGGTGAAAAATCAGGCCGTCGTAATAGGGCCGCTTTTCCTTCTTTCCGCTGATGAGGTCCTTGAATTCCTTGGTGCCTTCGGCGAGGCTGATAAAGTTTTCAACGGTCTTCGGTGCTTCTTTTTCAAACAGCCGGCAAACGATGTTGCCCATTGAAGTTTCAAAAACTGCGTAGGTTCCTGCGGGTCGCGCCATGTGCTCTCCTTTTTCAGTCTACTTCGTATGTTACTGTTATTTCGGAAAGCAAAGCAAACACAGCGGCGCGCAAAGAAATTTCCGAACAATCCCAAATATAAACGGGAAATTCTGGAGTGGCTGCGGAATGCGCGGGCGCGGATTCCCCACGCCAATGATGGAATTAATTCCAGCCCTTTTGTTTGCGCAACTCGGTGATGTGCGCGGTGTGGTGACGGCCGTGCCACGCGTAAAGGAAGAGCAACCATTCCACATTCTTCAGGCCGGATTCAGAATGGCGGAGCAGCCGCGCGTACTGCTCCGGCGTGACGGTTCTCAACAGACGAACCCAGCGGTCGTGGAGGGGATCCAGAAGTTTGAGCGAAATTTCGACCGGCGCGTGCTGGGCATCATCGAGCCTGGCCCAATCGGCCTCCTGGTACGC
>WNFR01007630.1_pt1 | contig 13332 bp, 13 predicted proteins | sample 5400221 | NCBI WGS metagenome assembly WNFR01 (sample SAMN13153357, study PRJNA577476) | soil metagenome | isolation source: 40 cm soil under Madrone tree | place: USA:California | collected 2016-06-14
GAACCGGCTGCGCGACTCGCCCCGGGTGCGAGCTGTCCGGTCGACCTCGTCGAGGACATCTTCAGGGACGGCGATTGCGATCTTGCGATGCGCCATTGTGGTATTCCCTTCGGTAATACTCACATGCATACCGCCGCGACCCCCCGCACGCAAGACGTCGGCGCGGAGCTTGGCCGGCTCGAGCCTCGTTGCGCGGCGATCGGCTACCTGTTCCCCCCGCCGCCTGCTACGGTACTCGTAGATGCCCGACCGCATCGTCGTGCGCGGCGCGCGCGAGCACAACCTCAAGAACGTCGACGTCGAGATCCCGCGTGAGCGCCTGGTCGTCGTGACCGGCCTCTCCGGCTCCGGGAAGTCGTCGCTCGCCTTCGACACGCTCTACGCCGAGGGGCAGCGGCGCTACGTCGAGTCGTTGTCGGCGTATGCGCGGCAGTTTCTCGAGCAGATGGAGAAGCCCGACGTCGACGCGATCGAGGGCTTGTCGCCGGCGATCGCGATCGAGCAGAAGACGGCGAGCAAGAACCCGCGCTCGACGATCGCCACCGTCACCGAGATTTACGACTATCTGCGGCTCCTCTATGCGCGCGCCGGGAGCGTGCATTGTCCGAGCTGTGGGAAGCCGATCCGCGCGCAGACGGTGCAGCAGATCGTCGATCGCGTGATGAGCCTGCCGGAGGGGACGCGGCTCTACCTCTACGCGCCGGTGATCCGCGGCCGCAAGGGCGAGCACCGGAAGGAGCTGCAGCAACTGCGGCAGGGCGGGTTCGTGCGGGTGCGGATCGACGGCGCGCTGCACGAGCTCGAGGAGGACATCGCGCTCGCGAAGACCGTGCCGCATACGATCGAGGTCCTCGTCGACCGCCTGGCGCTGCGGCCGGGGATCGAGAAGCGGCTCGCCGACTCGCTCGAGGTCGCGTTCCGCTACGGCGGCGACGTCGCGCGCGTCGAGCGGCTCGGCGATGGCGATGCGGCCGCCGCAACCGCTTCGGGCCGCGACGCGGTCGAGGAATCGATGCTCTTCAGCCGTCGCTTCGCGTGCCCGGATTGCGGCGTGTCGTTGCCGGAGCTGAGCCCGCGGCTCTTCTCGTTCAACAGCCCGCTCGGCGCCTGCCCGGCGTGCAACGGGCTCGGTGTGCGGCGCTACTTCGACCCCGATCTCTTGATCCCCGACGTGCGGAAGAGCCTTGCCACCGGTGCGGTCGCCAAGGTCGACCGCAAGACGGCGGTGCACCTGCAGGAGGTGTTCGCGGCGCTCGGACGGAAGTACGAGTTCCCCGTCGACGTGCCGTTCGACCTCCTCTCGCGGCGCGCGAAAGCGCTCGTCTTCGAGGGCACCGGCGGCGAGGAGCTCGACATCGAGTACCGTCGCGGCGAGGCGCGCGACACGTTCCGCCGGCCGTGGGAAGGTCTCGTCGCGTTTTTCGAGAGCCGCCATCGCGCGACGGAGTCGCCGTGGATGCGTGAGGAGCTCGAGCAGCTCATGAGCTCGCAGACGTGCGCAGTCTGCGGCGGCGCGCGGCTGCGCCAGGAGAGCCTCGCCGTGACGGTCGGCGCCAAGACCTTGCCGGCGCTCTGCGCCCTCTCCGTCGCCGACGCGCGACGGTTCTTCGAGACGCTCGAGCTCGCGCCGCAGGAGGCGGAGATCGCGCGTCTCGTGCTGAAGGAGATTCGCGAGCGGCTCGGGTTTCTCGCGCGCGTCGGCCTCGGCTACTTGTCGCTCGACCGGCCGAGCGCGACGCTCTCCGGCGGCGAGGGCCAGCGCATCCGCCTCGCGACGCAGATCGGGTCTGGGCTGAGCGGCGTGCTCTACATCCTCGACGAGCCGTCGATCGGCCTCCACCAGCGCGACAACGCGCGCCTCCTGGCGACGCTCGAGCGCCTGCGCGATCTCGGCAATACCGTGCTCGTCGTCGAGCACGATCGCGATACGATGCTCGCGGCCGATCATCTGATCGACATGGGGCCGGGGGCGGGCGTGCATGGCGGCGAGGTCGTCGCGGCCGGGACGCCGCAGGCGGTGATCGCGAACCCGCGCTCGCTGACCGGCCGCTATCTGAGCGGCGAGCTCGAGATCCCGCTGCCCGAGAAGCGTCGCACCGGTCGCAAATGGAGCCTCGTCCTCCGCGGCGCCCGCGAGCACAACTTGCGGAACGTCACGCTCGAGGTGCCGCTCGGCGCAATTACCTGCATCACCGGCGTCTCCGGCTCCGGGAAGAGCTCGCTCGTGATCGACACGCTCTACCGCGAGCTGGCGCGGCGCCTCTCCGGCAGTCGCGAGCGCGCCGGGGAGCACGACGAGCTCACCGGCTGGCAGTTCCTCGACAAGGTGATCGACGTCGACCAGGCGCCGATCGGCCGCACGCCGCGCTCCAACCCCGCGACGTACACGGGCCTCTTCGCCCACATCCGCGACCTCTTCGCGCAGCTCCCCGAGTCGCGCGCCCGCGGCTACGACCCCGGACGGTTCTCGTTCAACGTCAAAGGCGGCCGCTGCGAGGCGTGCAAAGGCGACGGCGTGCTGCGGATCGAGATGCACTTCCTGCCCGACGTCGAGGTCCTCGATCTCACCGTCGGCGAGGCGCTGGAATTCCTCTCCGCCGTCCCGTCCGTCAAAGCCAAGCTCACCGCGCTGCACGACGTCGGGCTCGACTACATCCGTCTCGGCCAACCGGCGACGACGCTTTCCGGCGGCGAGGCGCAGCGGATCAAGCTCGCGCGCGAGCTGGCGCGGCGCGCGACCGGTAAGACCCTCTACATCTTCGACGAGCCCACGACGGGCCTCCACTTCGAGGACGTGCGGCGGCTCATCGCGGTCCTCGAGCGTCTCGCCGACCAGGAGAACACGATCGTCGTCATCGAGCACAACCTCGACGTCATCAAATGCGCCGACCGGGTGGTCGATCTCGGGCCCGAGGGTGGCGGCGGCGGCGGCGCGATCGTAGCGGCTGGGACGCCCGAGGAAGTGGCGAATACGCCCGGTTCGCACACAGGTGATTTCCTCCGCCGTATCCTTTGCACGCCGGCACCGTCCGCTTCCTCGCAAGATGCTTCCCCGGCGGCTGCGTCCGAAGGTGCTTCCGAGGCCGAGGGTGCCGTTGCGCCCGAATCCACCGGCCGGTCGGTGGGTTGACGCGCGACCGCGGCTGGTTTATATCAGGTCTCTTCAGTCTGAATTCGCGGCGATAGACTCGGAGGCGGAAGGAAATGACGCGACTCGTCTACATGGACAATCACGCGACGACCCCGGTCGATCCGCGCGTGCTGGAAGCGATGCTGCCGTACTTCACCGAGCAATTCGGCAACGCGGCGAGCCGCAACCACGCGTTCGGCTGGGCCGCCGAGGCCGCCGTCGACCGCGGCCGCGAGCAGATCGCGAAGCTCATCGGCGCCAAAGCCAAAGAGATCATCTTCACGAGCGGCGCGACGGAGTCTGACAACCTCGCCCTGAAGGGCGTCGTCGAGTTCTATAAGGAGAAGGGCAACCACATCATCACGGTTGCGACCGAGCACAAAGCGATCCTCGACACCTGCAAGGCGCTCGAGCGGAAGGGCCTCGCCACGGTCACGTATCTCCCGATCGACGAGTTCGGCGTCGTGAACCCCGACGACGTGCGGAAGGCGATCACCGACAAGACGATCCTGATCTCGATCATGCACGCCAACAACGAGATCGGGACGATCCAGCCGCTGCACGAGATCGGCAAGATCGCCAAGGAGAAGGGCGTTCTCTTCCACAGCGACGCCACCCAAGGGGTGGGCAAGCTGCCGGTCGACGTCGAGGCGATGGGTATCGATCTGATGTCGTTCAGCGCCCACAAGATCTACGGGCCGAAGGGCATCGGCGGCCTCTACGTCCGCGCGCGCAATCCGCGCGTCCGCCTCGCGGCGCAGATGGACGGCGGCGGGCACGAGCGCGGCATGCGCTCGGGAACGCTGAACGTCACCGGAATCGTCGGTCTCGGGAAGGCGTGCGAACTCGCCGGCGAAATGCTCGAGAGCGAGTCCGAGCGCATCCTCCGCATGCGCGAGCGCCTGCGGCAGCAGATCACGAGCGCGCTCGACGAGGTCTACCTGAACGGCCACCCGATGCAGCGCCTGCCCGGCAACTTGAATCTCAGCTTCGCATTCGTCGAGGGCGAGTCGCTGCTGATGGGGCTCAAGGACATCGCGGTGTCGTCGGGATCGGCGTGCACGTCGGCGACGCTCGAGCCGTCGTACGTGCTGCGCGCGCTCGGCGTCGGCGACGACCTGGCGCACACCTCGATCCGCTTCGGCCTCGGCCGCTTCAACACCGATGAAGAGGTCGACTACGTCGCCGACCGCGTCATCCGCGAGGTGACGCGGCTGCGCGACATGTCGCCGCTGTACGAGATGGCGAAAGAAGGCGTCGACTTGAAGAATTTCAACTGGGCACGCGACTGAGCGACAGCCAAGAGAGGATCCCCAGATGGCATACAGCGACAAGGTAATCGACCACTACGAGAACCCGCGCAACGTCGGCAGCTTCTCCAAAGACGAGCCGAACGTCGGCACGGGCATCGTCGGCGCGCCCGAGTGTGGCGACGTGATGAAGCTGCAGCTCAAGATCTCGGAGACGGGCGTCATCGAGGACGCGCGTTTCAAGACCTTCGGCTGCGGCAGCGCGATCGCGAGCTCGAGCTATGTGACCGAGCTCATCAAGGGAAAGACGATCGACGAGGCGTACGCGATCAAGAACACGCAGATCGTCGAGGAGCTGAATCTGCCGCCGGTGAAGATCCATTGCTCGGTCCTCGCGGAGGACGCGATCAAGGCGGCGGTCTCCGATTGGAAGACGCGCAAGGCCGGCGGCGCCGGCGAAGGGGCCAAAAAGGTAGGCTGAGAAGGTAGGCTGACATGGCGACGATCACCGTCAGCGACGACGCGGCGAAGAAGATCCACGGCCTCATCGAGTCGATGAACAAGCCGGAGCACGGCCTGCGCGTGAAGGTCGTCGGCGGCGGCTGCTCGGGGCTCCAATACAAGATGGACCTCGACACCCCGCGCGACGGCGACAAGGTCTTCGAAAATGCGGGCGCGAAGGTCCTCGTCGACCGCAAGAGCTTTCTCTACCTGAACGGTACCGAGGTCCACTACGAAGAGGGTTTGATGGAGTCGGGCTTTCAGCTGCGGAACCCCAACATCAAGCGCTCCTGCGGTTGCGGCGCATCCTTCACCGTCTGAGCGCCAATGCGTATTGCCAATGACGACGATCGACAAAACTCTGTGCCTCAATTGCGGCAAGCACACCGCCGACCAGCTCGCGTGTACGGGCTGCGGCGTCGTCTCGTCGGCGGCGACGCGCGAGTCTGATTACTTCGGCCTCTTCGGCCTGCCGCACAAGCTGGCGCTCGACCTCGACGACCTCAGCGCGCGCTATTACGCGCTCTCGCGCCGGTTTCATCCCGACCTCTGGCAGGACAGTCCGCCGGCGGAGCGCGACGCCAGCGTGCGCGCGACGGCGATCGTCAACAACGCGTACCACACGCTGAAAGACCCGGTGCGCCGCGCCCTGTACTGGCTGTCGCTGCACGGCGAGTCGCTCGGCCGCGACAATGAGCGCGTGCCGCCGGCGCTCGCTGCGCACGTCTTCGAGGTGCAGGAGCAGCTCGAAGCGCTGCGCGACGCGCGTCATCGCGGCGACGCCGCGCGCACCGACGCTGCGCGCGCCGAGGAGGAGGTGCGCGCCATTCGCGAGGACTTGCGCGCGCGGATGCAGGAGTTCGGCGAGCGCTTGGAGCGCAATTTCCGTCGCACCGACGGCGCCAACGGTGACCGCGCCGGAGCGCTCGCAGAAACGAAGGTGATCCTTTCGGAGCTGTCGTACGTCCGCACGCTGTTGCGCGACGTCGAGAAGGAGCTGGAGCCGCAGTGGACCGTATAGTCGGCATCGATCTCGGGACGACCAACAGCCTCGTCGCGTTTCTCGACGACAGCGGGACTCCGCGTGTCGTGACGGACGCCGAAGGACGCGCGATGGTGCCGTCGGTGGTGTCGTTCGCGACCGGTGGTGAGGTCGTCGTCGGCGACGCGGCGCGCGCGCGGGCGCCGTTCGAGCCCGCCACGACGATTCAGTCCGCAAAGCGGTTCATGGGCCTCGGGCTCGATCACGTGAGCGCGGCGGATCGCCAACGCTACGTGTTCGACGAGAGCGATCCGGCCGTCGTGCGCTTCCGCGTCGGCGAGCGCTCGTACTCGGCGCCGGAGATCTCCGCCCTGATCCTGAAGGAGCTGAGGCGGCGCGCCGAAAGCGCGCTCGGCGTCGACGTTCGGAAGGCCGTCATCACCGTTCCGGCGTACTTCAACGACAGTCAACGCCAGGCGACGAAGGACGCGGGCCGACTCGCCGGCCTCGAGGTGCTGCGGCTGGTGAACGAGCCGACCGCCGCGGCCCTCGCTTACGGCCTCGACCGGCGCGATACGAGCGCGGTCGTCGTCTACGACCTCGGCGGCGGCACCTTCGACGTCTCCATCCTGCGGCTCGAGCGCGGCATCTTCGAGGTGAAGGCGACGAACGGCGACACCCGTCTCGGCGGCGACGACATCGACGAGCTTCTTGCCGCTTGGCTGCTCGAGGGTGCCGGGTTGCCGGCGAGCGTCTCGGGTAGCCGCGAGGCGCAGGCGCTCGCGCGGCGCGCCGCCGAAGAGGCCAAGTGCCGCCTCTCGAGCGCCGAGCGCACCGAGATCGCGGTCACATTGCCCGACGGGAAGCGCGTCGCGCGCGAGCTCACGCGTGCCGAGCTGGAGCGACTGATCGCGCCGCTCGTCGAGCGCACGCTCGGCCCGTGTCGCCAGGCGCTGCGCGATGCGGGTCTCCGCCCGGAGGAGATCGACGCCGTCATCCTCGTCGGCGGGAGCACGCGCATTCCGTTCGTGCGGGTGCGCGTCCGTGAGCTCTTCGGGCGCGAGCCGCTCTGCGACCTCGATCCGGATCAAGTCGTCGCGCTCGGCGCCGGCGTTCAGGCGGGGATCCTCGCCGGCGGCCGCAAGGACATGCTGCTGCTCGACGTCGTGCCGCTGTCGCTCGGCATCGAGACCATGGGCGGCGTCATGACCCGGCTCATCGAGCGCAACACGACCATTCCGACGAGCGTCTCCGAGACCTTCACGACCGCCGTCGACAATCAGACCGCGGTCGACGTGCACGTGCTGCAAGGCGAGCGCGAGCTCGCGACCGACTGCCGCAGCCTCGCCCGCTTCTCGATCCCGATCGAGCCGGCGCCGGCGGGGTTCGCGCGCGTCGAGGTCGTCTTCATGATCGACGCCAACGGCATCCTGAACGTCACCGCCCGCGACGTGCGCACCGGCAAGGAGCGCTCCGTCGACGTGAAGCCGTCGTATGGCCTCACCGACGAGGAGATCGAGCGCATGCTCGAGGAGTCGATCGACCACGCCGAGGAAGACGTCGCCGCGCGGCTCTTGGCGGAGGCGCGCACCGACGCCGAGACCGTGCTGCGTCAGACGGAGCGCGCGCTCCGCGAGTCGGCCGGTCTCCTCGAATCGCGTGAGGAGGAGCGCATCCGCGCCGCGATGGATGCGCTCCGCGCCGGCACGACGGGCGCCGACTACAACGGCATCCGCGAGCTGACCGAGCAGCTGAACGAGATCTCGACGCCGTTCGCGCAGCGGATCATGTCGCTGTCGCTGAAGCGCGCGCTCGAGAACAAAGACGTCAGCGGGGGAGAGCCATGGGCCTGAAGTGGGATGACACCGAGGACCTCGCGATCGAGCTCGCCGATGCGCACGACGGCGTGGATCCGCTCACCGTGCGGTTCACCGACCTCCACCGCATGGTGACGGCGCTCGACGAGTTCGACGACGATCCGAAGGCCTCGACCGAGGGCAAGCTGGAAGCGATCCAAATGGCCTGGCTCGACGAGTATCGCGAGCGCGGCGAGTAAAAAGGAGACACCGATGCCGGTCATGCAGATCAGCCGAAAGATCGATTACGCGCTGCGAGCGGTGATCCACCTCGCCCGGCGCGACGATCGGCGACCGTCATCGGTCGCGGAGATCGCCCTCCGGGAAGGCGTGCCGAAAAAGTTCCTGGAGAAGATCATCCAGGACCTCATCCACCACGGGCTCGTGCGCTCGACGCGCGGCGCACAGGGCGGTTACACGCTGGCACGGGCGCCGGAAATGATTACCTTCAAAGACGTCATCGAAGCCATCGAGGGTCCGGTTTCGATCAACGTGTGCGTCGGCGAGAACGGCGACCACGAGTGTGCGAAATTCCCCAATTGCGGGATGCTGTGGGTGTGGAAAGAGGCGCAGAAACGCATGATGGACCTCTTCGCCAGCACCACGCTGGCGGACGTCCGCGCCCGTTCTCTGGACGTCTTGCAGGTGGTGGAAGCCGGCGCGGCGCCGCCGGGCGAATATGCGCCGCCGTCGTCCGTCTAACACGGCTCGACGAGTGGAAGGGATACGACAATGACTGAATCCAACCTGGACGAACGATTCGCGGGCGTGCTCGCGCCCGACGCCATGTTGCCGTCGCAGTACTTCGGCGCGCTGCGCAGTGGTACGCCGCTCAGCGGCGAGCGTCGGCTGATGGTCGCCGTGCTCGAGGATGCATTGCACTGCTATCAAAAGTACGTCGACTCCAACGATCCGCGCCAGCGCCAGATGTTCACGGAGGCCGAGGAGTGGATCGAGTCGGACGAGCCGACGTGGTTCTTCTCGTTTCCCAACGTTTGTCACACGCTCGATCTCGATCCTGACTACGTGCGGGAAGGCCTGCGAAAATGGCGCGACGCGCGGAGTACGTCGGCGGGCGAGGAGGAGACGCAGGAGCCCCCATTACGCCGGGCAAGCGGCGCATGATATTGCCGACGGCGTGAGCGCGCCGTCGCCGAAGACCTCCGACCCGCCGGGTCGGCCCGACGAGCGGCAGGGGCAGCGCCCTGCCGCTCTTTTTTTTCGCGCCACGCGCCGCCGGGTGCTCGGCGCCGTCCTCGCCGTCGGCGCGGCGATCCACCGCTGGCGGCGACGCTACCGGCCGTACCGCGTCCTGCGCATCGAGCTCAGCGGCACGCTGCCGGACGTGCCGCGTGAGCTGCGCCTTCGCGACCTCGGCCGGCGCTCCTCGACGCCAGATCTCCTCACGCTCCTCGCGACGCTGAAGAGCGCCCGCGAGGACCCGGACCTCGCGCTGGTCGTCCTCGACGTCCACGGGGTCGAAGCGGGCTGGGGCACGATTCAGAGCGTGCGCCGTGCGCTCCTCGCGCTCGCCGCCGCGGGCAAGCCGGTGTGGGCGTACCTCACGCAGCCGGGAACGCGTGATTACTACCTCGCGAGCGCCGCCGCGCGCGTCCTGCTGGCGCCGGCCGGCATCTTCGACGTCACCGGCCTCGCGAGCGAGGTCGTGTTCGTGAAAGGCGCGCTCGACAAGCTCGGCATCGAGGCGCAGCTCGCGCGCGCCGGCCGCTTCAAGGCCGCGGCGGAGCCGTTCACCCGGACCGACATGTCGCCCGAGCACCGCGCGATGGCCGAGCAGCTGCTCGACGACCTCTACGAGCAGCTCGTCGCCGACGTTGCCGCGTCGCGCGCGACGAGCGCCGAAACGGTGCGCGCCGCCTTCAGCGAGGGGCCGCTGCTGGCGCGCGAAGCGGTTCGTCGCGGTCTCATCGACGACGTCGCGTATCCCGACGAGCTGCGGCGCGCCGTCGAGGAGCGCTGTGGCGAGCGGGCGACGATCGAGCTCGCCGCGTACCGGCGTCGGCGGGCGTGGGCGACGCGGCGAGCGGCGCTCGACGCGCCTACGGTCGCCGTCCTCGCGGTGAGCGGCGTCATCGGTGGCGAGGAGTTGCCCGGCTCGCGGTCGCGGGCGACATCATGGCGCGGTTTCCGCCGCGAGCTCGGCGCGATGGCGGAGGACACGGGCGTCGCCGGCATCGTGATTCGCGTCGACAGCCCCGGCGGCTCCGGTCTCGCGTCCGATCTGATGTGGCGCGAGGTGCTCCAGGCGCGCACGCGCAAGCCCGTGCTCGTCAGCATGAGCGACGTCGCGGCGTCGGGCGGCTATTACCTCGCCGCGGCCGCCGACCACGTCACCGCGGAGCCCGCAACGTTGACCGGCTCGATCGGTGTCCTTGCCGGCAAGCCCGTCCTCCGCGGCCTCTACGATCAGCTCGGGGTGACGAAGGAGCTCGTCGTGCGCGGCAACGCCGGCCGCCACTCCGATTACGTGCCGCTCGACGACGAGAACCTCGGCAAGCTGCGCGGCGAAGCCGAGGCGTTCTACGCCGAGTTCGTCGGCAAAGTCGCGAGCGGACGCGGCCTCAGCGCCGCCGCGGTCGAGAGCGTCGCCGAAGGCCGCGTGTGGACGGGCCGGCAGGCGATGACCCGCGGCCTCGTCGACGCGCTCGGTGGGATCGAGGAGACGCTCGCCGAGATGCGGCGCCGTCTCGGCATCCCGTCGGAGTCGCGCCTGGCGCTGGTGCGCCGCCCGCGCGAGCGCGCGATCTGGCGCACCGTCGCGCAGCTCGCATCGCGCGACGCGCTCACGGATGTCCACGCGTTCGACGCGCTCAGCGACGTCCGCGCGTTCGTCATGCCGATCCTGCGCGGCGAGCGGGTGCTCGCGGTCGTGCCGTTCGTGCTGCGCTTCGTCGCCGACGGCGCCGACGCGACGCGCAGCGAAGCGGCGCACGCTCTCGCGACGCTCACCGGCGCCGTCGGGCTTCCCGGTGCCGGCGGCGATGCGTTGCACGACGCGCAGGTCGCCCGTCCCGCATCGTCGCTGCTCGCCGTGTTTTCGTCGGTCGTGCATTCGGCGCGCGAGTGGCGCACGGCGATCGTCGATCCGCCGCTCGTCTTCTGATCGCATGCCGCTCGCGACCCGTGTCGACTGCCCCGGATGCGGCGCGGCGCTGCGGCGCAAGCCCGGCGGCCGCTGCCCGCACTGCGGCGCCGAGGTCGCGCGCCACGTGCAAGCCGTGCGCTCGCGCGAGCACCGCATCGAGCAGATCGTTGCGATCGTCAGCACGGTGCTCGTGCTCATCGTGTTCGCCTTCACGAGCGGCCTCGGGCTGATCGAAGGCGTCGCCGCATACGCCGTCGGCGGCGCGCTCGTGTGGTTCTTGGCGAAGCGGCTGTTTTATTGATTTCGCCCCCGCTCGCTGCGCTCGCGATGGGCGTCGGCGGGCGAAGTGAATTCGCGCGCCTCCCTCGCTCGGCTTCGCCTCGCAATCCTCGTCGGCTACTGGGGTGCTCTAGCTAGCTCAGGTTCAGCGTGTCGGTTACGGCGGCGAGGATCTCGCCGGCCTCGCCGTGGAGGACGACGTCGGCGACGTCGTCGTACGGAGTCGGCTCGCGGTTCACGATCACCAGCGTGGCGCCGCGGTCGCGGGCGACCTCCGGGAGGTTCGCGGCGGGGAACACGACCAGCGACGAGCCGACGACGAGAAACACGTCGGCGGCCGCGGCATCGGCGAACGCTGCTTGCGTCTCGCGCTCCGGCATCGCTTGTCCGAACGAGATCGTCGCCGGCTTCAAGAGGCCGCCGCAGCCGCAGTGCGGATCGAGGTCCCCCGCGGCGAAGCGCGCCTGGACGGGATCGCGATCTTGGCGATCGCCGCAGGTCAAGCACGCGACCGCGAGCGCCGTGCCGTGGATCTCGATCACGCGCTCGGGCGTGCTGCCGGCGCGCTGGTGGAGGCCGTCGATGTTCTGCGTGACGATCCGACGCAATCCGCCGCGCCGCTCGAGCGTCGCGAGTGCGAGATGCGCGCGGTTCGGCTGCGCCTCTTTGAGCACCGGGTAGAGCGCGGCGCCCATTTCCCAGTATCGGCGGCGCGTCTCGGCGCCGGCGCAGAACCGCTGATAGGTGAACTCGGTCGGATCGTACCGCGACCAGAGCCCGCCCGGACTGCGGAAATCGGGAATCCCCGACTCCGTGCTGATGCCGGCGCCCGTGAGGACGACGAGCTCGCGCGCGCCGCTGAGGTGGTGCGCGGCGACGCGAATGCCGTCGGTATCGAGCATGGCGCGCGCATCGTAGCGACGGGTCCGCCGCGGTGCCAGCGTAGGGTCAATTTGCGTCGCGATACTTCGTTGCTCGGTCGCTCCGCTGCTCGGCGTAGCTCCGCTACGCCTGCGCTGCTCGCTTCCCTCGCGCCTCGTCTCGCTCGCTTGCCCTCGTAGGGCAACTTGACCCTACTACCCGCGGACGACGCTCAGTCTTTTGCCGGCGCCGGCGCGAAGACGGTTCGGAGATACGCGAGCGCGCGCATGTGGATGCCGGGTGCGGTGCTCTCGCGCGGTCCGGCGACGTTCAATGTCGCCGCTGCGCTCGCGGCGAGCCACGCGCGCACTTCGGCCGGCGGCGGCGGGTCGGCGAGGTCGACGACGAGAAGCGGCTTCCGCCGTTCGGCGGCGATCCGCGCGGTGAGCGCCGTGCCACCGGTGGGCGCGCCCTCGCAGAGGACGAGAGTCGCGTCCGCATCCTCGACGTTGCGGATCGTGCGCACGTGGTACTTGGGCGACGGCGTCTCCCGCATGCGATAGCGGGCGGAAATGCGGCCGTCCTCGGCACGGCGGCCGGCGGGGCACCAGCCGCCGTGTGTCACGCGCAGCGCGATCGCGACGTCCAGCGCGGCGCGGTCGACGCCGGTTTGTCCGCCGGAGACGATCTTCCGGACGACGCTGCGCGTGAGCGGCGGCATCGCCCGGCGGTCAATCCGTGGCGGCGGCGACGCTCCGTCGCTGCGCGAGCGCCGCGGGACCGCGCGCCGCACGGCTCGCCATGGCGAGCACGAAGAGCGTCAGCACGTAGGGCAGCATCAGCAGCACATGATACGGCACCGCGACGCCGGCCGCTTGCAGCTGGAACTGCGCCGCGCTCGCGGCGCCGAACAGCAGCGAGCCGGCGACGACGCCGAGCGGCGTCCAGCGCCCGAACACGACGACCGCGAGCGCGATGAAGCCGCGCCCGGCCGACATGCCCTCGACGAACGTGTTGGAGTAGGCGAGCGAGAGGTAGCCGCCCGCGGCGCCGGCGAATACCGCGCCGACGAGGATCGCGCCGTAGCGTACGGCGACGACGTTCACGCCGACGCTCTCCGCGATCTGCGGCGCCTCGCCGACGGCCCGCAACCGCAGCCCGATGCGGGTGCGAAAGAGCAGCAGCCACACGACAGGGACGAGCGCGAACGCCGGGTAGACCGGCGCCGGCTGGCGCAGCGGCGCCAGCAGCGCGACGCCCGGCGCGATCGGCAGCGGCGCAAACGCGGCGACGGTCAGGGCGTTCCCCGTCGTGCCGAAGAGAGCGCGGTAGGGCACGCCGGTCAGGCCGACTGCCAGCAGATTCAC
>WNFR01005518.1_pt1 | contig 13330 bp, 12 predicted proteins | sample 5400221 | NCBI WGS metagenome assembly WNFR01 (sample SAMN13153357, study PRJNA577476) | soil metagenome | isolation source: 40 cm soil under Madrone tree | place: USA:California | collected 2016-06-14
GGAAAACTGGCGCTCTCTGGCGCGCTCCAGCACGGCTTTGTGGCGGTCTTGATCTTTGTGCTGATCGCTCTGGCAGCCACGTTCTTCCTGAAAGACGTGCCCTTTGTGACAACACCAGCCAGGAGAGAGGCTGAGGCCCAGGCCGATGAGGAGGACGCCTTAGAAGTGGCCCATTCCTAAACACTACCTCTCTCGCAGAGATGGTAAAGAGTGTCAATGCCAGTTTGAATCTTGTACTGCAGCCATCATTTGCTCTTCCTGTCGCTTCGCTTTTCTACTGACAGCCGCCGCCTGAGCAGCAGCCTTGCGCCGCTCGCGCACGAGGGCCTGATGTTCGCTGCGCCAGACCTCAATGTCGCTACTCGTCAGAGTCAGGATAGCCCGTCGATCGTAGACGGCATACGCGTGGTCGCTGCCAGCCTTGCGAAAGCTGCCATAGCCGAGGACGGGGAGCTTCTTCTCTTCCGTCCAGCGTTTGCGCTCGGTCGTCGTGCAGCCAAGCAGCGTTTCGAGTTCCCAGGGCGGCACAGCCAGTTCAAAGGCAAAGACTTCAAAAAACTGGGCTTTGGCGGTTTTGTCCATCTCCAGGCGTGTCAAGAGATGTTGCACGAGATTGGCTTTGATCTCGCGTGAGCTAGCGGGCAGTTTGAGAAAGGTCAGAAATGCCCCCAGTTGCTCTTTAGAAGCCGTCTCTGATCTGAAGCTGTAGTGCGCTGACAACGACGTCAGGCGTTGTCGCATCTCGTCGCTTGGCATAAAAGTGGGTATGGGCGCGCCGCTGAAGAGTTTTCCTTCCGCCTCCAATGCCCTGCGAATCGTGCATGAATCAATATGGATGCTGGCAAACTGCGCTCCCATCTGCTGCACGCTGATATACGGGCGACGATTTTTTTTGCACCTGCTCTGGACGAGAACCAGCACTTGATTGCTGACATCGGGACCTAGGAGCAGATAGCCACATTGCCATGCCTGCTCGACCAGCTCATTCTCGAGCTTGCGCTGCTGGGCCTTGCGCTGTTTGCGTGTGAGCTGGTGCTGTGGAACTGGGGGAGTTGTTCGCAACTCTTTGCGCCAGACCTGGCTGTGGAAAGGTTCCCGCGCACCATTGCCGAGCCAGGCAGCCAATGCACGCAGCCACTCCTGTCCTGTCGGGGGACAAAGCTGACCCTCCACCTCAGCATCCAGCACGCAGACGTGATAGGCCAGTTCGGTGACAAAGGCAAACTGCTTGATAGGCATAGTGATGAGGTGGTGCTGGAGAGCTGCCACATCCACACACTCAAACTCGCCATCGAGATCAGCAGATCCCTCCACTTCCCACCAGGCTGTATAGGTCGCGTACAAGATGTGTGAATGCGCTGAACGCACCCCATAACCCAACAGCAGGCAGAGGTCATCCAGTACTTCATCTATGGACTCTTCACCGACCATACGCTCAAACCAGGACATGAACAGCGTATTGAGCTGTTCATTGCTATAGTGCAAGAGCATAACCCGGCATTGGTGCAGCAGTTTCTCCGTTTCCGGCTTCATACTATACGTTCCCTCACCAAAATTCATTCGTCATAATTCGTGGCGGAGACTCCTTTCTTCAGACAAGTCGAATAGAGAGTAATCCAGTAATCCAGTAATCCTAAAACGTGACTGTCATATATCCCAGTCGTTCAAAGGCCATATAAGCGGCGGCGATCTGCCCCTGCCCGGCAAAGCTCCCACTATGGATCAGCTCGAGCAGTTCTCTGGGTGTAACCAGGAGGTTTTCGATGACCTCGACAGGATCGTCCTTCGGCGTGCCCGTCTTACGTACATTGCGGGCCAGGTACCACCAGGCCCGCGTCCGTGCACCCGTCGGGTTGACGTGCATGAGGGCGAGCGGTTCGACCTGGTCATCATCAAAGCTATATCCTGTCTCTTCCATCAGTTCCCGCCTGGCTGTGATCAACGGGTCCTCTTCATGAGCATCGATAGCACCAGCAGGAAACTCTAGTACCTCACATCCAATACCATGTTTGTACTGGTTATTTATCAGGAAGTGTCCATCCGCGGTGAGTGGGACAATACCTGCATAGCCGCGATTCTCGATAATGTAATAGTCTGGAATAACCGGGCCGTTTGGAACGGCCACGCGTTCGCAGCGCACTTTTAGATAGGGAGTATCGATAACCTGCTGGTAAGAGAGCGTCTTCCAGAGATGATTTTTTGGCATACAACCTCATACATTCTTCCAATTTGGTTTGCGTTTCTCCAAGAAAGCCTTTAGACCTTCATGGGCATCGTGCGTTTGCATCACCTGCGAGAGGTAGAGCGCGTTGACTTGCTGTAAGGCTTCCAGGCGCGATGCCTGGTTTGCTCCGGCAAGATGCACACTGGCTTTAGTAAGTCGCAAGGCAACAGCACTTTTTGCTCGCAGGTGATCCAGGATCTGCTCCATGCGTTTGTTCAGGTCGTTGGTGGGTGCGGACCAGGTCACCTGCCCCAGGCGTGCCGCCTGCGACCCGGTGAGCGTATCCTCTTCTTCCTCATTCGAGAGTACCAGTCCAGCATCCTCCGCCACAAGTATGAAGTCTGCGGCTTGCATCAGCTTGCACGCCGTCTTCGAGAGCGTGACTCGCACCACGGCCAGCACAGGCTGGGCAATGGCACGTATGGCCGCGCTGGCCTGTTCCGCGATTATGGAGGTGCGCTTGATTGTCTCCCGGAGGCCTGGCTCAGTAAAGTGGTCCGCGGTCACATTGAAGTCTAGCACCACCACTTTGATGCCGGTGCTGCTCTCAGTGTTGAGAGAGGCACAGGCTGTAGATAATTCACTGAGTATTAACTCGCCAGGATCAGGCGCCAGCACAATGCGGATTGTTTGCGCCTCGGAGACGATACGTAACGTTCGATAAGCTTGTTGCATATATTCCTTATCAAGGGCGACTAAGACGCGAGCCCAGGATTCTGTGGCTTACAAAGATTACGACGCGGTACTCTCTCTCAATTTGAAACGTTGAATCTTGCCGGTGGCTGTTTTGGGTAGTTCCGATACGAACTCGATCCAGCGCGGGTATTTGAAAGGCACCAGTCGTTCCTTCACAAAAGCTTTGAGTTCGTTCGCCAGTGCCTCGGATGGCTCGTAGCCCTGATTGAGGATGATGTATGCCCTGGGCTTGACCAGCTGGTCGGCATCCATGTCACCTACTACCGCTACCTCCAATACAGCAGGATGCGCGATGAGCGCGCCCTCCACCTCGACAGGCGAGACCCACTGCCCGCTCACCTTGAGCATGTCGTCGGCACGACCGCAATACCAGTAATAGCCCTCGGCATCCTGGTAATACTTGTCCCCGGTATGAATCCAATGACCGTTGATGACATCCTTGGTCTTTTCGTGCTTGTTCCAATAGTACGCGGTCGTGCTGTCCCCGCGAATCAGCAAATTGCCGATCTCACCCTGGGGTACTGCGTGCCCGCCCTCATCGGTAATCAGAGCCTCGTAGCCTGGTACAAGCTTGCCGCTGCTGCCCGGTTTTACTTCGCCGGCACGATTACTGATAAAAATGTGCAGTATCTCCGTGCTGCCGATACCGTCAAGAATGTCTACATTGAATTTTTCCCGCCAGCGCCGCAGGATATCGGCGGGCAGAGCCTCCCCGGCCGAGACGCAGGTACGAACGGAGGAGAAATCGAAACGCTTCTCTGCATCCGGCAAGGCGAGCATGCCCGCGTAGAGCGTGGGACTGCCATAGAAGATGGTCGGGCGGTATTGCTGCACAACCTTGAACATGTCCTCCGCCAGTGGCCTCCCGGTATAGTGTACAGCGCTTGCTCCGACAGCGAAGGGAAAGTACAGGTTATTGCCGAGACCATAAGCAAAGTAGAGTTTCGCGGCTGAGAAGGTAATATCCCCCTCGTGAATGCCAAGAATTGGTTTGGCATAATATTCCGTACAAAAGACCATATCGTGCTGCAAATGGACGCAGCCCTTGGGGAAGCCGGTGCTGCCCGAACTGTACAGCCAGAACGCGCTATCGTCTTTGCTCGTCTCGGCAGCTTGCAGGTGCGCTGAGGCCTTGTCGGTCCATTTCTCGAAGTCGTGCAGCGTGGCAGTCTCATGCCCACCATCCTCTTCCAGGCCCACGACCACGATATGGCGCAGGTACTTGAATTCGGGAAGAATCTGCTCGATTTGTTTCCACAGAGCTGCATGGACGAGCAGGACACGCGCTCGACTATCATTGAGCAAGTAGACGTAGTCATTGGGACGTAGCGCGGTATTCAAAGGAATGGGCACCGCCCCCATTTTGATTGCCCCAAAAAAAGCAGCGGCGAACTGCGGTGAGTCGAGTAGAAGCAGGGCAACACGTTGCTCCAGGTCGACGCCAAGGTCGAGCAGGCCATTGCCTGCGCGGTTCGCCAGTTCTGCTACCTGCGCGTATGTGTAGGAGTTCCCTTCAAAATAAATGGCGGTTTTTGACCCGCGCCCCTCTGCGACGTTGCGATCAAGGAAAGCTGTAGCGACGTTGAACTGGTCCGGTACGACGGCATTCGGAATGGTTAACATAAAGCGCACCTCTTTTCTAAATGGGCACAAACCGTCGTGCCCATTTCCCATTGTATTTTATCCCAAACTCAGGTGTAATAGAAACTCGCGGTTGCCATCGCGGCCATAAATGGGGGAATCGGTCACACCTTGAACTTGGAGCGGCGTATGCTGCGGTATCCATTCCTCTAGCTCTTGCAGTACACGCTGGTGCACGGCAAGATCACTAATGATGCCTTCGCCTCGATCGACCTCGGCTTTTCCGGCCTCAAACTGTGGCTTAACCAGTGCAACTATCCAGGCGTCTGGGGCGAGCAGTGGTGCGATGGCTGGCAAGACGAGACGTAGCGAAATGAACGAGACATCAATCGCTGCGCACTGCATAGCTTCGGGCAGAGATGCCAGGTAGCGAATGTTGGTGCGTTCCATTACAACAACCCGTGGGTCATTGCGCAGCGTCCATGCCAGTTGGCCCTGCCCGACATCCACGGCGTAGACACGCTTCGCTCCATGTTGCAACAGGCAATCAGTAAAACCGCCGGTTGAGGCTCCGGCGTCGAGCGCAATCAGGCCTGATGGATTCAATCCGAAGGTATCCAGGGCTTTTTCGAGCTTCAGACCTCCCCGGCTGGCGTACTTGAGTTCGTCAGGCGCCTGCGCTAAGCGCAATTCGGCGTCGAGGGGTACCAGTGTACCGGGTTTATCAACCAGGCGATCCTGGACGAAGACCTGCCCTTCCATGATGATGGCGCGTGCTCGCTCCCTGCTGGGAGCCAGGCCACGCCTGACCAGCGCAATGTCCAGCCGCTCCTTGTTTGCTGCCATTGTTATTGTCCTGGTGGATTCGCCGGGGTATGGTAATAGATTAACGCGCCTGCGCCAATCAACCCAACATTTATGCCGGATTGTGCGAGTTTGATACGCACAGCCTCCCGAGGAGCTTTCATTGCGCGCTCTTGCACGATGCGCAGGGCAGGCTCCATCAGCATTGGCCCGACCATGGTTACACCGCCACCCAGGATAATCATGTCTGGATTGAAAATATGAATGGTGTTGACCAGCCCAACACCGAGAGCTTCACCCGCCCTGGTGAGGATAGCTCGTGCCAGTGGTATGCCTGCCTCGGCTGCGCGTGCTACAGTACGGGCGTTGACGCGCAAGGGTTCCATTGTTCCGCCGAGATCGTCCTGCTCATCCAGAGGCTGGGTGTTGGGGTTCTGGCTGGGGATCGCTATCTGGTCTGGCACGGTAGCAATGTTTTCTAACATGGCGTTGGCGAAGGCGAGCAGCTCAGCGCCTTGCCCTGAGATAATGGCCTGGTTGGCGTAGCGAGCGATGGCCGTACCAGAGGCCAGGTATTCCAGGCAGCCGATATTACCGCAAGTGCAGCGTTCGCCATGCATATCAATGGTTATGTGTCCCAGTTCGCCCGCTACACCGCTGGCTCCTTCAAAAATCTTCCCATCGAGAATGATGCCGCCGCCTATGCCCGTGCTCACGGTAAGATAGACAATATACCTGCTGCCGCGCCCGGCACCGAACATGTATTCACCCAGGCCGGCTGCATTTGCGTCGTTCTCGATAAAGACGGGCAGGTTGTAGTGTTTACGGAAGAGGTCACGCAGGGGCATGCTATTCCATCCAGGTAGATTAGGCGGCGAGTAGATGACGCCTGTGCGACTGTTCACCGGTCCGGGCGTAGCAACACCGATGCCCGCGATTTGGTCGAGCGTAATGTGCGCTTCGTCGAGTGCCCGCTGTATAGCTGTGAAAATACGTGGAATAGTGCGTTCTGGGGTGGGGTTTTCGCCAGTGAGTAAACTTACTCGCGAAAATAGCTTTGCGCCTCGCATGGCTGCTGTGCGTATCTGTGTGCCGCTGAGGTCCACTCCCACAACCAGGGGCAGTTTTTGTTGGTTGCCTGTCGTCTCTTCGTTCATAATCTCTAACTCCATTGGTAATCAGTGAGTCGCTGCGCCTGGTCGAATTACTGTTGTATGATACTCCATTTAAGCAGATGCGGCAAGCAGGATAGCGCCTGTAAATCACAAGCTCATTGATCGTGTAACTTTCAGCATATATAATAATAGAGAAGTAAGCAATTCCATCTTATGAGGCACCACCATGAAAACAAAGGTTTCACAACGTAACCATAGCTATTGGACCGGTTTTGTGGCTGCCCTGGCGGCAGGAGCGGTCGCTTCTGGCGTCATGGTGCTTCTCAGTACCACAATCGGCGGTGTCTCACTACCAGAAGTTGTAGGCTCAGAGCTGACTGCTCTTATGCCGCCTCCTTTGTTTAATTTTCTGCATCAAACGATAGGCGCGGATGCAAAACATATCTTCTTCTATGGCATCCTGGTGGGCCAGTGCCTCGTATTTGCGCTCGGCGGGGCGCTTTATAATCGACGTATCAATCAAGAGAACCGGTTTTTGCAGTGGTATGATGGTCTGCTGCTCGCGCTGGTGCTCTGGCTTTTTGCGGGATTGATCCTGTTACCGCTCAGCGGAGCAGGCATTTTTGGTGCGAGCCTCAGTGCGGGATATCTTGCCGGTTTGCTGAGCCTTGGCATAGTTGGCCTGGTCTTTGGCCTGCTGTTCGTGCTGCTCCAACGTTTGATCGCCAGGCAAATAGCAGCTCGCAATGTGACGGGGGAGAAGGCTATTGCTCTGGATGCGGATGAAGAGTCATACGGAGCATTATCGCGCCGTACCTTATTAAAGAACGTTGCCGTGGCGGCAGCCATCGTCTTAGCGGGTGTGGGCGCCATAAAGTTCATTACGTCGGGGATCAGTACATCAAAGGTAGCGGTGGCTCAGCTGATTACACATTATAAGAGTAAAATCGTGCCTCCGCCGCAACCAAATTATGGAGAGCTTCACCCGGCGCAGTTCCTGTCACCTGCAATCACTTCAAACGACCAGTTCTATGTTGTCTCCAAAAATCTTTACGCCGATCCAACAGTCAATGGCAATTCCTGGAGCTTAATGGTAAATGGACAGGTTGACAGCCCCTTTACGCTCACCTACCAGGAAATGCTGGCGCAGCCCATGAAGCAGCAGTACGAGTCGCTGATGTGCGTCAGTAACGAGGTGGGCGGCCCTTACATGAGCAATGCGTTGTGGGAAGGCACTCCCCTGGCGGATCTATTACAGCGCGCAGGCGTAAAGACCGGGGCAACCAAAGTAGTATTCTACGCGGCTGATGGCTACACCGATAGCATTCACCTCACAAAAGCGCTTGAGCCGACTACCTTGCTCGCTGTGCGCATGAACGGCGTCACCTTGCCGCAAGGGCACGGCTTCCCTGTGCGTATGCTGGTACCCGGTATCTATGGCATGAAACACTGCAAATGGCTCACACGCATCGAGGTCGTGAACTATGATTTCCAGGGCTACTGGCAACAGCGCGGGTGGAGTGATGCCGCGCCCGTGCGCTTGACTTCGCGCATCGATACTCCTTTAGACGGCACATCAGTAGCTGCCAATCGCATCACCTATATCGCGGGCGTCGCGTTTTCAGGGAACAAAGGCATAAGTGAAGTTGATGTGAGTACCGATTCCGGCCAGACCTGGCAGCGAGCCACGCTCAAACAGCCGCAGTCGGATCTAACCTGGGTGCTCTGGGAACTGGCGTGGCAGCCAAAAGCAGGCAGCTATGGCGTGGTCGTTCGCGCAATCGACCTGGAGGGTAATGTCCAGGACCCCACTGAAGAATCCCCACTCCCAAATGGGTCATCAGGCTACCATAGCATCTCAGTAAACGTCTCATAGACAGTACTGGTTTTGGTGCCTTGCAAAAAAATCACCTAAAAATGTCCGTTTCAAGCCTTCTTGTTGATTATAGTAAGTGAAGGCACATCACACAGAAAACGGAATAGATTGCTGATAAGGCCAAAATGGTAACAGACGTTCAGGGGGTAGAGCGTCTGCGGGCACAAGATGCACAGGCCTTTCGTTCTTTGATCGAACGGTTAGAACAGCCCATCACTGGGTATTTGCATCGCCTCGTAGGTGACCGAGAAGTGGCTCTGGACCTTGCACAAGATACTTTTGTACAGGTTTATAAAGAAATAGGTAAGACGTCTGAAGATCTCGCTCTGGACGCCTGGATCTATCGTATTGCCACAAATTATGGTCTGCGTTACCTGAACCGTAAACGCCTGAAACAGTTTGTGCGACTGGAAAGTCGCGAGGACTTTGATCAGAGCCTGGCAGTCGCCGGCCCTGAAGATCAGGCCGAAACTCGTATTCTGGTGCATCAGGCTTTAAACATGTTGAAGCCGGTAGATGCTGTGGTGTTACAGCTTCATTACGGTGATAATTTTACCTACGAAGAAATTGCCCAGGTCGTGAATATGAGTGCGGAGGCCGTCCGTAAACGAGTTGCTCGTAGCGTAGAGAAGTTTCGCGAGGTGTATGGAGAAAAGATGCCCTCGGCGAAGACCAATCATGCAGGTGCTCAGTGTAGAGAACCCAAAAGAGGCGATGCATAGCATATGGTAAGTACTACAAAATGGATACAAGCCAGTGATGGCAAAGAGCATCCTGAAGACAGTATATTACTGGCCTATATGCGTCTCCAGCAACTTGAGGATTGGCCAAGAATCAACCAGCATATTGATGTCGAACTGTGCCCACGCTGTCGCCGCAAATGCGACGAGCTGGCACAGGTCAGTGCTACGCTAAGCGTACTCAAGCAAATGGCAGCGTACCAGCGCTATCCCGAGCTATCGGCAGCCCGTACATATGCGCATATACAGAAGTCCGTAAACAAACGAGCTCCTTTGCAAGCATATCTACGCTGGGCCGGTAACCGGCAGCGTCCCAGGAAGTCGCCTGTTCGCCTGGTTAGTCTTCCGGTTGCGTTCGGGCTTGCGTTACTCTGTGTAGTACTGGTGTTAGCCGCCCATTTATCTGGCGGGTCGTCGTTACCTGGGTCATCTCAAGGGCATCTGAGCCCTGATCAGAACAATGCAGCGACCTTGCAGCCGCAGTATACAACACCAGCGCCGCAACCGGCTTTGACTGTTACCGCGGGAGCAACTACAACCCCGGCAGCAACTCTGACGCCAACTGCGACATCCACAACCGGGCCGCAGGCGTACCTGCAGGTATGTTCGACCGCTGCCGACAATGCTCAGTTGCACCTGGTTATCTGCGGGTTCAACTTCGAGCCGGGTGACAAGGTAGCGCTGATCGTTGATGTGCCTGGAAGGGCACTGGTTACACGACGTCCTGTGTTTGTGGATCAGCTGGGTACATTCCACGATGGATGGTATATCTCTAATTGCAAATACCTTCCGGTTGCTGTTTATGCAGAGGATTTGACCGCCGGGACAGGAAATTATGCAGGAAATTATATATATACGCTGGTGAATATCGCGTTCGCGAATTGCCCTGTAGCGACTCCAACTGCAGGGCCAACAATTGGACCTAATACTGGGATCTGAAGGCATCATCTGTCTGCACTAAAGGAGAAGGCGCTTCGACAGAAGGGGGCTTAAAGCAAGAAGCAGTCGCAACATCGATAAATCAATGGTTCGGTGTGGAAAGGGAGAAACTATTATGCAGCGACAGTGCGCATGGTGCTTACGTTTAACGGATGCCTTTGGGGAACCGACATCTGCGCTACCCGTACCGAAGATCTATGAAGCATCTCATGGTATGTGCAGGGTATGCGCTATTCTCTGGTTGGAAAAAGTTATAAAGGATACAGAAAAACAGGCTGTGCTGCGTCCCGTAGCAGCTATAGCCGAGGTAAAATTCTCTTATTAATAATAAGAAAATATACTTTTCTCTGTATTTGGCGGCGCTAAGCGTTGCCAGGAGGGCCGGATCTGGCTCATTAGTGAGCGAGCTGCATATCCTCCCCCCAGGACGCAGCAACGATTCAGCCCTTTTAGCTCTGCGGAGAGTGTGTTTGCCCCACCCCCGGCAACCTCTCCGTAGAGCGGTCGTGAGCAGGGCGACCCTGAGTGGCCTATGGACGATGCCGTTCCTTTTGTGCCTTTTCGTCCCTGGCTTCCTTAAGGTCGCCCGCTGTCACTCACCTTTGGTTTCGCTATAGATGATCGCCCGTTTCACCTGCTCGATCAGGTCGGTCACAGGAATACCGCGTGGGCAGGCATCGGAGCAGTTGAAGATGGTGCGGCAGCGCCAGACGCCTTCACGCTGGCCCAGGATGCCCAGGCGTTCCGCGCCGCCCTGGTCGCGGCTGTCGAAGATGAAACGGTGCGCATTTACGATTGAGGCTGGCCCAACCCAGTCGGGATTGCCCCATACCGAGGGGCACGAACCTGTACACGCGCCGCACAGGATACACTTCGTGCCTTCATCGAAGCGAGCACGTTCCTCGGGGCTTTGCAGGCGTTCCGTTCCTGGCTCTGTATCGTAGTTGATCAAATACGGCTTGATCGACTTGTACTTCTCAAAGAACGGATCCATATCCACAACCAGGTCTTTGATAACCGGGTAGCCCAGCATTGGCTCAATGGTCACCCTGTTACCTATATCGCGTATCAGCACTTTGCAGGCCAGGCGATTGCGCCCATTGATACGCATCGCATCTGAACCACAGACGCCGTGGGCGCAGGATCGCCGGTACGTGAGTGTGCCATCCATGGTCCATTTAATGGTATTCAATGCATCCAGCAGGCGATCAATCGGGTCGGCCTCGACACGAAACTCATCCCAGTAAGCCTTACTCTCCTTTTCGGGATCAAAGCGCTTGATACGCACTAATACATTCATGCTGATCTCCTTAGTACTTTCGTTCCTTGGGCTTGAAGATGGGATCATCTATCAGCAGCACATCCTTGTAGTCGAGCCGCACGTCGTGGGCCTTACTACCTTTGTAAGCAAGGGTGTGCTTGAGCCAGTTTTCGTCGTCGCGCTTGGGGTAGTCGGTGCGGTAGTGCGCGCCCCGGCTCTCGGTCCGCGCCAGCGCCCCGTGGATGGTAGCCTCAGCACAATCAAGTAAGAAACCAAGCTCGATTGCTTCAACCATTTCCGTATTGAAGGTTTTTCCCTTATCCTGCAACTGCACCCGCGTGTATGCCTCTTGCAAACCATCGAGCGTGTCGAGTGCATGACGCAGGCCGGTCTCGTCGCGCTCCACAAATACCCGTACGTCCATCTCATTTTGCAGTGTGCTGCGCACGCGAGCCGCCGATTCGCCGCCGGTAGAACTGTAAAGGCTATCTACCAGCTTGCGTGCGAAATCTTCTGGCTGTGGTGGAAGTTGTACATAATCGTTCTCGGTAATGAATTTTGCCATATGCTTACCTGCGCGGCGGCCAAACACGATCAGGTCCACCAGCGAGTTGGTGCCAAGGCGATTGGCGCCATGCACGGAGACGCAGGCTACCTCGCCAGCCGCGTAGAAGCCGGGCAGCGGCGTCCAGTGCGGATCGATCACCACGCGCCCCTCCACATCGGTCGGGATGCCGCCCATCGCGTAGTGCGCGGTCGGCTGGATCGGCACCGGCTCGGTGATTGGCTCAACGCCCAGGTAATTGCGGGCAAAGTCGGTGACGTCCGGCAACTTTTCGTTAATCACCTTCGCCCCCAGGTGCCGCAGGTCCAGGTACACGTAGTCCTTGCCGTCGACGCCGCGACCCTCGTGGATCTCCTGCAGGATACAGCGCGAGACGATATCGCGCGGGGCCAGGTCTTTCAGGGTCGGCATGTAGCGTTCCATGAAATATTCGCCCTTGCCGTTCAATAGTTTGCCTCCCTCGCCACGCACAGCCTCACTTAAGAGCACGCCCAATTTATAGATGCCCGTAGGATGGAACTGGTACATCTCCATGTCTTCCAGGGGGATACCCCGGCGGTAGGCAATTGCCATGCCGTCACCCATGCAAGCAAAAGCGTTGCTGGTGACCCGCCAGGCGCGGCCATAGCCGCCGGTGGCGAAGAGAACGGCTTTAGCATGGAATGTATGAATCACGCCTGTGCGAATCTCGAGCGCGACAACGCCGCAAGGCCGCCCTTCGTTCAGGAGTAGATCCAACACCAGGTACTCATTGAAGAAGCGCACCTGGTTTTTGATGGCGTTCTGGTACATAGTCTGGAGAATCATATGCCCGGTGCGGTCGGCAGCATAGCAGGCGCGGCGCACCGGAGCCTCGCCGTAGTTGCGCGTGTGTCCACCGAAGCGGCGCTGGTCAATGCGCCCGTCTTCAGTGCGGTTGAACGGCAGGCCGCGATGTTCCAATTCGTAGACGGCATCGATAGCTTCCCGCGTCAGGACCTCTGCGGCGGGCTGGTCTACGAGATAATCACCGCCTTTGACCGTATCATACATATGCCATTTCCAGTGATCTTCTTCCTGGCTGCCGAGCGCCGCGGCCACGCCTCCTTGCGCTGCGCCTGTGTGGGAGCGCGTGGGGTACACTTTACTCAGCACGGCAACACTGGCATTTGGAAGCTGCATAGCGGCCATCAGGCCAGCGCCACCTGCGCCGACAATGACCACATCGAATTTATAGTACATACCTGTAACCTCGTTTCATCCTCTATATATATACTCTCCTCGATGCTTGAGGCGGGAGACGGGGGCATGTAGCAAGAAAGTATATGGATTGTAAGCTTATTATACTGCACGGCGGCCCCAAGTCGCAAACGGAGGATACTTGCTATCTTCTATTCCTTCCTAATGCACCTGCTTTCGATCAGTTCAACGAGCGCGAGGAAGTAGAACTGCCTGCTCTTGTACCCACGCTACTGCCGTTTGCACAAACAACGTTGCTCCGGGGGATGCCGTTGCTTGCGACCTGACAGCGAGTCCGATCTGCAAGTGGT
>WNFR01012622.1_pt1 | contig 13328 bp, 12 predicted proteins | sample 5400221 | NCBI WGS metagenome assembly WNFR01 (sample SAMN13153357, study PRJNA577476) | soil metagenome | isolation source: 40 cm soil under Madrone tree | place: USA:California | collected 2016-06-14
CGACTTCGTTCACGATTCTAACAAAGCCTGGTCGTTCGCCGTGTTCAATTTCGCCGACGCGGCCATCACGATGGGCGTTATCGCCACTTATGGCGTCAACGTAATTGGAGACGCCTGGCGTCCGCGCGGACGGCCAAGGGTAACTTCCCACCGCCCCCTCTGAATTTACGGGTTCGCACGCCCTAAGCCTTGGCCAGATCGAGAAGGTGCCGCCCTGCCCGGTCCTCGGTCTCTACGATCCAGGCATCCGGATCGAAGCGGATTTCCTTGGCGAGACGTTCTTCCACCGACTGCTCCGGCACCGGCTGCGGCGATGCCGCGGTAAAGATGCGTTCGGCCGGACGGCTCTCGTCATAGACCGTCTGCGGCGCGGGCGCATACAGCATGGCATTGCCGTCAAGCGTCGCCACCTTGACGAAGACAGCACCGGCCTCTTCCGCGCCGCGCCGGCGGACGGCGCCGAAGATGCCCTCGGTTTGGCAGCGGCGCAGATAGGCCGCCACCCAGATACTTGATTTCAATCGCATGGGGGCGACGATAGGCCAGCGGATATTCTGAAGCTAGTGTTTCCGGTGAACCCGCCGACTGCTATCGTTCGCTGATAACAAGAACGGTTGCATGGGAGGAAATTCGCATGACGTCGTCGATCGTTCGCGCCGCCAGTCGCCGTCGCTTTCTGCAATACCTGGCGGGAAGCCCGTTGTTCGCCTCTGCCGCACTATCGGCTTACGGCGCGGAAGCTCCGTCCAAATTACCCGATCCGATGATCTGGGCGCCGGCGGGTGGCGAACTGATCGGCAGCCCGAAAGACGCCATCAACGTCTTCGACTTCGAGTCGGTGGCGCGCGCGAACGTGCCGCCTGCGCATTTCGGCTACATGGCGTCCGGTCTCGACGACGAGGTCACGCTACGCGCCAACCGCGAAGGGTTTTTGAAATTCCAGCTCCAACCCCACCGTCTCAATGACGTGTCCAAGGTCGACACCAGCGTGGAGCTGTTCGGCACCAAATACGATTCGCCGATCTTCGTGTGCCCCACCGGCGGCAATCAATTCTTTCACCCCGATGGCGAAGTTGCCGTCGCCAAGGCCGCGCGTACCGGCAATCATCTGCAAATCCTGTCGACCTCTTCGAACTATGCCGTCGAAGACGTTACCAAGGCGCGCGGGGCACCAATCTGGTTCCAGCTCTATGCGTCGCCACGCTTTGAGGTCGCGCAGGCTCTCATCAAGCGGGCCGATGCCGCCGGCTGCCCGGTCCTCATGGTGACCGTCGATCGCATCGCGGGCCGAAACCAGGAAACCTTGTTCCGGCTGATGCGCGCCGATACGCGCGAGTGCGCAGGCTGTCATGATCGCAGCAGCTTCGCCGCGCGGTCTGTCCGGCGACACAATTACGACGGCATCGACCTTTCCGGCATTACCGGAGGCGGCGAGTCTTCCAATTTGTCCTGGGACAGCGTTAAACGAATGCGCGACATTACTCGCATGAAAATCGTGCTCAAGGGCATCGTTACCGCTGAGGACGCGGAACTGGCGGTGCGGAACGGGATCGACGGAATTCTCGTCTCCAATCACGGCGGGCGCGGCGAGGACAATGGCCGCTCGACCATCGACGCGCTGCCGGAGATTATCGCAGCGGTGAAGGGACGAATGCCCGTCATCGTCGACAGCGGATTCCGTCGAGGCACCGACGCCGTGAAAGCACTCGCCATCGGCGCGCAGGCTGTCGGCATCGGCCGGCCCTATCTGTGGGGGCTCGGAGCCTTCGGCCAGGAAGGTGTCGAGCGCGTGCTCGAGATCGTGCGCAACGAGACCCACGCCGCCATGCAGCAATGCGGCGCGCGCTCGGTGAAAGAGCTCAATCCAGGCTTTGTACGCCGCACGACCTGAACCGCCCTGGCCGATCGGGTAGTGCCGGTCGGCTTCAACTGGCCGTAGTCATATGGATGGGCGCGCGCCGTACCGCGGCCGCGCGGCTGCCGCCGGGGTCAGCAACGTCGTCCGTTTTGAGCTTGTATCGCGGGGGCAAGTTACGCACACTTCGCAGGAAGGGAGGAGGTAGAAGCGGGATGGCTGATCAAAATGATGATGGTCTCATGGGCCCGACCGAGCGGGATCTGAGGCTCGATCTGGTGCGGGGCATCGGACAATGGATGGTCTTTCTCGATCACATCCCCTACGACATCGTCAGCTGGTTGACGCTGCGCAACTACGGCTTCAGCGACGCCGCTGAATTCTTCGTTTTCATTTCCGGATATACCGCCGGCTTCGTCTACGGCCCGGCGGTCGCCAACGGGCAGTTTCTCGCCGCCACCAAGCGACTACTGAAGCGGGCCTGGCAGCTCTACGTTGCGCATATCTTCCTGTTTCTGTTCTTCGTTGCGCAGATTGCGCGCGCAGCGCGCCGCTTCGACAATCCGATGTACGGGGATGAGTACAACATCTTTCTGTTTCTCGAGCGCCCCGACGTGATGATCGGGCAAACCCTGATGTTGAAGTTCAAGCCCGTCGATCTCGACGTGCTGCCGCTCTATATCGTGCTGGTACTCGCGTTGCCGGCAATCCTGTGGGGCCTCGTCAAAATTCCACGCTGGACCCTGCTCGGCTCGGCGAGCTTTTACGTACTGGCACGTTACTTCGACTGGAATCTGCCCTCGTTTCCTGGAGGAAAATGGTACTTCAACCCGTTCGCCTGGCAGCTGCTGTTCGTGTTCGGGACCTGGTGCGGCCTCAACGGAGCCGCGGAGATTGCGGCATTCATCCGGTCGCGCGCCGCACTGATTTTGGCCCTCGTCTGGATCGCGTTCTCGTTCCTGATCGTGATGACCTGGCACATTCCGGTGCTGGACGCGATGATCCCGAAGTGGCTGATCCATGTCATCTATCCGATCGACAAATCCGATCTCGACATGTTCCGGCTGATCCACTTCCTCGCGCTGGCGGTGGTTTTTGTGCGCTATGTCCCGCGCGACTGGCCGGCCCTGCGTTCAAACCTGCTGCGCCCGCTCATTCTTGTCGGGCAGAACTCGCTGCCGATCTTCTGCCTCGGCGTCTTCCTGTCATTCGCCGCGCACTGGTTCCTCGTCCAGATTGAAGGCGATATCGCCGCCCAGGTGCTGGTCAGCGTTACCGGCATGGCGACGATGGTTGGCGTGGCCTGGGTATTGAACAAGTTCAAGGCTCTGCCGGATCGCTTCGGCCCGCGCAAGTCGGCCGCCCCGGAAACGGCGTGACCTCGCCTAGTCGATCGGATGCCCGATCATCGCAGTGAGCTCCTTCACTACGCGGTCCGACATCTGTCCGGTCACCGGGAGCTTGCGGTCGCGCTCGAATTTCGAGATCGCGGCCTGGGTGTCCGAGCCGATGGTGCCGGTCGGCCTCAGCTGGCCGTAGCCATATTGGGTGAGCGCGCGCTGCACCGCCGCTATGCGGTGCGCGGCGGTGGATTGGGTGATGTCGCCATGGGACGGGATCGGCGCCGGCGGCCGCACAACGTTCAAAGCTGCAACGGGAGCAGCGCTGGTCGGTTTGACCACCGGATTGGCCGCGTTGGAAGCTGCAACGGGAGCCGAACCGGTTGATTTGACCACCAGATTGGTCATGGGATCTAAGGTCCTGGGATCTGAGGTCCTGGGATCTAAGGTCCTGGGATCTGAGGTCCTGGGATCTGAGGTCTTGGGATCTGAGGTCTTGGGATCTGAGGTCTTCACCTCAACCGGTTTGGCCTCGACCGGTTTGACCTCGGCCGCCTTCGGTTCTCCGGGCGCCGGCTCTGCGGGTTTCACCGCAGCTTCGATCGGGCGCGGACGCGGCAACGGGCTTGCGACGGCGACCGGGGGCGCGGGCGGCGGCAGCGTGACGACCGATCCGCCGAACATCGGCGACGGATGACGGCCGGCCTGCAGGAACAGCGCGTTGGTGATGATGGCAAAGACCGCGGCGACAGCCAGCGCGCCGGCCACCATGTCCTTCGGACTGTGCAGCAGGAGGCGCATCACAAGGCCGCGCTCCTCCTCGGCTTCGATCGCAACCGCCTTCGCGCCACGCCGGCGGCGGGGCATCAAATCGTCATCGGCAATCTTTCTAGGCACTTTTCTTCACCTGATGGGCTTGGTCTTGTAATCCGGATCGCAGCGCCGGCTTCAGCGTCGCGATATTGCTCGACGGCTCTCGCGCCTGTGGCGTGAACGAAAGCGGCAGCGCAACGGTCACCGTGGTTCCATCGCCGACCTTACTCTGCACATTGATCTCGCCATTATGCAATCCGACCAGGCCTTTCACGATCGACAATCCGAGGCCGGTGCCTTCGTGCTTGCGCTGATAGGTTTTGCCGGCCTGGAAGAAGGGATCGCCGACCCGCTTGAGGTCGTCGGCGGCGATGCCGACCCCGGTGTCGGCGACGCGCAGCATCAGACGCGATCCCTCGACCACGGCCGAGACCGTCACGCTGCCGCCGCGCTCGGTGAACTTGATGGCGTTGGCGACGAGGTTCAGCGCGATTTGCTTGAATGCGCGCGGATCGCCGTTCATGACGGGCAAATCTTCCGGCGCGCGGGTGACGAGATCGACGCCGCTTTCCCGCGCCTTCAGCGCCAGCAGGTTGCAGCAGTTGAGCAGTGCGGCGCGCGGCGCGAACGGTTCCGGCGATATCTCGAAATTACCCGTTTCCATCTTGGACATGTCGAGGATGCCGTTGACCACCGACAGCAGATGCTGGCCGGAATCGTTGATCAGCTGCGCATATTCCTTGCGGCGCGCAGCATCGATCATCAGCACGTCCTCCTGCACGATCATCTCGGAGAATCCGATGATGGCGTTCAGCGGCGTGCGCAGTTCATGGCTCATGGTGGCAAGGAATCGGGTCTTGGACGCATCCGCCTGTTCAGCGGCGATGCGCGCCAGTTCGAGCGCCTCTTCCTGGACCTTGCGGTCGGTGATGTCGCGCATGACGGCCACGACCTCGGCTTCATCAGATGCCTGCTCGAGCGGCCGGCACCGCATCTCGACCCAGATGAAGTCGGCGGAGTGGTTTTGGCCGCGGACGGCATCGCGCCGCAGCCGGAACTCGACGCTGCGCGCCTCGCCGCCCCGCGCGGCATCCGACAGCGCGGTCAGATAGGCCGGGCGATCGGCGACATGGACGCGGTCGAACAGGCCATGGCCGAGCAGCCGGGCGACCGGCGCCCCAACCATGGTTTCGGCCGCGGGCGAAACGAACTGTACAGCGATTCGGCGCCGAAGGCAAGGCCGGCCGCATAGAAGATCGCCGATACCACGCCAAACCCGGTCAGCGCGCCGCGCAGCGCGGTGCCAAGATCCGGCACCGGCAGCAGGTGGTAATGGCCGAGCACGATCAAAAGCGCCGCGCACGACATTGCCAGCGCGAACGAAAACGCTACCACGCGGCGCGAGGCCGAGAGCGCGGCCTCGAGCGGAATGACGATCAGCCAGATCGCGGCAAAGGATTCGATGCCGCCGGTGGCCGCGGCGACCACCATGACGAAACCCGCCAGCGCCAGCGACGACAGCACATGCGCGCCTTCGTAACGTCCGGTACGCGACAGAAACCACGACAATAGAATGGGCGCGATCAGCCAGGCGAATGCCGCGACCTCGAGCGCCGTGGGCGCGCCGCGCATCGCGAGAAATACCGGGAATGCCGCAAGCACGACGAGGCTGCCGAGCAACCGCGGCGCCATGAACGCGCGATGACGCGCGCGCGTCAACGCGTCATAGCGCGCCGACGGGTGCAGCAGCGCATCGAGACGATCGCGGATGATACTCAAAACACTCACGGTTACTTGCGCTTCGGCTCGTTCGTCGAACAGACGCGCCGGAACGCCCCCTTTAACTTTGCCCCACCGTGTCAGAGCGAACTTAAGCGAACACTAAGGTGCGGCGGCCGGCCGCCAAACACCTGACATTCGCGGGGGTTTGACGCACGATGCGATGCGCATTCGACGCGGATGGTGAACGTCGGGTTTCCAGCGCGTTCGCGCTATGGTTTCGAAATGGTGGACGCACAGGGCGAGCGGATTTCATGCGCCAACGATATCAATCGAAAATTTACATCGAATCAAATCAGTCGGATTTTCAGCCAATTTTCGGCGAGTTTACCTCAATGCAAACACTTACGATTTATCGACGGCTGCTAGTCAGGAGCAAACGGCGGCATCAACCGCAATTCAACCAAAAGAAATCACCGGGGTCGCGAGATGTTTTTCCTGCTTCGCATGGCATTCTGGCTCGGGCTTGTGCTCGTGCTGTTGCCGAGGGAAAAGACACCTGCATCGGACAAGATGCCGCAGATCGGCGCGTCCGAGGCCGTATCGGCTGCGACCGCAGCCGTGTCCGACATGAGCCAATTCTGCAAGCGCCAGCCGGCGGCCTGCGAAGTCGGCGGCCAGGCCGCAACCGTCATCGGCCAGCGCGCGACCGAGGGCGCCCGCAAGCTGTATCAGATCATCACCGACAAGAAGGCGCCCGACCACACCGGCTCGATCAGCGGTGGCGAGAATATCGACGCTCCGCTCACCGTCGCAGCGCCCCGCGACACGCTGACGCTGGACGATATGACCGTCGAATGGCGCGTGCCGCCGACGCCGTGACCGCAAATTAGGCGCGGAACTGGTTCCATTTTCGTCGCTTTCGGCCGCCTGCGATCCTATATAACTGTTTGGTGTCTGGTTCTGGTGAGCCAGAACCAGACTCCAGTCTCTTATTTGACGCGTTTTCTTCACGCGAACCGGTCTCCACTTCGCTCGAAAACGCTATTGGCATTGGACGCAGGCCACGATGACGATCGACGAAATCAGGGATAATTTTGCGCTGCTGGACGAGTGGGACGACCGCTACCGGTACGTCATCGAACTCGGCCGTACGCTGGCGCCGATGCCGGAGGTCGAGCATTCCGCGGCCAACAAGGTCAATGGCTGCGCCAGCCAGGTCTGGCTTTCGAAGCAGATCGATCGCAGCGGCAACCGCGAACCGCGATTGAATTATCTCGGCGACAGCGACGCCCACATCGTCCGCGGCCTGATTGCGATCCTGCTGACGCTGTATTCCGGGCACACGCCGCAGCAGATCCTGTCGACCGACGCGATCGCGGTGTTCGACGAGTTCGGATTCCGAGAGCACCTGACGCCGCAGCGCTCCAACGGCCTGCGCTCGATGGTCGAGCGCATTCGCTCCGATGCGCGCGAGGCGCTCGCCACCGTTTCCTGAAACAGAGGCTACTTCCGCTTCCGCTGCTGCTGGCCGAGCCCCATCTTCTTGGCGAGCTGCGAACGGGCCACCGCATAATTCGGCGCGACCATCGGATAGTCGGCCGGAAGCCCCCATTTGTCGCGGTATTGCTCCGGCGTCATGTTGTACTGCGTGCGCAGATGGCGCTTCAGCGACTTGAAGCGCTTGCCGTCCTCGAGACAGACCAGATATTCCGGCGTCATCGATTTCTTGATGGAAACCGCGGGCTTTGCCGGCTCGAGCGGCGCCTCGACCCGGCCGGTCGATACCCGCATCAGCGCGGCATGAACCTGGCTGATCAGGTTCGGAATTTCCGATGCCTGGGTCGGATTGTTGCTGAGATAGGCCGATACGATACTGGCGGTGAGTTCGACTGGCGTCTTGCCGGCGGCATCGGTCATGGCTCAACCTTCCCTCGGATTGCGGACGGGCCGCGCGATTCTGACAGTATCCGGCCACGTCTATACGCTGCGGAACCTTGCACGACTTGACGAATATGAGCGGATCGCCGGGAATCTGACAAGAACAACGGTGTTTTATTTTCAAAATGGATTTTGCTGCAAGTAGATTTTGCTGCAAGTATTGTCTGCTCAGGGGCGCTGGTCGAGGTGCGAGCGCAATTCGTCGATCGAGGCAAAGCGCATCATGCCTTCAGGCATCTGGGCCTCGATCGAACCGTCGGAGTAGAGCGAGTAGGCCATCCCGTCGACAACGCCTGACTTCAGGACCGTGACCTGCGGCTGATCCTCGTTTCGCCCCATGGCGGCATTTTCGCTGAATGTCGAGGGTGGCGTCGCGGCTGGCGGCGACGGTGGCCTGGGGCTCCGCCGCTGCGGCGGGACCTCGTCAAGCGGCCTCGGCCGTTCCGATTTTGGCCAGGCAGTGTCGAAGGATGCGGGCGGCGCTTCGGTTGCTTCGAGCGGCGGAGGTGCGGCCGGTGGATTGGGGCGAAGCTCCGGTGACAGGATATCCGGCGGCAACGGTTCGCTGGTTCGGGTCTGGGCGCGCTCGCGCTCTTTCCGCGACGACGAGGAAAACAGCAGGTTGCGCTTTGGCTTGGCGGGCGGTGCGGCCTCGGCCGGCTCGGTCTCTGGCGGCATCTCGCTGCGCGGGCGATCGCGCGAGGCGGCTTCTTCATGCCACGGCGGTGCGGGCGCGGCCGGTTCGGCGTGGCCCGCATGCTCGGCTGCGGGCGGCTGGTCGCGACTGAACAGGAAGCCGCCATCGCCCGGCGCTGGCGCGCGCGGGGCCAGCGGCTGTGCCACGACTTCCCCGTGCGGTTCGGCCGAGATTCCCGCGCCAAGCCGCCGCGCGACGTTTTTCAGCTCCCGCACGGCCATCCAAAGGCCGAGCATGATTACGCCGGTGCAAACCCCGATCACGCCCGTGAGAATCAGCGTATTGCCGAAACTGAACTCCTTGACCGGGATACCGAAGCCGATCGCCAGCAGGCCCGCCAAAACGAAGCCAAACCCGGCGACCAACATGACAACCATCATCGAACTCACCCCCTGCAGCCGCGCTCGAAATACTCGCAAGCCGCCAACGCCACGATACCGTCATATTGTGTGCATCGCCAACCGGCAATTACGGAGCCGGTTCCCCAAAAATCTGCCCTCGGCTGGAAGTTTCCGGTCAACACTTTGCGGTTCGCCCGGCCGCCCGGCCCCGGCCCGCCGCCCGTATTTTTACCGTCTACCAATTGATATGCCATATGTTGCGTTGCATCAGGAAAATTACGCCACAATTGCCAATTACTTGGAAAGGGAACTGCGCTATATGGATGCCGGGGAATGAGGCCCAAAAGCGCCAACGCTGGGTCAAAGGGACGCCGGGTTACCAATAGCCATGTCATCCATCACGACTTCGGCCATCGAAACGCCGGCGAGGCGCTCGGTGGAGCGGACTTGCGACGAGCTCGCCATCATTGTGCTGGGCGCGGTCGCTTTGGTCGCTGGTCTTACCTTCCGCGATTACGGACTGGGGTGGGACGATTATACCCACGCCGAATATGCCGACCTCCTGCTGCGTATGTACGGTTCCGGGTTCAGGGATACCGGCGCGTTGTCGTTCGCCAATCTCTATATGTATGGCGGCGGCTTCGACATGGCGGCAGCATTGCTGCATAAGGTCATCCCGCTAGAACTATTTGAAACGCGCCGCCTGCTCGGCGCCGTCGTCGGCGTCATCGGCCTTGCCGTGACATGGCGGCTCGGACGGCGCGTCGGCGGCCCGCTCGCAGGCCTCGCCACGTTGCTGTTGCTGGCGCTGTGCCCGACCTTCTACGGCCACATGTTCATGAACCCGAAGGACGCGCCTTTCGCGGTGGCGATGGTGATCCTGATCCTGGGCCTGGTCCGGTTGGCCGAGGAATATCCCCAGCCGTCGCCGCGAACCATCCTGATCGTCGGATTTGGCGCCGGCCTTTCGATCGGCTGCCGGGTGCTCGGCGGGCTGGCCCTGGTCTACGCGGTGGCCGGTTTCGTGCCGCTGCTGCTCGAGGAATACCGCACGCAGGGAGCGCGCGAAGCGGCGCGTCGCTTTGCCCATGTGGTTTACGTGCTGCTGCCGGGTCTCGTGTTCGGCTATCTCGTCATGGGCCTGATCTGGCCGTGGTCGATCATGGAGCCGGGACACCCGTTCGAGGCGCTGACCTATTTCTCGCATTTCTTCGAAAAACCCTGGAAGGAAATGTTCGACGGCGCGCTGGTGTCGGTCCCGGACATGCCGTGGTCCTATCTGCCGACGCTGTTCGCGCTGCAGCTTCCTGAAGTGCTGCTTGCGCTGTTGGTTGCCGGCGTCGTCGGCACGTTGATGTCACTGTCGCGGCCTGACGTGCCGGGCCGCCGCAAGACGGTCCTGCTGATGCTGACGCTGGCGGCGACGCTGCCGCTCGTGATTGCGATGGTGAAGCGGCCCGCGCTCTACAACGGCATCCGTCATTTCATTTTCGTGATCCCGCCGATGACGGTGCTCGCGGGCCTCGCCTTCGCCCGCGGCATGGACCGGCTGCGGGAGAACCGCCGCAGCTGGCAGCCGGTGGCGTTGGCGGTGTTCGCGTTCGGCTTGCTGCTGCCGCTCGGCGAGATGATCCGCCTGCATCCCTATCAATACACGCACTTCAACCATATCGCCGGCACCGTGCGCGCCGCCGATGATCTGTTCATGCTGGATTACTGGGGTCTGGCGCTGAAGCAGGCCTCCGACGGCCTGCGCGAGGAACTGACCGAACGGCAGGAAGCGCCGCCCCACGGTCGCAAGTGGAAGGTCGCGGTCTGCGGTCCGCAGCGGCCGGCGCAGGTCGCGCTTGGTCCGGATTTCACCATCGGCTGGGATAGCCATTCCGCCGATTTCGCCATGACGCTCGGCGAGTTCTACTGCAAAGGCCTGACCGCGCCAGTGCTGGTGGAGATCAAGCGCGACGACGTGGTGTTTGCCCGCGTCTACGACATCCGCGGCCGCAGCATCTCCAGCCTGCTCTCGATACCGGCGCCGTAAGGCGGCGCTCACTCGCGTCCGAAAGCATATCTGCCACCCCGGGCCAGCGCCTTGCTGCGGACCGGGCGCGGGGCTAGGCTCGCGGTCAAATCAGCCATTCACACGGAGATACCGGTCATGTCGCCAGCCGAAGCTCGCCTGAAGGAAGTGTCGTCAGGGATGACGGAGGCCGAGTGGAACCAGCGCGTCAATCTCGCCGCCTGCTATCGCCTGGTCGCGCTGTACGGCTGGGACGATCTGGTCGACACCCACATTTCCGCGCGCGTCCCCGGACCCGAGCATCATTTCCTGATCAACCCCTACGGGTTGATGTTCGACGAAATCACCGCGTCGAGCCTGGTCAAGGTCGATCTCGACGGCAACCAGCTCACCAAGAGCGACTACAGCATCAACCCGGCCGGCTTCACGATCCATTCGGCGATCCATGAAGTCCGCGAGGATGCCGGCTGCGTGCTGCATCTCCACACCCCCGACGGCACCGCGGTCTCGAGCTGCATGGAGGGCCTGCTGCCGCTGAACCAGACCGCGCAGCTCGTCACCTTCGATCTCGCCTATCACGACTATGAAGGCATCGCGCTCGATCATGACGAGCGCCCTCGCCTGCAAAGGGACCTCGGCACCAAGAACCACATGCTGTTGCGCAATCACGGCACGATGACGGTCGGCCGCTCGGTCGCCTCCGCCTTCGAGCGCATGTATCATCTGGAACGCGCCTGCACCATGCAGGTCCGCACCCGCATGCTGGGGCCTTCCGCCTATCCGGTCGACGAGGCCGTGGTCGACAAGAACACCAATCTGCTCTCGAACCGCGACCGCGCGGAGTTGCGTTCGACGACGCTGGTCTGGCCGCCGCTGCTGCGCAAGCTCGACCGCATCGATCCCAGCTACAAGAATTGAAATTTTGCGATTTTCGTGTAAGATCGCGTCCAACGACCTCTGCACGACCGAATCAAAACGCCGCCCAATTCCGGGCGGCGTTTTTATTTTCGGAGACATGGTGATGGGTTTCGCTTCGCTCTACCCATCCTACCTGTGGTCACTGGCGTCGAAATGGCTTGTAGGATGGGTAGAGCGAAGCGAAACCCATCATCTCACCGCGTTAAGACCGTTCACCAAAGCTACCATCCAGCTCCGTCACGTCGCCCGCCCAATCCTCGGGATAGACTCCGAGTTTCACCATGCGATGAAACGACGAATACGGCCAATCGCCGACGCTGGTCACGAGCCGATGTTTGACCGGATTGATATGGACGTAATCTATGTGACGCGCGAAATCGTTTTCATCGCGAATCGTATGTTCCCAGTAGCGCCGTTGCCAGATACCGCGCTCACTTTTGGCCGCACGACTCTCTGAAATCGGTTCGGTGGGTGCGAGCTTGCGGGAAAACGCCGATTTGATCTGCCTCCAGCGCATTGCGAAATCAGCGTCGCCCTCGGGCAACGTCCAGACCGCGTGTAGATGATCGGGCAGCACAACCACGGCATCCGTCGTGAACGGATGATGCCGGTGCACCTCCCGAAATGCGCCGCGCAGTTCATCGATGTGTTCGATCAGCAGCCGTAGCCGTCGATCCGCCAGATTGACGGTGAAGAAGAAACTGCCGCCGGGGACGAAGTTGCGACGATAGTCGGTCATGGCGACATGCCCGCGCGGTGAGATGATGGGTTTCGCTGCGCTCTACCCATCCTACGAAGCTACGACGCTATTTCGCCGCGTCGGCGAATGCGCCCAAAATCCGCGCCCAGGAGCGGATGCCCTTGTGAAAACTCTTGAGGTCGTACTTCTCGTTCGGCGAATGGATGTTGTCGTCGTCGAGACCGAAGCCGACCAGCACGGTATCGAGCCCGAGCGTGCGCTTGAAATCCGCCACGATCGGAATCGAGGCGCCGGAGCCGATCAGGAGCGCTTCCTTGCCCCATTCGTCGGTCAGCGCGCGCTTGGCAGCCGCAAGCGGCTTCATGTTCCAGTCGAGCGCAATCGCCGGTGCGTTGGAGTGATCGGTGAACTCGGCCTTGCAATCCCCCGGCAGACGCGAGGTCACATAGTCGCGAAAAGCCTTGCGGATCTTTTCGGGGATCTGGCCCTCGACCAGCCGGAATGAAACCTTCGCCGACGCTTCGGCCGGGATCACCGTCTTCGAGCCCTCGCCGGTATAACCGCCGATGATGCCGTTGATGTCGCAGGTCGGACGCGAGGAGACCTGCTCGATCAGCAGGCGGTCCTTTTCGCCGGCGGGAAGCGAGAGGCCGATCGGCTTCAGGAACGATTCCGGCGTGAGGTTGAGGTTTTTCCATTGCGCCAGGATTTCCGGCGGCAAATCCTTCACGCCATCGTAGAAGCCGGGAATGGTGATGTGGCCGCTCTCGTCATGGAGGCTGCCTAGAATGCGGGTCAGCACCCGGATCGGATTTTGCGCGCCGCCGCCGAAGATTCCGGAATGCAGGTCGCGATTGGCGGCCTTGATCCTGACCTCGTCATAGACGAGCCCGCGCAGCTGCGTGGTGATCGCCGGGGTGTTCGGATCCCACATGCCGGTGTCGCAGACCAGCGCGAAGTCGGCCTTGAGGTCCGCCTTGTTCGCTT
>WNFR01005196.1_pt1 | contig 13323 bp, 12 predicted proteins | sample 5400221 | NCBI WGS metagenome assembly WNFR01 (sample SAMN13153357, study PRJNA577476) | soil metagenome | isolation source: 40 cm soil under Madrone tree | place: USA:California | collected 2016-06-14
CTGGTAGCTCTCGACCAGCCAGCGGCCGGCGGTGAGCTCCTGGATCTCGGTCGTGCCACCGCCGAGCTCGATCAGCTTCGCGTCGCGGAAGAGGCGCTCGACGACGTACTCCTGCATGTAGCCGTAGCCGGCGAGGACGTGGATGGCCTCCTGACAGACGTAGGTCGCCATCTCGGCGACGTAAAGCTTGCCGACGCTGGCGTCGGCAACCGACACGTCGAGACGCTTGCCGGCCAAGACGTCGCCGAACACGATCTGCCGGCAGTTCGAGAGCGCGGTGTACATCCGCGTCAGCCGGCGCTGGATCAATTGATACCTTCGCTCATCGGTTCCGTCCAAGCACGGCGGCGCCACCTGCCGCGGGCAGTCGTCGGCGGCGGCGTGCGCGTCGATCTCTCCGAGCGCATTGGTATTGACGCGCGCACGCACCTCGTAATCTTCGTGTCCGACACCCTTGGCGGCATCGTTGGCACAGTCGAGGGTGACGTCGAAGAGCACGCTGAGCTTCCCCTTCTTTTTGAGCGTCACGGGCAACTTCTTCTGTGGCTGGCCGACATGGAGGAGCGTTGCCGGGGCGGTACAACCGCCCCCCGAAGTCACCGTGACGTGGACGAGGTTGTCGAGCGTCGCGGCCGTGTCGATCGTCTCGCTTCCGGGGCCGCGATTCTGGATCTGCACCTTGATCGTCTTCGTGAGGCTCGGCTTCTTCGTCGTGAGCGTCACTTTCGCCGGCCCCTCCGAAACCCGCCATCAGCGCGCCGTGGCTGACCACGGGGTCGGCGAGGATGAGCGTCCCGAGATTGCGGACGCCGCCGCCGTCGGCGCCGCCGCCTTCCGGCAACGGCTCGCCGAGACCGCGCGTGAGCGTGACGCCGCGCATCTCGCCGACGGCGCCGAAGCTGACGAATGGGACGCGGTGGGCCCCCTTGCCGTCGATGATCGTCGCCGCCGCGCCGGCCCCTGCACGGTCACCTGTCCGGTCAGACAGAGCGCGACTTGCGAGAGCAGCGTAGTGCCGCCGCCCGGGCGCTATCAGTCGGGGGAGCCGCGCTGAATTGACTGCGGCCGGCCCTGCTGATTCCTGCAGGACTCTGCCGCATTCGGCAGACTGCCGGTGCCCTGCTCTCGAAAATCCGCCGCTCCGGCACCGTTCGGCACCGGCCTCGCCATTGCTGAGTCTCGCGACGACACCGATGTGGCCGCGAGCGACGTGGTCATTTCTCAAACCGATGGCGCAGGCGCACCATCAGAATACGGGTGCAATGGAAAGGAGCTCCAATGAGCGGCAAAACCATGAGCAGGAAAACCCTCGTCGCCCTCGCAGGACTGATGGCGGTGACATGGGCGCCGAGGGTGTCGGGTGCGCCCAACACGTCGGCGTGCGGTACGACCTATGCGCCGGTGCTGGATCCCGCGAGCTTCGTCACGGTGATCGACAACCCCTACTTCCCGCTGCCGGTCGGGAGGACGCTCGTCTACAGCGGAGTCAAAGACGGGCAGACCCAGACGGACACCGTGACGGTCACGAATCAGAAGAAGGTGATCCTCGGCATCACCGCGACCGTCGTGAGTGACATCGCCACCCACAACGGAACCGTGCTCGAAAAGACGTTCGACTTCTACGCGCAAGACGGGGACGGGAACGTCTGGTACCTGGGCGAAGACACCACCGCCTTCCTCCCCAACGGCAAGACCGATACCTCCGGATCGTTCGTGGCAGGGGTCGACGGCGCCCAGCCCGGGATCATCATGGAGGCCAATCCGCACATCCCCGACGCCTACCGCCAAGAGTGCTACACGGGACAGGCGGAGGACACCGCCTGGGTGGTCGCGACGAGCGGCTCCGTGAGTGTGCCATACGGGAAGGTGCGCAACGTCCTCACGACCCTCGAGAGCACGCAGATCGAACCCGGCGCGTACGACGAGAAGATCTACGGACCGGGAATCGGGATCGTGCTCGAGCGGTCGCTCACCGGACCGATCGAGTACGCGCAGCTCGTCAGCGTGAGTGGATAGCCGGCGCGGAGACGATTGCGTTCCTTGCTAACTTACCGGTGCTGGTGGTAAGAATTGCGGTATGAGTCGTCGCCGAGTCTTTCGACGCCCCCTCGCGAGTGCCGCCGGTCTGATGGCAACGCGCACGAGGAAAGTGAAGACCTCGGTCTCGCTCTCCGAAGGCTTGCTGCGCGCTGTCGACATGCTGGCGGGCAAGTCCAGCCGCTCAGCGTGGATCGAACGGTCTGTCCGCGCATCGGTGCGGCGGGCACTCAAGCGCCAGCGTGACGACGACGAGGTACGTCTTCTGAACGAGCACGCGGAGAGCCTCAACCGTGAAAGCGCGGACGCCCTCGCCTACCAGACGCCATGGGACGCTGAGTGAAACGTGGCGAGATCTACCGGGTGCGCCGCCCGCCCGGTAACGATCCGAAGCGATCGCGCTGCTTCGTGATCGTCAGCCGCCAAGCACTGATCGACTCGAAGGCGGCGCGTGTCGTCTGCGCCCCGATCAACACCACCTACGTGGGACTGACCACGCAAGTACCCGTCGGGACCGACGAAGGTCTGAAGCATCCTTCCTGTATCAACTGCGACCAGCTCTTTACTCTCGACAAATCGGTACTGACCGACTTCGTCTCGCTGCTGTCGGCAGCCAAGCGGCGAGAGCTGTGGATCGCCCTGCGCATCGCTCTCGACCTCGAGTAGCGCGTCGAAGGGATGGCCGATCGACGTCGGCGCCAGCGAGAACCAGGACGATATCGATCCGGCCCGGCACGTCGGCGAGACTGGCCCACGATGGGAGCCCGGCGATCTCGGCACGGTCCGGCACTTCCTTGCGAGTGAGTCGACCGATGACGTCAGAATCGGAGCAGCGCTCCGATGCCTCACTCATCGACCCGCGCAACCGTCGACCGTCAGCGCTCCACGCCCTGCCCCTCCGCGCGCTGCTTCTTCTTCCACTCCGCCAACGCCACGCGCGTGTACTGGTACCCGGCGTCGACGATCCGCTCGAACGACTTCAGGTCCATCATGCCGAACTCGCGCACCGGCGGATTCAACAATAGGTCGGCGCGGGTGCCGAGCTCGCGGACGCGGGCCAGCGTGCCGACTTCCGTCGCTTTCAGCAGCAACGTCATCAGCGACGGCACGCGGTACTTGCGAACGAACGGAAACAGCCGGCCCCGCAAGACCGCCCACGGAGACGGCATGCTCGCGTAGGGGACGAGGTAGCTCTTCTGCGACGCGAGATCGACGGCGATGATCCGGCCGACGGGCTTCGACTGCATGATGTCGACCGGCAAGTTGTTCAGCACGGCGCCGTCGATCGCGAGCTGCTGGTCCACGACGGCGGGGGGCATGATGCCGGGCATCGACGCGCTCGCGCGCAGCGCATCGGCGAGCGATCCGCTCTCGTGCAGGTTGAGCGCGCCGCTGTCGAGGTTGCACGAGACGGCGAAGAACGGGATCGGCATGTCCTCGATCCGTCCCGGCAGATGCTTCTGGACCAGCTGCTCGAAGCGGCGCCCGCGGAGCAGCGCGATCAGCGGGAGCGTGTAGTCGCCGAACGGGTTGACCTTCGCGAACGCGTCGCGCGGGATCGAGATCACCTCGTCGGGACTCCACCCCTTGGCGATGCACGCGCCCATCACGGCGCCGATGCTGGTGCCGCCGATCCAATCCGGACGGATGCCGAGCTCGCACATCGCCTTGTACACACCCAGATGCGCGATGCCGCGCGCGGCACCGGCGGCGAGGACGAGACCGAGTGCGGTGCCGGATATCACGCGCGCGACGCGGGCGAGATCGTCTGGCTGATCGTCCCGCACGTGGAGATGGAAATCGATCGTGCGGGGCGTGAGCCAGGCCGCGGTCCCCTCGATCCGTGTCGAGGCGTCGGGTTGCAGCAGGACCAGCATGCGACGCGCGTTCGATGCGCCGGTCTCCGCGTCGAGGCGGACCTCGTCCGCGTCGGGCTCGGGATGCGTTCGTGCGTCGGCGACGAACAGGACGAGATCGGACTGCTGCAGCGCGAAGATCGACCACGGCGTCGCCGCCGCCTCGCAGTCGTAGACGAGGAAGCGGCTGGCGTTCTCTTGCTCGTGCAGCCACTGACGGAGCGCTTCGGGAACGGCGTCGTCCGCCTCCACCCGGGCGACGGGCGCGTGGTGGCGGTCGAGATCCGCCGGTGACAGCCACACCGTGCGACCATGACTGCCGAGCGCCGCCATCAGCGCAGCGCAAAAGTCGGCGATCCTGCCGTCCTTTCCGAGCCGCACCACCGCGATCGTCTGGAAGCCCAGCGCGACGGACGCGGCGCGCGACGTGCGCTCGCGCAGCACCGTCGCGACGCGGCCGGCAAGCCGCATGACCAGGGTCGGATGGCGGCGCGCGAGCGCTTCGAATTGGGCGCGATCGATGCAGATCAGCTGGCTGTCGCGGATGGCGCGGATGCCGGTCGTCCGCGGCGCGCCGGTCAGGAGGCCGATCTCCCCCACGCTGTCTCCGGGCACGACCTCACCGAGCAGCTTGGGCGGAGCATCGGCAGCGGCGCCCTCGGGTGTCACCCAAACCTGCAGGCGACCGCGGACGAGGAAGTAGAGCGAGTCGCCCGCGTCGCCCTGATGGAAGAGCCACTCGCCGCCGTCGAGGTGCCGTGTCTCGAGGCTCGCGACGATCTCGTCGGTCTCCTCGGCCGCGGTGCCGAAGTACTTCTCGATCGTCGGCCGCAGTGTCGCCTCCGCGTCGCTCACGTTCGCCGGTCCTCATCGACGGCCCGCCCGCCGCTCAGCGACTCCAGCGTTTCCAAGATCACGCCCAGCGATTCCGTGAAGTGATGGAATGCGCGCTCGTCCTCGGCCGCGAAGGGCCGTCCGTCTTTGCGGTTCAGCAACTGCGCGACGGCGAACACCGCGCCGCGGCGGTTCTTGAGCGGAAGACACAGGATGCTGCGGGTGCGAAACCCGGACTGCTGATCCACCTGCCGATTGAAACGCGGATCGGCGTACGCGTCGTCGACGCGAATCGCGTCGCCGCTTTGCGCCACCGCGCCCGCGATGCCGCTGCCGATCGGAATCCGCACCGCGGCGCCCTCCGGCAGATCCTGCGCCACGCGCAGCAACAGCGTATGCGTGACACCGTCCACCAGGAACAGCGACGCGCGCTCGGCATGGAGCAGATCGCCCAGCTTGCGGGTGAAGGCGAACAGTCCTTGCTCCAGCATGCTCTGGAACGCCTGGTCGTTGGCGACGGCGGTCGCCTGCATGAAGCGTTGCGACTCGTCGGTGATCTGCCGCAGCAGCTCGCGGAACCCATGCTCGTCGAGCTCGTCGACGACCTGATCGAGCGGCTGCTTCTGACGGCTCTCCGCCAGCGCGTGCATCATGAGCTGGTTGTTGGCGATGACGGCGTCGGTGAACGTCGACAGGCGACCGTCCTCGAGGTGCATGATGCGATCGGCGATGTCGAGAATGCGATTGTCGTGCGTCACCAAGAGGATGGTGGTCCCTTTTTCCTTGGCTAGCGCCTTGAGCCGATCGACCACCTCGCGGCCGGATTGCTTGTCGAGCGACGCGGTCGGCTCGTCGGCCAGCAGGATGGACGGCTCCGACGCGAGGGCACGCGCGATCGCGACGCGCTGGCGCTGGCCGCCAGACAGCCGCTCACCTTTGTAGTGCAAGCGGTCGCCGAGCCCGACGGCATGCAGCATCTCGATCGCGCGCCGGCGCTCCTCGGTACGCGCGAAGCGGCGGGTCACGCGCACGCCGAGCTCGACGTTCTGCACGGCGGTGAGCGCGCCGAGCAGGTTGTGCTGCTGGAAGATGAAGCCGATGCGCTGGCGCGCTCGCTCGAGCGCCGAGTTGCCGGCGCCGCGCAGCTCCTCGCCGAGGATCCGCACGCTGCCTTCCTGGGCGGAGCGCAACGCGCCCACCAAGGTCAGCATCGTCGTCTTGCCGGAGCCCGACGGTCCGGTGACGATCACGATCTCGCCGCGCGGAACCTCGGCGCTGACGTCGAAGAGGATCTGCTTGCGCAGCGCTCCCTTGCCGTACGAGTGATTCAGGTCGCGGACGACGATGGCGGCGTCGCCGTTCATCAGAACACGTCGGCCGGATCGAGGCGCCGCACCTTGCGCAGCGCCAGCAACGCGGAGACGGCGCACATGACGAGTGTCATCACCAGCACGGTGATCGCGCGTGACGCGGTGATGTGCAGCGGCATGCGCGTGGCGCCGGCGGCGGCGCGATAGAGAAAGTATACGACGACGATTCCCGGCACGTAGCCGAGCACGCCGAGAAACGCGGCCTGCTGCACGACGATCCCGGACACGAAGCGGTTGGAGTAGCCCATCGCGCGCAGCGTGCCGTACTCGTTCAGGTGCTCGGAGACGTCCGCGAACAGGATCTGGTACACGATGATCGCGCCGACCACGAAACCCATGATCGCGCCGAAGGTGAAGATGTAGCCGATCGGCGTCGCCGCGTTCCAGTACTCGGATTCGCGCGTGATGAAGTCCTGGCGGGTCAGGACGAGCACGTCCTTCGGCAACAGCGCTCTCAAGGCGTCGCGCGTCGCGGTGACATCGGCGCCCGGTTTCAGCTTGATGAGCCCGAGCTGGATGTCGTTGCGCGAGCGCTCGGGAAAGAGCCGCAGCCAGTTGTCCTCGCTGGTGATGACGTTGCCGTCGATGCCGAACGACGGCCCCATCTCGTACAGGCCGACCACTTTGACCTCGCGGTCGTTGACCTCGGTCGTGAGCGGCTTCGCCGGATCGAACTGCTCGGCCACGGGACCGAACTCCGGGCGCGACGCGGAGTCGAAGAGCAGCACGTCCTCCTGTCGCAACCGCTCGCGTGCCTCGCTGAACCCTTTGGTCTTCAGCAGATCGTCTTCGGGATGGATGCCGATGGCCGTGATACTGCGGCGGTCGTTGTTCCACGGGTTCTTCCAGACCGCGGGCGCGATGTAGACGGGACTGACGTGCGCGACCTGCTCCACGCCACGCGCTTGATAGAGACGACGGATCGAGAACGCCTGCGGCCGGACGATGAACACGCTGTCCTCACTGAACAGCGCGATGTCGTAATCGAAGCGCTCGTGGTACCGCACCGCGCTTTCGAACAGCGCCGAGCGGAACCCGAGCTGCATCATCACCAGCAGCACGGCGAATGCGATCCCGGCGAGCGCCACGAAGAGTCGCGTCGGATTGTGGCGCAGTTGCAGCCAGCCGAGAGGCACGCTCACCCCGCTGTCGTCTTTCGCACGCGCTCCTGGAGCTCAGGGACGCAGGAGAACTTCCACTTGAAGATTGGTCAGCGACGCGACCGCCTCCGGACGATCGAGCAGCACCTCGACCTCGACGATCCGCGCATCCTTGCGCGCGGCCGGATCGGTGCCGCGCGTATCCTGCTTGCGCACTTTGAGCCGTACGCGCTCGACGACGCCGGTCAGCGGCTCATCCAATGCGGTGCTCGTCACCGTCGCCTTCTGGCCGACGTGCACGCGGCGCACGTCGGTCTCGTAGACCTCGGCGATCGCGTACATGCGGCTGACGCGCCCGAGCTCCAGCACGCCGTCGGCGTCGACCAGCTCGCCCGGGCGTTTGAGGATCTGCAGCACGCGTCCGGCAAACGGCGCGCGCACGTAGCAGCGCTCGAGCGCGGCCTGGTCGCGGGCGAGCTGTGCGCGCGCGACGTCGACCTTGGCCACCGCGGCCTTGGTCGCGATGTGCGCGGCGGCGCAGGAGCCGGAGCGCGCCGCGGCATCGCCAGCCGCAATGTCTGCCTCCTCGGTCGACGTCGCGCCGCTCTTGAGAAGCCTGGAGAGGCGCCCCGAGGTGCGCGCGGCGACGCCCGCGCGCGAACAGGCCTCCTGCTCCTGGCCGATCGCCATTTCGGACTGGCGCTCGGCGAGCGCCAGCTCGGCTTTTGCGAGGTCGACCGCGGCCTGCTCCAGAGCGACCGAGTCGGTTTCGGCCAGCAGCTGCCCTTCGGTCACGTCGTCGCCCGCTTCCACCAGCAGCTTGCGGACCACCGACCCCAAGATCGCCGGCGGTGTCGACGGTACGCCGACGCGGATGACCCCGTGCTCGGGCTCGATGCGCCCGAGCGCCGAGACCGCGTTCGCGGAGTCGCCCGTCGACACGGCGGCCTCGGCGGCGTGTGCGTCACGCGCGATCGCCGAGCCGGTGGCGGTTAGTGCGGCGGCCGACGCGAACGTGAGCGCGGTCACCACGAGCAGAGATCGAAGGGGTTTGGGCATCGTACGGACTTCTTGGTCAATGCAGACTGGGTCGTCGCAACACGGTCGCTTGATAGTTCGAGCGCGACGGATTTCGGGTGGTGAGAATCGCACGCTAGGTGCACGCTGTCCACAAAAAGGCCCAGGTGTTGCACCAGCGAGGCGACCGAGTAGGACGTGGGCTCACACTGCGCCGCGAAGGAGGCCCTGATGACCAAACCCATTGCGCTGGTGTCGGGCGTCGGACCTGGAACCGGCAAGGCGATCGTCGAGCGTTTCGTCCGCGGCGGCTACCGCGTCGCCATGCTCGCCCGCAGCCGCGAGCGGCTCGACGCATTCGCGCGCGAGATCCCCGACACGCTCGCCGTCGCGTGCGACGTCGCCGACGCGCCGCAAGTCGATGCGGCGATCGCACGCGTGCGGGCGGAGCTCGGCGCGCCCGAGGTGTTGATCCACAACGCGGTCGGCGGCTGGTTCGCCAATTTCCTCGACCTCGACCCCGCCGTGCTGAACACGAATTTTCAGATCAACACGATGGGTTTGCTCCACCTGGCGCAGCGGCTCGCGCCGACGATGATCGAGGCCGGCAAGGGCGCGATCGTCGCGACCGGCAACACCTCGGCGCTGCGCGGCAAGGCGAGCTTCGCCGGGTTCGCGCCGACGAAAGCAGCGCAGCGGATCCTCGCGGAGTCGATGGCGCGCACGCTCGGCCCGCACGGCGTGCACGTCGCGTACCTCGTCATCGACGCAGTGATCGACCTCGAGTGGACGCGGCGGCTCAACAGCGACAAGCCCGACGCGTTCTTCTGCAAGCCGGCCGACATCGCCGACGAGATCTGGCACGTCGTGCAGCAGCCGCCGTCGGCGTGGTCGTTCAACGTCGAGGTGCGCCCTTTCGGCGAGAATTGGTAGCGCCGCGCATGAGCGACCTCCGCATCTTCTCGTATCTGCCCAATCCACGCATCTGGAAGGCGACGATCGCGGCGCGGCTGTGCGGTGTCGACGTCGAGGTGAGGGGCGGCTCGCCGAAAGAGCTCGGCTCGTGGCTGTGGGATTTCGACGCGCGGCCGCTCGCGCCCGACGAGCTCGCGGGGGCGCACGACGTTCGCGTCGGCACGGTCGGATTCAAGGGCAGCAGCCTCCGCCAGACCGACGCATTCATGCAGGCGCACCCCTTCGGCACGGTCCCCGCCGCGTTCAGCCCCGACGGCCGGACCGGCATCTTCGAGTCGAACAGCATCATGCGCGCGGTCGCGCGGCTCGGTGAACGGAGGTTCCCGCTCTACGGTCGCGACGCGTACGCGGCGTCGCGCGTCGACAGCTTCCTCGACGCGAGCCTCGTCTTCGCGCGCGATGCGCAGATCTATCTGCTCGCCTTGTTCGGCGGCACGGTCTCGATCGAGACCCATGGCCGCGCGCGCAACGGCTTCGCGGTCTATGCCGCCGGCATCGAGCAGGCGCTCGCACCGAACCGCGATTGGCTGGTCGGCGACGACGTGACGCTCGCCGACATCTGTTTCGTCGCCGAGCTGAGTCTCTTCTTCAACGAGCGCTCGAGCGTCGCGTCACTCGAGAAGAGCGGGCTCGCACCGATCATGCACCCACGCCTCGACGCTGACTTCCCGCGTACGATGGCGCATCTCCGCCGGCTTCGGACCCATCCTGCGTTCGCGCCCGACGTCGATCCGTATTTGGCGAAGCTCGCGGTTCCACGCTGACGAGTCGCCGCCGACCGGATCGATGTGGCACCAGATGTCAATCGATTGGCGTCGACCGTCAAGCGAGATGCGGCGCAGCGGCATAGAAACTCCTCCCAAGTCCATGAGCCCGGGCATCCCGGAGCAAGGAGGAGATCATGTCGACGGTCACTCGGTACGCGATTCCCGTCGGTCAAACGGAGTGGCACCCGCCGCAGAGCTTCGAGAGCGTCTTCCGCTGGGAGTACGACGACGGCCGCGACAAGCTGCTGAACCTCTATCGCAAGGGCAAGCGGCTGCAGTGGGACGCCGAGGAGCGCATCGATTGGTCGCAAGACCTCGACCCGGAGAATCCCGAGGGGCTCCCCGACCAGCTGATTCCGATCTACGGCTCGGCGCCATGGAACCGGCTGACGGAGCGCGAGCGGACCGAGGTGCGGCGCCACTTCCAGGCCTGGCAGATCTCGCAGTTCCTGCATGGCGAGCAAGGCGCGCTCATCTGCACCGCCAAGATCGTGCAGCAGGTCCCCGCGATCGACGCCAAGTTCTACGCCGCGACGCAAGTCATCGACGAGGCGCGCCACGTCGAGGCCTACTCGCGTCTGCTGCATGAGAAGTTCGACCTCATGTACCCGATCAATCCCTACCTGAAGCAGCTCCTCGACGACACGCTCACGGACTCGCGCTGGGACTTCACGTACCTCGGGATGCAGGTGCTGGTCGAAGGCGTCGCGCTCGCGGCGTTCGGGGTGATCCGCGACCAGGCGACGAACCCGCTGGCGCGCGCCGTCACCGCCTACGTGATGCAGGATGAAGCGCGCCACGTCGCGTTCGGACGGCTCGCGCTCCGCGACTACTACCCCCAGCTCACCGACAAGGAGCGCGACGAGCGCGAGGAGTTCGTCGTCGAGGGTTGCTACCTGCTGCGCGACCGCTTCCTCGCCGAGGAGGTCTGGGGCGCGCTCGGCCTCCCGGTCGACGAGTGCAAGCGTTACGTCGACCGCTCCGAGATGATGCGGATGTACCGCACCAGCCTCTTCACCCGCATCGTGCCGACCATCAAGGAGATCGGCCTCTGGGGTCCGCGGGTGCAGAAAGCGTACGCCGACATGGGGATCCTCGGCTTCGCCGACGCCGACATGGAGGCGCTCGGGCAGCACGACGAGGAGGTCGCGCAGGAGCTCGATCGTCGCCGCAAAGACATCGAGGACGTGGCGGCGCTCGCCACCGACGCCGCGTGAGCGCTACGACGAATCACGCGAGCGCGACGACGATCGCGCGTGAGCTCACCCGGCAGGCCGGACGCCGGCGCGGAGATCTTTCCGCGCTGCGACCGGCGTCGAGCCCGTCCAGCGGCGGAAGGCACGATCGAAGGCGCTGAGCTCGGAGTAGCCGACCAAGAACGCGATCTCGGTGAGATCGGCTTTGCCGTCGGCGAGGTACTGCAACGCCAGATCGCGGCGCAGCTCGTCGACGAGCGTCTTGAACACGACGCCGTGGTCGCCCAAGCGGCGCTGCAACGTGCGGACGCTGAGCGCGAGGCGGCGCGCGATCGTCTGAATCGCGGGCGCGCCGTCGGCCAGCGACTCGGCGACGGCGCTCCGCACCGTGCCGAGCCAGTCGTCGTCGCCGCCGGACGACGCCAGCAGCTCGTCGAGATGACGCTCGACGATCGGCAGCAGGCGCCGGTCGGCGTCGGGAACGGTACGTCCGAGGTCGGCGGCGTCGAAGACGATCGCCGCCGTGACCGGCTGCTGGAACCGCAGCGGCGCACGGAAGATCCGCGTGTGCTCCGCAGTCGCAGCAGGACGGCTGTGTCCGAACAGCACGTGACGCGGACGCCAGTCGGCGCCGACCAATTGTGCAAGAAGGCGCATGCCGATGACCGCCGCGCCCTCGCCGTGCTGGCGCGCACTCTCACGATCGACACCGATGTCGTACGTCAGCATCGCGGCGGTGCCGCGGCGCTCGAGCGCGAGACGACCGCCTTGGAGCTGAATCCGGCCGTAGCGATCGAGGTTGCGGAGTGCGGTCTCGACGGACGGCGCGTTCAGGACTGCGTACGAGACCGCGCCGAGTGACGCGAGGAGATAGCGCTCGCCGAGATGGAGCCCGAAGGCGTCGTCGCCGGTCTCACGTGCGGCGGCCTCGAAGAGGAGCGCAATGCGGCTCGTGTCGAGCAGGCGGTCGGGATCGTCGAGGTCGGCCGCCGATAGACCGGCGTTCGCCAAGACGCGCGACGGAGAACCCCCCGACGCCGCGACCAACTCGAGCACGCCGGCAGCGCCACCGGCGCGCATTCTCGGCTTCATCGTCGATGAATCGGTGAAATCAAGTGCTCAGTATTCATCCGGCGAGTACGGCGGCGCGCCGCGCGGCGGCGGCGGGACGTCGTCGTACCGCCGCGGCGCGACCATCGAGCGCGGCCGTGAGCCGCGGGCGACGGGGATCTGATTGCCCTTGGCGTACATGCACTGCATGTAGGCGACGTCGTACCGGTGCTGCACGTCCCCGTGTGCCGCCTCGGCGTTGCCTGCGCCGACGAGGCTGCCGCCGAGGAGTCCGGCGCCGGCGCCGACCGCCGCGCCCGTAGCCGGGTTTCCGGATGCGGCGCCGATCGCGGCGCCCGTCGCGGCGCCGAGCAGCGTCCCCGCCGCCGCGCTCGCGACCGCGGTATCGTTCGCCGCGCGGCTCGCTCGCACGCCGACTTGGCGTGTGGCCCAGTTACGGCAGACGGCATCGTCGACGTTGAATTGGTCGAAGCTCTTCCCCGCGCCCGGCAGCACCATCACGTTCGGCCCGTTCGGCACCTGCATGCATCCGGTGACCGCGCACGCGAACACCAGCGACAGCAGCGTCGGTCTCGACACCATCGCCTCCTTCACTCGTCGTCGGAGCGACGTGGCACGACCCGCATCCACTCCTCGTCGCAGTTGCGCACGCGCGGGTAGTAGTCGCGCGAGCTCGCACAGTAATACCAGTAGTCGCCCGACGTCCCCGAGTCCTGCTGCACGTATTCCTCGGGCTGGTCGTCGTACGCCGGCGGCGCGTAGCCGTACGGAGCGTACCCGTAGCCGTAACCGCCGTAACCGTAACCGTAATACGGGTACGGATAGGGGTAGTCCCACCACCACGGACCGATGAAGACATCTCCTCCGAACCCGTGGTGGAAATGGCCGCCGTGACCGAAGTGGTCGCCGCCGTGGAACCGGCCGCCGTCGTGGAATCCGCCGCCACCGCCGACCCGCCCGCCGTCGTGGAATCCGCCGCCACCGCCGACCCGCCCGCCGCCGTGGAATCCACCGCCACCGTGGAAGCCGCCTCCGGCCGTAGCTCCGCCCGTCGCGCCGCCGACATGTCCGCCGCCGCCCATCCCGCCGTGGCCACCCAT
>WNFR01005197.1_pt1 | contig 13322 bp, 16 predicted proteins | sample 5400221 | NCBI WGS metagenome assembly WNFR01 (sample SAMN13153357, study PRJNA577476) | soil metagenome | isolation source: 40 cm soil under Madrone tree | place: USA:California | collected 2016-06-14
TGGTGTTCCAGGCTGACCAGCTGAGCAAAGTCACGGTGATCTCGAAGGGCTTCGTGCTGCCGCAACTCCCGGTCCGTGAGACGCGCCGCACACCCCTCCCGACGCCGGCGTCGAGCGACCCGCGAAAGCCGGTCCCGATCGGTTGCGATCCGCTGGCGAGCCCGATCTCGCAGCCCCAGCTGGCCCGTCTGACCGGCCGTTGCTTGGTTTAGAATGAGAGCAATGCCGGCACCCGAAACGGCTGAGCGGCCCGTCGCCGAGGGCGCTTGCGGTATCAGGCGGCATTTGATCGGCAGCCGCCCCTGCAGATTCACGGATCAAACCCAGGAACGGACCGCCGCGTCGCGAATTTCCTCAATAACCGACCGGAACAAGAGCAACAACGATCGGAGGATGGCATGAACTCAGCACAATATTTCGTCGTCCAGAGCGGCAACGAGTGGAAGATCAGATTCCGGGACGAGCTGTTCGGCCCGTATCGCAGCCGCGACGAGGCCCTTCTGTTTGCGATCGACGCCGCCAAGGAGATCGGGCGGCGCGAAAGCGGCGCCAAGGTCTTGGTGGAGGACGTCAAGGACGGCTTCCTCACCCGCTGGACCTATGGCGAGCGCCGGCATCTGCCGGCCGCGTGACGGCGCGGCGTCGCCCACCATGCGATGATTGACGCGGCGCGTGCGCCGCGATGACCAATCCATTTTCTCTGCATGCTCCCCCGATCATCAATAAAGTCGACAATCCGCCATAATTGGTGGAACCCGCGCGTGCGATCGAATGTTGTTCTGCCGGCATTGGTTGTTCAGCACAGGGGCCCACCATGCGTAATCCCAGAAGCCATGCGCTTGTCGTTGTGACGCTCGCGGCCTGCGGCGCCGCTCTCGCCACCCTCCCCTCGTTCGCCGGACCCTACGCGCTTGCGGCGCACGACTCCTATCCGTCCTCGGTGTTTGACCCCGTTCTGCGCAATGACCCGGGTTACCGTAACAACGCCGTCCAGGACGAGACGCTCGCGCCGCGACTGCGGCGTCAGCTGGTAAGCTATCCGACGCGCGAGGCCCCGGGCACCGTCGTGGTGGATACGCCGAATACCTATCTCTATCTCGTGCTCGGCGGCGGCCAGGCGATGCGCTACGGCATCGGCGTGGGCCGCGAAGGCTTCACCTGGGCCGGCGTCGAGACCATCAGCCGCACGGCCGAATGGCCGGACTGGTTTCCGCCCGCCGAGATGATCGCCCGCCAGCCCTATCTGCCGCGCTTCATGGCGGGGGGACCGGGCAATCCGCTCGGCGCGCGCGCGCTTTATCTCGGCAATTCCGCCTACCGTATCCACGGCACCAATGATCCGACCACCATCGGCCGTCAGGTGTCGAGCGGCTGCATCCGCCTGACCAACGAGGACGTGGCCGATCTCTTCAGCCGCGTCCATGTGGGCACCAAGGTGGTCGTGCTGCCGCAATCGTCCCGTCAGGCGCCGGTGGCGCAGATGGAACGGACCTCGCCGGCGGCGCGCGTCGCGACGCCCGGCAGGGCGACCGCCGTGATTCCCGTTTCGGCGCCCGCTCCGACGTCGCGGGTGAGCACCCGATCCGAATCCGGCTTCGCTTTCGGCCTGCATTGATCGTCACACCCATGGCCAACCCACTGGCGAACCGGTCGCTCGCCCCACTTCGAGTCGTGCGCGCCGCGGTGATCGCCGGAATGGCGGTCATGGCGGCGCCGCACCCGGCGGCGGCCCAGCAGTCGATCTTTCATAATCTCTCCAATTTGTTCGGCGGATCACGCGACGACCGCTTTGCGCCCCCCAACGCCTATGCGGAACCAACGCCCGATTCTCGGCGGATGCCCGATCTTCAGGCGCCACCCGCGATCCCGCAGGGCGGCGGGGCCCAAGGCGGCGCCACGACCTACTGCGTCAGGCTATGCGACGGCCGATATTTCCCGCTGTCGTCGCCCGCGGCGAGCACGAGATCGATGTCCACCAAGGCCTGCGCCGCCATGTGTCCGGCTGCCAAGACCGCGGTCTATCGCGGCAGCGCCATCGACGGCGCGACCGGCAATGACGGCGAGCGCTATGCCGATCTCGGCAACGCCTTCGTGTATCGCGAGCGGCTGGTTGCCGATTGCACCTGCAACGGCCGCGATCCCTTCGGGCTGGCGCGCGTCGACGTCGCCACCGATCCCACCCTGCGGGCGGGCGACATCGTGGCGACCGGCGGCAGCCTGCAAGTGTTCAAGGGTTCGCGCGGCGACACCCACAAGGCGGAGTTCACGCCGATCGGCCCGAACGTCTCCTCCGACACGCGGCGCACGCTCAACGGCGCGCGGGTGTCGCGCCGCGACTGAAGCCGCCCTTCCCTCGTCACGCTTCTTCCTGCAACGGCAGCCGCACGGACTGTCCGGTCGCCACCGCGCGCTCGATGGCGATCGTGGTCTCGAGGTTGACCCGCGCCTGCTCGGGCGTCGTGTGGACCGTCGGGGCGCCGGTCGCGAGGTGATCGATCCAGGCGCGCGTCTCGTTGCCGAGCGGCCCCCAGAAATCGCCGACCGCCCAGTCGCCCGCAGTATTGCTGCCGAGAAACGCCATCTCGACCGTGTGATCGGGCACATAGGCGTGCGGGATGCCTCTCTCCGAGAACAGAAGATGATCCATGTGGTCGTCGTCGATGATCATGGTGCCTTCGGTGCCCAGGAGCTCGACGCGGTCCGATTGCCCGAGCGTCGGATAGCGCGCCGGCAGCGCATAGCTCACGCCGAGATTGATCACCGCGCCGTCGGCGAAGGTCACGATCGCCCAGGTCACGTCATGGGCGCCGAAGCCGGCCGCCTTGAAGATGCCGTGCTGGCCGCGCGCCACCACCTCGACCGGGTGGTTGCCTTCGAGGAACCAGCACATCAGGTCGACATAGTAGGTCAGCACGTCGAGCACCGGCGTCGCATGCGGATCACGCTTGAGGATCGCAAAAGCCTGGGCGCGCGAATTATAGACGCGCGCGGTGCCGCCCACGACGCGCCCGAGCCGCCCGTGGTTCATCTGCTCCTTGGCGCGCAGGAAGCACTCCTTGTAGCGGCGGCTGTAGCCGACCCGCAGATTTCCGTTGGTCTTCTTGAGAACGTCGAGGATGCGCCCGGCGTCCTTGAGCGACAACGCGATCGGCTTCTCGACCAGCACCGGCAAGCCGCGCTCGAGCGCCGCGCAGACCGCGGCGGTGTGCTCCTGCTCGGGCGTCGACACGATCACGGCGCTGACGTCCGGATGGCCGATGACCTCCTGGTTGCTGGCGCTGTAAAAGTCCGCGCCGGACTGCTCGGCGAGTGCGCGGGCGCGCGCCGGATCACGGTCGGAGATCGCGAGAAAGCGCACCGACGGGTGCTTGGCGGCCAGCCGCGCGCGCAACGTCCCGATGCGCCCGGCGCCGACGACCGCGATGCCGATGGGGTTGGTGGGTTTCATTTCATGGTCTCCACGCCGGGATAGCGAAAAGCGAGTAACGAATAGCGAATAGGGACCATCACGCCGCCTACTCGCTATTCGTTACTCGCTATTCGCTACTCGCCATCCACTCAATCGAACTTCCTCACCTCGTCCTTGAGGTCCGCCCAGATGCGCGAATAGATGTCGCGGAATTCCGGGGCCACGGCCAGCTCCGCGGGCGGCAGACGCGGCCGCGGCAGATTGATCGGCACCGTGGATTTGACCCGGCCCGGACGGTTGGTCGAGACGATCACCACGTCAGACAGAAAAATCGCCTCATGCAGGTCGTGGGTCACGAACAGCACGGTGCGCTTGTGCTTCTCCCAGACCTCGAGAAAGAGCTCCTGCAGCAGGAGCCGCGTCTGGCTGTCGAGCGCGCCGAACGGCTCGTCCATCAGCAGGATATTGGGCTCGATCGCGAAGGTGCGCGCGACCGCGACGCGCTGGCGCATGCCCTGCGACAGCTCGTGGCGGTAATGCCCCTCGAACTTGTCGAGCCCGACCCGGCGCAGCCACTCGCGCGCGATCTCGCGGCGATGGGGGACGCGGCGCACCTCGAGACCGAACTCGACGTTCTGAAGCGCCGTGCGCCACGGCATCATCCCGTCGCGCGCGAACATATAGCCGACGTCGTGGCGGATGCCGGCGACCGCGCGGCCGTCGACCTCGGCCAGCCCCTTGCTCGGCGCCATCAGGCCGGAGACGATATTGAGCAAGGTGGACTTGCCGCAGCCCGACGGCCCCACGATGGACACGATCGAGCCCTCCGGCACATCGAAACTCACGTCGCGGCAGGCGACGACTGGCTCGCGGTCGCGCGGGCGAAACACGATGCCGATGTCGACCAGTCGGATCTTGGCGGCCTGCGGCATGCGGTTGCTCACGCGCTCGTCAGGGACGGCTTCCAGCGCAACAGCCGCGCCTCGATGTTGCGCATCACGGCGCTGAACAGCCACGCGACGACCGCCAGCGTGATCAGGCCGGCGAATACGCCGGCCGTATTGAAGGTGGCGGCGCTCGACGCGATCACGTAGCCGAGGCCGTGATTGGACGCCAGGATCTCGGCCACGATGACGCCGAGCAGCGAATAGGTGAGGCCGAGATTGAGGCCGGCGAATATCCAGGGCAGCGCCGAAGGCAGCGTGACCTTCCACAGGATGTCGCGATCCGACGCGCCCATCAGGCGGGCGATCGTGAGGATGTCGTTGTCGACATTCTTGGCCCCGCCCAGCGTGTTCACCAGCAGGATGAAGAACACGAGCGTGAAGGCGGTGACGACCTTGGCGGTGATCCCGATGCCGAACCACAGGATGATCAGGGGCGCGAGCGCGACGCGGGGCAGGCTGTTGAGGGCGAGCACGAGCGGCGCCAGCACCTCGTCCCAGAACGGCGAACGCGCGAGCAGCAGGCCGGCCACGATGCCGAGCACCGAGGACACCACGAAGGCGATCAGCGCCTCGAACACCGTGATGGCGACGTCGCCCAGCAGGTCGCCGCTCACCAGCTGGGCCCAGAGCTCGGCGACCACCAGCGCCGGGCTGCTGATCCAGAAGGCATCGACGAAGCCGATCGCGACCGCGCCCTGCCACACCGCCAGAAAGCTGCCGACGACGATCAGCCGGGCCAGCAGCACCCGCCGATGGTGCGCGCGCACATCGGGCTGCGTCCCGAGGTCGAGATCGTCAGAGGCAGAAACCACCGCCATGGCGACCTAATGGGTCTTGGGCATCGAGAAGTCGCGCGGCATGAAATCGGTCGCCACGATACGGTCATAGGGCACCGGCTGCGCGATCAGGTTGCCGGCGAGCAGAAGCTTGTTGACATTCTCAATCGCGGCCGGGGTTGCGACGGGCCGGAAGATCGCGCGGTAGCGATCGAGATAGGCGCGCAGCAGCGCGGGATCGAGCCCTTTCATATAGGTGGCGCCCACCTGCATGATCTCGTCGATGCGGCCCGGATCGTTGATGGCCTGCTCGGCCTCCACGACCGCGTTGACGATGCCGCGCGCGACCTGCGGGCGGTCCTTGAGAAAGGCCGCGCGCACGAACATCCCGTTATAAGCGAAATCCTTGAACAGCGGGGCTTCGCCGCCTTCGACGTCGACCACCATCTTGGCGATCTTCATGCCGTGCACCGCCGCGGTCTGCGCCGGCTCGACCGCCATGGCGCCGTCGATCGTTCCGTTCTTGAGCGCCGCCAGCATGGTGCCGGGGTCGCCGACCGGAACGATGTTCACGTCCTTCTTCGGATCGAGGCCGGCCTCGCGCAGCAGATATTGCAGCACCGTGTCGGTCGAGGCGCCGGCCGAGCTGATGCCGATCTTCAATCCCTTGAGATCGCGGACCATCTGCGGATAGGGCTTGCCGGCATTCGGGGTCGGCACGTCGTTGCGCAGGATGAGGCTGAGCGGCGGGAGCTGCTGATTGACGACGAGCAGCTTCAGGTCCTGCCCCTTGCTGCTCACGGCCACGCCGTGCTCGATCGCGAAGGCGCCGACCTCGGCCGAACCGCTGATCATGATGTTGGCGACCTGGATGCCGGTGCCGTAGACGATCTCGACGTCGACGCCGTGCTTCTCGAACAGCTTGAGGTGCTGGGCCACGTAGACCGTGAAGCAGCACAGATTGGCCTGGAAGGTCGACAGCTTCACCTTCTCGCCGGCGCCGGCCGGACTGGCGGCGAGCACAGCTGCGACCAAGACCGCAAGCGATGCCGCAACGCGCCTGTTGCGCCAAATGCCGGCGCGCGGCGATGTCCTCGGGGTTTCCATATCGTCCTCCCACATCCGGCCATTTGGCCGTTATTTTATCGATGCATCGTCAAGCCACGTGCCGCCGCGCGACATCGCGCCGATGGCGGCCGATACGGTCTTCGTCGACGTCTATGCCAAGGCCCGGGCGGTCGGATACTTCCACATGTCCGCCTTCGATGCGAATCGGGCGCGTTGTCACATCCTCGGCCAGGCCCTCGTTGGACAGGGTCAGCCCCCAGGCGAGCTGCGGCAGGGCCGCCGCGACATGCAGGCCCGCCGCGCCCGCAATGCTCGATTCGCCGGTCTTGCAGGACACGTTCACCGCCATCCCGAGCGTTTCGCACAGCACGCCGGCCGCGAACACGCCGCGCATGCCGCCGAGCTTGATGGTCTTGAGGCTCACCCCGCGCGCCGCCTTGTGGTCGTGGTGGCGCCGGATGTCGGCCAGGCTGTGAATGCTTTCGTCCGCGCCGATCGCCAGACCGGCATCCGCCGCCGCGACCGCCGCCATGCCGGCGACGTCGTCGGCCGCGACCGGCTGCTCGAAGAATGTCAGCCCGCTGCCGGCGACCGCGCCGACATATTGCACGGCCTCCTCGGTGCTCCATCCCGCATTGGCATCGGAGGAGATCAGGCAGCCCGGCCCCAAGACCTCGCAGACGCGGCGCGTGCGCTCGCCGTCGGCCATCGGCTTGCCGATCCCGACCTTGAGTTTGAAGGCCGTGAAGCCGGCCGCCTTCTTGGCGGCCGCGTCGCGCAGGTCGGCCGTGAGCTCGCCGTTGCTGATGACGCCGAGGACCGCGATGCGGTTGCGAAGTTTGCTGCCCAGCAGCGCGTAAGCCGGCCGCGAGGTGGCGCGCCCCACCAGATCATGCAGCGCGATCTCGATCGCCGCCTTGGCGGCGTGGTTGGCATACATGCGGCCGTCCATCGCGGCCGATGCGCCGGCGATGTCCTCGGCCAGACGTCCCTGCACGGCGGGGGTAAGATACCCGACGGCGGCCATCATGCTCTCGATGGTCTCGCCGGTCATGGTCGGCGCCGAGGCGGCCTCGCCCCACCCCACCACGCCGGTGTCGGATTCGATCCGTACCAGCACGTTGTCGGCCTGCCTGATCTCGACGCCCGCCATGAAGACAGGCTTCTTCATCGGCAGCGCGACCGCGATCGGTTCGATCCGCGCAATTTTCATGGGGAGCCCTTCTGCCCGTGCGTTTCGAGCTCGACGAGCGCACCCAGGAAGTCGCCCGGGTGAATGAAAGCGATCCGCTCGCCCGCCACATTATATTGCGGGGAGCCGTCGCCCAAGATGCGGACGCCGTCCCGGCGCAAGCCGTCCGCGGTCGCCGCCATGTCGTCGACACCAAGCGAAAAATGATGGATGCCCCCCTTCGGGTTGCGTTCGAGGAATTTCGCCACCGGCGAATCCGGCCGCGACGGCTCCATCAGCTCGATCCTGGCATTGCCGAGATCCGCATAGGCGAGACGCACGCCCTGCTGTTCGTTCGTTTGGATTTCTCCGACCCGCAGCCCATAGGTCTCGCGCAGCCGGCGCGCCGCCGCGGCGAGGTCGGGCACCACGATCGAGACGTGACTGAGGCCGGTGATCATAGGGCGTTTCATACCATCTTCTCCCGCCGCAGCGCCGCGATCGCGGCCGCATCCATTCCGAGCTCCGACAGGATCTCGTCGGTGTGCTGGCCGAGCGTCGGCGGCGCGCGCCCGACCGAGGCGGGCGTGTCGGAAAACTTGAACGGAATGCCGAGCATCTTCAGCTCGCCGATGGTCGGATGCGTCACGGTCTCCACCATCCGGCGCGCGGCGGTGTGCGGATCGTCGAGCGCCTGCGCCACCGTGTTGATCCGTCCGCACGGAACGCCGACGGCCTTGAGCTTCGCGACCCAGCGCTCCGCCGTGTCTTGCGCCAGCGCCTCGCCGATCAGGGCGTCGAGCACGGCGCGGTTCTCGACACGCGCCCGGTTGGTGCAAAAGCGCGCGTCCTGGGCCCATTCCGGATGGCCGAGCACCCCGGCGCATTTTCCGAATTGCGAGTCGTTGCCGACCGCCAGCGCCAGCATGGCGTCCGCCGCCGCATAGGTGGTGTAGGGAACGATGCTGGGATGGCCATTGCCGAAGCGGCCGCCGCCCCGGCCCGCCGCAAGGTAACTGGCCGCGACGTTGACCAGCATGGCGAGCGAGCTCTCATAAAGCGAAACCTCGACCTTCTGGCCCTTGCCGGTGCGGGTCCTGGCGTTGAGCGCAGCCAGGATCGAATTGCTGGCGAGCATGCCGGTACACACGTCGACGATGGCGACGCCGTATTTGGTCGGCCCGCCGTCGGGCGCGCCGCAGATGCTCATCAGGCCGGATTCGGCCTGCAGGATGAAATCGTAGCCGGGCAGCGCGGCCTTGGGGCCGCTCGTTCCGTAGCCGGTGATCGAGCAGCGCACCAGCCGCGGCGCATGCTCCTCAAACCAGGCGTCCCCAAAGCCCCATTTTGCGAGGGTGCCGAGCTTGAAATTGTCGACCAGCACGTCGGCGCGCTTGACCAGCTCTTGCAGCACCGCCTGCCCGGCGGGCGCCGCCATGTTGAGGGTGAGCGAGCGCTTGTTGCGGTTCACACCCAGGAAATAGGCGGCCTCGCCGGCCACGAAGGGAGGCCCCCAGGCGCGGGTGTCGTCGCCGCTGCCGGGCGGCTCGACCTTGATGATCTCCGCCCCCATGTCGCCGAGCATCATGGTGCACAGCGGTCCCGCCAGGATGCGGGTGAGATCGACCACGCGGGTGCCGGCGAGCGGACCGTTCGATTGTTCGGTCATCGGCGGGCGTCAAGCCTTCCTGCGCATCGAGGGCGGCGCGTTGAGGTCCTTGGCGCAGCCGTCGAGATAGTCCTCGAGCGCGCGCTTGTTGCGCATGCGGAATTTCTGGAAGTCGGGCTTGCGGCCCGCCAGGAAGGCATTCATGCCCTCCAGGCTCTCCTCCGAGCCCCACACATGGGCGAGCAGCTCCATGCCGTGCTGCCATGAGGCGTAGAGCAGGTCGGACTCGAAGTTCAGGCTCTTCTTGGTCATCCGCAGGGTCTGCGGGCTGTGACCCTTGATGGTCTCGCACCAGGCCAATGTCTCGCGCAGCAGGTCCTTCTGCGGCACGCATTTGTTGATGAGGCCGATCTGCGCCGCCTCCGGCCCGCTGAAGCGGCGCGCGCAGAAGATCATCTCGCGCGCCAGGCGCTCGCCGATGATGCGCGGCAGATATTGCGTCGCCCCCACGGTCGGGCAGGCGCCCACCTTGGCGCCGGTCTGGCCGAGCATCGCATTGTCCGACGCGATGACGAGATCGCACCACAAGGCAAGCTCGTGCCCGCCGCCCATGCACCAGCCGTTGACCATGGCGATCACGGGAATAGCGAGCCCGCGGATCGTCATCGCCAGCCCCTGCATGCGGTCGTTCCACATGGCGGCGTTGACCCAGGTGAGGCGCTTCATGGCGTAGAAGTCGCCGCCCGCCGAGAACGCCTTGTCGCCGGCGCCGGTCACCACCGCGCAGGCGATCGAGGGATCGTCGCGCGTCGATTTGAGCGCGTCGATGAGCTCGTCGAGCGTCTGCTCGCGGAACGCGTTCATGACGCGCGGGCGGTTGATGGTGACCCAGGCGACCTGGTCCTTCACCTCGTAAAGGATGTCGCCGTATCGGCGCGCCGATCGCCTGGAGGATTTCTTCGCCGCCGGAATGCCGGTGCTTTCCTTCGCGATTTTTCGTGCAGTCTTCTTCGCCATGATCCTCCCCTGTATCCACATGTCGTCACGGCTGTCCTCGGATTTGATCCCGGGATCACGCCATCCTGGCCATAGCGTAAAGGCGTGGACGCGCGGGACAAGCCCGCGCATGACGAATTCAGCGTGCTACTGCTCGAACCGCAGCCCCGCTTCATCGACCAGTTTGCGATGAAGGTCGAGCTGTTCCGCAATGAAGGCGGCGAATTCCGCCGGCCGGCTGCTTTTCGGCTCGATGCCCTGGGCGCGCAGCCCGGTGACGACCTCGGGGCTCGCCACCGCTTCGGCCACCGCGACGCTGAGCTGGTCGACGATGGCGGCCGGCGTTCCAGCGGGCGCCAGCAACCCGAACCAGCTCACCGCCTTGTATTGCGGGAAGCCGGCCTCGGCTATGGTCGGCACGTCCGGCAGGAGCGGCGAGCGCGCGTCCCCGCTGATGGCGAGTGCCCGCACCGAGCCGGCCTCGATGAAGGGCACCATGCCGGCGATCGGGCCGAAGTAGAATTGCGCCTCGTTCGCCATCGTGGCCATCACGGCGGGGCTGCCGCCCTTGTAGGGCACGTGCACGGTGTCGCTCTGGATGCCGGCGAGCGCCACGAACATGGCGACCGCGAAATGGCTGGTCGAGCCCGGCCCGCCGGACGCGTAATTGAGCGCGCCCGGGCTCGCCTTGGCGAGCCTCACCAGCGCGCGCACATCGGCGGCCGGCAGCTTGGGCGCGACGACCAGCACATTCTGCACCAGCGCGAACAGCGAGACCGGCGCGAAATCCTTGATCGGATCATAGGCGAGCTTCGGCGTGGTGATCGGCGCGAAGGAATGGGTGGAGACCGAACCGGCCAGCAGCGTATAGCCGTCCGGCGCCGCGTGGGCGGCCGCCTCGGCGCCGATCTTGCCGCCCCCGCCGCCGCGATTGTCGATGACGAAAGAGGCGCCGAGGATTTTCGACATCCGCGCCGCGACGATGCGCACGATGGTGTCGTTCGCGCCGCCGGCCGGGTTGGGCGAGATCAGGCGGATCGCATGGTCGGGATAGGTCTCGCCCTGTGCCGCCGGACCGAAGAAGATCACGCCGCCGAGCAGAGCCGCTCCCCACAGATTGCGCATGAGCGATTCCCCCGGGCGTGGCCACATGGCGGCGGCATTGTTTTTCCGGGGGCCACCAAGAGTCAATGCAGTGCCGCAGGCCGCAGGTGCGGCTGATCCGCGGTCCGCGTCATGCTGGTGGCCGAGACAGAATTGCCGCTTCGATCGTATGGCAGACGATTTCGCTTTCGGACAAGTCTCAATTCGCTCCTGTCCAAGCGCAATCGGCCCGGTCCCGCTAGCCTGGGCTTTCGCGACAGCTTGGCTCAGACATCGTCTTGGGCAGCGCGATCCTACGTCGAGCCCTATCTCACACATCAGAAGGAGGACTACGATGAAACGGCTTCTCACGCTCGCTCTGACGACCATGGCCGGAACTCTCGCCATCACCGGCGCCGTCCGTGCTGCCGACGCTGATGATATCCTGGCTACCGGCGGTATCTATGGCGGTCCCTCCCAAGCCGCTGCGGTCTGCTATGTGTACAACCCGGGCTCTCGTCCAGTGTTCATATCGAGTGCAGTGATACGCAACCAATCCGGAGCGATCGTCGCAAATCTTACGACGAATAGCTGTCACATGATGGCTTTGCCGCCAAGCCAAACCTGTGCGCTCGACGCCGTCGCGACAAACCAAGCCTACTCCTGCACGATTTCCGCCGAGCGCGCAGGCACGCTTCGGGGGAACTTGGACATGCGGACCAGCACCGGTGCAGTGCTCGCCAATTCGAACCTTGTGGCCACGTCCGGCTCGAAGGAGCACGACGACAAATAGAGCCCCGGCAGGCTGATGCTGCGCGCAGGCGACCGCCAACCTGCGCATCAAAAATACCGATCTCGGGCAAACCCGAGATCGGTGCACAGTCGCCTCGAATTGGCGGCTCTGTGCCACGCTGATCGAGGTGTGCTCTACCTCAGAAACGGCGATCCGTTGCCGTTGACGATGTGGCCGACGATGGCCGCGACAGCGAAGTAGAACGCCACGGCGCACACGAAGGCCGCGATCCAGACGGCCGGCTTCACATAGGCATTATCCGAATGCCAGTCGTCGGCACGCGCACCAAAAATTCCCATGGCAGCCTCCTGTCCCTCACCGCAAACGCCGGATTTCAGCGTCGGTTCCCGGAATTCGCGGCCGGCCGGCCCGACCCAGGGGGCGGTAGCGGTCATGTCGGCGGCTACGCGACTACCGGTTGTGCTGGCGGATGCTGCGTCAGGACCCGCGGTTGGCGGCATTAACCATGGATTCCACGGCAAAACACCCTGCATTGCGGGGCAAGCCGGGGGCAAGCCTCTCGCCGGAAGCTGCGCTAACCTTGGCACTACCAGTCTTGCGGCCGGCGTTGCCATTTCGTCTTTGCAATTCGCAGCCATGGCGTGTATAGTAAGTAGGTTCGAGCTTTAGCTTGCCTTGATCGCGCCCCCACGGGCTCCCCCCAAGACATCGCTAATTCGGATCGACTCCGTGCGATGCTCGTACGGTGACGCAGGCTTGCGCGACATATGGAGGCCGATATGGCTACAGGTTCAGTGAAGTGGTTCAATACGCAGAAGGGCTTCGGCTTCATCCAGCCGTCGGACGGCGGCAAGGATGTCTTCGTTCATATCAGCGCGCTCGAGCGCGCCGGACTGAGCAATCTGGTCGAAGGCCAGAAGGTCTCTTACGAGCTGGTGACGGATCAGAAGCGGGGCAAGACGAGCGCCGAGAATTTGAAGACGTTGTGACGACTGGTGGGGCCGCGCTGCGAGCCGGCGCTTCCCGCTGGGGCGATCCCGTCGTGAAGTGCCGGAGGTAGCGCGTGTCGTACAAATTCCATGTCGGCCAGACCGTCCAGTTGATGCAAGGCACGCGCTACCTTGCGCCACTGTCGACCGGCTACAAGGTTGTGCGACAGCTTCCCGAGGCGAACGGCGAAGTCTCCTATCGCATCAAGAGCGCGCGCGAGACTTATGAGCGCGTCGTGAAGGAAAATCAGCTGCTTCGCGGATGAGCCGCAAGGCCGCGCATTCGCGATGGCGTTTTCCGACCAAAGCCTGCCCCGGACCTGATCCGGGGCAGGCTTTTGCCGTTTGTCGGCTCCGCTCAGGCGGCCGGCGACGCAGCAGGCTACGGCGAGTGGGCGGCGCGATTGGACCAGTGGATGGCATCGATGCTGAGCACGCGCTCGGTGCCGTCGAACAAGGCGCCGATGCGGCCGCCCGAGGCCTTGTAGCTGAATTCCTTCACCCGGTCGGCGACATTGAC
>WNFR01005198.1_pt1 | contig 13320 bp, 10 predicted proteins | sample 5400221 | NCBI WGS metagenome assembly WNFR01 (sample SAMN13153357, study PRJNA577476) | soil metagenome | isolation source: 40 cm soil under Madrone tree | place: USA:California | collected 2016-06-14
GCTCCGATCGTGGCACCGACGCTCATTCCGGATACCCTGAATGGATAGTGACGGCCGCGGAACGTGAGCACGCCGTGGCCGCCGCCGACCCCAACGATGAACCCGCCCTTCGTAAAGACGACGCGAACGGCGCCAGTCTCCGCCTGCGCGGATGTTACCACACCCGACATCAGCAACCCTGCCAAGGCCAGTTGAACGATCCGTGTTGAACGCTTTCTCATACTTCTCTCCCTTGAGTCATCTCCATTTCCTGAAGCGACTGTCCTGTTCCGCGACTCAATTCGGGTCCGCTCCTTCGTTCACTTCGCGGGAACCGTCTCTGACGCCTCGTACATGTCTCTGTAGCCGCGGGCGATCAAGCGTACGCCTCGCCCGATTTGCTCGTATGCTTCGTCGGGTAGATTGGCCAGGGACACGCGAAGCGACCAGTTGGGTGCTTCGAAACCGCCGCCGTTCAGGAGAACGATTCCGTACGCCTCGGCAAGGCGGAAGGCGAGATCGAGCGGATGGATGTGTTTCTTCAGGTATTCAACCGCTTCGTCGCCGATATTCTTCCGCGCCCAGAACTCAAAATCAATCAAACCGTAGTAGGCGTCATAATTCGGATTTGCCGTGAGTTGAAGGCCGATGCTGTCAATCAACGTCCAGATCCGCCGATTGACGATCTCTTTGCAGGCCGCCTGGTAATGTTTCTCCGTGTCCATCATCTCGGAGAGCGAGAAAAGACTCATCATTACCTGCTGCGGCAGCGACAGTCCGGCGGTGTGGTTCAGTGCCACGTCGCGACTGTCGGCGACAATACGATCGATGAACTTGATCTTACGCGGCTCAAGCGTCAATGCGCCATAGCGCTTGTCGAGCGCTTTAACGTCGGCAGCCGGCAGGTTGGCGATCATCTGATCGAAAATGTTGCCCTCGTGCACCGCGATGACACCGAGCCGCCAGCCGGTGCAGCCAAAGTACTTCGAGTAGGAATAGACGCCGATCGTGTTCTGCGGCAATTCTCCGAGCAGAGAGCGGAAATCGTCGACGAAAGTTCCGTAGACATCGTCGGTCAGCAACATCAGGTCGGGACGCTTGGTCTTCACCAGCTTTGTGATCTTGCCGATGGTTTCCTTGCTCATTGCCATGCCGGTGGGATTGCCGGGATTGACGATGAAGAAGGCTTTGATCTTCGGATCCTCCAGCTTCTTGATTTCCTCATCGGTGTATTGGAAGCGGTTCTCTTGGGGAGCTTTGACATGCACGACCTTGAGGTCGTAGTCCTCGAGGTGCGTCATCTCGAGATAAGGCGTGAAGATCGGCGTGCCGAGCGCAATCGTGTCGCCGGGATGCAACAACCGGTTGGCCTTCAGCGATTTGAAGATGTAGCACATCGCGGCCGTTCCGCCTTCGACTGCGTAAAGATCGAACTTGCCGGACGGTCGAGGCTGACCGCACATCGCCCACATCAGATACTCGTGCACAATCCGTTCGTTATGGACCAACATTCGATCCGGGACCGGGTAATTGTCGCCGATGATCGAGTCGACGAGTTCGTGGACGAAGGCGTCTCCGTCAAATCCGAACTTCTTGACGGCAAACTCCGTCATCGCGGAAAGGAAACCGGCTCCCGGCATGTCCGAATGTTTATCGAGCCAAGCCTCGAACCGGCCGGCGATGCCGCTGGCCTGCGGCATTCCACCGATCCCGGCCGCATGCTCCATCACACGCTTGCTCTCGGTTACAGCGAACTGTCCAAGCAGGAAAAATCCTTCGCGAGGCGTGGTAGCAATCCAATTAGGATTTCCCCGGCCGGCATTCAGGAAAGCGGATTGAGTCGTCTTGGAAGTTGCTTTCGCTAGATTGATGAGTTCGTCCTTGATCTCGAAGGGACTCAGAGCCTCAAACTTCCGTAGCGTCAAAATATCAGCCATGACTCACTCCTCTTTTTGCGAGATTCCGTCGACAGGGTCGTCATAAAAGGGAAATTGATGAGCACGACCGTACCGGTGCGTGCTCATGAAGATTTCACGCCACTAGGTCAGCAGTATCACGAGCACCATGCCCCAGACGGTCAGCAGCGTGTTTCCAACTGCGTAGGTGACGGTGTAACCCAGGCCGGGAATCTGGCTCCTGGCACGGTCATTGATCATGCCGAGCGAGGCCGTTGTGGTGCGTGCACCAGAGCAACACCCGAGCACAATGGCGTCGTCGAACCGGAACACGTATTTGCCGACGTACATCGCCAGGATCAGCGGCACTGACGTGACCGCGACGCCCCAGAGAAACAGGCTGAATCCGAGCTGTTGCAGCCCGGCTACAAAGCCTGGTCCGGACGAGATGCCGACCACCGCGATGAATACGTTCAGGCCGACCGAGTTCATGAACCAGACAGTCGATGAAGGAATCCGACCAAAGGTCGGTCGCACAGAACGCAACCATCCGAAGAAAAGGCCGGCGATCAAGACGCCGCCAGAGGTGGAGAGTGTAAGCGGCACACTACCGACCTTGTAAACCAGCGCGCCAAGCAAGGCCCCAATCGTAATCGCCCCACCGATAAACGCCACGTCCGCCACATCGGTCGCCCGGTCCGGATAACCCAACATCTTGGTCCCCGCCGCAACGTCCGGGGTGCGTCCGACGAGGGTGACGATATCGCCTCGCTGCAACTGCGTATCCGCCAAAATCGGGATGTTGGTTGCAGTCGCGCCACGGACGATCCTTCGCAAGAACACGCCGCGCGCTCCCGGCAGGTTTGCCAATTGAGCCAACGTTTTTCCGTCAACGTCTTTGTTGGTCACATAAACGTCGACACCTTCGATCGGCACCGCCAGCAGTTCCCGATCATCAACTTCATCGGCACCAGCACCAAGGAGACTTACCAACACTTCGCGGCGCCCGGCCACCGCCAGAATGTCTCCGGCGTGGATCACAGTGTCTGCCGCAGCATCCTGGATCTTCCCGTCCCGCCGAATACTTTGCACAAACACACGCTGGCCTGGAATCAGCGCCTCGGCTTCTTGTGACGTCTTGCCGACAACAGGTCCACGTTCCTTCACGCGAAACGCGCGCAACCCAAATTGGTGCCAGGCCGTGCCGGGACCGCCGGCTTCCTTCTTGCCACCGTGCTTCTCCTCATAACGCTTGCAGGCGGCCTCGAGATCGATGCCAAGGAGCGCCGGACCGATCAGCGCCAGAACAAGAGCGGATCCGATGGTTCCGAAAATGTAGGTGACGGCGTAGGCCACCGGCATCGCATCCAGTGTTTTCTTGGCTTCCTCGGGCGACAGACCGAGGCGGTTAATCGCATCGGTAGCCAGGCCCATTGACGCGGAGATCGTCTGCGATCCGGCATAGAGTCCCGCAGCCGAGCCGACGCTATAGCCCGCGAGTTTTGCGCCCCCATAGGCTGCCCCCAGGCAGAACAGGCACACCACCACGGCAAACAACGCCTGCGGAAGCCCGTCCTGCGCGATGCCGCGCACGAATTGTGGTCCAACGCCGTAACCGATCGCGAACAGGAACATCAGGAAGAAGACCGGCTTGAGAGGACTGCCTATCTTGATGTCGAGCTGTCCGATGATCACCGCCGCAATAAGGGTCGCGGTCACCGCTCCCAGACCAAGGCCTTTATAGGTGAACGAGCCGAAGTAATTCCCAAGCGCCAGGGACAGGAAGATGGCTATCTCCGGATAGCTGCGAAGCGTCTGCACGAACCAATCAATCATGATGTTACCCTCCCCTATTCCAGCCCCCTATTCCGCGGCAGCCTTGATCCCGTGCGCGCGCGAATGGCGTTCCCCGCGCTTCGCCAAGGCCTCAGGGCGCACGAGCTTCAGGCCCTCCGTGGCGTCGTAGCCATGGATTTCCTTGACATCGAGCTTGCGCATGAAATCGATGGTTTCCTGCGTAATGACCTGGCCGGGCACCATGATCGGGAAGCCGGGCGGATACGGAATGACGAAACTGGCCGAGACCAGTTCCGGACCGCTCTTCAGACGTCGATCAATCTCGGCGTCCGCAAGGCGGATATACTCGCACCCCGCCGCGTCGTAGGCGGCATAGAAGCCGCTCCGGATATCGCCTTCATTGGTTTTCTCGCCGGCATCGCCCCGGAAACCGTCATGGAAGCGCGAGAAGTTCGGCAGGTCGGGGACGTCGGTCATCAGGCTCTTGACCCGTGCGTCGAACGTCTTGCGGGCGTTCGCGCCACCTTGACTGAGGGTGCGATCGATCTCACCGCTGATTTCGGCCAGCACCCGAATGAGATTCGCGACGTCGCTGCGGGTGTTGTTGATGTTGGACTGGAACAGTACGGAATTGCGCGAGGTCTTGTTGACCTGGATACCGTAGCGGTTGGCAAGGATCCCCTTGAACTGTGTGCCGTCGAACCCGGCCGTCCCGCACACCAGCGTCATGCGGGTGGGATCGAGGCAGAACTCGTCCTCCTGCAGGCTGCGACGCGCAATCGCCCAGTTGGCGCCCGGCGCCAGGAAGTCGACAAAGCCGCTTTCGCGGTACTCGGCCGGCACCATTTTGTCGGCGCCGAGGATACTGAAATATTTCGAAATCAGCGGATTTGCGGCGACCGCCTGCCGTATGGCGAAGGCAATCTCTATCGCGTTGGCGACCAGCCCAAAGCCCTCCAGCTCCATCTGGCGGCGCGCCACATCGAGGCTACCGATCAGTTGCTGGTTGGGACTCGTCGAGGCGTGGGTAAACACCGCTTCCTTGAATTGCTGCTCCACGCTGTGGAATTCGACGTCCTTGACGAACAGCATCGATCCCTGTCGCAGTGCCGACATCGACTTGTGCGTGGAGTTGGTCTGATAGACGCGGAGGCGAACCAGCCGCGGATCGGGAATCAGACGCGTTCTAAGGAGCAGATCGTCGGAGGGATTATCGCCTAGCCCGGCGCGCTGCTTTTCATAGGCTTGGACGGACTTTGGATCGTGAATCCATGCCTCGATGTCATTGGCGGCGCCCATCGCGGTGCGCGGCCGCAGGAAGGGTGAAAATCGCGCGAAGCCGAACCAGGCTTCGTCCCACAGGAAGATCAGATCCGGCTTGATGGCGAGACATTCCTCCATCACCCGGCGCGTGTTGTAGATGTGGCCGTCGAACGTGCAGTTCGTCAGGTCGATCATCTTGACCCGATCCAGCCTGTTCTCGCTCTTCAGGTTGAGCAGCGCTTGCTTGATGGTTTTCAGCGGCACCGCGCCGTACATCGAGTATTCCGTCATCGGAAATGCCTCGACGTAGAGCGGCTGAGCGCCCGCCAACACCATTCCGTAGTGATGCGATTTGTGACAGTTGCGGTCGACGATCACGATGTCGCCGGGACCGATCAGCGCCTGCACCGCCATCTTGTTCGATGTTGACGTCCCGTTGGTGACGAAGAACACGTGGTCGGCACCAAACGCCCTCGCTGCCTTTTCCTGTGCTTTCTTGATGTTCCCTGTGGGCTCGAGCAGGCTGTCCAGTCCGCCCGTGGTAGCGCTGCTCTCGGCAAGAAACAGGTTCATCCCGTAAAATTCTCCCATGTCGCGGATCCAGTCGGACCTGAAGACCGATTTGCCGCGCGCGATCGGCAACGCATGGAACGTTCCGATCGGTCGCTGGGCGTACTTCTTCAGATTATCGAAGAACGGGGTTTCGAAACGATCCTGCACGCCCTCCAGAATGGCCAGATGCAATTCCAGCAGCTCTTCCACGGAATAGAATATCCGGCGAAGCACGTCAGCCTCGGGATTTCCCGCCAATTGTTCGACGTTCCGGTTCGACATCAGATAGAGATCGAGTTCGGGGCGCACGCGCTTCAGAGTGTGTGCCAGCCGCAGGGCGGAGTCGGTGGTGCCAAGCGGTTCGATCGATGCGGTCAGGGTCCGCAATACCGGTGCATCATGCCTCGATTTCTGTGCAAAGCCTTCATTGATGATGACGGCCGCTATGTCCGGATTGATCATGGTGGCGCAAAAGGCGTCTTCGAAGCTTCCGACAAACACCGGCTCGTAGACGAAGGTGTCCAGCGGACGACGGAGCCTGCGCCATTCGGCGCACAGATTTGGCCAATTCGTCGCCGCCACGCCGGTGACGATCAGCACCTCGAAGTATGGACGATGCGATTCCGTCCGCCCCAGGGACGGAGGAAGCAGATCAGTCAGGGCGCGCTCGCCGTCGTCGTGAATATCCCAATCGTTCGCATGCTGGCGGAACGATCTCGTCTGCAGGGACTGCAGGATCCGCGTCGCGAGCGCTGCCGTGGCTGACGCGTCGCCGGAAGCCGCAGCCTCCTTCAGCGCCGCCATCAGCCGTAGGCCAGGATAGCCGTGATATTCTTCCGTCACCTCAAGCTGCGCGAACAGGGCGTCGAATCGGTTGCGGCTCCCCGAGCCCTCCGACCAGGCTTTCGCGGCGTCCACCAGGAAGCGCCAGTTGTCGGCTCTTGCACCCGGCCCCACGGAGAACTGGTCGATCCGGTGTTCCTGAACTTGATCTTGATTCGCCATCGCTCTCTCCCGCACGCGTGTGTTGGCAGGAGTAGCGTAGGTGTATGCAAGGTCGCGGAGTATTGATCTAAATCAAGCCAACCCTAACCCGGCGAAATCCAATCCGGCGATATCCCTAAATCGCTGGCGAACCTCATCCTCGTTGCTCGCAACGCAGCAAGGCGATCAGGAGCAGTGTCACGGGAATGCCGAGCGTCAATTCCGGAAGCTGCACTGTCACATATGCGCCCGTCGCAGCACCCACACCGAAGGCCGCCAGGACTGTCGCGAACACCGTAGGCCGCCTGAAGGGATGCGAGTCGGTACTGCCCGCAACGGCGATGAACAGACCTTCAATCGTCTGACGAAGATTCGTAGTCGCCATCACTGAGCTGTAGTTCCAGGCTTGCACCCGCGGAAAGCTCGCCGCCTGCATCGCGGCGACGAAGGAAATGCCGAGCGTGCCGGCCACGCCGGGAAGTCGGTTGCGCAGAATCGCGACCAGAACGAGAAAGGCGATTTCGACCAGGAGGCTGATTGGTCCGGCGTTGGCACCCACGGAGCGGCGAAGCCAGCAAGCCATGATCACGCCGAGCACGAACGCTGTCAGCGACGGAACGTAGTGCAGCGCTCTAGCCCACTCTCCCGCCATTGCATGGATCCACAGGAACAGCATGTTGGCCGTCTGCGCATTGGCGAATACCTGGTGAGTGATCCAGCTATGGGCGTCGAGGTATCCGCCGGCGAGCGCCAGCAGCGCTGCGACGGTCAGGCTTTCCTCACGAGAAATTCGCAGGTCGGCGGCGTGATTTGATACGTCCTGACCCATTCGTGGTTGACTTTCAGACGGTTCCGAGCGGTCGGCTAAGAGAATATCCCCGGGCCAGCCGGCTTGATCTGAATCAACGGATTTGAGTGGAAGCGATCCGACCGTGTCGGCGGCTGGAGGATCGCACCAATGGACGCAATCAGATCGGTCATTTCGACTGCGCCGGAAATTTTTCTGCTGCTCTCAATCGCGTTGGGAACGTTTTTTGGACGACTCCAGATCAAGGGATTTTCGGTCGGCGCCACGGCCTGCACGCTGATTGTTGCCGTGATACTTGGACAGCTTGGAAACTTCGTGATCCCTCCGCTATTCAAGTCGATCTTCTTCAGCCTGTTCGTATTCACGATCGGCTATAAATCCGGGCCCGAATTCTTTGCATCGCTGAGCATCCGGACCCTGTCGCAAGTCGGCGTGGCCATGGTCGTAGCCTTCACCGGCCTTGCCATCGTTCTCGCCTTCGCGTTTGCCTTTCACCTGGATTCGGGCACAGCTGCCGGTCTTGCGGCTGGCAGCCTCACACAGTCGTCCGTGATTGGAACGGCCTCGGGCGCGCTTGCGCAGCTCGATCTGCCCGACGATGTAGTGCGTCAGCAGCAGGCAAATATCGCGGCGGGTTATGCCGTGACCTACATTCTTGGTTACATCCTGACCCTGCTGTTTGTGCCCTTTGCCGCGCCCTGGCTCATGGGGGTCGACCTCAAGAAGGAAGCCGCCGAGCTGGAAGCGGTCCTTTCCGGCGGCAAGGCGGCGCCGAAAAGTGGAAATTTCGGGTATCAGAAATTCAAGGCGCGCGCCTACCGGGTCGTTACGGCTACCGGCCAGACGGTCGGGGCGGTTGAGGATCGCATTGGCCAGCGCGTCGTCGTCGAGCGAATTGTCCGTAACGACAATGACGTCGACTCGGGAAGACGAACAGTTCTCGAAGCCGGCGATGAAATCGTCCTCGCGGGACCGTCAACAACCCTCGTCCGGGCCGGAGCCTCGATCGGGCCGGAGATCGAAGGTGCCGAGGTGCTGCGTGAAGTGCAGGGCGACGCGCTTGGCGTCCTCGTCAACAATCGAGCGCTGCATGGTCGCACCCTGACCGAAATCGCCGATCGGGTCGGCGCGGACGCGCGCGGCGTTTTCTTGCGGGATTTGACGCGCCAGGGACAGGAGGTTCCGCTCACCCCGGAAACCAGGATCTATCTCGGTGACATCATGACGCTGGTTGGCGCTACCCACGACGTCGAACGCGCAGCGGCGAAAGTCGGCCAGGTGCTGCGTTATGGTGACCGGACCGATATCGCCTTTCTCACCGCGGGAATTGCCGTGGGCCTGCTCGTCGGACTGCTCAGCGTGAGGGTCGGGTCTTTCGCTGTGACGCTGGGCGGCGCCGGTGGGGCTTTGCTCGCGGGGCTGGTCTGCGGCTGGCTGCGCGCGCGCCGACCGACCGTCGGAAGTTTTCCGCCCGCCGCGCAACAAACATTGAGCGACATCGGCCTCGGCGGCTTCATTGCTGCCATCGGGCTTGCAAACGGACCGGCAGCGCTTTCGGCCATTCAGTCCCACGGCCTGCTGCTTCTCGGCATGGGCGTGGTCGTGACGCTCGTTCCGCTCACGCTAGCGACCATTGTGGCGTATCGCATCCTGCAAATGAACCCGGTCATCGTCTGTGGCGCGCTTGCCGGAGCGATGACGGTGGATGCGGCAATCACCGGATGCTGCGAACGGGCGGACAGTCAGACGCCTGTGCTCGGGGTCGCCGTGCCCTATGCGGTCGGAAACGTGCTGCTGACCATCCTCGGTCCCGTCATCGTGACACTTACCTATACCGGATGAGGCGTGACCGGCGCCCCTGTTGATTCAGATCAAGGTCCGTGGGCTGCCGTCAGCGAAGCCTTTCGCCTGCCCACTGGACAACGGCTGCGGCAAGACAACGGACGGACGCCATGCTTCGACATCTGATTCGTGTTCTGGTCATCTGCGCGATCGCTATCATGGTGTTGACCGTTGCGGCCTTCGCTGACGACCAGCCCGCCAGTCGAGCCATCCAGGAGGAAGTTTGGGCTATCCCCGTCACGTTGCCCACGATCGCATATGTGGTTCGTCCCGTTGGCAATGGCCCGTTCCCGCTCGTGGTCATGAACCATGGCGTCTCGCTCAACCAGCGCGAACGCGGCTTCTTTCCGCTCGTCGAATTCAGGGATGCCGCGATGTGGTTCGCCCGGCGCGGCTATATGGTCGTCGCGCCCTCGGGTTCCGGATACGGCGCGGCGGCACTCGATGACCCGGAGCGCGGCCTCTACTCCGTGTTCTATTCAAAGATCGGCGGTTGCGACAATCCAAACTTCCGCGATGCCGGGCTTGCAGTGGCGTTGATCGATAAATGGATCGTCGACTACATGACCGAGCAAAAGCTGATCGTGCCGGACAAAGTGATTGTGGTCGGCCAATCCGCCGGTGGCTGGGCGGCGCTCGCGCTGTCGAGCCAGAACCTGCCAGCGGTTCGTGCAATCATCACGTTTGCGGCGGGCCGAGGCGGACGCGTCGGCGGCAAACCCAACAACAATTGCGCGCCTGACAAGCTGGTGGCAGCGACGGCCGAATTCGGACGCACCGCGCGCGTACCCATGCTGTGGATCTACATCGAGAACGACACGTTCTTCGGCCCCGAGCTCTCGAAGAGAATGCACAAGGCCTATACCGAGGCGGGCGGCAGCGCCGAATATCACCTGCTTCCTCCGTTCGGCAGCGACGGGCATTTCCTAGTCGATTCACCCGATGCCATTCCGTTGTGGGCGCCTTTGGTAGGAGCGTTCCTCGACAAGCACGGATGAGACTGGCTCAGATCAAGTGGTGGAGAAGGAAGATGATCAAGCGAAGGCCGCGCCGATTGCAAGCCAAAGCAGGTCTATTGGGAGCACTGCCAATCCTGCTGCTGCTGGATTTCGGCACCGGGGCTGCTTACGGTCAGCAGGCCGCAAAACCGGAAGGCTCCCAAACAAGCGACAGGTCTCCTGGTCAAGAGTTTGGTTTGCGCGGCCAGCGCGCGGCAAGAGAGATCAAATATTCCGACTGGCGCAAGTACTGTTTCAAGACGCCCGGAACGAACATGGTGTGCCGGACGACGATCTCCGGAACGTTTGAGACGGGACAGTCCGCTGTCCGTATCGACCTGATCGAACGCGAGGGCGACAAGGCCGCGCGCCTGCAACTGTTCCTTCCCGTCGGCCTGTACCTGCAGGCCGGCGTCAAGATAACGATCGACCAAGGCGCCGCCTATCGGATTCCCTATGTCTGGTGCCTTACCAATACCTGCATCGCGGCCGATCTCGCCGACCCCAGCCTGCTCAAGGAAATGGAGAGCGGCCAAAAGCTGCTGCTTGAGGTCGTCGATTCCAGCGTACTGATGGTGGGCACTTCACTGCCGCTCAACCAGTTCGCTGCGGTTCGGCAAGGCAATCCCGCACAGACCTTCGAACAAGCAATCGACGAATGATGCATGTATCGAGGTCCGTGACGATGACGGACCTATGCGAGCCCAGCCGATGCTTTCTCGATCGGCTCGATCAGCGACTTCGCCGAGAACGGCTTTGTGAGATAGGCGAGACATCCGGATTCCAGCGCAGCCATCCGGACGGCAGGATTATCGTTCGCGGTGACGTAGATAACGGGCACGGAAATGCCCGCCGCTTTGAGACGATGCCTCAAGTCGATGCCGGATTCATCGTTCAGGTTGATGTCGAGGATGACGCAAAACGCTTCTTCGAAATCGTCGTGGTTTTGAAGGGCCTCGGCAGACGGGAACAGGACACTTTCGTAACCGTATTCCCGCAGCAGGCGCTTTACTCCCCTGAGCGTCCCGGGATCATCATCGACGACAAAGACGACATTTCGATTTGGCAACAACGGTATCCTCAGCCTGGTCCGCCGACACAGCCTTGGAGGTCCGCTTAGAGACTGAATACCAATTCGGACCGCTCAAGCCTATCTAAGGAGGGTTCACAATTTTCAACACCCCTCTTCGTATGCCGCACACAACGAATTTCCTATTGTCCTATGGGACAACAGGGACCTAAGAGCTGTTGAGAGATCGCCTAGGCTGATTGTCCGTTGCCCGACATAGCGCCCAAAATGCCGACCCTCTCGGCAAGGGAGACAAGTTCCGCCAGGGATTGGACCTGCATTTTCTCCGGCATGTCACTTCCTAACGTTTGGCTTGGTCCTGCCAGTCCTCCCACTCTACATCATTGATTTCCAGGTAACTGGAAAGGGCTGCGCCAATGGTTGGGAAAAAATATTGCTCGCCAAGCTGCGAGAACAATCCAAATCTCTTCAGCTTGTCCTTCACTGGATCTTTGAGTTCGGCAAAGCAGAACTCGATACCCTGCGCGTGCAACGCCTCGTCCAATTCGGCGACTGTATCGCCGGCGGAGACGTCCACGCTGGTGACGGGCTCCGCCGCAACGACCAGCCAGCGTACCGGCGTCGGCGATTTCGCCACGGCGTCCAGTACGCGCTCTTTGAAGAATTCGGCGTTGGCGAAGAATAGAGGCGCATCCCACCGAAACAGGACCAGCCCGGGGATTTGGCGTGCATCCGGATATCTTGTGATGTCATGATAACCTTTGACGCCATGGGCGCGACCCAACACGGCGGAGTGCGGGCGCCAGCCGTCCCACAAGAACTCGATGATGGCGATTGCGATTGCCAGACCTATTCCTGGAATCACTCCGAGTACTGCCACGCCGACAAAGCAGACCATCGATAGCCAGAACTCCCACTGCTGAATCCGATAGATTCGTTTGAGGTCGGTGACCTCAAACAAGCCGATCGCGGCGGCGACGACGACGGCCGCCAATGCAGCGGTGGGCAAATGTTGAAGGAGGTTTGGTGCCGCCAGCAGAAGGATGGCGATGGCAAGCGCGCCGACGACGCTGGTTAGTTGGGTACGAGCGCCGGCGGCTTCTGCAACGGGAGTACGCGAAGCGCTGCTGCTGATCGGGAAACCTTGAAAGAAACCGGTTGCCAGATTGGCTGCGCCAAGCCCCACCATCTCCTGGTCGGGATCGACACGCGTGCCCAATCGTGCGGCATAGGCCCGCGAAAGCACGCTGGTGTCAGCAAATGATACGAGCGCGATTGCGCAACCGCCGATGAGCACCGGAAATAGATCGTTATAGCCGATCCAGGGAATGGCGAAACCGGGCAGACCTTGCGGAAGAGGACCCAAAACCTTCACGGCGTAACGGGTCCCAAGATCAAGCGCAGCGACGACCGCAGTCGCCCCAACTACCGCAATCAGAATGCCTGGCAGCCGTTTGTTGTCCTTGAGCAGCAGGATGACCAACAACGTGCCGAGCCCAATCCCAAAGGCGACCCAGTTTGTCCTTCCCTCAAGGATTGCACCGGCGATCGCCCATAAGCTCCGCAAAGGTCCTTCGCTCTCAATCGAGAAACCGAAGACCTTCGGTAGTTGGCTGATCAATACGGTCAATGCAATTCCGTTCATATAGCCGTACCGTATCGGCTTGGAGAGAAGCTCGGTGACAAAACCCAGGCGCGCGATGCCGGCTAGAATGCATACCGTCCCTGAAACGATCGCCATCATGGCAGCGAGCGTTGCGGCGCGGAGAGGATCGGCACCCGACAACGGAACGACAACGCCGAGGATAACAGCTGCAAGTGCAGAGTCCGGCCCCAGAACGAGGATGCGGCTGGGGCCGAACAACGCGTAGACCAACAGCGGTACAATCGTTGCGTACAGACCGTGGATGCCAGGTAAGCCCGATGCTACCGCGTAGGCAATTCCAACCGGGACCAGCATCGTCGCCAGGACGAAGCCAGCGAAGATATCGTGCGGAAGCCACGCCGCCTCATATCGACGAAGGGTTTCGATTCCCGGCAGCCAGTGCATCCAATGCTTCATTTGGCCGTCCCACCCAGATCCGGTCGGGCTCGCTGGCCGCACGTCATGCGTTGGCCGCGATTGGCCCAGCTAGGTTCTGCGTTCGGGCGCGCCGTGGCGCGACCTAGCAG